>HBJMC02800__coassemble_92_pt1 | contig 103684 bp, 84 predicted proteins | sample HBJMC02800__metabat2_low_PE_014 | metagenome-assembled genome bin HBJMC02800 | reverse complement strand
TTATCAGGGACACCCTAATTTTGTGGAACATTATTTCGATGGTCGAGAGTCAGATTGGCTCGGGGCCGATGGTATGCAATTACTGCGCTCAATCAGCGATATAGCACCGGACTTTGTCTTGGTGTGTGTAAAGCCATATGCCTTTCACTCTCAGGAAACCGACAAAAAAATTCTGGCCACATTTAACTGGGATGCTGCGAACGATTCGGATGCCATGTTTGCGCTCCGACTAGAGATCGCCAAAAAATATCCGCAGGAATTTCGGCAAGCGACTACACTTTGGTACCCCGCGCGTCTTCCCGTTAAACGACTGCTTAGTCTGCTGCATATAATACTTGATACGGAAGATCTCTGGGAAAAAGAAAACCTTCATTTGTGCGAAGCCAAAGAATGCCCTGACATCATACAGACTAATTACATTACAATCGTGAAAAGTCTATTCCCACATATTTGCGCAGTTACGAAAAGGCTCGAGAACCCAGGCCCCTATCACCACACTGTATGGGCAAATAGACCTTGGGAAAAGCATGAGTATTCGCACGCAGGTGTACGCGATATCGTCGAATTCACGAAAAAGGCTTTGAAAGAATACGTTCAGCAAAATCCACATGAGGCATGGAATTTTGTTGTGCATATTGGTGATAGCGATTCTATTGTCGGCCACGAATTGGTTATGTACACCGCTTCGCTTTTACCCGATAATTTCGGAACGCAGGCGTTACAATGGCTGCTAGAAGATTTTCAACACCGGTTTTTTGTTTACACTTTTGATGAAAAAGATTATCTGTGCTACACAAAGGAAATTATCTCCAAGTTTTCAAAAACTTGTGATAGTGAAACACTGCAACAACTGGAACAAACGATCTGCGAATGGAACGACGATCCGGCATTTGTCAGATTTACATTTCAAAGGCGTATCAAGATCAACCGAGAGGAACCGTATGCCCCTGTTTATGATGCCTACTGGGGCCATATGCAGAAAGAACTGCTGCCGGCAATAGGCGAAAACCGTCTGTCGCCCAAAGGCCGAGAGCTACTGGCGGTTGTACAACGGAATCACTGGATTTACGTTCCGTTCTATCGCGCAGGTTCTTGGAGTGACGGCGGTGGTGCGGTAGTTTCTCCAGTTGCTGGGAAAGAGGTGTTACTATCAGATAAAAAATGGCTGCAAATAGTCTTCACACCAACAAACAAGATGAAATCTTTCCCAGAAAAGAGAACCAAAGCGGGAGCCTTTGTGGAGGCTTCGCCGCCACTGTTTGCATCCTCCTTGGAGGTATGTGTCAAAAAGCAACCCGCACGTTTTGCAAAACTCGCATTATCTTTTCCTGAAGATTGCTTCCCAGGCTACATTTCGTCAGTTTTTTACGGACTGGCAAACGGAGCCAAGCCAGAGTTGCCATTCGATATTGGTACGGCCTGCGAGCTCATGCGTAAATTTTACCGGAACCCCAATAATGGGATTGGACTATCGATTCTACATCTGATCCGCCAAACGGTTGAAGCAGATTGGCCGGAAGAGGTATTATCCATCGTTATCTGGCTGGCACTCTATCATCCAAATCCGCAAGGAAGCTCATATAACGTACATTCTCAAAAAGATCCGCAGAATCAGACGCTCGATACAATCAAAACCAGTGCCATGAACTGCGTGCGTGGGCAGGCACTGTTCACTTTGGCTGCCCTTGTTGCAAACCGTTCCACCTGGCTCAACAAGGTTCAGCATACGGTAATAGAGGCGAGCGATGATGTGAACGATTCCGTGCGATTTGCGATTCCGCTTTTGACTTCATTATTTTATCCAGATGATCCTGATTTTTGCCGTTCTGTTATTAAGAAATTGATCGAAAAAGATTTTAGAATCATTGGCTCTCAAGGTTTCTGTTATCTGCTGCGGCAGGAATTTTTGGCCGAGCCTGTTTATTACCGAGGACTACTTATAAAGGGTTGTCAATCAGAAGTAGATGATGTTGCAGAATGTGCGGCAGGCCAACTGAGCGCCACGATACTTCTGTTTAACGACACCATATTAATGGAATGGTTGCAAACACATCCACTGTCACACAGACAATTGGAAGAAGTTTGCAAGGAAGCTGTCGATCTCTTCCCGAAGGAAGAGTATCGGGAGCGAAGCGAAACCATCATTCGCTATTGTGCCCAAACGGATACCGAGCATCTATCGGCTCTCCACCATTTGATTTTTGAAAAACAGATTGATTTGCAGCAAGACAAAGAGTTCGTTTTGTTCTTGCTCGCTTCAAAGCAAGGGGCCGGGTTAGCCCATTCATTTTTTCGATATTTAAATGACGCCCAATTGCGAGGTAGGGAATATGCCGCTTACCTTCGTGCTCTTTCTTCCGTGCCCAAAGATAGTTCAGAGTGGTATTATTTAGACGCATCAGGGTTTGCTAATTCTGCGCTTCGCTTGTTGGATAACGACCAGGGAGATAGTGAAGTTATCAAAATGGCGCTTGACATTTGGGATGAGCTATACAAAAATAATCTCGCCAACATTCAAGAGTTAAGTACAATGCTCAATAATCTCGAATAAACGGTAGAGAGGCACCGTACCCCCCTGCCCCCAAAATCGCCCCCAAAACGCAAACGCACGGTTGACAACCGCTGGGACAATTTTGTACAATTGACACAACAAGCACCGCGGCGCCTGGAACGGAAGCGCATCAGATCACACAAAACGCAACGATTTACGCTGCAACGTAAAATTCTCATAACCCGGAGGTCGCAGGTTCAAGTCCTGTCCCCGCAACCAACAAAGAACGGTAAGACGTCAAGTTTTACCGTTCTTTTTCTTTTGCAGGCCGCAAAAAAAGAAAAGTGGTAACAAAGTGGTAACTCATTTGTTACCATCTCCGAAAATCACGCTGCTCAGGGTGTCCCCCGCCCTGATTTTGGCGGAGTCGATGATGTGAGCATAGCGCTCGGATACGGTGGCAGGCTTATCCCCGATGAAAGCCGCTGTTGTCACAATGTCTGTGCCGTTCGCTACAAGGATAGACGCAACGGCATGGCGGAATGCATGCGGATTCAGATGCGGAAAGTTTGGATTTCCTTTTTGCAGCCTGTCCCCCATACGGTTCAGATACTGTGTAATGTTGTCCGGATTCATAGGTCCCCCGTACTCATTGGTAAACAAGTAGCCGCTTTCCTGCCAGAGATCCCCGTACCATTCCGGCTGTTCGCCGCGCCATTTTAGGTAGCGGCGCAGGATTTTGTCCATCTGCGGGGTAATCGGCAGCTGGCGCGGCTTGCGCTTTTTGGGGTAAGGCTTCTCGTACACACCGTTCTTGGGGTCGTACATGACGCAGGAACAGATGGTGATGGTCTTGCCCCTCAGGTCTACGGCACTTAGCTTAATGCCGGCGCACTCCCCGCGCCGGATGCCGTAGAGCATCAGCACGTGGATCAACGTGTACCACTTGACGCTCTCGTTCTCCAGCGCCTGACGGATCAGCGCCAAGTCGGCGGGCTGGTAGTAGTTCGGCATCGGCGGGTCTGCCACAGGCGGCGTGGCATCACGGCAGGGGTTGAACGCAATCAGATGCTTGCGGATGGCGTGTTCCATAATGGTGGAGATAACATGGTGATGTTCCAACACTGTTTTGCGGGAAAGTCCGCCGCCGGTTTTCTTGTTCTGCCCCGGCTTGAGCAGCATGGCGTAGAAATCGTCCAGCATATCGCCGGTGATTTCGTCCACGGGCGTCTTGCCTAAGTACGGATTGATGCGGGAATCCAGCATATCCTGATATCGTGCGAGGGTGCTTTTCTCCTTGCCGGTGCGTTCCTTAATTTCCATAACCTTAACGGCAAAATCCTCGAACGAGATGCATTTCGGTTCGGCGGCTTTTGCCGCTTCTTCTTTTTCACGGGCTGTGATAAGCTCGCACTCTTCCTCAAAATGGACGGTTTCGCGCTGGATCAGCGTTTCGATCTGCCGCGCGTTCAATTCGGGCGGAACACGGACCGTTTTGATAAAAGGCGGGAGTTGCTTGCCGAATTCATCCCTCCCGTGAAAAACGTGGATACGAAAAGAAATAAGGGTTCCAGCCTTATTGTAGCGTTTCTCAACCGATGCCATGGTTCGGTTTGTTTTCGTCGATGGTAAGTCCGAAATAGCGTTCTACATCGTCCAACGCCACCAGATACTTTGACCCGGCTTTACGGCTGGGGATTTCCTTGTGCAGCACCAGCTGACGGATGTTGTGTGCGCTGATGGCACAGCCGGGATCACGTTTGCGCAGTTCATCGGCTGCGCCTTGAATGGTACGGATACGGTTCATAAAAGAGGTCCTTTCTCGCGTTTTACAGATGCGAAAGCTGTTTCGGAAGTTTTGGCATATTGGATTATCAAGACGCTATGCAAATGTACTTTTAAGTTACATATGCTACATCTGAATTATATAGTACTTTTAAGTTACTGTCAATCGTTTTTACAAAAATATTTTAAGGAAAACACAAGAAAATTCTCGCTCTTGTATAGATAGCAAAAGTTTGTTATAATGAGGTTGTTCCTTAAAAGTACAGAACCGAGGCGGAGGGTAAAGGTATGTCAATGCGTTGGACAACTGTGAGTGATAGAGATTTTACGTTGATGCGTGATGAATTCGGAAACTACTCTCACTCTGCAGATAAGACACCGATCCGTTTTCAAGAACAGAAGAAGATTTTGGGCAACCGTATCAAACGGTTGCGCCTTTACCGAGAAATGACGCAGGAGGAAGCCGCAGAAAAAACAGGAATCAATGCGACCCTGTGGCGGCATTATGAATATGGTCTGAAAATGCCCCGGCAGGAGAATTTGAAAAAAATCGCACAAACGTTAGATGTTCCGATGCAAATGTTGTTTCCTATCGACACCTGCACCCCAGAGGGAATTGCCACGTTGCTGCTGAATATGCAGCTGCAATTTGGCAGTATGGAAATCGTCGAGGTTGACGGAAGCGTCAGCTTGAAATTCCCCAAAAATGAATTTTCGAAAACCGCAACAGATACGCTCCATACAGTTAAGCAACTGCTGGACAAAATCACTTGGGATGATGGTGTTAATTTGACAGCAGAACGCTTTCTATGCAGCCGTTATGCGGTTCCTAGAGAAATGGGCGCAGAAATTAAAGAAAAACGTGAGCTATGGAAAGAAATTTTGGACGGACGTATGGACGAAAGTTCTATACCTGAAGGTGAAAGCTGGTTGTATCTGGAAGATACTGCAGGCTCTATAGAGGAAGCCACCTATCGCCTGAAAAATATGGCGCTGCTGGATTATATTACAGAATGTTATAAAGCCAAAAAAGAAAGTCAATAAAACAATAAGCACCACCAAGTTAAACTTAGTGGTGCTTATTTGCTTTCTGCAGTTCAGACCGTTCCGGGCATCCTCGGCGCTTTTTATAGCCTGTGTTTCAGTTCTTCTACAATGCTTACGCTGGCTGTGGAGCCGATGCGGGATACCCCCAGCTCGATCATGCGCAAAGCGGTATCCAAAGTGCGGATGCCGCCGGCCGCCTTGATCTTTACCTCGTCGCCGACGCATTTTTTCATCAGTGCCACATCCTCAAAGGTTGCGCCGCCGGTGCCAAAGCCCGTGGACGTCTTTATGAAATCCGGGCGGACCTCCCGCGCGATGGAACACAGTGCGCGCTTTTCCTCCTCGGTCAGGTAGCAGTTCTCAAAAATCACCTTCGAAATCACCCCTGCACCGCGACATTCTTCTACAATGCCGGCCATCTCATGCTCAATGAAATCGTAGTTTTTCTCTTTCAGCTGCGTAATATTGATAACATAATCGATCTCATCCGCGCCATTGGCGATCGCATCTACGGTTTCGTATTTCTTGACCTGGGGCGTACTCTGCCCCAGGGGGAAACCAACCGCCGCGCCCACATGGACCGATGTTCCCGCCAACAGATCCTTGCACAGGGAAACGGGAGCCGGATTGATCGCCACCATGGCGAAGCCGTACTCGCGAGCCTCTGCACAGAGCTTTTCAAAATCCCCGCGCTGCGCATAGGCGCGCAGCTGGGTATGGTCAAAATAAGCTGCCAATTCGGCAGGCGTAATAGGATTCATAACAAAGCCTTCCTTTCTTTTCGTGTGCGGCAGCAGCCTTTACAAAAACGATGCTGTTTTACCGGGGTCAACGAAGCCCTCGCCGTAAACCTCGCCGGTTTCTGTCACCATGACCATACAGCCGGGGTCAATGCGGTAAGCCGCCATCCGGATGCGGTACACCTGCGGTCTGGCACAGACGCAGAGCAGCATCTGCCGTTCCGTACCGGTGTATGTGCCCACCGCTTTGACCATCGTTGAGCCGCGCTCACATTGGCGGGAAATTTCGTCCGCAATTTCCTGCCCCTTGGTAGTGATGATCGTCAGCATTTTGCCGGCATTGCTGCCGTACATAATTTTGTCGATAACCAGCGAGGTAACCGCCGTTGTGACAAGACCGTACAAAACGGCATCGACAGAGCCAAACACAGGCCAACCTAACAGGATGACCACAAGGTCTATCGCACCGGTCACAACACCGACCGACAGATGCGGGCGCAGCACTTTGATCGACATCGTCAAGAAATCGGTGCCGCCGCTGGACGATCCCCGCATATACAAAAGCGCCAACGCGCCGCCCCATGTGATACCCGCAAACAGGGCCGCCAGCAACGGATCGCCGCCGTAACCGGGCTGGTCTGCAAAGACAACATCCTGAAAAAAGGTACACCACAGCATACTGATGACGGTTTTCCCCAGAAAGGCGCGTCCCACAAAGCGGAAGCCAAGCAGAACCAGGGGCACATTCAGCACCAGCGTTGTGATGCCGATGGGGAACCCCCACAGATAGTTGCCCAGCAAGGCAAGACCCGACAGCCCGCCGGGTGCAAAGTCCGCGCCCTTGGCAAAATAACAGATGCTCAGGGCGTACAGAAACCCTGCAACCAAGTTATACAGCTGATCCGTTACCAGGGTCTGCGTTTTTTCTTTCATCATAGAACACTGCCCCTTTTGGAACACGAGGAGCCTCCCTTGTGGGAAAATGCTCCTCGTTGTGTGGTTACTCAATCAGTTTTAATCTTTGGAGAGCATGGGCGATGCCGTCATTTTCCACGGTGTCTGTGACCATATCGGCACAGGCGCGCACCTGCGGCAGAGCATTGCCCATAGCCACACCGATACCGGCCAGCTGCAGCATTTCCAAATCGTTGTCGGCATCTCCAAAGGCAATGGTTTCCTCCGGGGTGATACCGATTGCCGCACACAGGGCACGGATACCGTTTTCCTTGCCGCCGGATCGGCTCATCAGATCCACCACGGCATCTCCCCAGCGCTTTGTCCGGCAATGGGGCATCTGCCGCAGCAGTTCTTCTTCCTCCTCCTCGTTCACGAAGGGGATGACCTGATATATGCGGCGGTTTTCCAAATCGGAGATGTCACGCACAGCCGGTACGGCGGTGCCGATTTTTGCCTGCTCGACCTCCATGCGGGAGTTCACGCAGTTGGCGTACATCCTGTCTTTTTCAAGAAAAATGCAGCTGCAGTTCTTTTTTTGTAAAAACCGCTTCAAGGCCGACAGGTCCCCGGCAGGAATGGGCGTTTCCCGCACGATCTGCCCCTGCAGCTCGCAGAGCTGACCGTTCATATAAACAGCACCGTCAACCGTGATCCCGGGCAGCATATTCTCTTCCTCGATTTCCAGCGCATGGCGGCCGGTACACAGAAACACCTGCACACCGCTGCGCTGTAAAGCCTGCAACGCAGGGGCTACGCCGGGCGGCATCCGATGCCCGCCCACGGTAATCAGGGTGCCGTCCACATCAAAGAAGGCTGCGCGTATCCTTTTTCCGCCGCACGCCGCCAGCGCAGGCAGCTCGGCAAGGCTGTCGATATGCAGCTGCGCCGCCCGCTGGTCAAACGGGAATCTTTCGTCCCGCAGGGCAGCCACAACGCCGCCCGCCGCCGTACCTGCCTGCACACCGTAGGTGGAGTCCTCCACGATCAGGCATTCCTCCGGCTTGCGCCCCAGCCTGTCCATGGTGAAACGGTAAATTTCCGGGTCCGGCTTGCTGCGGGTAAATTCGCGCCCGCTGACGATGCAGTCAAACAGTTCCCGAATCTCGCATTGTGTCAGGACCTGCTCAATACATTCCCGGCTGCTGCTGCTTGCAAGAGCCACCTGCAGCCCCATCTGCTTTAATTCATGCAGCAGCGGGCGAACCTCCTTGCGCAGAATGTCCGGGTAATACACCCGGCAGCCGGCGTTCATGGCGTCCATTTCCTGCCGGAACGCGGCATCGTCGGTGCGGCGGCAGAGTTTTGCCATAAAGGGCATATATTCCTGCCCGGAAATGCCCACCAACGGGTACATGCTTTCCAGGGTGATCCACGGGTAGAGCGGTTTCAGGTGCGTATACTGATGGTGCAGGTAGACCGGTTCACTGTCGATCAGCACGCCGTCCATATCAAAGATGACTGCCTTGATCGGCTTCATGGCGTTTCTCCCTTCAGATACCGTCCTCGTCCTCCTGCGGCTGGGCGGGAACCTCCAGCACAAACTTGCCGATGTTTTCGTGCCCGGTCTGCATAATGTCGGCAGCCAGTGCATCCACATCGGGACATTCGTCACCGGTGATGTTGCGCATGCACAGATCCATCAGCATACTGCTGTTCAGCCCGGAGATCACACGCACCTTGGGGCGGGTCATTGAAAGCCCCGCTGCGCGGTTGTACGGCGTACCGCCGGCAATGTCTGCCAGCACCAGAACAGCCTCGCAGTCTGCATAGCTGTCGATTGCCTCTGCCAGCTGCTTTTCAAACACTTCCACATCCATGCCGTCGGCAAAATCCACGGCCTTTACTTCCGCATCACTGCCTGCCAGCATTTTTACATTGGCAGTCATACCGGCGGCAAAGCCGCCATGCCCGGTCACAACTACACCTACCATTAAACTACACTCCTTTAGCAAGACCGGGCGCAGAGACCCGGCTTATTGGTTGACAACTTCAAATTCAAATTTCTGGGTAACACCGTCCAGATACTCTTTACTGAGGTCGATCGGACGGTCATTTTGGTCCATGACCACGTTTTCGACATACAGCACGGGGGAACCGCGGTGTACGCCGAACAGGTTGGCAAACTCGGCGTTGGCGGTCTGCGCCATCAGCACACGGCGCGATTTGATGATCCTCTCGTGGTAGACGGTTTCAAAGACATCGTACAGCGAGCGCCGGGCAAAGTCGTAGGCATCAATACCGGGAAACACAGATTCCGGCACATAGTTTTCCACGAGAACAAAGGGCTTTCCGCTGACATAGCGCATACGCACAAGATGATAGCAGCGGTCCCAGCGTTCCAGCTTGAGCCGTGCAAACAGTTCCGGGGTATAGCTTACCCACTCTGCACGCAGCACCTCGGTACGGTGTTCCAGGTTCAAAATCCCCATCTCGGCGGCAAAGCTCAGCTGCTTGTTCAGGAAGCGGCCACGGGTATCGGGGCTGCGCACAAAAGTGCCGCGGCCCCGCATGCGTTCCACAAAGCCTTCTTCGATCAGCATATTGTAAGCCTGCCGCGCAACGGGGCGTGAAATGCCGAACTGGGCGCACAGCTCCTCCTCTGTCGGCAATTTTGTCCCTGCCGACAGTTTTCCGCTGGTGATAGCCTCCAGCAATGCCTTACGCAGCTGCTCGTACAGAGGAACTGCGCTGGTTTTGTCAAGCTGTATTCCGTTCAGTTCGATCATGATAAGGAATCTCCTTCTTGTTATTCGGTGCCGTCTTGGGAGATTTCCGCTTTACAGCCAAAGCCGCCCTGTGCCATACAGTTGCGTGCCGAGACCTGCTGCCCGGCAGCCAGTGCAGCCAGAAGCGCCTGCTCCGGCATGGGCTTTGCTTTTTGCCACCCCGCAGTATACAGCGAGCAGAGGAAGGCGGCAAGGAAAGAATCTCCTGCCCCCATTGTATCACTTGCCTCTACCATTTGGGTAGTCTTTTCCACGATTTTTCCCTGTACGGACAATATTTGCCCGGCTGCGCCCATTGTAGCCAGCACATGCACCACGCCGCGACGATGCAGCGGTGCGCACAATTCCGCAAAAGCAGCCTTGTCCATCGGCTTGCAGGAAAGCATCGCCAGATCTATGCCGTGGCAAACCTCGTCATAGTAGGCATCGGTGCGGTACTTTTCCTTTTCGCCGAAGTCATAGGCAAACACAGCGGGCAGCGCCTGCACAGCCGCCATCTGTTCGGGCATTTTGGCGTTGCAGCTGCTGACGATCAGATCGGCGGTTTTCAGCTCGTCCAGCTCCTGCGCACCGATTTGCAGCGGGCCGGTCCAGCTTTCCCCGGTGATGACCTCGATAAAGCTGCGCTCCCCGTTGACCACATCATAGCTGCACACCTTGGTGGTACGCCCTTGCAAAACGGGGCAATGGCTGATGTCCACGCCGTTTTCCCGGAGTGCTTTCTCCACAATATGTGCCATCTTGTCATCGCCGAGGGAGCCGAGATACTCGGCCTGTGCCCCCAGCCGCGCAGCATGAACTGCAACGTTTACCGCATTGCCGCCGGGGAAGCACTCCTGTGTATTGTGGTAATAGTCTATTACGTTATCCCCTAATGCAATCAGTTTCATACTCAATAGCTCTCTTTTCTGTAATAGCGGCGGATATCCAGAGAATGATCCGTGATGACCTCAATGTTCTTGCTGATGCGCTGCAGAACAGCCGCCATGACAACGGGGCTGAGCAACGGGCGGAACTCATCGCTGATGCCGGGCAGTGCATACTCCTTCGTATCAAAGCAGGTCAGTTTTTTGGTATGGCGGGCGGCAAACTCCTTTACGCGCTCGTCCTGTGCACGGGTGGGACCCTCGGTCAGCAGCAGCGTGGTGCAGACATCGTCCTCCAGCAGCTCCAGTGTGCCGTGGAAGAATTCCGGGCTGGAAACGCTCTTGGTGCGGATCCACTGACTTTCCTCCAACACGCACATGCTGTAACTGTACGCAGTGGGCCACAGATCACCGCTGCCGATCCAGATATTATACGGTTCCTTGCAGTAATCCTGCGCGTATTTCAGGCACTTGGCATCCGCCTGCTTGCGTACCTGTGCCAGCGCAAAGGCAAGGTTCTTCAGCTCATCCGCAAAGCGGGGATAGGCATCAAAGTTTCCGCTGCGGTACAGGATGCGACCAATCAGGAGGTAGAACACCAGCTCCTGCGGGCGGCCCTCGCCGTAGACGATGGTGTCATCGCAGATGGATTCCAGCGTGGAGTTCTCCTTGCCGACGGCGGCAAACAGGCGCACGCCCTGCTCCTTCAGCCAGTTGGCCGCCTTTACGGTCTCGGCGGTATCGCCGGACTTCGAGGTCAGGAACGCTACGGTCTTATCGGTGATGCGGTTGCAGTCACCGGTCATAAGGCTGGCGGACAGGACATTTTCAACCGGTAGGCGGGACATGTGGCGGATGTAGAAGGCGAACGGATCCAGCATTGCCTGAGAACCGCCGCTGCTGGTGAACAGCAGCAGGTCAAACCCGTTATCCACAATCGAATCCGCGATCGCCTCGATCTTGGCGCGCTGGTCGTAGATCTTGGCGCCGTTGGCAATGATCTGATTTTCGTCAAAGTTTACCATGCTCATGGGTACAATAGCCTCCATTTGTAATTTTGTTATGACAATATAGTTTGTAAAAAATGCGGCTCGCGGGGGAATGCTGAACCGGCGCGAGCCGCCGCAGATAAGCTTACATAATGCCCAGGAAGGACAGTGCAACCGACAAAGCAATGACCAACAGGATCAGCTTCATGGTGTTGACATTTTTCTTCTTGAACAGCCAGTAGAGCAGGAACACAAAGCCCAGCGGCAGAATGTTGGGCATGATGGAGTCAAAGATGCCCTGCACGGAAACACTGGAAATGACAAGCGTTTCGGGGAAAGCAAAGGATACATAGCTGGGGATCAATCCGCCAACGACCATAACGCCCAGAATACCGGCAGCCTTGCTGATATAAGCGGCGTTATCACCGATGAACTTGATGGAGTTGACACCGGCATTATAGCCCAGACGCACGAACCAGATGCGGCTGAAGATAGCGGTCAATGCCCAGAACAGAATGTAGAAGATGGGGCCCAGAACATTGTTCTGCGATGCCAGAGAGCAGCAGATGGAGGCGATGATGGGCATGGCGGTGTACCACCAGATGGCATCGCCCAAGCCTGCCAGAGGTCCGAACAGACCGGTTTTCAGGCTGTGGATCATTGTGCGATCCTGACCGGCCTCCTCCATGGAGACAATCAGACCCTGCAGGATAGCAGCCATGTGCGGCTCGGTGTTGATGAAGTCGAGGTTGTTTTTCAGCGCGGCGGCCATTTCCTCATTGTTGTCGCCGTGGATCTTGCGGAAGCACTTGGTCATGCCGTAGCAGAAGCCTACGGCCTGCATACGCTCAAAGCTGAAGCAGCACTGTTCCGCCATAGAACGGACGGCCATTTCGTTGAGGTCTTTTTTGGTAATTTTGTTAGATGCCATCTTCAAAATCTCCTTCCTGGGCGGCAGTTGCAGCGGATGCAGCCGTCAGCTTGGCAGTCTCCATATCGCGGGTGAAATTGACATAGGCGATGCAGCCCGCAATAACAGCAATGGGCAGGATGTTCTGGCAGTTGGTAATGACCATAATGACAAAACCGGCAAGCAGATAGGCTGCGTTTTCCTTCTTGAGCATAACGACCAGCAGCAGGGCAAGGCCGACAGCCGGCATCAGACCACCGGCAACTTCAAAGCCGTGGACAAGCCATTCCGGGAAGGCTGCCACAAAAGCGGAAATACCGCTCTGCAATGCGTAGGTGGACAGGAACGCGGCAAGGGCAAACATGGCGGCGTACAGGATCCAGCCGGTATACATTACTTTGGCAATGCCTTTTTCGTCACCGGCGGCAGCGCATTTGTCAATCTTCGGCAGGAAGCCGGCATAGAAGGTGTTGGTGCCGGTGTTGATCCACTGACCGATCAGTGCGAACGGAACGGCAAGACCCAGCGCCGTGTTGACATCGCAGCCGGTGGTGTACGCCAGCACGGTGGTCATCAGACCGGCAAACAGGGGATCCGGCGGCACGGTGCCGCCAACGGTCAGCAGACCCAGGTAGGAAAGCTCCGCAACGGCACCTGCCTGCATACCAAGCCGTACATCACCGAGGATGATGCCTGTGAAAAACGCTACGACCAGCGGGCGGAACCACATAAAGGCTTCCATGTGTTTGTCGAATGCGCAGATAAAAACGAGCAGCGCAATCAGCAAACCTTGCACGAGTGTGATTTGCATAGATTTTCTCTCCTCTTTATAAAATATATTTTTTGCTCTGCAGCCCTTCTGCAGAGCCGGAACCTTGGGTTACTTTTCAAAGTCCAGCTTGTGGTCGCCGGGTGCGATCTGGATGTAGACATCCACACCCTTGGCACGGATGGCGCGAAGGTCGTCCTTATCCTTCTCGTCCATATAAACGTGCACATCGCCGGTCACTTCCTTGCCGGGACCGACATGCATATTGCCGATGCACAGTTTATCAATGGGAACGCCGCCCTCCACCAGCTTGCGGGCGCTCTGCGGGTTGCGCACGACCAGGAAGATGTGCTGGCTGGCGGATGCCTTGTGAATGACTGCAATGGTCTTGTCCAGCGTAAAGAACCGGATGCCGCAGCCGGAGCTTTTCGCGGTGGCGGTCATCAGGCTTTGCTGCAGCGGGTCGGCAGCAACCAGATCATCTGCCACAACAATAAGGTTGACACCCGGTAAAGCGGTGGTCCATGCCACACCGACTTGCCCGTGTACTAAGCGATTGTCGATTCTTGTCATCAAAATGTCAGGCATAAGTTTTTCCTCCTTGTAATATGCTGCAAAGATTTTTAGATTTTTTCTTGATTTTCAGAAATTTTTTCTAAAATCTTTGTAATATTTTATAATATTGTAATGACAATATACCAAAGTTGTGTTATAATGTCAATAGAGTTCGGGGACTTCCCGAAGATTTTAACGTTTTACACAAATTGAGCGTTAAAAATTTAGACAAAATGTGAAGGAGACTGCTTTATGGAACACAAAAAGACTATGCTGGACTACATTGCCGACTGCCCGGAGTTTATCCGCAACAATGTCGCCGACAGCGCCGCGCTGACAAAGCCCCTTGTGGATGAGTATGTAAGCGGCGGCTACAAGAACATCTGGATCGTTGCGTGCGGTTCTTCCTCCAACGGCTCACTCTGCGCGCGGCAGTTTATCCGCCGCCATCTGAAGTGCGAGGTCAAGATCGTCACCCCGTTTCATTTTGTATCCAGCGAGAATGATTTCAGCGAGACCGATATGGTCGTTGTCGTCAGCCAAAGCGGCTACAGCCTGAACGCGCTGGACGCCATCAAGGTCATTGAGGCAAAGGGCCGCCGCTGCATCGGCCTGACCGGCGATGTCAACAGCGACCTGGGCAAGGTGTGCGATGTTGTCGCCAACTACGGTGTCGGGCGCGAAACAGTCGCTTATGTCACCCGCGGTGTCACCACGCTGGCACTTTTCTTTATGCTGTTTGCCGTGGAGGCTTCTGTCCGTCTGGGCATCAAAACCGCTGCCGAGGGCGAGGCTGTCAAGCAGCAGCTGCTGAAAGCCGCCGACATCAACGCCGCCGTACAGGCACAGACCCCTTCCTTTATTAAAGAACACTACCGTCAGCTGTCCGGCATGACCAACGCCTATGTCTGCGGCGTGGGTGCCAACCTCGGCACCGCAAGCGAGGGCGCACTGAAATTCGGCGAGACCGTCAGCATCCCCACCGCTGCCTATGAGGTCGAGGAGTACATCCACGGTCCCAACATCCAGATGACCCCCCGCTACAGCGTATTTCTGATTGACGGCGGCGAAGGCACGGAGCGCATCCACCGCATCTTTGAGGGTACCCAGATCGTGACGGATAACGCCTTCCTGCTGACGCGCTGCGCCGATTACAAGGACGAGCACAATGTTATGTATGTGCCTATGGATGTGCCGGAGGAAATCACCCCGCTGTGCTGGCTGCCCTTCTTCCAGATGACGGCCTGCCGCCTGACGGATGATCTGGACCGCTGGAACAAGCATCCGCTGCAGCGCGCGATGGAGAAGTTTGTTTCCTCCAAGAGCGCCAACTATGTCAACAGCCCCTTTAGTGAAGACACGCCGGGCCGCGGGTAAGAGCGATGGCGTGGATATCTGCTGTCTTTTTCTGTCTGGGTGCTGCGGACACATTGCTGGGTGATCGGCTGGGGTTGGGCAGTGCCTTCCGGCAGGGCTTTGCCGCCGTTGTGGATCTGCTGCTGCTCATGACCGGTTTTATGGCACTGGCACCCTGGCTTGGGACCCATCTGGCGCCTGTTATCACGCCGGTGTTTTCCGCCGTGGGGTGTGACCCTTCCCTGTTTGCCTCACTGTTTTTAAGCTGCGATGCAGGCGGCGCCGTGCTGGCCGCACAAATCGCACAGGAACCGTCCGCCGGGCTGTACAACGGTTTGATCGTGGCGGCCTTTCTCGGTGCCACGATCAACGGTACGATCCCACTGGCGCTGGGCCGGTTGACAGGCACCAAACGAGCCGCCGCCGTTCGCGGATTGTTTCTCGGCTTTCTGGTCCTGCCGGTGGGCTGCCTGCTCACCGGGGCGCTGTGCGGCATCCCCTTGTCGGTTCTGCTGCACAACACCTGGCCTGTTCTGGCAGTAGCGGTCCTGTTGCTGCTGCTTTTCAAATCCGGCAGCAGCGCGATCGGCCCGATCTTCAACGGCATCTCTCTGGCGGTACGCGGTCTGACTCTGTTCGGCTTTTGCATCTCCGTTTTGCAGGAAACGACCGGTATTGTGCTGCTGGAGGGGCTGACCCCCTTGGCGGAAATCTACCCGGTTATATGCAGTATCGGCGCGTTTCTTGCCGGGATCCTGCCGTTTTTCGCCTTTGTACAGCGTCTGTTGACCGCACCGCTGGCCAAGCTGGCCACACGGTTGCAGCTGGAGCCCGCCTCCATCACCGGTCTGGTCGTGACCTCCGCCAACTGCATCCCCACATTGCTGAGTCTTGATACGCTGGAGGAACGCGGCATCACACTGAACACGGCCTATTCCGTAGTAGCTGCTTACAGCGTCGGCGATTTTCTGGCATTTACCCTGCAATTCAGCCCCGCACACGCCCTGCCGATGATGGCAGGGCGCCTTTTAAGCGGCTTGCTGGCAGTGGTGCTCTGCCTGAAAACAACTCCCAAAACCACCTGAGTAAACACCCCCAACGGGCTTTAGCTGCCCGTTGGGGGTGTTGGTGTTTTCCTATATCGTTCCCTGTTAGCCGCACGCATGTCTATAATGCGAGAATTGTGCGGCGATGCCTTAGAAAATTTCCTGCTTCACTGTCAGATACCCGTTTTTGATTGATTGTCAACTTCCCAATGCCCGCTGAAGCCGCGACCGATGTAGCGGACATTTCCCATCGCCTTGATGTGGCGGCGGATGGTTTTGTAGCTGACACCCAGTGCCATGCCGAGTTTTTCGGTGCTGATTTTGTTATCTTTTTTGATTAAAGCCAGAATTTTGGCATCCAAATCATCTTGGGGGACATCTTGGGGGACACGTTGAGGGACATCTTGGGGGACACCGTAATTCAGGTTCGGCATAACGACCGTAAACTGGTATCGGTCAGAACGGAATGTGGGGCGCTTATCTTCGGTGTAGTTGATTTGCGCTTTGTAGCCGTTCAGAATTTTCCCAAAGCCGCTGCCCTTGCGCTCCATATAGCCCAGACGGTTGAACACATCGGCCAGCACAGGGTTGCGCCGAGTGGACGGCACGGTAAGCGGGTCGCGGTCTTGAATCATCGACCCATCCGGCATACCGCCCGGCGAGTAAATCTCTAAGCGGTCATCGTAAATGTCAATGTGGACCTCGCTGCCGTAGACGAGATAATCGCGGTGCGCCAGCGCGTTGACAAGCGCCTCGTGGTAGCTGCGCTCAACGTATTCGGGCAGTTCCTCCCGCGAGTTGGGCGTCTTGCGCCACATCATGCGGGCGTTGCGCTTGATGAACGCCTCGCCGTTTTCAATCAGAGAAAGCACACTGCCAGAGTATTCTGCATCGTCCAGCGCGTCCATCGTGCCGCCACTTTTGTCCAGCCCGTTCCAGCGTGTGCAGAACAACCGTGACCAGCGGATCGGGCTTTCATCAGCAATCAGGGCACCGGCATTTGTCAAAAAGCCGCCCTCGTCTGCCAGACCGAAAGAAACAAGGTCTTTATTGTCAAAACTGTTTCCCGTCCACTTCTTATAGCGCTCCCGCAGCTTGGAAAAGGCGTAGTCCTCCACCCTGTAAAGCGTCATCTGAGAGTCGTAGGAGGTGTTTCTGCCGCGCAGAACAAGGCGTTTCAGCTCGGTGGCAGATGCCCTGACGCTCTCATTTCCGATGCGTACAAACGCCTCTAAGGTGCCGTCGCCGGAGTAATAGTAGGGCGTTTCCTCGCCTTTGAACACGTCAAGAATCAGCAGCACTTTGCCGTCCTCGGTTCTGTGAAACCGCAGCCGAAACTCCGGGATAGGCTCCATGCGCGTCTTAATGATCTCGCTGATTTTCTCAGCATCGCTGTGAGGTTCGCTCAGCCCAACGATCTGCCCGTCATCCGCCATGCCGAAAATCAGCGCGCCGCCCAGCGTGTTCGCAAAAGCACTTACGCTCTTGCACCAGCTTTTGGGCTTTCGTACTTCAAGCGCCGCTTTCTTGTCATATTCGGTTGTTTCACCGATCAGGTTCTCCATATTCATCTGTTCCGACCACCTTTTGCGCGAAATATCGGTGCTTTCAGTATAATATAAAGTCGGGCGTTTTTCAAATAATCTTTTGAAATCAAAGTTCATACGCACAGAAATCCCATATCTTTTCCAGAAGCTGATGCGTTTCTTTCCACTGGTCCTCTGTAATTTTCCCGGTTGCGTTTGCAAGATGGGCAATCTGATTCAGGTTATTTCCCACCGCTGACAGCTCCTTTATGAGCTTGATGTAGGTGGCATTAGGGCGCGGGCGAATCTCGTAACCGACAAGCAACTTCCGAATGACAGGCTCCATTTTTAAGCCGGATGTTTCGCTCATCTCGCGCAGTTTGGCGTACTCTTTGTCGGTGAGCCGCACTGTGATTTTCTTGGTTCTGTATATCATGGTGTCAATATTCTTTTGAATCAAAAGTCACAAAATGAGGGACGGGGTTTCAGGGGGATTCCCCTGACAAGTGGGCGTTTTGCCGTCATGACGGCAAGATGCCGTGCTTGCGGGGGACGTTCCCGCATTTCCATGCGGGAACAGCCCTCTGAAAAAGAGTTAAATATAAATCAACTCGCAGCACACAATTTCCTCGGCTTGCGCCTGCAAAGCTTGCATCTGCGCCGCCCATTCCAGAGGGCGATGCCGTTTAAGATCGTCGGTGACGCCGCGCTGTTCTGCAAGCCGGCGCACCAGCGCACCGACCTGATTGTGTGCCTCGCTGTCGATGCCGGCAAGGTGCTGTACCAGCGTACCATCCAGCAGCATTTGGTCGCGTTCAAAGGGGCGATGTTCGTCAAGAAAGCGCGCCCGCATCGCACCGTATTTACCCAACGGCGGTGTGCTGCCTGTGGGCAGGGCAAACGACGGAACCAAGTACCCGTTTACGTTAGTGTAATCCGTAGACATTTTTGACCTCCTTGTATGGCGCGGTAATACCGCTGATGGTGTTGAGCTTGTAAGTGGCAAAGCTTGTCCACAAAAGCGATTTCATGTACTGCGGCAGGTTTTTGACCTTCCGCGTGGTGATTGCCTGCAAAAAGGTATCCAGCACATCCTCCACATACGGCTCCAATCCGTCCTCCTCGCAGCCGTTGCTGGCGTAGCTGATTTCAGCCAGCACCTTATCGGCCGTGACAAGCGCGCCGCGATATGACTGTGTGCCGGTGGCACAGCACATCTCGGTAAGGCAGGTATTGAGCAGCCCAAATGCGCTTTGACGGGCGTCATCCGTGACGCCGTTTGCTTGATACGGATGCTGCTGACGGAAGTCGTATCCGGTCAGGTAGTGGATCGCCGTCTGCATAAGGGCGGGCTTAGCCATATACGCCTGCGGAATGGACTTGTACTTTGTCAGTGCGGGCAGAACTATGTTTTCCAAAGTATTTTCATCCATCTCTCCCCCGCTTTCAGGCGGCTCTGCCGCAGGAGAGATTGATAGATTAGTTTTTATGAGTTTTTCTTTATGATTAAGTTTTATATTACCGCCCCGGTTTCCACCGCAGTGGTTTCCACTATGGTGGTTACCACCGGGGTGGTAATTGGGGTGGTGGTCGGCGGCTGCTTTTTCAGCAGGCTGTTCGGCGGTTTCGGTTTGGTTTCGTGTCAGATTGGTGCTTTTCACATCGCCGTTGCGGTCGTGGTAGAAAAGGTAGGCACCGTCCCATCCGCTGTTGTCGGGGCGCAGTTCATACTGATAGACGAAGCGCCCCTTTTCACCGGGATACACATGGATGAACAAATACCCCTTGCTTTTCAATTCGTTCCATGCCGTGTTGAAGGCGTATTCTCCCTCCGGCACGCGCTCCATAAGGCTGCCTTTGGTGAGGGTAATGTTCTCCATTGTGATATAGCTTTGGATGCGTGTATACAGCCCCAATGCGCCGCTGCTGAGGTTCCAGTCGCGGGCGACACTGTTCTGCACCACAGTAAAACCGGGCTTCGGGATAAAAGTGCCGTTATTGGCTGCTTGATTTTTCATTTTCCCTCCAAATGGTAGAAGAGTTTGATAATCCCAATATGCCGAATTCTTCCGAAACAGAGGGTAACAGACAAAAATTAGGAGCTGTTCTTAATTTTAGAAAGTGGTAACTAAGGTGGTAACAGATAAAGGCAGAATCGCGGTAAAACCACGCAAAACGTACCTTTAAGGCGCATAAGAAACGCAAAAATTAAAGAAAAGCGTATCTTTAAGGTACAGAAACGGATCGGTATGCGCTCATAACCCGGAGGTCGCAGGTTCAAGTCCTGTCCCCGCAACCACCAAGACCCGGTCTGAAAAGACCGGGTCTTTTCTTGTGTCAAAACGCGGCAAAAAAGCGGATGCTTTTCATATAATTTAATGATAATACGCATATTATTTTTCCTTGTGGTTGCAAAAAAAGACCGGCGGAGCCCATGTGTTTTCGGGTGGCTCGCCGGTCTTTTTTGCACATCGGACGCCTTATGAGCCGGGCCTTTTCCCCGTTGTTCGCAGACAGCCTGTCCGTTTTTTGTCCCGGAAAAAGCTGGCCATGCATCTTTCCAGCGGCCTGCCCGCCGGTCTTTTTTGCAGGAAATACCTCGCAAAATTTACCGGCGGCACAAAAGACCCTTGAGAGGAATGAGCCCTGAAAAACGTACTTTTCTAATTTCAGTCGGAAAGAAAAAGCCAGGCAGCGCTGTCCACGTTGTGAACGGCGCCGCCTGGCTGCATTACGATATGTGGATCTTTATAACCGAAATGGGACGCGGCAGACCTGATACGCTTTGAGAAATTCTCCGAAATATGGCTAGTCGACAGATTTCTCTTCGCGGGATGAATCGATATATTCAATCAGATCTCCCGGCTGGCAGTGCAGGATGCTGCAGATTTTTCCGAGTGTGTCGGTAGTGACAGGCTTGTCATGGCGTATTCGTTGCAGAGTTTGCGCATCAATTCCTTCGTTGGCCAAACGGTAGAAGGAAATACGGTTCTCTTTCATAAATTCCCGCATCGGACGAAACGAGATCGGCACTGCATCACCCCCGTTTTTGATTATTATAGGGGGCTTGCCACTTTCCATTATAGTGATTATAATCACTATAATGGAGGAATAAAAGTGATTGTTACGTTTTGCGGTCATTCGCAGATTTCGCAGTGCCAGGCAGTGGAAAGATGGCTATATGGTGTGACGCAGGAATTGATTACGCGAGGCGCCACAACCTTTTATCTGGGCGGTTATGGTGCCTTTGACAACCTGGCGGCATCTGTCTTGCGGAGACAAAAGATGCAGTATCCCCAGATCGAATTGGTTCTTGTCATGGCCTATCTCAACGACGGAAGAGACGCTTCCGGTTACGACCGAACCATCTACCCGCCACTGGAAACCGTGCCGCGCCGTTATGCGATTCCGCGCAGGAACCGCTGGATGGTCCAATCTTCCGACATCGTGGTGGCCTATGTCCTCCATGACTGGGGCGGGGCGGCTGCAACACTTCGGTTCGCTATACAGAAAAAGAAGCAGATTCTTTCTTATTGCGATGAAGTGGGTTCCTGACACAGTCTGCAGGTCGCCTCCCGCAGGAAGCACATCAAATTTATTTTTGAAAGTCCCTGTTATGGCCCGCCCCGGATGCTATAATGAAAACAATGAGAAAACAATCCCCGGAGGCCGACTCGGAAGGGGCGTCTCTCCGGGACAGGAAACAGAACGACAGGAGGCATGCTGTCATGACAAATTTACCATCCACCGAAACGATGGAACGCATCTCCCGCCAGGAACTGGCAGACAATCTGGACGCTGTGCTGGACCGTGTGCTCCGGGAAAACATCGGGCTGGTCATCACCAATGAGGGAAAGGACGATCTCGTCCTCTGCCCGTCCTCCTGGCTGGATCCGTTCCACACGGAGGACTTCGGGTCGGTGATCAACTGCGCGCTCCGCTACGCCATGCACGCCGAAGACAAGGAGAGTGAGGCGGTCATCCGGTATCTCCGTCATCGCTGCGGGATATTGGATGAAAAGACTCTGTCGGTGGCGGTTGCGGACCTGGACAAGGAACTGAAACAGCCGTCGCTCAAGAACCCGCAGGTCTGGCAGGAACTGCAGGGAATGTTCCGGCAGCAGCTGGCCGAACTGCGAGCAGACCTTTCGGAGAATGCAGCGCAGCAGGACTCCCTTTCAAAACACGATAAACCGTAGTATTCTGGTGAAAAAACCGGGAGGACACCCAATGAAATTGAAACAATGGGCGCAGGACTGGTTTGCCGCCTGGCAGGCGTCCCATGCCGGTTCCCACAGGACCGCGCAGTCCTGTCAGGGGCTGCTGCAGAATACGATCCTGCCCCGCCTGGGAAGATATGAACTGGCGGAGCTGACACCCGCGCGGCTGAAGCGCTTCTTCGCCGGTCTGCCCGGCGGAAAGGCCAAAAATACCTACAAGCTGCTGCGGACCATCCTTCAGCAAGGGGTGACGGCAGGGCTGCTGGCAGAAAATCCCTGTACGCCGGAGATTTTAGGCGAAGAAGTCCTCGCCAGACGAAAAGCCGGACCCCACCGGGAACAGCCTGTCTTTACCCGGGAGGAACGGGAAAAGTTGCCGGCCGCCTGCAAAAGCATTGTGGAATCGCAGATTCGCACGCTGTGTGCCCTGCAGGCGGTGGATGCCCGCTGCAATCCTGACCATCTGCTGTTTGCCACACCGGACGGACGCCCGGTGGAAGCCAATGTGCTGCGGGAACATCTGGCGCTGCTGGAGAGAAGGGCGGGCGTACCTTGTCTGACTTTCTCAGCCATCCGGGAGACCGCCATCCGCCAGGCGCTGGAGGATGGCGGAACCGCCGCCGAAGTGATGGAGCGGTTCCATTGCAAGGACCGGCAGGCCTTTTTGCGTAGATATCGCCAAAAGTAAAACGAACAAGCAATGAATAAAAATCACGCGCTTTCTGTAGAGAAAAGCGCGTCAGCTTGTGGAGAAACCTGCTTTGGCAATCAGGCCAGGGCAGGTTTTCTGTTTGAAAACAAGAAGACAGATAGAAAAAATAGCGAAATAGCAGGTGCGTTTTGTGGCGATTTGGACCACATTCCAATTCCAGTTGTCCCTGTTTTCCGGCGCTCTTCACCGGCATTTTTTATCGCCTTACACTATTCATCTCATTTTCTTCCCATTTACGAGAAAAAGGCCACCTTCCGGTGACCTTTTTCGACAGTTTGAAGTACAGGCAATTGGCTGTACTTTCTTTTTGGTATTCCTATGCGAAGATTTAGGTTTCGCCACCGCGGTTGAGGGTGCGCCGGTTGTTGGGGAACCAGATGGCAGGGGTGAACACCGCCAGCCCCACCGCTGTGGTGTCACCGGGATTGGATACAATATGGGGCAGGTTGGACTGCACCACCGTGGTGTCACCGGCGTTCAGGCGGATGGTCTCGGACTCCACCAGTACATCCAGCTGCCCCTGTTCCAGCAGCAGGATTTCCTCACTGGGATGGATCACCGGCAGGTCACCGTCCTTGCAGTGAGGTTCCAGCTCAAAGCGTATGACCAACGACTGAGGTACAAAATCTCCGTTGGGCATGGGTGTAAGCAGATGATACCGTATATTGGAATTGGGCTGGGAGAGGATCATCATATCCGCCTGACGGGTCGTCAGGCCAGTGCTGCTCTCACCACCCATGAACAGATAGGTGGGGATGTCCAGAGCGGCGCTGAGTTTGCGCAGGGTGGACAGGGACGGGTCGGTGAGATTGCGCTCGATCTGGGAGATATACCCGATGGACAAACCAGTCTTTTCGGCCAGTTCCTTGAGGGTGATTCCCCGCTTTTTCCGAATATTTCGAACCTGTTCGCCCAGCATAGGACCTCCCGCTTTTCTGTAAAAATTTCGTTTACAGTATATCACAAAACAGCCTGTGCGTAAATAAGCGAGAAAATTTTTGTTATTTATAAAAATTTCACCCCAAAAATCAAACATATCCCCACTATCTTCTCCAAAACCATTCGAAAAAGTGAAAAAAGCCGAAAACTCTTGACGATAAATTTTAGAAATAGTAAAATTATATAAAAATTTACTGTGCAGGAGGAACCTTATGAAAATCACAGATGTAAAGGTGGAAACCATCCGTATCCCCATGAAAAAGCCCTTCCGTATTGCCTTTGCGGTACAGGATCATTCGGTGAACGTGCTGGTGAAGATCACCACCGACGAAGGCCTGTGGGGCATCGGTGAGGCCGCGCCCTTTGAACCGGTGACCGGCGAGAGCGCGGCCACCGTTCTGGAAGCGCTGAAACTGTTCCGCACCGGGCTGATCGGCATGGATCCGCTGGATATTGAGGGCATCCATTGCATGATGGACCGCCTGCTGTCAGGCAACACCTCGGCAAAGGCCGCGGTGGATATTGCCCTGTACGATATCAAGGGCAAGCTGATGGGTCAGCCTCTGTACAAGGTGCTGGGCGGCAGCGTGAACCAGATCGTCACCGACATGACGGTGGGCATCGACACGCCGGAAACCATGGCAGCCGAAGCCCGGGAACGGGTGGAAAAGGATGGCTTCACCATTCTGAAAATCAAAGCCGGCATCAACCCGGCAGAGGATATCCAGGCATTGACCCTGATCCGTCAGGCGGTGGGCCCCAACATCCGCCTGCGTGTGGACGCCAACCAGGGTTACACTGTCAGCGATGCGGTGCGCACCCTGAAAGCCTTTGAACAGGTGGGCGTGGAAGCGGTGGAACAGTGCCTGCCCAGCTGGGATCTGGACGGCATGCGGTTTGTGCGTTCCAAGGTGGACCTGAAGGTCATGCTGGATGAGTCGGTCCACTCTCCCATTGACGCGGCGAAAGCCTGCAAGATCGATGCGGCGGACATCATCAACATCAAGCTGATGAAGTGCGGCGGCCTGTACCCGGCGGAAAAGATCAACGCCATTGCCGAGGCGAACCATGTACAGTGCATGGTGGGCTGCATGCTGGAGACCAAGGTAGCCATTGCCGCCGGTGTGAGTCTGGTCGCTGCCAAGCAGAACATCACTGAGGCGGACTGCGACAGCTTTATGTACGCCGTGGACCCCGAGATGGGCATGCCCGGTGGTTTTGCCGTGAACGGCGGCGTCTACACACTGTCCGACAAGCCGGGCCTTGGCATCGATATTGATTTTTAAGCGGGACCCCGCAGAGAGGTATATTATGCCGAATACGATTTTTTCCTCCGAAGGGGCGCTCCTGTTCATCATGGTCGCCACGGTCGCCCTGGGATTCTGGTTGCAGCGGTTCAAGGCGTTCAAAACGCTGGGCCCGGCCCTGACGGTTATCGTCATGGGCATCGTGATGTCCAACCTGCGGATCGTGCCCACCTCCAGCGCCACCTATGATGCCATCAGCAGTTACTGCGTGCCGCTGTCCGTTTCCATCTGCCTGCTGAGCCTGGACCTGAAACAGATGCGCAAGCTGTCCAAAGAGCCGGTCATTGCGCTGGCATCGGCAGTGTTCAGCGTCTGCGTGGCGGCCCTGGTGTTCGGCGTACTGTTCGCCGGCAAGATCGACGAAGGCTGGAAGGTGGCCGGCATGTTCGTGGGCACCTACACCGGCGGCAGCTCCAACCTGACCGCCATCGCCGTGGGCCTGGAGGCAAGCAAGACCACCATCGCCTCGGCCAACGCCGCCGACTATGTGGTGGGCATTCCCACACTGATCCTGATGTTCGCCGCCCCCGCCCTGTACAAGAATTCCAAACGGCTGAAAAAGCTGTGGCCCTATGAAATGAGCGAGCCGGAACTGCTGGGCGACGGTGACCACGAGGAACTGATGGCCTCCAAGGAATGGTCCATCCAGGAAATTGCCTGGCTGCTGGCCATCGGCTTCGGCACCGTGTGGGCCGCTACCAGCATCTCCTCGGTAGTATTCGGGGAAGGATTCCGCAGCGCGGGCCGCATCCTGCTCATCACCACCTTCTCCATCATCCTGGCGCAGGTGCCAGCCATCCGCAAGCTGCGCGGCAACTTTGACCTGGGCCTCTTTGTGGCGCTGCTGTTCCTGGTGACCATCGGCTTTGCGGTGGACCTGCAGCAGTTCTTCGGCTCCACCTTCTACATCACCCTGTTCTGCTTCTGCGTCATCGCCTGTTCCATCCTGCTGCACCTGCTCATCACCCGGTTGCTGAAAGTCCGCTTTGAGTATGTGCTGCTGTCCATCGTGGGCTGCATCTCGGACGGCCCCACCGCTGCCCTCATCGCCTCCAGCGCCCAGTGGAAGACCCTTATCAACATCGGTCTGCTCATGGGCGTACTGGCCGGTGCCCTGGGCAACTATGTGGGCATCGGTGTAGCCTATGCCATCCGTGCCTTGATCGGCGCCTGACCGGAAAACGGGAGAAACGGAAATGCGTAATTTTGACTTATATGTTTCGGGCATCCTGTACGGCAGGCTGCGCCTGGGCGACGGCACACCCCAGATCCAGAAACTGGATGTGCACACCGGCGCGCTGCTGGACTGGCAGGACCTGACCGACCAGGACCGGGATTTTTACCGTTCCTTTGTAAAGATGGACTTTGCCGCCCTGGGGCAGAACCTGTCCCGCTACGAGGCGGGTCTGCAGGGCACCGGGGAAGTTTCCCTGTGCGGCGAGCGCTACACCAGCGAGGACGGTTGCAGCTACCTGCAGCGGGATGTAAAATTCCCCAACAACAAACAGATGAAAGAAGGGCGGCTGATCGCCGTCACCTGCCCTGCCCGGGAGATGGTCACGGTGCTGGTGGAACCCGGTGCCGAGGAGGAGACCATCCTGCGCCTGTGGCGCTCGACCTGGCCGGAGGAACAATTGTTCCCGGTAGAGCATGCGGGGACCTTCCCGGTGCCCATGCGGGACGGGGTACATCTTTCCACCGACGTATACCTGCCCAAAGGCTGCGGCGCCCCGGTGCCTGCAGTGCTGGTACGCACTCCCTACGGCAAGGAGGACGGCTGTGAGGTCTACTACCGCTACGTCCAGCGCGGCTACGCGGTGGTGGTACAGGATGTACGCGGCCGCAACGCCAGTGAAGGCGAATGGCTGCCCAACTACCACGAAGTGGAGGACGGCGACGATACCCTGAACTGGATCGCCTCCCAGCCATGGTGCAGCGGACGCATCGGTATGGTGGGCGGGTCCTACCTGGGTTATGTACAGTGGGCGGCCGCTGCCAGCGGCAACCCCCACCTGAAAGCTTTGATCAGCGTGGTCTGCGCGGGCAGCTCCTTTGTAGATCTGCCCCGCCGGGGCGGGTCCTTCACCTCGGGCATGCTGGCCTGGGCCTTTGCGGTGTCTCAGAAAACCTTCCACCCCGAACTGATGGAGCGCGACGACTGGGAGGAAGTGTTGAACATCCGCCCCCTGACCGACCTGCCCAAAAAGGCCCTGGGATACGATGTACCTTTCATCACCCGGTGGCTGGAGCCCAGCGATTACAATGATTTCTGGCGTCAGTCCAACTGGCAGGAGCGTTCCGCCGGGGCGCAGATTCCGGCGCTGATCCAGTCCGGCTGGTTTGACGACAACGGCATGGGCACCACCGAGGCCCTGGAACTGGTCCACGACTTCCCCCGGGGTATGCGCAAGGTCATTCTGGGGCCCTGGCAGCACAGCGGCAACAGCAAGTACGATATGCACGGGGTATCCTTCGGCAGCCAGGCGCTGCGCTTTGATCTGGACTGGCTGTATTTCCGCTGGTTCGAGCATCACCTCAAGGAAGTAGACAACGGCATCGACCAGACTGCCCCGGTGGAATACTACACCCTGGGCCAGGAGGTATGGAAGACTGCCGAAAACTGGCCGGTGCCCGAGACCCGGGTCACCCACCTGTACCTGGACAGCGACGGCCACGCCAACACCTCCGCCGGGGACGGGCGACTGACCTTTGCCAGGCCGGAACAGGAGAACAGCGACGGCTATGCCTATGACCCCGAGCATCCATCCCAGCACATCATCGATATGTCGGAGAACGAGATCGAGGTGCCGGAGGACTACACCCAGGAGGAACTGCGCCAGGACCTGCTGTGCTACACCTCCCCCGTGCTGGAGGAGGACCTGGTCCTGACCGGCGATATGACAGCGGAGTTGTACATTTCTTCCGACGCGCCGGACACCGACTTTGTGGTGCGTGTTACCGACGTGGACGAGAACGGCCGGTCCATCAAGCTGGCGGACGGCCTGCTCAGCGCCCGCTACCGCAACGGCTTTGCCCGGTCGGAATTTTTGCAGGAAGGAGAGATCGTCTGCCTGAAGATCCGCACCACCAAGCTGTCCAACTGCTTCCGGAAAGGCCACCGCATCCGGGTGACCATCACCTCCAGCGCCAAGAATTTCATCTTCCCCAACAGCAACACACGGGAGGGTTTTGCTTCCGCCCGGACCGTGGTGGCCCATAACCGGGTATACCACGGTGGGGTGCACGCCTCCCGCCTGACGGTGCGGGTGGAGCCCTGAGGCATTGATGGTTCTCCCTGGCGGCAGAGGCGAAATATCCCTCAAGCGGCCTGTTCCGGAGGGCTACATAAAATCCTGAATCCGTACCCATCCCGACCGAGCCTTGGGTGTTGTTCCTGATGCAATTCTGATACCACGCCGCCGCCCTCCCGGCAGGGACCGGGCGCGGCGGTTTTGTATAACGAAAACCACTCGCTGAGCGAGTGGTTCCAAAAAAGACTATAGCATTTGCTTGCGCATGAAATGGAGTCAAATAAACGCAGAAGATAAAGTGTAGTTGAAAGAGGCCGCTGTAAAATTTCACACACATTTGAATGTCCACCGTAAATCGCAGGTAGAAAGCCGGGGAAAAACAGAATGCCAGTAAAATCGGCCAACCAATACACCAAGCCGGTCAACCGAATGGTTGGCCGGCTTTTTTGCTGCGCGTTTGCGGGCGCCGGGGCGCCGCTGGGCGGGGCGCATGAAAAGAAACAGGACGACACGGGGACGGCTGCCTTGGGGGCTGTCCCCGTCTTTTTTTGCGCGCCGGGGCGGCGGGTTACCGCTGCGGGCCGGTTTTGTGGCATAATTACATAGGAAAAAGGAAACCCGAAGGAGGGCTTTTTGGTATGGGAACGGAACACAGGATCCAACGATACGGCGCCTGGCTGGCGGAACGGGAGTACAGCCCGGGGACCATCGGGAAATATCTGCACGACCTGCGGCGGTTTTTCCGGGACAGCGGCGCGGCGGAAAAACCGGGGCGGGAGACCGTGGCCGCCTGGCGCGACAACCTGGTGCGCCAGGGGTACGCGGCGGCCAGCGTCAACGCCATGCTGGCGGCCGTCAACGGCTACCAGGAGTTTTGCGGGAACCCGCAGGGCAAGGCAAAACCCCTCAAATGCCAGCGGAGGGTATACTGCGACGCTTCGCGGGAGCTTTCCCGCGCGGAGTATTTCCGTCTGCTTGCCGCGGCCCGGGCGGCGGGGGATAAATGCGCGCTGCTGTTGCTGCAGACGCTGTGCGCCACCGGCATCCGGGTCTCGGAATTGCAGTACATCACGGTGGAGGCGGCGCGCAGGCGCCGGGCGGCTATCCGCTGCAAGGGCAAATGCCGGGAGATCCTGCTGCCCGGCGAACTCTGTGCCCGGCTGCTGCGCTGGTGCGAACGGCGGCGCTGCCGTTCGGGGCCGGTGTTCTGCGGGCGGGGCGGCCGCCCGCTGGACCGGGTCACCGTCTGGAAAAAACTCAAGGCCCTGTGCGGACCGGCCGGGGTGGCGCGGGAAAAAGTATTCCCCCACAACCTGCGGCACCTGTTCGCCAGGACCTTCTATGCGCTGGATAAAAACCTCTCAAAACTGGCGGACCTGCTGGGCCATTCCAGCATCGAGACCACACGGATCTACATCATGGAATCGGGCGCGGAGCATGAACGCCTGCTGAACCGTATGCATCTGCTGCTCTAAAAACAAACGAAAGTATGCTTTTGTTGCCTTTGGCAGCCCAGAAAATACAATCCATATTTCTTTTGCTTTCTCTCGACTTTTTTGATGCTAATTTTTCTTATGCTACCACAAGAAAGCAAAAAAATCAAGCGCGGTCTGGTACATCCCCCGCGCTTTTTCCCGTTCATACAGGTACAGCAAACAGATTGGATGCCTACTTCATCCAATCAAGAACACAATGACTGCGCCTTTTTTCGCCCGTTTTCCCCTCCGCCGGGAGCCTGTACGCGCAAAAAAGGCAACAAAAGCATACTTTCGTTGAAAGCGTTCTCCCGGCAGAAAAAAAGAAAGGGATCACAGGGTGTGTAAGGAAATGATCCTGCCCGGATACTCGATCGAGGCATTTCTGGCGCAGGGGAAAAACTGGCAGGAAGATACCCGCCAGAGCTACCGGCGCGCATTGTGCGACCTGCAGCGCTATCTGGCGGCCTGCGGGGCGCGGCCCGACCCCGACGCCCTGCAGGGCTGGCGGCAGACCATGCGCCGGCAGGGGTACCGCCAGCGCAGCGTGAATATCCGGGTCTCGGCGGCCAACAGCTATTTCCGCTGGTGCGGCAGGCCCGATCTGGTCATGCGCCATGCGCAGGTGGAAAAGGCCCAGACCCCCGAACTGACCCGGGGGGAGTATCTGCGCCTGCTGCGCACGGCGCGCGCCCAGGGGCAGTACCGGCTGTATCTGCTGGTCAAGCTGTTCGGCACGACGGACCTGCCGCTGCAATGCCTGGGGCAAGTCACCGCGGACCTGGTGCGCAGCGGCGGCGGCCGCCTGCACTGCCATGGGGAGGACGTCGACCTGCACCTGCCGCACGGCCTGCAGGCGGAACTGCTGGCCTACATGGAGCAGAACGGCGTTGCCGACGGGCCGGTGTTCGTGACCCGGAACGGCCGGGTCATCAACCGCTCCAACGTCTGCCGGACGATGCAGGAACTGTGCCAGGCCGCGGTGGTCCCGCAGGAAAAAGGCAACCCGCGGGCGCTGCGCAACCTCTGCCAGTCCACCCGGCAGGGCATCTACGCCCAGGTGGAGCAGCTGGCCCGGCACGCCTACGAACAAATGCTGGAGACCGAACAGGAAGCCATCGGCTGGTCCGGCGCCTGCGATTGAGGTGCGGCATAGAGGGATCGACATGAAAAAACAATGCAACAACGAAGAAAATATGATCTGCTTCTTGAAAAAGTGGGGGGGGGACCGGCATGAAAATGAAACGCTTGACGGCACTGTTTTTGGCCGCTGCCATGAGCATCTCCACGGCGGCCACCGCGCTGCCGGTCTATGCTGAAGACGCCCCGCAGCCGTCGTCCCTGACGGAAGAGACGGACGCCGGGACGCAGGCGGACGGCGGCGCAGACGGTACCCAGCCGGAGCCGCAGCCCCAGCCGGGCCCCGGGCCGGAGGCGGGGGCGGGCAGCACGCCCGCGTCCCCGCAGCCTTCGCCGGAAAGCGGGCAGACCACCCGGCCGGAGCAGCAGCCTGAGCAGCCCATACAACTGCCGGAAACGCAGGGGGATACCGCGCCCGCAGCAGGCACGCCGGACCCGAGCGAGGGGCTGTGCCCCCATCATACAGAACATGACGATACCTGCGGCTACGTGGAAGCGCAGCCCGGAAGCCCCTGTGCGTTTGTCTGCCCTGTCTGCGACTGCACCTGCACCAGCCTGTGCACGCCGGAGCAGAGGGACCCGGACTGCCCGGTGTGCCAAAATGACTATAAAGATTGTACTTTTACGACGGTCGAAGTCAATGTGTGGTTCAGTGGCGACAATTACAACGACGGCCATTATGCGCAGTGCGGCGCGCAAAATATATTTGTCAGTGTTCAAGGCACGATCACCGGGAAAAAGGTGACTTCCGCCGAAGTGGCGGTCACGCTGACGCAGGAAGAACTCGCCCTGCTGGGTGACTTGAGTGACAGCGGCCTGCAGCCGGAAGGCGATAAGCTCAAGTTTACCGTCGATATGAACGAGCAGACGGGCAGCGGCATTTTTAGTGCATCGTTCAACGTCCGCTCCGATGCGCTCGCCACCCTGGACATCGCCGATACAGACATCTCCGTCACGCTGACCCCCGAAAAATACCAGAACAGCGGCCTGGTCGGCGTTTCCGCTTCCGGCGACCGCCTGACCTTTGTGGAAAAACTCCCCACGCAGGACGACCCCTACGGCGGCGGCCTGGAATACGCCGCCGAGGTGGACGCACTGACCGTGCACTATGTGGACAGCGAGGGCAACCCCGCCGCCCGGCAGGAGATAGCCCCTGCTTATACCCTGTATTATCAGGTGGGGAGCGACGTCCCGCAGTCGCTGTCGCCGGATGGTTTGCCCTTCGGCATGGAAACAGAGCCTGTCATCACCACCGAAGCGGGGGAGCAGACCTGGACCGGCAGTGTGGAGGATGCCTCCATGCTGCCCTCCAAGGTGCTGGTGTGGGAAGACAACGGCTATGCCGAAAAAGAGGTGACATGGTATCTTGAGCCCTCTTACGATGATGATTACACTGCTGCGGCAAAGTACACACTGGTCAACATCACGGAGGAAATCGCAGCAGACTATCCGAGTAGCCTGGAAGTGGGGAACTGGTACTTCATCTCCGGCCCGGAACCCTACCCCGATGACACGATCACAATAAGCGGTTATCTGGGCAGCCTTGCCCATACCGTCTATTGGGCGGATAACAATGATGCAGACAGAAAACGCCCGGACGGCATAGCAGAGCATTACGAACTGCAGTTTGCGCTGGACGGTTCTTCGCAATACCAGACGCTGACGGCAGAAAACATGGGAAGCCTTGGCCTGGATGCTTTGCCTGCACCGAATGTCACAATGCAGGACGGCGTCTGGCAGTTGGAATGGACGAATGCGCTTCCCAGCCAGGTGACTTACACCGACAGCACCGGCAGCGGCGACGACCCCATCACCCGCAACGTGGCATGGCGCGTTGTCTGCAAGGGCAATGTGGATGGCTACGCCATGGTGGAAGTCAACGAAGAAAACGCCGACCAATACCCCAGCGCGGGGGAGAAGTACGGCACCTACTTCGTGCTGGAGACTTCGATGGATTTTTATGTCCGCATCTACCGCGGCGACAACCAGGGCGGCCAGGGGCTCCAGGATGCATTTTACGACCAGTTCCATCTGCATGCGCAGTACGGCGATGAGAAGGACCTGTATTTCCAGCTGGCGCAGATGCTGGCGGACGGCCATGTCCGCGACAACTATGTGGACGGGACGGATTCCGACTGTATCACCGTCACGGTGGACGGTCTCTGGCGCTATAACCTGGACAATACCCGCATCAGCTACTCCATCAAAGAGGGCGAAGTCACCGGCGCTGCAACGGAACCCGAAGAAGGCGACGGCAAGGTGGACAGTGTCGCCGTGCCCGAGGAAGGGGACTACTTTGCCATCGGCTACGACAACGGCGAGGTCCCCAACTATGGCGACGCGACCGACGCGGTGTACGGCGGCGGCACGGTCAAACTGACCCTGACAGGCTTCCGGGAGTGGAACGCCACCAAGGTCTGGCTGGACGACGGCAAGACCACAAGGCCGAACACCGTTTTTGAACTCTGGCGTTACCGGGCGGACCAGCCGTACAGCACCGCCTCGCTGGTGCGCAACGACAGCGGCCAGCCGCTCACGATCGAGCCCCAGCAATCGGAGGACGACCCCAACAAGTATACCTTGCAGATCGGCGACCTGCCCAAATACGACGCCGAGGGCTACGCATACCTGTATGTGGTGCGTGAATATCTGGAAGGGAACAATGCGTCCCGCTATGAACAGGTGTTCGGCGTGGTGGGCGAGGACGGCAATGTGACCGATACCGTCCTCCCCGCAGGAACGGAACGCGCCAGCGGCAATACCTTCCTGTACCGCGGCGGCACCCTTTCCAACCGGCTGCGCGGCACCGTGACGGTGCCCGTCACCAAGGAGTGGAAGGCGGCTTCCTTCCAGTCGTTTTTTGAAAACGTGATGGTGGAACTGCGCCTGCAGTCCCGCCCGGCCGGCAGCGATAGCGATGATGAATGGCAGAACACCAAATACACCGACCGGATATTCGGTTTCTTTGCCGAGAACCTCGCCATCACCCACGCCAATTCCTACCCGCAGTACGACGGGCAGGGCCGGGAACTGGAATACCGCTGGGTGGAGGAGGCCGTCTGGCAGGAAGGCAGCGTGCAGGACGGCCAGTATGTGGGCGGCGATAAAGTGCCCGTAACGGAGGAAAACGGCAGCAAGATCTTTACGCTGACCCAGAACGGCCGCAAGATCCAGTACCGCAGCGTTTCCAACTATGCGGAAGGCGGCACCGTTATCACCAATTCCATCGCCAACACCATTGACTATGCGGTGGAAAAGAAGTTTGAAGGCGGCTGGGACGCGGATAACTATAAAGACAGCTATACCTTCACGCTGTTCCGCTCCACCAGCGGTTCGCGGGCGGCGCGCTACCTGACCTTCACGATGGACGGCAAAACCGAAGGCGATGTGAAGTTTGAGACCTACGGCGTTGATGAAGAAGAAAAAAACATCACCGTCCAACGCGACGACGCATGGAAGGTCAGCATCCACGGCCTGCCGGAATTTGATACGGAAGGCCAGCAGTATGAGTATATGCTGCTGGAAAAAAGCGGCAACCTGCTGAGCATCCAAACCAAACGGGATGATGAGGGAAATTATACCAGCGTCATCACCAACGGCCCCGGCGACACCAACCTGATCCTGGTGCGCAAAGAGTGGATCGACGAGAGCGACTCGGAACACCGCCTGCCGGTGACCGTCACGGTGTACGACAAGGAGACCTGCGAGCCGCTTACAGTTGACGGGCATGGGGTCTCTGCCACGTTGGAGAATGACGGTACCGGCTGGTATGCCATTCTCAATATCGGAAAGTATGAGCCCAACGAAGTCTATGTGCTCGAAACGGCGGTAGGGAACTCCCAGGTAACGGGGAACCCGAATAGCGCGCCGAACTACACCAATGACGGCGACGGTACCTACACGTGGGCGCGGGTAGATACCGACTACCACAAATATGAAGTGACCTATGCCTATGACGAGAGTTTCGGCGGCGACGGCGGCGTGTTTGAGGGCGTGCCCTGCTTTACCGTGACCAACCGCCGCCTGGGCAATGTGGACGTCACCGTGACCAAAAACTGGGTGGACGGCGACGGCGATAAACGGACGGCGCTGGCGGATGCCTTGCAAACGGCAGGGATTCAACTGGCGGTGCGTCTGGACTTCCTGAGCGAAGAATCCCCGGAGCAGGACTATACGATCACCCGGAGCGGCTACGGGAACGATACGCAAGGCGATACCGTCACCATCAGCCCGGGCAACACTGTTCAAATCAAGGCCAAAGACGATAGCTGGGTGGATTCCATCCAGGTACTGGACCTCACATCGTCCGAACAGACCCTGTATTTCTGGCGCCTGCCCAAGTACGACGGAAACGGCGCGGTCGTGCGCTATACCGTGGAAGAAATTTTTGTGGATGCAAAGGGTGGGGAAGTGACGGACCTGCCCGTGGCCGTGCAGCAAGCCTGGCAGGACTACCAGGCCACCGTCACCGCCGAGGAATATGTGGTGGGGCATCTGCATGCCGACGACAGTCAGGACTTCACCATCCAAAATGCTTTGAGCGGCACCACGACGGCCAGTTGGTACACTCTCTGGCAGGACCAGTATGCCTACGACGAGGGCTACCGCCCCGACATCTACCTCAACATCTATGCCCGCACCCATGTGCAGGGGGCGGATGGGACGCCCACCACCAGGACGGAACTTTTTGTCCCCAACTACCGCTGGGAGTATGACGGGACGATGGAGGAGGAAGGCATCAGCGAGAGCACCTTCTGGAAGTGTACCATCGAGAACCTGCCCAAGTACGATGAACTGGGCTACGAGATCGACTACTTTGCCCTTATGAGTTCTACGGTATCGGCGGAGGATTTCGGTTACCTGAACAGCCAGTATGCCCCGGGCCGCGCCGCCGACGGCAGCGGTGCGTTCGGCACCAGCGACGGTGTGTACGAGGACGCGAGCGAGGAAAACCAAGAACGCGTACAGGATGTGGGCGAAGGCGGCGTGCCCAACTACGCCCTGCAGTCCGGCAATACCTTTATCAACACGCTGTACGGGACCATCAGCGTCCGGGGCGAAAAGCTGTGGCAGAACCTGCCCGACAGCTACCCCATGACGGACCTGCCCACGGTGACTTTCTACCTGGACCGCAGCACAGAGGGCGGCCAGAAGGAAAAGGACGTGGCCTACATGACCGTGGAGGGCGGCAACTGGGAAAACCTGCTGGTAAACGGCCAGTATGTGTTTGCCTTCGGCCATACGGGTGCCAATGCGCCAAGCAGCAAGATCCCAGGGAACGGGGAACTGCCGCAGGGCACGGCCCTGCTGCCCCGCTTTGACGCCCAGGGCCGCCTGTATACCTATACCGTGCGGGAAGTGATCGAATGGGACGGCACGGCCGCGGGCGACGCAGGGGAAAACGTTTTTACCCTGGACGGCAGCGGCCAGACCCTGCGCAACAGCTATAACCCGGTTACGGCGCAGCTTTCAGCCGTCAAATACCTGACGGTGCCCCAAGGTCTGGAAAGCTACCCGGCCATCACCCTGCAGCTGACCCGCACCTATACGACGAACGATGGGACACCGTCGAAATCCCTCACGGTACAGACGCTGACCTGGAACGCCGATGATGTGAATAAGGCTGTGGCTGAGGCCGAAGATACAGATGGGGACGGGAACGTAACGATACAGCACAAATTTACATTTGAAAACCTGCCCATCTACGCGCCCAACGGCTCGGAATTTGTCTATACCATCACCGAGGACAAGAACAGCCTGGGCGGCTACGATACCTGGGCCGCCTCTGGTGATGTGTCTGCTGAGAATTTGGAAAAAGGCAATCCCGGCACAAGCGTTGGTAACCTGTACCCCGACGATAACGACGACATCGACGCCAGCTTCCTCAACAAAAAAGGCGATCCGGGAACGATCACCCTGACCGGCGCCAAATTCTGGCAGGATTTGAACAATGTATTCAACTTCCGGCCTGACGAGCTTACACTGACGCTGCAGCGGCGGGCCGACAGCCAGCCGGGGCAGAGCAACGCGATCGGCTGGGAGAATGTAGAATCGACGGATTATCAGATCGATTGGACTGATAAGGATGCCGGATCGAAGCGCTGGACCTACACCATCACCGGGCTGGAGCGCTACGCCCCCAACGGTATGTCGTGGATCTATCAGGTTATCGAGAAGGTGCCGGAGCACTATACCGCTTCGCCAGCGAACGGTACGGTCCAGCAGAGGAAGGTGGATGCGAACGGCAACGTCACCATGAACGACCTGACCAACTCCATCCTGACCAGCACATATTTCCAGAAAACCTGGGTGGACGGCCAGGGCCAGACCATCACGCAGGACATCCTGGGCGGCGGCGTCCAACTGGAGGTGCACTATGCCCTGCAGGTGCGCGCCAAAGTGGAAAGCGCCGCCGATTCGGCTTATACCGATTGGCAGAACGCTTCGGCGTACTTTGCGGCCACACTGCCCGCGAGTGAACTGGCGAGTAAAACTTATACCGACAACATCCGCGCAACGCTGAGCGATACCGCCGCATGGAGCAAGAAGTATTATGGTGCGGACGATAGCCTGAAAAACCTGCCGCTGTACATAAAGGCAGATGGGACTGTCTATGCGTTGGATTACCGCGTGGTGGAAACGGAAGTCAATGTCTACAAGGACGGGACTACCACTTCGCCGCTGTTGAGCCTGACGTACGAGGCACCCAAGAATAACGGTGGAGGCCAGTACCAGTATACGGTTAATAATACGGTTGGTTTTATCTCCCCCTATTACGGTCCTGATAACGGCACACAGCCCAACAGCACCACCAACCACAAAAACCAGATCGCGACCCAAGATCTGACCGTTCAGAAAGTGTGGAAGAACGACAACGGCAATGCCTACGGCACCCGCCCGGCCACCGATGCGGACCGCTACACCTGGGAAGTCACGCTCGTGATCCAGCGCAGCACCGACGGCGCGACCTGGACGGATGTGCAGGAGGTCACCCTCTACGGCACGGACGATCTAAAGCAGGCCGACAAGACCGTGACGGGCCTGCCGGTGATGGTGGTCGATGCCGACGGCGGCCTGACCGGCTGCCAGTACCGTGTGCAGGAACTGCAACCTGGTACGGATGATGCGGTGGAGGCGGGCGGCGCTTTCCACGGCGGGTATACGGTCGCCTATCTCGATAATACTACCGCTGCCAACACTTTGCGCACGGTAGATTTCGCCGCTCAAAAGAAGTGGAACGACAACCAGAACGAGAACCAAAAACGCCCCGCCTCCATCACGCTGGAACTCAAATACCTGAAAGAGGACGGCGACCCGAATACGAAGGAAGACTATCTCTCCTTCGAGACCCCGGCCATCGTCACGCTGGACGGTACAGCCGACGGTGGCAGCGGCAAACCCTACTATGAGGACAAGGAGTGGCATGCCGTCTGGAAGGACGTCCCCGCCGTGATGCCGGGCAGCGCCACAGATAATGGGAACACGGTCTACAAAGTCTTTGAGAGCGTATCCGGCGACTACATCATCGAAAGCACCCCCGCGACCCGCGCGGGCGGCGGAGATTTCACCATCACAAACACGCCCAGCATCACCCTGTCGGTGGATAAGACCTGGCTGGGGCTGGACAAAGAGGACAGTGTGACGGTAGCGCTGCGCCGGACGGTGGGGAACGAAGCGCCGGAAACTGTCACGACAGTAACCCTAAATGCCAACAACTGGAGCCATACCTTTGACCCCATGCCGGTCTACGACGAGCGTGGTAACGAGTACACCTACAGCGTGGCCGAGACCATGATCGGCGACACCCCGGCAGAGGACTTTGACTGCGGCATCGCCTACGGCGGCAATGCGGAAAGCGGGTTCCACATCTACAACTATAAAGTGGGCGCGCTGTACGTTATCAAGGACTGGGCGGACGACGCCCTGCCCGAAGACCGCCCGGACGACCTGACATTGAAACTGTACCGCACCACGGACCCGACTCTCGATGAAGAAAAATGGGATTTGGTAGAAAATATTAAGTGCGAGTGGAAACAGAGCAGCGTCTTTAAGGACCGCTGGATCGCTGTATTCAACGACCTGGCCATGGTGGACGCGAACGGCAACCCCTACACCTACCGCGTGGAGGAAGTCTGCCCGGATGGGTACGAAGAAACGGTGATCACGCATGGGAATGCTTCGATCTTCCACTTCAAAAATACCCTCTCCGAACGCATCAGCATCCCCGTCCGCAAAGTCTGGGTCGATAACAACGACCACTTCGGCTGGCGACCGGATTCCATCACGGTGGAACTCTACGCCAACGGCAAGCGTACCGACAAAACGCTGACGCTTGGCCCCAACGCGCTGCAGAACCTGTGGAACTTCGTCACGGGCAGCGCCAACGGCTGGAGCGGCACGTTCACCGGCATCCCCAAGTACGACCAGAACGGCGCGTTGATCGAGTATTCCGTGGTGGAAACCCCGGTGCCCGACCACTACGAGGTCAGCTACGGCCAGGACGCCGATGGGACCTTCGTCATCACCAACAGCGCGGGCGGCGATCTGATCGTCAGCAAGCGGGTCACCGGCGAAGGGGAGGACGGCTCCGCACAGTTCCACTTTACGGTGCAGGTGAGCGACGATACCCTGAGCGGGACCTTTGGCGATATGACCTTCGCCAACGGTACGGCTTCCGTCACCCTGCGGGACGGCGAACAGGCCGCGGCGCGGGGCCTCCCGGCGGGGCTGAGCTACACCGTCACCGAGGCCGAGGCGGACCGCGGCCCCTACACCACCGCCAGCACCGGCGAAGCCGGGACCATCCCGGCGGGCGGTACGGCCACGGCGGAATTTACCAACGACCACCGGGTCATCTCCATCCCCGTGGAAAAGATCTGGCAGGATGACGGCGACCGCGACGGCCTGCGCCCGCAGAGCATCACGGTGAAACTGCTGGCCGACGGCGCCGACGCGGGCCGCCAGCTGACGCTGGACGCCTCCTGCGGCTGGAAGGGCAGCTTCGGCGGGCTGGACGCCTACCGGGACGGCAAGCCGGTCAACTACACGGTGGAGGAAGTCCCCGTGGAGGGCTACCAGGCCGAAGTCACCGGCGACGCCGCCAGCGGCTTCGTCATCATCAACGGCCGCACGGGCGGCACGCCCGCGGCGGGCGCGTCCGGCCAAAGCACGCCCCAGGCGCCGCAGACCGGGGACGGCTTCGACCTTTCGCTGCTGGTCACGCTGAACCTGCTCAGCCTGCTGGGCATGGCGGGGCTGATCCTTGGCGCAAGAAGAAAAAAACGCGCGGCCCGTAAATAAGCAAAACCGGCAGCACCGTTCGGTGCTGCCGGTTTTTGCCGTTCTGGGGGTCAAACGATGTGGAATTGCAGCGTTTTCATGGCCTGCAGGGCGGTGCGGTGGCTGTCCGGCGTGACGCAGGCGCAGCAGGCGGCGGGCACTTCGATGTCCACCTCCGGGAAAGCCGCCCGCAGCACCACGGCGTTGGAGATCACGCAGATGCCGGTGCAGACGCCGTAGACCCGGAATTTTTTCAGCGCGCCCGCGGCCAGGCTCTGGCCGAACCGCTCCCGGATGAACCCCGGCAGGGCGATCGCGCCGAAGGTGGGTTTGTTCAGTTCGGCGGCGTGGCCCAGCCGGGCGGAAAGCTTCGCCAGCGGGGGGATCAGTTCCCAGCCGGGGGTGCCCTCGATGCAGTGGGGCACCGGCAGTTCGCGGCCCTCCCGGGTGGCCAGGTAGCCGGGCTGGTGGGTGTCGCGGGTAAAGACCACGCCGTGGCCTGCGTCCAGCGCGCCGCGCACGGCCTGCGCTACGGCGTCCGCGATGGCGGCGGCTTCGGGGGTGCCCAGCGCGCCGGTGACGAAGTCGTTCTGCATATCCACGACCACGTCGATGATCTCCGGGCAGGCGGGCAGGGAAAGGGTGGGGTTCATGGCAGTCCTCCTTGCGGTTCGGTGAAAAAAACGGACGGGGGCGGGTTCAGCAGATGCGCGGCAGCTGGGCCCCGGTGAGCTTGCCCAGGATGCGGCTGCCGCCGAAAGCGTTGCGCAGCACCACCTGGCCCGGGCGGGCGGCTGTGACTTGGCCGATGCGCGCGGCCCCCTCGCCGCCGGGCAGGGCGCGCAGGGCGGCCAGCACCGCGCCGGCGCGTTCCGGCGCGCAGACCGCCAGCAGCCGCCCCTCGCAGGCGGCGTACAGCGGGTCCAGCCCCAGCAGGGCGCAGGCGGCGTCCACCGGCTCGTCCACCGGCACGGCCTCCTCGTCCAGTTCGATGCCCAAGGGCAGCCCCTCCACAAATTCGTTCAGCGTGGTGGCCACGCCGCCGCGGGTGGGGTCGCGCAGCATCCGCACGCCGCCCGCGTCCAGCGCTGCGGCGGCCAGTTCGTGCAGGGGGCGGCAGTCGGAACGCAGCGCCCCCTCGCAGGGCAGGCCGCCCCGGGCCATCAGCACGGCGGCCCCGTGGCAGCCCACGCTGCCGCTGACCAGCACCGCGTCGCCCGCCCGCAGGGCCTCCCGCCCCAGGCCGGGGGCCCGCAGCACGCCCACGCCCGCGGTGTTGATGTAAACGCCGTCCCCGCGGCCCCGCTCCACCACCTTGGTGTCGCCGGTGACGATCTGCACCCCGGCCTGCCGGGCCGTGCGCGCCGCCGAAGCCGCGATGGCCTTTACATCGTCCAGGGGGAAGCCTTCCTCTAAAATCAGCGAAAAACTCAGGTATTTCGGCACGCCGCCCGCCATGCACACGTCGTTCACGGTGCCGCAGACGGCCAGTTTGCCGATGTCCCCGCCCGGGAACCGCCAGGGGCTGACCACGAAACTGTCGGTGGAAAACACCGGCGGGCCGCCCAGGTCCGGCAGCACCGCGCCGTCCCCCAGCGGGGCCAGGGCCGTGTTGGCAAAGGCGGGCAGCAGCACCTCCTCAATGAGCTGGGCGGTCTTGCGCCCGCCGCTGCCGTAGTCCAGTGTGATGATCTCCCCCATGGGGACCGCCTCCTTTTGCAGCAGGTTTGTCTGAAAACGCGGTGCGTCAGCCGCCGTGCGCGGCGGCCGCTTCCGTGGGGGCCCCGTACTGGTAGGCGGCCGCGCAGGCCCCCTCGGCGCTGACCATGCAGGGCCCTACCGGGTCGGCGGGGGTGCACGCCCTGCCGAACAGCGGGCAGGCCCGGGGGGCGCAGGCGCCGCGCAGCACCGCGCCGCAGCGGCAGCCGGGGACCTCGGCCCCCGGCCCCGGTGCAAAACCGAACTTGCGGGCGGCGTCCCAGGGGGCGAACTCCGGCCGCAGGGCGTAACCGCTGGCCGGGATCTCCCCCAGGCCCCGCCACACGCTGGCGGCGGGCAGGAACACCCGGTCCACCGCCGCCCGGGCCGCCGGGTTGCCTTGGGGCCGCACCAGGCGGGTGTACTCGTTTTCCAGCCCCGGACGGCGCGCCGCGTGCATCCGGGCCAGCCGCCAGACGGAATACAGGATGTCCCCGGCCTCAAAGCCGCTGACCACGGCGGGCAGGCCGTATTCCTCCGGCAGAAAACGGAACGCCTCGGCCCCGGTCACGGCGGCTACATGCCCCGGGCAGAGGAAGCCGTCCACCGCCAGGTCCGGCGCGGCCAGCAGGGCGCGCAGGGCGGGTTCGGTGCGCTTGAGCAGGCACAGCACCGAGAAGTTCGCCAGCCCCCGTGCGGCGGCTTCCAGCAGGCAGGCGGCGGTGCCGGGGGCGGTGGTCTCGAACCCTACGCCGAGAAAGACATAGTCCCGCCCCGGGTCCTGCGCGGCGGCTTCCACCGCTTCCAGCGGGGAATAGACCGTCAGCACCGCCGCCCCCAGGGCCTTGCGGCGCAGCAGGGTATCCCCGCGCACGCTGCCGGGTACCCGCAGCAGGTCGCCGTAGCTGGCAATGACCAGGCCGGGGCGTTCGCTCAGCGCCAGCACCCCGTCGATGGCCCCGGCGGGGGTCACGCACACCGGGCACCCCGGGCCGGAAAGCAGCTGCACCCCCGGGGCCAGCAGTTCCCGCAGCCCCGCCCGGGCGATGGCCATGGTGTGGGTGCCGCAGATCTCCATCAGGCGCAGGGGGCGTCCCGGGCCGGTCAGGCCGCGGATGGCCTCCGCCAGCGCCGCCGCGTTGCGGGGGCGGCGGAATTCCCGCTCACTCCAGGGCATCGAGGGCCTCCTGGATGCAGGCCAGGTTTTCGCGGGCCTGCTGTTCGCTCAACTGTTCGATGGCGAACCCGGCGTGGACCATCACATAATCCCCGGGCCGGATACCGGGCAGGAAATCCACCCGCAGCTTCTGGGTCAGCCCGGCGGCTTCCCCCACGGCCTGGTTGCCCTCCACCGATACGATCTTCAACGGTACTGCCAGACACATGGTTCATGACCTCCTTGCGGCCGCCGCGACGGCCAGCTGGCCCAGGGCCAGCCCCTCGTCGGAGGGGGAAACGCGGCGGTGGGTGTACACGGGGAACCCGTCGGCCTCCAGCAACCGGGTCACGCCGTGCAGCAGGTATTGGTTCAGAAACACCCCGCCGGACAGCACCACCGGCAGGCGTTCCGGGTTCAGCACCCGGCACTGGTCCAGCGCCATGCGGCACAGCGCGTCCAGGAACCCCCGGGCCAGGGCGGCGGCGGGGCGGCCGGCGGCCCGGTCGGCGCAGAGGGCCGCCACCAGGGGCCGGTGGTCGAACCGCCGCAGCCCGTCCGCCTGCTGCCAGGCCAGGGGATAGTCCCGGCCGGGGATCTGCGGGTCGGCCAGGGCTTCCAGCAGGGCGGGGGCCTGGCCGTCGTAGCCCGCGTCGATGCGGCCGGTGAGCAGGGCGTACACGCCGTCGAACAGCCGCCCGATGCTGCTGGCCCGGGGCAGGCGGGGCAGCAGGGCGGCCCGGGCTGCGGGGGGCGCCCCGGCTTCCAGGGCCAGCGCCAGCCCGGTGCGGCCGATCTGACGCACCGCCGCGTCGCCGCCGGGCAGCGGGATGGGCCGGATGGACCCCACCCGCGCAAACCCGCTGTAGCCGCCGCGCAGAAACTCGCCGCCCCAGATGGAACCGTCCGTCCCCAGGCCGGTGCCGTCCCACACGATGCCGAAGGCGGGGCCTTCCAGCCGGTTGTCCGCCATGCAGGCGGCCATGTGGGCCCAGTGGTGCTGCACCTGCAGCAGCGGCAGCCCGCTGCGGGCGGCCAGGGCCTGCGCCTCCCGGGTGGAGGCATAGTCGGGGTGCAGGTCGCAGGCCAGCGCCCGCGGCGCAAGGCCGAACAGGCGGGTCTGCGCGTCCAGCGCGGCGCGGTAATGGTCCAGCGTCTCGGCGTTTTTCAGGTCGCCGATGTGCTGGCTCAAAAAGACGTGGCGGCCCCGGCCCGCGGCAAACCCGGCTTTCTGCTCGGCCCCGAAGGCCAGCACGCCGTCGGCCCGTGCGTCGGGCATGGTCAGCGGCTGGGGGGCGTAGCCCCGGCTGCGGCGGAAAAAGTAAGGCGCGCCCCGCCACACCGCCGCCAGCGAGTCGTCGCAGCGGTTGACGATGGGGCGGTCGTGGAGCAGCCAGCCGTCGGCCACGCCCTGCAGGGCCTCCAGCGCGCCGGCGTTATCGGTCAGCACCGGGCAGCCGGGGCGGTTGGCGCTGGTGAGCACCAGCGCCGCCGGGCCGCCGAAGGTCCCGTCCGCCAGCAGCACGTGCAGCGGCGTGTAGGGCAGCAGGATGCCGAGGCGGCGGTTTTCGCTGAGCCAGACGGGGTCCCCGGGACCGCCGGGGGCCCGCTTTTCCAGCAGCACGATGGGGCGGCGGGGGCTTTGCAGCAGCGCGGCCTCCTCCGGCGAGAGGCGGCACAGCCTCCGGGCGGTGTCCAGGTCGCGGCAGAGCACCGCCAGCGGCTTTTCCTCGCGGTGCTTGCGGCGGCGCAGGCGGGTCACGGCGGCGGGGTCCAGGGCGTCGCAGGCCAGGTGGATGCCGCCGGTCCCCTTGACGGCCACGATCTGCCCCGCGGCCAGCGCCCGCTGGGCCAGCGCGACGGGGTCGCCGGGGCGTTCCCGGCCCGCCGCGTCCAGAAAAAAGGCCCGCGGCCCGCAGGCGGGGCAGCAGTTGGGCTGGGCATGGTAGCGGCGGCTGCGGATGTCGGCGTATTCGGCGGCGCAGGCGGGGCACAGGGGGAACCCGGCCATCGAGGTGTTGGCCCGGTCGTAGGGCAGCGCCCGCAGGATCGAAAACCGCGGCCCGCAGTCGGTGCAGTTGAGGAAGGGGTAGCGGTAGCGCCGGTCGGCGGGGTCGGCCAGTTCCGCCAGACAGGCGGGGCAGGGGGCCAGGTCGGGGGCGGCCAGGGTGGCCGCGGCCCCGGCGGTGCTGGGCCGGATGGCAAACCCGCCGTACCCGCCGCGGCCCGCCAAAGGCTGCACGGTCAGGTCCTCCACCACGGCCAGCGGGGGCGGCGCGGTGCGCACCGTTTCCACAAAGCGGTCCAGGGCGGCCGCCGGGCCTTCCAGTTCCAGTTCCACCCCGGCGGGGGTGTTGCGGGCCCAGCCGGTCAGCTGTTCCCGGGCGGCCAGCCGGTGCAGGAAGGGCCGGAACCCCACCCCCTGCACGATGCCGGAAATTTCGACCCGGACGCGCCGGGGGGCGTCTGCGTCCCTCATGCCAGCGCGGCCCGGATGCGCCCGGCCAGATGGGCGGCCAGTTCATCCAGCCCTTCGCCGGTGCGCACCGAGGTGCGGAACAGCGGGGCCTGGGGGTTGACGCCCCGGTAATCGGCGGCCACCCGGGCCAGGTCAAAGTCAAAATAGGGCAGCGTGTCGCACTTGGTCAGGGCCAGACAGTCGGTGTCGGTGAACATCAGGGGGTACTTGGCGACCTTGTCGTCCCCCTCGGGGATGCTCAGCACCGTCAGGCGGAAATTCTCCCCGATGTCGAACTCCGCCGGGCAGACCAGGTTGCCGATGTTCTCCACGAACAGCACGTCCAGCTTGTCCAGTTCGAACTGGGGCAGGATGCGCTGGATGCTCATGGCCTCGATATGGCACGCGCCGTCGGTGTTCAGCTGCACGGCCGGGATGTGCAGCGCCGCGATCTTCTCGGCGTCGATCTGGCCGGTGATGTCCCCCTCGATGACGCCGATGGCAAATTCCTCCCGCAGCCGCCCGATCAGGGCGGTCAGCAGGCTGGTCTTGCCCGCGCCGGGGCTGCCCATCACGTTGACCAGGCAGACCCGGTGCTGCCGCAGCGCGGCGCGCACCTCGGCGCTCACGTCGTCGTTCCATTCCATGACTTGATGCAGGACCTTGATCTCCATTTATACATCCACCTCCAGGCTGTCCACCAGAAATTCCCGGCCCGAAAGCCGGTGCAGGTCCACACTGCCGCAGGCGGGGCAGGCAATGTGCCGCCGGTCGATCTCGCTGACCGCGCCGCAGGCGCGGCATTCCACCCGCAGGGGCACGGTCACGGCCTCGATCTTCGCCCCCTCCGCAGGGGTGCCTTTGGCCAGCACGTCCAGGTACATCTGCACGCACTCGGGCACCACGCCGGAGAACGCCCCCAGCTTGAGCCGGATGGCCCGGATGCGGGTGGCGTGCTGTTCGGCGGCCGCCTTGAGCGAGATCTCCAGGATGCTCTGCGTGATGGAAAGTTCGTGCATGGTCCCCGCCCCCTCGGCCTGCAAAAGCGGCGGTCCTGTTGTTGAAAACCGCCGGAAGCGTGAAAATACGGCCGGCCGCCGCCCGCGGCGGCGACACGCTGTATTATAGCACACCTGCGGCAAAAATTCCATAGCGCGGCCCCGGCGGACGCCTTTGTGCGGTGTGCACAAAAGCGGGGCCTTGCCGCCGTCACCCTGCACAAAGCTGCCGCCGCCCCGTTGACAGGTTGGTGTACTATGCGTATAATACACTTAACCCCCACAGAAAGGCAGGCGATCCCTATGGTCAGTTTTCGCGGGCTGCGGTTCCATGACCGCGCCCCGGTGTACCAGCAGATCGCCGAATCCCTCAAACGGCAGATCCTGCTGGGCGCCGTGCAGGACGGCGACCCCATGCCCAGCCGCCGGGAACTGGCCGCCCAGACCGGCGTGAACCCCAACACGGCCCAGAAAGCCTACCGCCTGATGATGGAGGAAGGCTACGTGTACACCGACGGCAACAGCGGCAGCGTGGTGCGGCTGACCCCCGAACTGCGGGAAGCCATCGACGAGGAATTGACCCGCGGCCTGGCGGAACGGTTCGTGGCGGAGGCCAAGGCCAACCACATGAGCTACAAAAAGGTCATCGGGCTGGTGAGCGAGCTTTGGGGCGATGAGGGCTGAGGCCGCCGCGCCGGGGTCCGGCAGGCCTTGCTGTATGATTGCTGTAATACAACGACCAAAAGAAACGGAGTGTATGCCATGAGATCCATCTTGTCGCTGGCGGCGTGGAACTGGCGGATGGCCCGCCGCCCCTACGCCATCCTCTGCGCGGTGTTCGCCGTGCAGCAGCTGGCCGTGCTGCTGTATCAGGCCCAGACCCCCTACCTGCTGGGGGCCGGGTTGGCCCGCTGTTATGAAAACGGCCTGCAGTTTGAGCTGTTCCTTCTGACTTTTTTGCTGGCGGGGCTGCTGGCGGGGCCTGCCATCAACGACCAGAAGCGGGCCAGGTGCAGTTACACCTGGCTGACGCTGCCCCTGCCGCCCGCCGCCCGGCTGGCGGCCCAGGTGCTCACCGCCGCTGTTTTGCAGCTGGGGCTCGTGGCGCTGCAGCTGGTGCTCTACGCCCTGTACTTTTTCCCGGTGCAGGTCATGCAGAACGCCGCCGTCACACAGCGCATCGGCCAGGAAGCAGCCAGTATGCGGTTCTATGAGGAAGTCATCCTGAACCGGGGCCTCTACTGGCTGATCCCCCGCCGCCCGCTTCAGGCCGTTCTGCTGGCGCTCACCCTGGCGGCCGCCGCCCTGCTGCTCACCGCCGTGCGGCTGCACAGGGGATGGCGGCGGGGCGCGGCGCTTCTCATCGGTGTGGTCTGCGCCATAGAGTGCGCCCGGCTGCTGTGGTCGGAGGTGGACTATGTCCGCTGGGGCTATCTGCCCCCGCGGACCGCCGGGGACGCCGTCGTCCTGGCGGGCCTGCTGGCGTTCAGTATCTGGTGGGCGCTGCGGGCCATCCGTCGGGCCGAACCCGCCTGAGGAAAGGAGGAATCCCCATGAAACGCATCAAACGCCCGCTGGCCGGGCTGGCCCTGCTGGGGGCCGCCTCCGTCGCCGTGGTGGCGGCGGCCACCGTCTGGCTGTACACCGGCTGGACCACCATCGGCCTGACCCTCACCGACCGCATCGGCAGCGGGGCGCAGGAATTGCAGGGGTTTACGCTGGAAGGCGCGCTGGAATGGCACGACAACTCTGACAGCCTGTACTTCCGCCTGCAGGACGGCGCCCTGCACACGGAGTTCTGGATGGACAAGCGCCCGCCGGAAGCGCCCGGCCTCTCCTACTGGCCCGCCATGGTGGTCCCGGCGGCGGAGCACGCCCCGGCGGACGGCAAAGCCTTCGTCTCGGAGCAGCTGTACGGCGGCCTTCAGATCCTGCGCACCTACGCCCCGGCGCTGCAGCGCACCTATACCTACACCCTGCCCGACGAGACCGTGCTGCGGCTGGCGGGGGAGACCGTCGCCATGCAGGAGGAAGTGCCCGTCACCGCCATGACCGGGGACTTGGGGGAGACAGATTCCAGCTACGACTATACCTGGCAGGGGGAGACCCAGAACGGCTACGACGCCCAGTATGACCGCTGGCAGCCCTCCCCGGCGGCGGAGAACGCCGTCCGGCTGGGGGACGGAGGCTATGCGCTCTGCTGGCGGCAGGAGTTTCTGGGCCGCGCACCGGGGCTCTACCGGGCCGAAGGCCTGACCCGTGAGGAGATCGCCGCCCTGCCGCGGGACGGCACGGTGCACGGTAAGGAGGTGCTCTGCGCCTCCACCGAGTTCGGCGCCCTGACGCCCTTCTACTGTCCGGCGGACGCCAAAACCGCTCTGGCCGGGGCCGCCATGGAGGGCGGCTTCACCCTGCTGCTGTATCTGGACGGGGAGGACACCCTCTGGGCCGACCTGGTCACCGCCGCCGGGCAGCGGGCCGACCACCGGGAACTGGGCGCGCTGCCTGCGGCGGACCTGTATGACGCCACCCTGATGCCCCGCACCGCCACCCGGGAGTCCGTGATCTCGGTCCTCTGCAACCAGGCGGTGGAAGGGGGCGGCTATATCGGCAACGGCGGTGTGCTGGCCGCCCTGCGGGTGGAAAACGGCCGGTTCACCGTGGCCCGGACGCTGGAAAACGACGGGGCCGGCGCCGATGCCGCCGTGCTGAACGAGGCCGGGGACGCGGTGCTGACCGCCCGGGTGGTGACCAACACCTATGAATATTGGTCGGGCGGCAGCGCCAGGGTCGGGGGCCGTGTGGAACTGGCCGCCTACGACCTGGCCACCGGCCACATGACCTACAGCGGCATGCTGAACACCGGAAACGCCCCGTACTGGGAGGCCAACGCGCAGCGGGGCAGCAGAACTTTGTACGATTTTTCCGCACAGCCATCACAGGAGGAGGCCGCCCCATGATCGAAGTCAAACACCTGCAAAAGACCTGGCGGCGGCACGGGAAAGCCGTGGGCCTGCTGGATGCCAGCTTCACCATCCCCGACGGGCAGGTGGTGGGCGTCCTGGGCGAGAACGGCGCGGGCAAGACCACCCTGCTGCGGGCCATGGCAGGGCTGCTGCCCGCCAGGGGGGAAGCCCTGTTCGACGGCAAACCGGCCCGGGCGCAGTACCGGCGCATCAGCTACATCACCGGCGAGGGCAGCTACTACCCCGGCCTGACGGTGGCCGAGTACGGCGCGATGCTGGCCGACCTGAACCCCGCGTTCGACCCGGCGCGCTATAAGGCGTTCCTGCAGTTTTTCGCGCTGGACGGCTCCGGCGTCATCGGGCGGCTGTCCACCGGGCAGCGGGCGCGGGTGGAACTGGCCGCGGGTTTTGCCAGACGGGCCGCCTACTACCTGATGGACGAGCCGTTCCTGGGCAAAGACCCCTTCACCCGGCGGGACTGCATCAAGCTGATGAGCGGCGCGCTCCATGAGGGGCAGACCATCCTGCTGTGCACCCACTACCTCGACGATGTGGAACCGTTCCTGGACCGTGCGCTGATCCTGCACGCCGGGCGCATCGCCGGGGACCTGCTGCTGGACGACCTGCACGCGGGCGGCGAAACGCTGCTGGAGCGCATGGCCGCCCTCTGCGGCTGGGACCCCCGGCACTATCTGGAATTTGACGCCGGCCGGGACGGCGAATAATAGCAGCGAGCAGGCCGCCCGTACGGGCGGCCTGCTCTGTACGCCTTCCCTGTGAAAAAATAAACAAAAGCGGGCGCATACCCTTGTTATTTTGAAAAAAGGGGTCTATAATAGGGCTGGGTTTGTCAAAATACACGTTTTTTCTCCCAAAAGGAGGGAACTTTATGGAAATCATTCCCGCCCTGATCGGCTGGCCCGCGCTGGCCGCCGTGGTGATCCCGCTGCTCAAAAACCGCCGGGCGCGGGGCGCGGCGGTCTACGCGGCGGCCGCCGGGATGATGGCGCTGGCCCTGGCCCTGCTGGGCGCCTGGATGGCCGACGGCAAACAGACCGTCGTGCTGGCGCCCGAGAGCGTGTACACCGAATACACCGACCTGGCCATGCTGGCGGGCGAGTTCCTGCTCATGGGGCTGATCGTCGCGTTGTCCATCCGGCACCGCAAATACCCGGTGATCCTGCTTTCGGCAGGGCAGACGCTGCTGGTGGCCTGGTCCGAGATCTTCCACCCTGTGCAGAAGTCCACCCACCTGCGGGTGGACGGGCTGGCCATGCTGCTGTGCATCATTGCGGCGTTCGTGGGCGGGTCCATCTGCATCTACGCGGTGGGCTACATGAAAGCCTACCACGAACATCATAAGGAATATAAGGACCGCAGCGGGTTCTTCTTCTCGATGCTGTTTCTGTTTTTGGCCGCCATGTTCGGGCTGGTCCTGTCGGAAAACCTCGTCTGGATGTACTTCTTCTGGGAGGTCACCAGCGTGGTGTCCTTCCTGCTCATCGGCTATACCCGCACCGAGGAGGCCGTCAACAACAGTTTCCGCGCCCTGTGGATGAACCTGCTGGGCGGTTTCGGCTTTGCCGCCGCCATCGTCTATATGGCGTGGAACTACGGCGTGGTGCAGCTGGCCGAGGTCATCGCCATCGCCCCGGCCATCCCGGTGGCGCTGCTGGCCTTTGCGGCGCTGACCAAGTCCGCCCAGCTGCCCTTCTCCTCCTGGCTGCTGGGGGCCATGGTGGCCCCCACGCCCTCCAGCGCGCTGCTGCACAGCGCCACCATGGTCAAGGCGGGGGTCTACCTGCTCATCCGGCTGGCCCCGGCGCTGGCGGGTTCCACGGCGGGGGCGATGGTCTCCTTCCTCGGCGGGTTCACCTTCCTGGCTGCCAGCATGATGGCCATTGCCCAGAACGACGGCAAAAAAGTGCTGGCCTTTTCCACCGTATCCAATCTGGGGCTGATCGTGGCCTGCGCCGGCATCGGCGAGGAGGAGACGGTCTGGGCCGCCGTGCTGCTGATGATCTTCCACTCGGTGGCAAAATCCATGCTGTTCCAGGCGGTGGGTTCCATTGAGAACGCCCTCGGCACCCGCGACATCGAGGCCATGCACGGCCTGCTGCTGCGGCTGCCCAGGCTGACCTACGTGATGGGCATCGGCATCGCGGGCATGTACCTGGCGCCTTTCGGCATGCTGATCTCCAAGTGGGTGGCCCTCAGGTCTTTCGTCGATTCCAACAACTACCTGCTGGTCATCTTCCTGGCCTACGGCAGCGGCACCACCATGTTCTACTGGACCAAGTGGCTCAGCAAGCTGGTCTCGCTGCATCACACGCGGGAGCCCGTCACCGACCGCACCCACCGGGACCAGTACCTTTCCATGTTCGTGCACGCGGCGGCCACCCTGGGGCTCTGCCTGCTGTTCCCGCTGGTCTCGGACCGGGTGGTGGACCCCATCGTGCGCACGCTGCTGGGTTCCGCCCATGCGGTGCTCTCCATGAATGTGCTGACCACCATGGTCATCATGGTGGTGTCGGTGCTGTTCGTGCCCACGCTGATGTTCGTGCTCACCCGCTCCACCCACCGGGACTATGTGCCCATTTACATGGGCGGCGCCAACGAGGGGGACAATACCTATTTTGTCAACAGCTACGGCGAGCCGGAACACCTGTACCTGAGCAACTGGTACATGCGGTTTGAATTCGGCATGCGGCGGCTCATGCGTCCGGCGGTGATCGTATCCGCCGGGGTGCTGGCCGTGATGCTGTGCGTGATCGTAGGGGGTGCGGTATGATGCAGGCTGTCAGTGTTGTGCTGTATCTGGCGCTGGCGCCGCTGGCCGGCGCGCTGCTGGACGGGGTGGACCGCAAACTTTCGGCCCGGATGCAGGGCCGCAAGGGCCCGCCGCTGCTCCAGCCCTTCTATGACCTGGGCAAGCTGTTCTCCAAACAGATGCTGGCGGTCAACAGCGTGCAGATGTTCCTGCTGCTCAGCTACCTGATCTTCCTGGCGGTGGCGGGGTCGCTGCTGTTCGCGGGCGAGGACCTGCTCATGTGCATGTTCATGCTCTCGACGGCGGATATGTTCCTGGTCATGGCGGCCTCCAGCGATTCCTCGCCCTTCTCTACCTTAGGCGCGGGGCGCGAGATGATCCAGATCATGGCCTACGAGCCCATGACGCTGCTGCTGGCCGTGGGCTTCTACCTGGCCACCGGCTCTTTCCAGGTGGGGGACATCGTCCGCCAGTCCACCAGCGCGGTGGCCGTTATGCCGGGTTTTCTGCTGGGGCTGCTGTTCATCATGGCCGTCAAGCTGCGCAAGTCGCCGTTTGACCTGTCCACCAGCCACCACGCCCACCAGGAGATCGTCAAGGGCCTGACCACCGAGATGGCGGGCCCCACCCTGGCGGTGATGAACATTGCCGAATACTACGAGATGACGCTGATGCTGGGGCTGGTGGGGCTGTTCTTCGTCAACAGCGACCCCCTCAGCTGGCCGCTGGCCGTGCTGGCCTGTCTGGCGGCGTATTTCCTGGAGATCCTGTGGGACAACGTCAGCGCCCGGGTGCGCTGGCGCACCCTGCTGGACGGCTGCTGGGTGGTCACGCTGCTCACCGGCGGCCTGAACGGGCTGATCCTTATGCTGATCCATTGAGGGGGGCGGTAACACATGGCAAAGGCAAAACTGGCAAAGTCGCCCTGGATGCTCCACTATGACGGCAGCAGCTGCAACGGCTGCGACATCGAGGTGCTGGCCTGCACCACGCCGAAATACGACATCGAGCGCTTCGGCATCATCAACACCGGCGACCCCTTCCAGGCCGATATCCTGCTCATCACCGGCGGCGTCAACCACCAGAGCGAGAGCGTCATCCGGCAGATCTATTCCCAGATGCCGGAACCCAAAGTGGTGGTGGCGGTGGGCATCTGCGCCTGCACCGGCGGCGTGTTCAAGGACTGCTACAACATCAAGGGCGGCATCGACACCGTGATCCCGGTGGACGTCTACGTGCCGGGCTGCGCGGCCCGGCCCCAGGCCATCATCGACGGCGTGGTCAAGGCGCTGGCGGTCCTGCAGCAGAAGCGGGAAGCCTGGGCCGGACGCCGCCGCGGCGAAGCGTGAGAGGGGAGGGACCGAGCATGGAAGTACAAAATACCATCGAGCCCATCACCGTGGTGGAGTTCATGCCCCAGGTGCTGCGCTTCAAGCGGGACGGCTGGCATGTGGTGCAGCTCTGCGCCGCCCGCCTGCCCGACGGCTGCGAACTGAGCTATTCCTTCGGCAAAGGCTACGACATGCGCACCCTGCGCCTGACCGTGGGCGACAGCGAGGTGGTGCCCAGCATCACCCAGGCGTTCCCCGGCGCCTTTTTGCAGGAGAACGAGGCCGCCGAACTGTTCGGCGTCCGGATCGAGGGCATCAGCCAGGATTACCGCGGCAAGCTCTACCGCATCGGTGCGGAAACGCCGTTCAAGCAGAAAGGGTGAGGGAAGATGGCAAAACAGAGTATCGTGCCCTTCGGCCCCCAGCACCCGGTGCTGCCGGAGCCGGTGCACCTGGACCTGGTGCTGGAGGACGAGGTGGTGGTCAAGGCGGTGCCCAGCATTGGCTTCGTCCACCGGGGGCTGGAAAAACTGGTGGAGACCAGGGACTATAAAGAGTACGTCTATATCGCCGAGCGGGTCTGCGGCATCTGCAGCTTCGGCCACGGCATGGGCTACTGCCAGTGCCTGGAAAAGATCATGAACGTGGAGATCCCGCCCCGGGCGGCCTACCTGCGCACCATCTGGATGGAGATGAGCCGCGTACACAGCCACCTGCTGTGGCTGGGCCTGCTGGCCGACGCCCTGGGGTTCGAGAGCCTGTTCATGCAGAGCTGGAAACTGCGGGAAAAGATCCTGGATATGTTCGACGCCACCACCGGCGGGCGGGTCATCTTCTCGGTCAACTGCATCGGCGGCGTGCTCAAAGACATGGACGGCGGCATGCTCAAGGCCATCGCGGATACCGTGGACGGGATGGAGCGGGAACTGCGCCCCATCGCCGAGGCGTTCCTGCGGGACTACACCGTGGGCACCCGCCTGCACGAACTGGGCGTGCTCACGGCCGAACAGGCCGACGCCATGGGGGCGGTCGGCCCCATGCTGCGGGCCTCCGGCGTCAGCCGCGACACCCGCAAACTGGGCTATGCGGCCTACGGCGAACTGGAGTTTGAGCCGGTCACCGCCAGGGACGGCGACTCCTTCGCCCGGTGTGAGGTGCGCATCCGGGAACTGTTCCAGTCCTTCGATCTGATCCGTCAGGCCATCCGCAAGATCCCGGCAGGGCCCATCGCGGCGCCGGTCAGGGGCAACCCCGGCGGCGAGCACTTCATGCGCATCGAACAGCCCCGGGGCGAGGCCGTCTACTACGTCAAGGCCAACGGCACCAGATTCATCGACCGCTTCCGCCTGCGCACGCCCACCACCAGCAACATCCCGCCCATGCTGGAACTGCTCAAGGGCTGCCAGCTGGCCGACGTGGCCCTGCTGATCCTGACCATCGACCCCTGCATCAGCTGTACCGAGAGGTGAGCCCCATGGAACAACGCAAGCACGAACCCAAGACCTACCCCTGGCGGGCTTTCCCTTTTGCGGGCACGGTGCTGAAAAACCTGTTCAGCAAACCCGCCACCACGGGTTACCCCTTTGAACCGGCCCACTACCCCGACCGCATGCGCGGGCATGTGGAGATCCAGATCGAAAACTGCATCAGCTGCGGCCTGTGCGCCCGCAGCTGCCCGCCCGGCGCGCTGAAGGTGGACCGCGCCGCCGGCACCTGGACCATTGAGCGCTTTGACTGCGTCCAGTGCGGCAGCTGCGTCAACGCCTGCCCCAAAAAGTGCCTGACCATGGTACCCGGCTATACCGAGCCCGCCGCCCAAAAAAGCAGCGAGACCTTCACCCGCCCTCAGGCCCCCGAGGCCCCGGCGGGCAAGGCGGGCGGCAGGCCGGTGAAAGGGGACGCCTGTGTGTACTGCACCCTCTGCGCCAAAAAGTGCCCCCAGGGGGCCATCACGGTGGACCGCGCCGCCAGGACCTGGTCCCTCGACGCCGGAAAATGCGTCGGCTGCGGCCTGTGCGCGGCCTCCTGCCCCAAAAAGTGCCTGACGCTGCAATAAAGCGGCAGCGCAGAAAGCCCCGCGGCGGGCCTGCATCGCAGGCCCGCCGCGGGGCTTGTTTTCTGTGGGGGATCACTGCCAGGCAGCCAGACGGCGGCCCAGCTCCCGGCACTGGTCCAGCGCGCCGCCGTCGGGGGCGCCGTTCACGATCAGCCCCTCCCCGTCCAGCAGCAGCGCGCCGTCCTCCCGGCAGCGGGCGGCCCACTGTTCCATCCATTCGCCGCTGCCCCAGCCGTAGGAACCGAACAGCGCGATCTTTTTGCCGTTCAGGCCGCCCTCCACGGCGGCGAACATCGGCTCGAACTCGCTTTCCTCCAGTTCCTCGGCCCCCATGGCCGGGCAGCCGAAGGCCACCGCGTCGCAAGCCGCCAGGTCGGCGGGGGTGAAGGCGGCGGCTTCCACCGGCGTGCTGCCGGCGCCTTCGGCCACGGCGCGGGCCATGGCCTCGGTGTTGCCGGTGCCGCTCCAATAGACAACTGCTGTTTTGTTCATCGTACACGCTCCTTTGTGTGGTCTTTCTATGTCATACCGCCACGGTCAGCCGGGTCACCGGCATGCCGCTGCGGTAGCAGCGCAGGTAAACGTCGGTGCATTTGCGCAGCCGCGCAAAGCGGTCCCGGGCGCGGGACGGGTCCTCGTAGGACCGCCAGTATCCCGTAAAGGTGTAGTTCTTGCCCTTGTTCTGCACAAAGCCGATCACATCCTGCAGGGGGTAGTCCAGGAACACCCCGATCTCGTGGGGGAACTCCTGCTCCTGCCGCAGCCGGGTGCTCAGGCAGTCCAGGCAGCGGCGGCAGTCCGCCGTGCGGGGGTAACCGGCGGCGCACAGGAAGCCCTGCACGGCGGGCCGGTGCAGGATATCGCCCAGCCGCCCCTGCCGGTAGACGTAGATCAGGTGGGCGTGGGTGCGCGGGCAGCTTTTGAGCACCTCGATCTGCACGCCCCGGGGGCCCAGCTGGCTGCGCCAGGCGTCCAGCAGCGCCGCCAGGGCGCCGGCGTCAGGCTCGACCCAGCGGAACAGGTTGGCCGCTTTCAGCCCGGCCATCACCGGGGCGCACTGGGTCACAAAAGTGGTGCCGAAGTCACGTTGCATAGGCTTCCTCCATTTCCGGCGGGCGGGCCGCAGCATAAGGTTAGCTGAAGCTAACTGTCGGGTCTGAAAAATCCGTCCCGCCGGGGTGCGCAGGGGACGGGGTTGTTAGTTATAACTAACTACGCGGATACTATACCACGCCGCCGCGCGTTTGTCAAGAAATTTTTACCGCGCCGTTTTGCATCCCGCGGCTTGCGGGAGTATAATGGAGGAAAACGAACCACTGGGAGGCCCTGTATGAAGATCAAACGGATTTGGATGTCGGCGCAGTCTGCGCGCAAGAGCCGCTACGGCCTGTACATGGTGGGCGGCGTGGCGGGGATCACGGCGCTGGTGGTGCTGCTCGTGGCCGGGGGCATGCCGCTGGTGCTCCGGCTGGGCCTGCCGCGGGAGACCGCGCTGCTGGCCCTCTGCCTGGGCGTCACGGCGCTGGCGGTGTGGCTGGCCGTTGCCCTGGGCCGGCGCGGCGTGCGCGACGCCTCCGTCTTTTTTCTGACGGAGGGGGACCGCCTCTTTGTGCTGGACGCGCGCATGCTGGCGCGCCCGGGCCGCGGCCTGACGGGGTTCGCTGCGGGCGCGCTGCAGACCCAGGCCCTGCTGCGGCAGATCGCGGACGATGGGCGTCTGCCCGCCGCTGCCGGGGAGATCCTGCGGGTGGAGCGCATCCGGGAAAACCGCACCCACCGGGCCGTCGTCTGCCGGGTGCGCCGCCCCGGCGGGGCCGTTGTGCGCAGGACCTGCTTCCTGTTCGACGGCATCCCGGACGCAGACCTGCTGCTGCGGGAACTGGAACGGCGGGAAAGCTGGGAGAACAGCCTGGAACCGCCGCAGGACAAAGACCTGCTGCGGCTGCTGCTCAGCGCGCTGGCCTGCGCGGGATTCGCGGCGGTCTGCGCATTGAGCCACCCCGCCGTGGGGCGGCTGCCGTCGGGGGTGTACTTCCCCTGCCTGGGAGCGGCTTTCGCGGCCTTCTGCGCCGCCGTAACCTTTGCGGTGCGCCGCCACCGCGGCGAATGAGGAAGGCGCCGGTATACAACAAGCACGCGGGAGCGAATGCTCCCGCGTGCTTGTTGTATAAATGACTCAGTCCGCCGGGTCTTGCCCGGCAACGGCCTCGCTGCGGTCCAGGCTTTTTTCCATCAGGTATTCAAACAGGATCAGGACCCGGGCGTAAAAGTAGTTGGCGGTCAGGTTGCGGTCATCCAGGATGTTGTCGTCCAGCAGGATGAAGGAAAGGTCGGCGTTCTGGGCGATGGGAGAGCGCTCCGCCCCCGTAAAGGCGGCGATCTCGATGTTGTGCCGCCGGGCGTCGGTCACCAGTTTCAGGATCGTGTCGGTGGAACCGCTCTTGCTGATGACGATCATCAGCCCGGCGTTCAGGGAGTTGGTTTCATAGACTTCGTAGCTGTTGGTGCCGACGGTGGGGTAGCCCATCACCAGCAGCTTGCGGACGAAAAAGTCCCGCAGCGGTTCGCAGAAGCCGGTGCCCGCCACCAGGATCGTGCGCTGGCGGTTCTGTGTCAGCCCGTCCAGGAAGGCTTCGATCCGCTCCGGCGGGATCTCCCCAATAAAGGAATTGATGTCGGATGTATGGGATTTGTTCTGGTCCTCGTTGCGCACCAGGAACCCCAGGCGGTAGATCATGTCGGTGTAGCCGGTATAGCCCAGCTTTTTGCTCAGCCGGATCACGGCGGCAGGGGAAACGTAGTTCTGCGCGGCGAACACCCGCACGCTGTACTGGGCGTGCTGTTCCACCGCCTCCAGTACCGCCTGCAGCAGCTGCTGGTCGCTGTCGGTCAGGCGGTATTGGTCGGCCAGTTTGTAAATATCGTGTTTCATCGCTTTCTCCTGAAGGTGTGGTACGGCGGGCGCGGCCCTTTTCTTTTCTGAGTAAATTATACGATTGATTCCCGGGCAAATCAAGAAAAGCCCTCTTGGGACGCCCAAAAACGAAACATGTTTCGATCGTGGTGAACATGTTCAAAACATGTCAAGAATTATTGAAAACTTTGTGCAAAAAGTGATAAACTGGGGTCGTTGAACAGGAAGGCGCCATCCTGAAACGGAAAACCAAATTCAAAACAGTGAGGAGCAAAGCCAATGAAAACCAAAGTTATGGACGCCATGCAAAGCTTTTCCAAGGCTTTGATTGGCCCCGTCCTGTTCCTGCCGCTGGCCGGCATGATCCAGGCCCTTTCTTCGATCATGTGCAACACCTCCATCGTGGCGGAAGGCAGCGCCATCTACATGATCGGCACCTTCATCAACGGTGGCGTCGGCACCGTCATGAGCAACCTGGGCATTTTGTTCTGCGTGGGCATCACCATGAACCTTGCCAAAAAGCGCAAGGCGGACGCCGCCTTCGTCTCGCTCGTCAGCTACCTGATCTGGCTGGCGGCCAACTCCAAATGGCTCTCGGTGGCCGGCCTGATGGCGGAGGGCAGCACGGCCAGCGACCTGTACGGCACCGGCCAGACCATCTACCTCGGCTTCCATGTCACAGATATGGGCGTGTTCCTGGGCATGATCCTGGGCGTCGTGGTGGCGGTGGTCCACAACCGCTTCATCGACACTGAGTTCAAGGGCGCGTTTGCCCTGTACGGCAACAGCAAATTCGTCTTTATCGTCATGCTGCCCATCGTCTTTGTGCTGGCGCTGGCGGCGGCGTATGTGTGGCCCGTTGCGGCGATGGCCATCAATGCGCTGACCGGCATCATGTCCACGGCGGGCGCCTTCGGCGTGTTCCTGTACGGTTTCCTCAACCGCATCCTGATCCCCACCGGCCTGCATCACCTGGTCTGGTCGCCCTTCCTGTGGTCCTCCATCGGCGACAGCATGATCATCAACGGCGAATTGATCTCCGGCGCCAAGTCGGTGTTCCTGGCCCTGCTCAGTGACCCCACCGCGCCGATGTCCGAGTCCACCCGTTTCCTGACTTACGGCCTGATGAAGACCTTCGGCGTCATCGGTGTGGCGCTGGCCTTCATCAAGACCGCCAAAAAGAACAAGAAAGCCGCCTGCAAAGCGCAGGTCATCCCCTCCATGCTGACTGCCTGCCTGGTCGGCGTCACCGAACCGCTGGAGTTCAGCTTCCTGTTTGCGGCCCCCGTGCTGTGGGTCGTCTACTCGGTCATGGACGGCCTGTTCCAGACCGTCGTCTACCTGCTGGACGTCCATGTGTGCGCCACCAACGGCATCATCGACTTCCTGATCCTCAACCTGCCCGCCGGCATCGGCCGCACCCATTGGCCGATGTACGTGCTGGTCGGCCTGGTGGAGATCGTGGTCATGTACTTCCTGTTCTACGTCCTTATCACCAAGCTGAACCTCAAGACCCCCGGGCGTGAGGACGGCGACGAAGTCATCGACCTGGCCGCCAACGCCGCCGAGGTGAAAAAGCAGATCCGTGCCGGCGGCAAGGCGGACAAGGCCGCTTCCAAGAAAGAAGCCGACGCCGAGGCAGCCCGGCGCATCATCGAAGGCCTGGGCGGCGCCGACAACATCGTCAACGTCACCAACTGCATGACCCGCCTGCGGGTGGAAGTCAAGGACCCCACCCTTGTCAAGGACAAAGAATGGTTCAAACCCACCGGCTCTGCGGGGCTGGTGACCAAAGGCGTGACCATCCAGATCATCTACGGTCCCCGTGCCGGCCATATGGTCAGCATCGTCAACGACGCCCTGGGCCGCGACGAGTGATCCCGCCGCGCCCGCAAGCGCTACATAACCTGAAACAACAAGGGAGATGTTTGCTATGAAAACCTTCAAGCTCGTCATCGCCGGCGGCGGCAGTACCTACACCCCCGGCATCGTCAAGAGCCTTCTGAACCAGAAGGACAAATTCAAACTCAAGGAACTGGTCCTCTACGACATCAACGCCGAGCGCCAGGAAGCCGTGGGCGTTATCGTCCGCCATGTGGTGGAGATGTTTGACCCCGACCTGAAGCTGACCCTGACCACCGACCCCGAGACCGCCATGACCGATGCGGACTTCATCTTCGCCCAGATGCGCGTGGGGCTCTACGCCATGCGCGAAAAGGACGAGAAGATCCCCCTGCAGTACGGCGTGGTGGGCCAGGAAACCTGCGGCCCCGGCGGCCTGGCTTACGGCCTGCGCACCATCTACCCCATGGTGGAACTGATCGACTACTGCGAAAAGTGGGCCAAACCCACCTACTGGATCGTCAACTACTCCAACCCGGCGGCCATCGTGGCCAAGGCGACCTTCCAGCTGCGTCCCAACGCCCGCATCCTGAACATCTGCGATATGCCGGTGGCCATCGAGCGCAACATGGCCGAGATCCTGGGCTGCGACCGCCACGACCTGGAGGTGGATTACTTCGGCCTCAACCACTTCGGCTGGTTCACCAAGGTCCGCCTCAACGGCAAGGACGTGACCGAGGAACTCAAGCAGTATGTGGCCGAAAACGGCTACATGCCGAAAAATGAGAAGAGCGACGTGATGCACAGCGACCCCTCCTGGCTGCACACCTACGCCAACGCCAAGCACATCTGCTCCGCCTTCCACGATTACCTGCCCAACACCTACATGCAGTATTACCTGCTGGGCGATGAGATCGTGCGGGACAGCGACCCGCACCATACCCGCGCCAACGAAGTCATGGAAGGCCGCGAAAAGCGGATCTTTGACGCGGTGGCCGATTACCGTGCCGGCAAGGAAGTGGACCTGACCAAGTTCTTCGGCGGCGTACACGGCGAGTTCATCGTGGACGTGGCCATGAGCCTGGCCTTCGACCTGCGCCGGCGCTACCTGGTCATGGTGGAAAACAAGGGCGCGGTGGAGAACCTGCCCGACAACGCCATGGTAGAGATCCCGGCCTACATCACCGACCGCGGCCCCGAACCCGTGCGCGTGGGCGAGATCCCCACCTTCTACAAGGGCCTGATCGAACAGCAGGAAGCGGTGGAAAAGCTGGTGGTGGAAGCCGCCGTCGAGCATTCCTACGAGAAAGCGCTCATGGCCTTCACGCTCTCCAAGACGGTGCCCAGCCTGGGCGTGGCCAAGAAGATCCTGGATGATATGATCGAAGCCAACAAGGATTACTGGCCTGAACTGCACTGACCCTGCGACATCAGCAAAAGCATTCCGATAGCCCCGCCGGCGCTGCCCTGTGCCGGCGGGGCCCCTTTGCGGGCGCCGCGGTGGCTTTGCAAAATTGCACAAAAAGTCGGCCTCAATTTTGTTCAAAACTCGGATTGCAAAGCCCCGGAAAGATTTGTTATACTGCTGGTAATGTATCGGTTGGACATGTCACTGGTCATGCAGGCAGGATCTGACGGAACATCACAACGCACTGGCTCAGGTTCAGTGGGGTTGCTGTAGTGTTCTGTTGGGTCCTTTTTCTTTTTGCCGTTTTTGGCCGAAACGGCAAAAGGGAAGCAACAACGAGGAGGGTTTTCATCCATGAAAAACTACAAGCAGACTGCCGCGGACGTTCTGCGTCTGGTCGGCGGCGAGAAAAACGTATCGCAGCTGGAGCACTGCTCCACCCGGCTGCGCTTCACGCTGGCGGATCCCGGCAAGGCCGACGTGGCCGCGCTGAAAAAGACCCCCGGCGTCATGGGCGTCATCAGCGGCGGGCCCCAGTGCCAGGTGGTCATCGGCAACGACGTGATCGAAGTCTATGACGAACTGCTCAAGCTGGGCACCTTCAACGCCGCCCAGGCGGCCCCGGCGGCTTCCGGCGGCAAGAAGAACATCGGCGGCATCATCCTGGACTATCTGGTGGGCATCTTCCAGCCGCTGGTCCCTGCCATCGCGGGCGCGGGCGTCCTCAAGGCGCTGCTGACGCTGTGCACCACCTTCGGGCTGCTCGCGTCCACCGACGTGGTCTACCAGGTCTTTTATAATGTGGCCGACGCCGCGCTGTACTACCTGCCGGTGCTGGTCGCCTTTACCACCGCCACCAAGTTCGGCTGCAACAAGCTGGTCGCCGTGGCGCTGGCCGCCGCCATGATCTCCCCGGCCACCACCACGCTGCTGGGCACCGAGGGCGGGGCCTCCTTCTTCGGCATCACCATCCAGAACATCGGCTACACCGGCCAGGTGTTCCCCTCGATCCTGATCGTCATCTTCATGTCCTTCCTGGAGAAGTGGTGCAACAAGTGGTGCCCCAAGGCCATCCGCGTGTTCTTTGTGCCGATGTTCTGCTTCGCCGTCGGCTTCCCGGTGGGCCTGCTGCTGCTCGGACCTCTGGGCTATAACATCGGTTCGCTGCTGACCGCTGCGATCCTGGGCCTGTACAACACCCTGGGCTGGCTGGCCGTGGCGCTGGTCGCCGCGATCCTGCCCTTCATGGTCTCCATGGGCATGCACAAGGCGCTGGTGCCCTACGCGGTGGCTTCCATCGCCGACCCCGGCTTCGATATGCTCTACCTGCCCGCCTCCCTGGCGCACAACATCTCCGAGGGCGGCGCCTGCCTGGCCGTCGCCGTCAAGACCAAGGACGAGAACCTGCGTTCCACCGCCATCTCTGCCGGTATCTCCGGCCTGTTCGGCATCACCGAGCCGGCGCTGTACGGCGTTACGCTGCAGCATAAGTCGGTCATGAAATCCGTCGTGGCATCCAGCTTTATCGGCGGCCTGTTCATCGGCATCATGGGTGTCAAGGGGTTCGCGGCCGTCGGCCCCGGCATCGCCAGCATGGCCATGTACATCGACGCCGAGAACAGCATGAACATCGTGTGGGCCATCGTCGGCTTCGTGATCTCGGTCGTGGCTTCCTTCGTGCTGACCCTCATCTTCTACAAGGACGAAACTTCTGAGGAACCGGCCGCCGCGCCCGTCCCGGAAAATGCCGCTTCCGCCGCTCCCGCGGCCCCGGCCGGCGGCGTGGTCTGCAGCCCCCTGCAGGGCACCGTGCTGCCGCTGGAACAGGTCAAGGACGAGGTGTTCTCCCAGAAGATTTTGGGCGACGGCATCGCCGTGGTGCCCGCCAAGGGCGAACTCTACGCCCCGGCGGACGGCCGCATCGAGTCGGTCTTTGACTCCAAGCACGCCATCTCGATGGTGTGCTCGAACGGCGCGGAACTGCTGATGCACATCGGCATGGACACCGTCAAGCTGGAGGGCAAAGGCTTTGAACCCCAGGTCAAGAACGGCGACACGGTCAAAAAGGGCCAGCTGCTGATGAAATTCGACCTTGACGGGATCAAGGCGGCAGGGTACGATAGTACTACGCCCATCGTAGTCACCAACGGCGACGACTTCACCATCCAACCGGTGGGCGAAGGTTCCGTGGCGCCGGGGGCGGCACTGATGAAACTGGAGGCAAAGGTATGAGTTTCCCCAAGGGATTTTTCTGGGGCGGCGCGGTTGCCGCCAACCAGGTGGAGGGCGCGTGGAAAGAGGGCGGCAAAGGCCCCAGCGTGGCCGACGTGGCCACCTACAAGCCCAACACCGACGTGAAGAACTACAAGGCGCACATGGCGATGAACGACGAGATGATCGCCGCCGCCATGGCCGACCCCGACGATACCTACTACCCCAAGCGCCGGGGCATCGATTTCTACCACCACTATAAAGAGGACCTGGCCCTCTTTGCCGAGATGGGCTTCACCATGCTGCGCGTCTCCATCGCCTGGACCCGCATCTTCCCCACCGGGGAGGAGGCCGCGCCCAACGAGGCGGGCCTGCAGTTCTATGAGGATCTGTTCACTGAGATGCGCCGCCTGCACATCGAACCGCTGGTCACGCTGAGCCACTACGAGATGCCGCTGGCCCTGGCCACCAGGTACAACGGCTGGGTGGACCGCAAAGTGATCGACTGCTTCACGCGGTTCTGCCACGCCTGCTTCGTGCGGTACAGGGATCTGGTCAAATACTGGCTGACCTTCAACGAGGTGGACAGCATCATCCGCCACCCCTTCACTACGGCGGGCATCATCCCCAGCCGCGTGCCGGAAGAGAAAATGCTGGAGACCTGCTACCAGGCGCTGCACCATCAGCTGGTGGCCAGCGCCCTGGTGACGAAGGACTGCCACGAGGTCATCCCCGGCAGCCAGGTGGGCTGCATGCTGACCAAGCTGACCACCTACGCCCGCACCTGCGCCCCCGACGACGAACTGGCCACCCAGGCCAAGAACCTGGAGAACCTGTTCTACGCCGACGTGCAGGTCTGGGGCGAATACCCCCGCCTGATCCTCAGGATGTTCGAGCGCAAGGGCATCCAGATCCACACCGAGCCGGGGGACGCCGCCATCCTCAAGGCGGGCTGCGTGGACTTTGTCTCCTGCAGCTACTACATGACGATGACCGAGTCGGTGGACCCCAACGCCGAGCGCACCCCCGGCAACACCGTGCTGGGGGTCAAGAACCCCTACCTGCCCTCCTCCGACTGGGGCTGGCAGATCGACCCCAAGGGCCTGCGCTACAGCCTGATCGAACTCTACGACCGTTACCGCAAGCCGCTGATGGTGGTGGAGAACGGCCTGGGCGCCAAGGACACCGTGGAGCCGGACGGTTCCATCCACGACCCCTACCGCATCGACTACTTCCGCCAGCATATCTCCGAGATGGGCAAGGCCATCGACGAGGGCGTGGAGATGTGGGGCTACACCAGCTGGGCCCCCATCGACCTGATCTCGGCCTCCACCAACCAGATGTCCAAGCGCTACGGCTTCATCTATGTGGACCAGGACGATATGGGCAACGGCACGCTGGCGCGCAGCCGCAAGGACAGTTTCTACTGGTACAAGAAGGTCATCGCCTCCAACGGCGAGGATCTGACTTGATCGACCGGACCGACCATGACGGGAAAGGAGGGGACCCCCTATGCTGCGGATCAGCAAGGTGCTGAACAGCAGTGTGGTGCTGGTGCGGGATGACAACGGCGAGGAGTCCATCCTGCTGGGCAAAGGCATCGGCTACGGGCGCAAGGCCGGGCAGGAGATCGACCGCCAGCCTTCCGACCGCGTGTTCGTCCCCCTCTCCAACCCCGACGCCCAGCCCATGCTGGAACTGTTCTCCTCCATCCCGCCGGTCTACCTGGAACTGACCCAGGAGATCGTGGCCGACGCCGAGCAGACCCTGGGGGTCAAACTTTCGCCCCACATCTACCTGATGCTCACCGACCACCTGCACTTTGCGGTGGAACGGCAGCAGCTGGGGCTCAACGTCACCAACCGCGTCCTGTGGGAGATCAAGCACTTCTACCGCAAGGAATACGAGGTGGGGGCGCGGGCCCTGAAACGGGCGGACCATCTGCTGAACACCTTTCTGCCCGAAGAGGAGGCGGGCAACATCGCCTTCCACATCGTCAACGCCCGGATGGACGCGGGCGCGGGCGGCGACGCCATGCAGGCGGCCCGGCTGATCGGCGAACTGACCAACATCGTCACCTACCGCATCCACGCCCGGCTGGACACCGAGAGCATCCATTTTTCCCGTTTCATCAGCCATCTGCAGTTTTTTGCCGACCGCTTTTTCTCCGGCAAACTGATGGACAGCGAGGACGACTTCCTGTTCCGCCAGATGCAGCAGGGCTACCCTGAGGCCGTGGACTGCGCCGAGAAGATCCGCACCTTCGTGCTGCGCAAGTACGGCGTGTTCCTTCCCAACGAGGAGGCGGCCTACCTGGCGCTGCACATCGCGCGGCTGGCCAAGAGCGCCCGGCAGCTGGCCGGGCAGGGGGGCGACGGCTCCCCGGGCTGAACGGCACCGGCTGCTGCACCGAATAAAACAAGACCCCCGGCGGGCCCGATCGGGCCCGCCGGGGGTTCGTATGTGTGTGGGAAAAAAGATGTCAGCGGGCGGTCAAGGCGTCGAACACCGTGCGGTCGCCCTCCGCCAGGGGCAGCACCGTGCAGCCGGCCAGCAGTTCCTGGCCGGAATCGCCGGTGTCGGTCTCCAGGTCGGTGGAATAGCCGCCCGCGTCCAGCGCGGTCAGCACCGGGCAGTCGCCCCAGCGCACGGCGGCGCTGCCGTCCACCTTGTCGCCGTACAGTTCCAGGAAGGCCTCCGGCTGGGCCACGACCCACAGGCTGCTGTACCCGCCCGAAAGGTCGCTGACCATGGCGGTGGAACCGGCGGTCTGCAGGTTGGGGTCGGCGGCGGTCCCCTCCAGCGTGACGGTGTAGTTGTTGATCTGCACCACCACATGGCCGTCGTTATTTTTGTCGCCGGCGTAGGGGCGCAGACTGTCCTGCAGGGCGGTGACCACCGCGTCGGGCAGGTAGTCGGCGGTGACGATGGCCACCTCCAGGTCGGGCTCCGACCGGCTGACGAAGGTGTACACCACGCCCAGGCCGAAGCTGACCAGCCCCACGGCGGCCATCACCCAGCCCCAGTGTAGCCGCCACCAGATCTCCGACCGCTGGGCCATGGTGTAGCCCTGGGCGGGGGCGGCATCGGGGGCGGGGGCGCGGTCCGGCAGGTCGAACCGGCTGCGCAGCACCGGGTAGAGCAGCTGCCCGGTGAGCAGCGCCACCGGCCAGAACCCGAACAGCAGGGCGAACAGCACGCTGACGGGGAACAGCGCCAGCAGCAGCGCCCACCACAGCAGCTGGAACAGGGCCGCCCCGGCCACCCGGGCCGGACGGTGGAGCAGTTCCAGCGCGCCTTCCTTCAGGCGGGCGCGGAACCCGGCCTTGCCCAGGGCCAGCTGGAAGGGCAGCGTGACCCCGAACAGCGAAAGCAGGAAGAAGTCCGCCGCCAGGAACACCCAGATGGGCAGCGCGGGCAGTTCGCCCTGCTGCATCACCGCCAGGAAAAAGCTGCCCACGAACAGGAACCCGGCGATCAGCCCGCCCAGGGCCAGCCCGGTGAGGGCGGCGGGCCGCCAATGGTCCGCCAGGGCGCGCCGCCAGCGGGCGAACCAGCCGGTGGGGTCGTCCTGCAGGGTGCGCAGGGCGGTGTCCGCCAGAGCCATGTAGAAAGGCCCCGCCAGCGCGCCGCCCGCCAGCCCGCCCAGCAGGCTGACCCAGAAATTCCCCAGGTAAAGCCCCAGGCTGACGGCCAGCGCCGCGGGCAGGAAGGCGGCAAAGCAGAGCAGGTTGGCCCCCAGCAGGGAGCCGAAGTCCCGGGTGAGCATCTCCCAGAAGCGGGCCGCGCCCTTTTTGCGGGGCGCGCCGGGGGGAACGCCGGGCCCGGGGCGGCTCATGCCGGTAAAATCCCAGTTCATGCCCGGTCAGCCTCCACGCCCCAGGCTTCGATCTGGGTCAGCGCCGGGAAGGGGGAAGGCCCTTCGGCGCGGATCAGTTCCTTCAGCACCAGCCATTCCACCGTTTTGGGGGCGAATTGCAGGCGCTGGGGGGTGCGGCTGTCGGTCAGGGGCATGACCTCCCGGCTGCCGTCGGAAAATTCCAGCGTGGCCTGGGTCCAGTAGTTGTCGTGGGGGTAGTCGGCCCGCAGGGTCAGGCGGATCTCGTCCAGGGTGACCGGGCGGCCGAAGGCCAGCGTCAGCGCCGCGTTGGGGTCGCGGTTGATGCCCCAGCTCTGGTAGGGGTACTCGCCGTGGGAATTGTTTTCAAAGACGCCGTCGATGGCGTTGCGGGCGGCGAACACCGCCTCGCCCCGCGTCTCCACATTGGCGCTGGCATGGGGGTAAAAGCCGGTGTCGCCGTGTTCGTCATAAGGGTTGAAGGCCAGGTTGCGGCGGGCGGCGACCTCCTCCCCGGTGGCCAGACGGGCGCGGATCACATGGCGGTCGCCCACAAAGCTCTTGGGGCTGTAGGTGATGGCCTGCTCGCCGAAGGGGATGTGGAAGTTGATCTCCCGCTTTTCCACATAGACCAGCGCGGCGGGCATGGTGTCCTCGAACTGGATCACGCAGTAGCGGCCGGGGGTCAGGATCTCCAGCGCGATGCGGTCGCCGGGCTGGTAGGCGCTGGTGTACACCAGGCTCACGGCCTCGGCCGCCTCGCAGGTCATGCGGGTATGGCCCGCTTTGTCCAGGACTTTCAGTTTGATGGTCTCCATGGGGAAGCCCTCCTTATGGTATCAGATGGGGCGCGGCGGCCGGGAAAGCCGCGGCGCGGAAAAACAACGGGGCCGCGGCCGGTTCACCGCGGGGCGGGCGCGCCGCAGCGCCGCACCCAGTCCAGCGCGCGGCGGCAGACTTCGGCGGCGGGCAGGCCGTCGGTGGCAAGAAAGTCCACGTCCTCCCGGGCCGCGAACCAGGCCCGCTTGGCGGGCAGCAGGCAGCGGGTGCTGTGGGCGAAAAACCCACGGTCCCGGGTGGCGTCCGCACGGCAGCGGGCTTCCAGCACGGCGGGGCTTGCGTCCAGGAACAGCGTGCGGTCCACCCGGCAGCGGCGCAGGGCCGCCAGTTCGGGGGCCAGGTCCTCGGCCACCGGCCAGTCCTGCCCGATGCTGGCCGGGTAGTGCAGGGTGTAGAACTCGATCTCCTGCGGGCCCAGGTCCAGCACCGCCAGGGGATGCCGCGCCGCCGCCTGCCAGCGTTCGATCTCGTTGGCGATGAACAGCCGCTGCGTCTTACTATACCCCTCCCGGGTGCGCTTGTCCAGCCCCAGGGCGCGGCAGCGGGCGGCCGGGCGGGAAATATCTTCGGGAAAGACCGGGACGCCCTGTTCCGCCAGGAAGCGGGCCACGGTGGTCTTGCCCACCGCCATGCCGCCCTGCAGGGCCAGGATGCGCCCCATCACTCCACCCGCAGCGCCAGCCGCCCGGTAAAGCAGATGCGGGTGCGGTAGAGCGTGCCCGGCCAGGCGATGCGCAGCCGCGGGTCGGTGACGGGCACGGCCTCGGTCTCGATGCGGGCGGGGGCCTCCAGCACCACCCGGCCCAACGTGCCGAGGGCCACCCGGGTATTGCGCTCCACCGCGGGTTTTTCCACGCTCATCAGCGTGAGGGCCGCGGGGGCGGGGCAATCGGTCTCGTCGGTCAGGGTCAGGCCGTTTGCGGTCAGCCGCACGGTGCGGCGGTAATACCCCAGCCCCGGGACGGGCGGGTAGGCCGGGGCCAGGTCCATGGCGATGCCGTCCAGCGCCGGGGCCACCTGCACGGCGGCGGCGCGGTGGTCCGGCCCCGGCAGCTGCTGGATGCGCGCGCCCTCGGGGTCGAACTCCGGCAGGTTGTGCCAGCTGGACTGCATGGTCCAGATCTCATACCGCCGGGGGGAGAAGGTCTTGCGGGTGTAGCTGCCCACGCCCACGTCGATCAGCAGCGGGCGGCCGTCCTTGTACAGCGTCACGCTGCCGGTGTCGTTGTGGTTGTGGCTGTCGTCGTTGCCGCCCGCCTTGGCGCCCAGGGCATAGGGGCCGCGGCGGCAGGTCAGCACGCCCACGCTGGGGTACCAGATGTCGCCGGGGGCGGGGGCCGCGCCGCGCAGGCTGCGGGCAAAGGCGCGGACTTCGGCCTCGGCAAAGGCGCGCTGCACGTGGTAGAACAGGTTGATGCCGTCGCTCATATCGGGGGCGTCCAGGCCCTCGGGGTCGGGGGCGGCGGCGTAGTCCAGCGCGGCAAAAGCGGCCAGGGCCTCGCTGCCCACCCGCTTGCCGAACAGGTATTCCCGCACGCCGCGGCGGCCGGGTTTGGCGCTGCAGTCGGCAAAATTGAAGTACCAGGGGCCGTCCACGTGCATGTGGGCGATGTACTCGGCCATGTTTTTCAGCTTGGGCTGCCGCCAGGCGTCCTCGAACACGCCGGGGGCCAGGGCGCACAGCAGTTCCAGCGCATTGAACAGGCACAGCCCCGCGTGGCTGTAATATTGCGCGCCCTCGTTGCAGCAGCCGTCCTCGCCGTAGTCTTTCAGGAAGCAGTCCAGGCTGTAAGCGGCCTGGCGCACGGCGTCCGGCAGGCGGCTGGCGGGGCCCAGCAGCGCCGCGGCGATCAGCAGGTTCTGGGTGCACCAGGGGGTCCAGTTGCACATCGGTTCGCTGCCGCTGCCCATCCACCAGAAATGCCGGGTGCGCCAGGGGCGCAGGGCGCGGGCTTCCACCTCCCGCCGGATGCGGGCGCGGATGCCGGGGGCGTACTGTTCCAGTTCACGGCCCAGCAGGTAGTGGACCATGGCCAGCAGGGCGGCCGTCTCGGCGGCGAAGAGGTCCACCACCGGGCGGCGGGCGTCGGGCAGGGGCAGCTGCGGCGCATCCCGCACGTAGCTGTTGTGGGGCGGCAGCTGCCAGGCGCTTTCCTCACAGATGGCCCACACATAGTCGGCGATCAGGGGCAGGAAGTCCCCGGTCCAGGCGCAGCACTCCGCCATCACCAGGCGGCAGAGCGTGCGGCGGCGGGTGAAGTAGGCCTGCTCAAAATGGCTGCGGTTGCCGGTATGGCTGAACTCCAGCCAGAGCGAAAGGGGCAGCGGCGGCACATGGCGGCCGCTGCGGGCAGCTTCGTTGCCGGCGGCGATCCAGCGGTCGGAGGCGGGCAGCCCGTCCCAGGCGGCGCGGTCGCGGGGCGGGGGGCAGGGGGTCCAGCGGCCCGGGGCGCAGCCCGGGCGGGCGGCAAGCAGTTCAGTCAGCATCGGCAGGTTCCTCCTTGGTGGCGGTTTCTCTGGCGTCGGCGGCCTCTTTGGCTTCGGAGTCGCCGCGCAGTTTGCGCAGGTAGGTGCGGGGGCTGACGCCCTCGATCTTTTTGAACACCTTGCTGAAATAGAAGGCGCTTTCGAACCCCATCATTTCGCTGATCTCGTAGATCTTCAGGTCGGTGGAGGCCATCAGTTCCTTGGCGGCGGCGATGCGGGTCTCGGTGACGAACTCCACAAAGCTGGTCTCGCCGTTCTGGCTGAACAGCTGGCTCAGGTAGCCGGGGCTGAAATTGAACACCGCCGCCACGTCGTTGAGGGAAAGCTTCTTGCTGGGGTTTTTGCGGATGTAATCCTGCACTTCGGCCACGATGCAGGCGCGGTGGTCCAGCGGGGTGCGGGCCTCGTCGCGGTAAAAGACGATGGGGTCTTTTTCGCTGAGCAGGGGCAGCGCCGAGAACGCCGATTTCCGGCTGTCCGGGATGTGGTGCAGCGCGTTGGTGGGCGCGCCCACCGCCCACCACAGCGTGGTGGAAAAGTACTTGTACAGGATGTCGTTGGCCTTTTGCAGCACCGGCACCAGGGCGTCCTCCCAGCCGGTGCTGCCGTCCAGCAGGAGCAGCACGTTGAAATGCCGCAGGTCCATGCCGGTGACCTGGCAGCGCAGGTATTTGGGCAGGATGTCGGCCGCCATGCGGGTGATCCCGGCGCTCAGCGCGCCCTGCTGCTCGGGGGAAAGGTCCTTGTTGCGGATGCTGGCGATGACGGCGGTGTAAGCCGCGGCGTCCAGCGTCAGGCCGAGCTCTTCGCAGTGGCTGCGGATCTTGCTCTCGTTGGGGAAGGCGCCGCTGTACAGCTGGATGAAGAACCGTTCCCGGTAGGATTCCAGGCTGCCGGACTGGTTCGGCCCGGGGCGGCGCAGCGCTTTTTCCTTTTCCACGGCGTCGCGGGCGCGGGCCAGCGCTTCGGTCAGGTTTTCGGCCGTCAGGTCCATCTTGATAAGGTAATCCACCGCGCCCAGGCCCATGCTGCGGCGCACATAGTCGAACTCCTCGTAGCTGGTCAGCATGATGAACACCGGCAGCCCGCCGTACTGCTCATGCACGCGGGCGGCCAGCTGCAGCCCGTCCAGCACCGGCATGCGGATGTCGGACACCACGATGTCGGGGTGCAGTTCCCGGATCTTTTCCAGCGCCTCGCCGCCGTTGCGGGCGGTGCCGGCCAGTTCATAGCCCAGCGCGGCCCAGTCCAGCATGCTGCGCATGCCGATGAGCACCAGCGGCTCGTCGTCCACAAGAAGGACGCGGATCATGTGAGTTCTCCTTTCTGTTCGGGTTCTCCCGGCAGCCGCACCTCCACCGTGGTGCCCTGCCCGGGGGTGGAGCGGATGCTCAGGCCGTAGCTTTCACCAAAGCTGTACTGCAGGCGTTTGTGCACGTTGCACAGCCCCACATGGCGGAACTTGGCCTTGGCGTCTTCGGGCCCGGGGTCGGCCAGGGCGCGGGCCGCCTGCTCGGGGGTCATGCCCACGCCGTCGTCGTTCAGGTCGATCAGCACGTCGCCGTTGGCGGGGTCGTGGGCCACCGTCAGCGTGATGCTGCCCGCACAGCCCTTGGGCTCGATGCCGTGGAAGATGGCGTTCTCCACGATCGGCTGCAGGGTGAAACGGGGGATCAGGCAGGACTGGGTCAGCCGCTCGTCCTCGATGTAGGTCACATCCAGGGTGATGGTGCCGCCGTAGCGGTACTGCTGGATGGTGAAATAATCGTTGAGCAGGGCGAATTCTTCCTGCAGGGGCACCAGCCGCTCGCTGCCTTTGGACACGCTTTTCAGCAGGCGGGAGAGCGCCATCGTCATCTCGGCGATGCCGGGCGCGTGCTGGATCGTGGCCATCCACTTGATGCTGTTGAGGGTGTTGTAGATGAAATGGGGATTGATCTGGTTCTGCAGCATGCGGTATTCGAGGTCTTTTTTCTGCAGTTCGTCGTCCAGCCGCTTCTGCATCAGGGTGGAGACCGACCGCGAAAGCCCGTTGATGCCGCGGCCGATGTCGCCCATTTCGTTGTGCCATTCAATGGCCGGGTTGGCGGTGAAATCACCGCTGCTGATGCGGTGGAGCTGCTCCTGCAGCGCCTGCACCGGCACGGCGATCACATGCCGCAGCAGCATGGCCAGCACCACGCCCAGCAGCAGGATGGCGGCCAGCGCCCACAGCAGGGGCATCAGCATATCGGGGAACTGCTCGGCAATGACGGCGTCGGGCAGCGTCTGGGCTACATACAGGTCATGGTAGCCCACGGGGTAGGCCACCAACGTGCGGTCCCCGCACGCGTACAGGCGGGTCTGGCTGTCCAGCAGTTCATAGCGGCGCAGGTCCTGCGCTTCCTCCGGCTGCCAGTCCTCCGGGGCTACCGGCTGCAGGGCGCCGTTTTCCAGCCGCCAGGCCGAGCCGTTCATCAGCCAGAACAGGTCACACCCTTCGTTCAGGGCATAGTCCCGCATGGCGTCGGTGATCATGTCGCTGGATACCATCAGGTAGACCTTGGCGCTGCTCTGCATGCGGGTCATGGTGCGGATCACCGGGATCATCAGCTTGTGGTTGTAGGTCAGCGGGTCCTCGGCCAGCATGGTCCAGGAATCTTCGCTGCTGCCGCCGGCAAAGCCGGGCAGCTGGTCCAGGCTGTCCAGCGTCAGGGGCTGGCTCTGGGATACCATGGTCCCCTGCTGGATCAGCTGGCGGTCGCCGTCGGTCACCACCAGGCGGCACAGGTAGCGGGCGGTATACTGGCTGGAATATTTATTCAGCAGTGTGTTGTACACGTCCAACAGCTGCCGGTCCGAGCGGATGCCGAACACAAAATTGCGCAGGGTGCTGTCCACCGTGCACCAGTCGGCCAGCGAGTCGATCTCCTGCACGTTCTGGCGCAGGTTGTTGGCCAGCGTCTGCAGGTTGTACTCGGCGCTCTGGGTGGTGGCGCGCAGGGTGCTGTGGTACAGCGAAACGATGCTGGCCAAAAAGACGCTCAGGGCGATGAGCGCGGTGAAGGCAAGCGAAAGAATGATGACTTGCGCCTGGATAGAGCGGTGCGATCTGGACAAGGCGCGGCCCCTCCTTTCCCCATTTTATATAGGAAGCAGATCACAAATGTTCTTGCCATATTATACAAATAATGGGGTGGGATGGCAAAGAAAAGAGGAAAAAGGCTTAAAAAATTGCATGTTTCAAAAAATATTGCAGGTTTTCTTTGTGAGAAGCGCTGAAAAAACAGGCAAAAGTGCAAAACTTCCTGCAAAATTTCTATCTGTTTTTTGCGCTTGTGACCGTATAATAGGAAATACCAAAAAGGCGTGTCCACTGCACGCTGAATTTTAAGGAGGAGAAATACTTATGAAGAAGCTCTTGGCTTTGACGATGGCCGGCACCATGGCGCTGTCCCTGGCTGCCTGCGGCGGCGCGGCGAGTGAGTCCACTGCGGAATCCACTGCCGAATCCACCGCCAGCGGCACCACCGAGACTGCGGAGGGCAGCGGCGAAGGCGTTACCCTGAACTGGGCGGTCTGGGACCTGGAATCCACCGCCTACTGGCAGGCAATGGCCGACGGCTACATGGCTTCCCACCCCGACGTCACCATCCAGATGACGGACCTGGGCTCTACCGACTACATGACCCAGCTGGCCACCCAGCTGGCCGGCGGCAACGGGGAACTGGATATCCTGACCATCAAGGATATCCCCGGCTACTCCAACCTCATCAACCTGGAAATGCTCGTTCCCATGAACGACATCCTGACCCGTGACACCGCGGACTTCGGCGGCGTGATCGAGCAGCTGACCGCGGACGACGGCAACTTCTACGCCGTTCCCTTCCGCTCCGACTTCTGGGTCCTGTTCTACAACAAGGACATGTTCGACGAAGCGGGCATTGAGTACCCCACCAACGATATGACCATGGAGCAGTTCGACCAGCTGATCCGTGATGTTTCCGCCGCCACCGGCGCTTACGGCAACATCTACCACACCTGGCGCTCCACCGTCACCCTGTTCGGCATCCTGGACGGCCAGAACACCATCATCGACGGCAGCTACGACTTCCTGAAGCCCTACTACGAGATGGTCCTCTCCGAGCAGCAGGACGGCGTCGTGCCCGACTACGGCGTGCAGAAGACCTCCAACCTGCACTACTCCGGCGCGTTCCAGAGCGAGCAGGCCGCCATGTGCAACATGGGCAGCTGGTTCATCGCGACCATGCAGGAGTACAACAACACCGCTGCCGAGAACGGCGTTGAGCCCATCAACTTCGGCATCGTCAAGTACCCCCATCCCGAAGGCGTCGAGGCCGGCACCACGCTGGGCACTGTGACCAGCCTGGGCATCAACCCCTACAGCGAGAATCAGGAAGCCGCCGCCGACTTCATCAACTGGTGTGTCTCTGACGAGGGCGCTGCCGCCATCGCCGCCACCGGCACCTTCCCGGCTGTTTCCAACCCCGACATCAACTCCATCATCGCTGCGACCGAAGGCTTCCCCACCGACGAGGCTTCTGTCGAGGCTCTGAACACCACCGCTGTCTACCTCGAGATGCCGCTGTCCAGCAAGGCTTCCGAGATCGAGAGCGTGCTCAACGAGGAGCATGACGCCATCATGACCTACGCCAAGACCGTGGACGATGGCATCGCCAGCATGAACGAGCGCGTTGGCGAGATCCTCAGCGCTGCGGAGTGATCCACACAGCATCATTCGCGTATAGCGGGGCGGGCGGACGCCCGCCCCGCCTTTGTTTTTTAGAAGGAGGGAATCAAGATGCCCGGAACTGCGGCTCCGGCAAAAGCAGCCCCCAAAAAGGGAATGAATAAGTCCCTGCGGGAAAGCTTGATCGCCTACAGCTTCATTGCCCCGAACTTCATCGGTTTCTGCATCATCACCCTGGTACCGATGGTCATTTCCATCGGCCTGGCATTCTGCGACTGGGACGGTGTGCACCCGGTCGAGTTCATCGGCCTGCAAAACTTCCTGGACCTTTTGAAAGACGATACCTTCAAGGCGTCTTTCGTCAACACCATCGTCTACACCGTGGGCACCGTGCCCCTGACGCTGGTCTGCAGCCTGGGCCTGGCCATCCTGCTCAACCAGAAGGTCAAATTCCGCAATTTCTTCCGCACGGTTTCGTTCTTCCCCTACGTGGCCTCCCTGGTCGCGGTGGCGGCGGTGTGGAACATGATCTTCAACCCCGCCATGGGCCCCGTCAACCAGCTGCTCTCCATGCTGGGCGTGGCCCAGCAGGACCTGCCCCGCTGGGCGGCCGGCCGCGACACCGCCATGATCACGGTCATCCTGTTCAGCGTGTGGAAGAACATGGGCTATTACATGGTCATCTACCTGGCCGGCCTGCAGGGCACCAACCTGGAGCTCAACGAGGCCGCCGAGCTGGACGGCGCCAACAAGTGGCAGATCTTCTGGCACGTTACGCTGCCCCAGCTGCGCCCCACCACCTTCTTCGTGGTCATCATGCTGACCATCAACTCCTTCAAGGTGTATGACCAGATGTACATGATCACCCAGGGCGGCCCCGGCAACGCCACCATGACCCTGGTCTACGACATTTACAACGTGGCCTTCGTCAACACCCCGCGCTACGGGTACGCCAGCGCGATCTCGATGGTGCTGTTCATCCTGGTGCTCATCGTCACGCTGGTCCAGTTCCGCGGCTCGGCCGCCAACGAATAAGAGAGGAGGAATCACAGTATGGCACAAACTACGGCAGTCAAAGAGCATTCCTCCAAGATGCAGCACCGGGTGGCGATGTTCTTCGTCTACCTGCTGCTGATCCTCATCGCGGCGCTGATGCTGATCCCCTTTATCTGGATGCTGTCTGCGTCCTTCAAACTGAACAAGGACGTTTTCACCTTCCCCATCGAGTGGATCCCCTCCAACCCGCGGCCCCAGAACTACGTGGATATCTGGACCCGCATCCCGCTGCTGACCTTCATCGGCAATACGGCCAAGCTGACCATCATCGTCACGCTGCTGCAGCTGTTCACCTCGTCCTTCGCGGCGTATGCCTTCGCCAAGCTGAAGTTCAAGGGCAAGAATACGCTGTTCCTGGGCTACATCGCCACCATCGCCCTGCCCTGGCAGGCGTACATGGTGCCGCAGTTCATGATGCTGCGCTCCTGGGGGCTGAACAACACCCATCTGGCCATCATTCTGCTGCAGGCGTTCTCGGCCTTCGGCGTGTTCCTGATGAAGCAGTTCTATGAGGGCGTGCCCACCGAACTGTGCGAGGCGGCCCGCATCGACGGCCTGTCGGAATACGGCATCTGGGCGCGCATCATGCTGCCGCTTTCCAAGCCGGCGATCTCCACCCTCGTCATTTTCACCTTCGTTTCCACCTGGAACGACTTCCTGGGTCCCTTGATCTACCTGACCGAGACCCGGCTCAAGACCATCCAGATCGGCCTGCGCATGTTCATCAGCCAGTATTCCGCGGAATACGGCCTGATCATGGCGGCGTCTGTCATTGCCCTGATCCCTGTGCTGATCGTCTTCCTGTCGCTGCAGAAGTACTTCGTGCAGGGCGTCGCATCCGCCGGCCTGAAAGGCTAAACCTAAGTCAAAAGGGGCAACAGTCGCGCACGGCGGTGCCTAACGCTCCTGTTTCCCCTCTTTGGAATCCCCTTCGACAAAATTTACCCCAAAACCGCGCACTCGTCGCGGGCTCCTCGCACACAATTTTGGGGTAAATTTCCCTGGTGGTGTCTCCACCGTCGGCACATGTCCGCCGGTGGAGACGGATTTTAGAAGATAAAAAGGGGCAGCGCCCCGCAAAAACTTTACCCCGAGGGGGCACGGCGTATGGCCCGTGCCCTCTTTTTTAACGCCAAGATCCCGAGGTGCATCATGAAACAATACGATCTTCCCGTCCTGACCGACGCCCAGGCCGCCGCGGCGCTGGATACCGCCGTGGAGCAGGTGCGCGTCAACCTGCCGCTGTATACCTTCCGCTGCCAGAACCATTCCAGCGTGCAAAACATCTACCCTGCCTGCGACAACGACCAGTGGACCTGCGGCTTCTGGCCCGGCGAAGTCTGGCTGAGCTATGAGCGCACCGGCGACGAAGCCTTCAAAAAGACGGCCATGACCCTGGTGGCCAGCTTCGACCACCGCATCCGCCACAAGATCGAAGTGGACCACCACGACATGGGCTTCCTGTACAGCCCCTCCTGCGTGGCGGCCTACAAGCTCACCGGCGACGCCGCCGCCCGGGACGCCGCCATCCTGGCCGCCGACCAGCTCATCAGCCGCTTCCAGCCCAAGGGCCAGTTCATCCAGGCCTGGGGCGAGATGGGCGCGCCGGAAAACTACCGCTACATCATCGACTGCCTGCTGAATCTGCCGCTGCTCTACTGGGCCAGCGAGGTCACCGGCGACGCAAAGTACGCCGACATCGCCCACCGGCACATCACCACCTGTCTGGCCAACTCCTTCCGGCCCGACGGTTCCACCTACCACACCTTCTTCATGAACCCCGACGGCACCCCCAGCCACGGCGCCACCTGCCAGGGCTACCGGGACGACAGTTTCTGGGCCCGCGGCCAGGCCTGGGGCGTTTACGGCAGTGTGCTGAGCTACCGCTACACCCGCAACCCCGAATACCTGGACACCTTCCGCCGCGCGCTGGAATTCTACCTGACCCGCCTGCCCGACGACCTCGTGCCCTACTGGGACATGATCTTCACCTCCGGCAGCGAGGAACCGCGCGATTCCTCCTCGGCGGCCATCGTGGCCTGCGGCCTGCTGGAAGCCGTCAAGTGGGTGGGGGCCGAAGAAGGCGCCGGGTACGAAAAGCTGGCCCGCCAGATGCTGGCCAGCCTGGTGCAGCACTACGCCGTCACCGACCGCAAGCCCGGCGGCGGCCAGCTGCTGCACGGCACCTACAGCAAAAAGAGCCCCTACAACACCTGCACCCCCGAGGGCGTGGACGAATGCACCAGCTGGGGCGACTACTTCTACATGGAGGCGCTGACCCGCCTGACCAAAGATTGGCAGCTGTACTGGTAACTTCGCCTGCCGTTATAGGCGGCATGTTTCAGTGGGCGTCTCCATCGTCGGCACGTGTCCGCCGATGGAGACGGATCTGGAATCACGCTTCGATTTGTAAAAGAAGGTATATGTATGTTGTACCCCCAGCAAAACGCCGCCCGGTTCTGTGTGGAACAGAACGGGGTGTGGGATTTCTGCCTCAGCCATGACCCTCAGGGCGCGGACATCGACCCCGCCGCCCCGCTGCCCGGCGCGCGCCCCATGGCGGTACCCGGCAGCTACAACGACCAGGGGGAGGACAAGGCCCTGCGGGACCATTACGGCTGGGCCTTCTACCAGAAGCGGCTCACCCTGCCCGCCCTCTGTGCCGGGCAGCGGGTGGCGCTGCGCTTCGGGGCCGTCACCCACAAGGCCCGGGTCTGGCTGGACGGCCGCCTGATCGCCGAACATACCGGCGGTTTCCTGCCCTTTGAGGCGGACATCACCGGCCTGCTGGCCCCCGGCGGCAGCGCCCGGCTGACCGTCGCCTGCGACAACCGGGTGGACCATTCCACCCTGCCCGTGGGCAACGAACCGGGGCAGATCGCCTTCTTCGGCTCCGACAACGCGGGCATCCCCTCGGTGGAGCACGGCAAGGCGTCCGCCGCGCCCCAGAACCGCCCCAACTTCGACTTCTTCAACTACGCGGGCATCCACCGCCCGGTGTGGCTCTGCACCACCCCGCAGGACTTCATCCGGGACATCACGCTGGTGCCCCACAACGACGGCCGACTGGACTATTCCGTGGAAACGGCGGGGCAGGGGGCCGTCGCCCTGACGGTGCTGGACCCCGACGGCGCGCCGGTGGCCCGGGGCGAGGGCGCTCGCGGCACCCTGACCGTGTCGGCCCCCCGCCTGTGGGAACCCTGGCCCGGCACGCCGGAGCTGTACACGCTGGAGGTGCGCTTCGGCGCCGACCGTTACCGCCAGACCTTCGGCTTCCGGGAGATCCGGGTGGAGGGCACGCGGGTGCTGCTCAACGGCAAACCGCTGTACTTCAAGGGGTGCAGCAAGCACGAGGACTCGGCCTTCCATGGCCGGGGCCTGGACCCCTGCCTGAACGTCAAGGATGCGGGGCTGCTCCACTGGCTGGGGGCCAACGCCGTGCGCACCAGCCACTACCCCTACAGCGAGGAATTTTACGACCTCTGCGACCGGGAGGGCATCCTGGTCATCGACGAGACGCCCGCCGTCGGCATCGGCGCGGGGGCGGACCAGGACCCCTATCAGACGTTCCCCATCGCGGCGCACCACCGCGACGTGCTGCGGGACATGATCGACCGGGACAAAAACCACCCCTGCGTCGTCATGTGGAGCCTGGGCAACGAGCCGGACCTGGAGCATTTCCCCCGGTCCGCCTGCGCCTACTGGCGGCCGCTGTACGAGCAGGCCCACGCGCAGGACCCCCAGGGCCGCCCGGTAACGCTGGTCTGCTGCCAGAACGACTATACCAAGGACATCACCACCCGCACGATGGACGTGGTCTGCCTGAACCGCTACTACGGCTGGTACAACCTGTCCGGCGACCTGGACGCCGCCTGCCGCGCCTGGCGGGAGGAACTGGATTTCTGGGCGCAGCAGGGCAAGCCCGTCATGTTCACCGAGTACGGCGCGGATACCATCGAGGGCCTGCACGACACCCGCGCCGGGATGTTCAGCGAGGAATTCCAGGCCGCATACTTTGAGCGGATCAACGCCGTCTGCGACGAATACCCCTTCTTTGTGGGCGAACTGCTGTGGAATTTTGCCGATTTCGCCACCATCCAGGGGCCCATGCGCGTGGGCGGCAACCGCAAAGGCATTTTCACCCGGGACCGCCGCCCCAAGCTGGCCGCGCACCTGCTGCGCCGCCGCTGGCACGGCATCCCCAATTTCGGTTACAAGGAGTGAACAGGATGGAACTGAATACCCGTACCGACTTTGAAGCGCTGATGCACAAGATCCTGCAGCCGCTTCTGCCGCTGTACTCCCCGGGCGGGGCGCTGCTCCAGCTGGGGGACACCGGCGTGACCTACCCCCGCCGCACCATCGGCATGGAGGGCTTCTCCCGCCCGCTGTGGGCGCTGGCCCCCTACTGGCTGGGCGGCGGGCAGCCCGGTCCCTTCGCGGAAGTGTACCGCCGGGGCCTGGCCGCCGGCGCCGACCCGGACGGCCCCGAATACTGGGGCGGCCCCGGCGACTACGACCAGCTTTTTGTGGAGATGGCCGCCATCGCCTGCGCCATACTGGAAGTGCCCGCCGTCGTGTGGGAGCCGCTGGCCGAAAACGAAAAGCAGAACCTGGCCCGCTGGCTGAACACCATCAACACCCATGAACTGCCCCACTGCAACTGGCTGTTCTTCCGGGTTTTGGTCGATCTGGCGCTGGACTCGGTGGGCATGCCCTGCGACCTGCCCCAGATGGAGCGGGACCTGGACGAGATCGACAGCTGGTACGTGGGCGACGGCTGGTACACCGACGGCACGCCCTCCATCAAGCCGCAGCGGGACTATTACATTCCCTGGGCGCTGCAATATTACGGCGTGCTGTACAGCGTCTTTGCCGCCAAGCGGGCCCCCGCCCGGGCCGAGCGCTTCCGCCGCCGCGCGCTGGAATTCGGCCGCCAGTTCGCTTTCTGGTTCGACGAAAACGGCGCGGCGCTGCCCTACGGCCGCAGCCTGGGCTACCGCTTCGGCCAGTGCGCGTTCTACTCGGCCTGCGTGTTCGCAGGGCTGGAACCGCTGCCGCTGCCGGTGATGAAAGGCATCATCGTGCGCAACCTGCAGTGGTGGATGGAAAAGCCCATCTTTGACCGGGACGGCGTGCTGACCATCGGCTACACCTACCCGCAGCTGTACATGAGCGAGCGCTACAACGCCCCCGGCAGCCCCTACTGGGGCATGAAGAGCTTTGTGGTGCTGGCTCTGCCGGCGGACCACCCCTTCTGGTCTGCTGAAGCCGCGCCGCTGCCCCGCATGCCGGAACTCTACGCCATGCAGAGCGCCGACCTGCTGTTCCAGCGCCTGCCCGACGGCCAGGTGAACGCCTACGCCCCGGCGGAGGTGGAACAGAACGAGCACGGCCAGTTTGCCGAAAAGTACGCCAAGTTCGTCTACAACACGCGGTTCGGCTTCTCGGCCAGCCGCAGCTATGTGCAGCTGGAACAGGCCGCGCCCGACAGCATGCTGGCCTTCGTCATCGACGGCTACACCTTCGTGCGCCGCCACAGCGAGCGCTTCCAGCTGCTGGGCGACCGGCTGCTCAGCCAGTGGTCGCCCTTTGCGGGCATCACCGTCACCACCGAGCTGATCCCCCAGGGGCGGGGGCATATCCGCCGCCATACCGTGCAGAGCAACGTGGCCTGCACCGCCTATGACTGCGGGTTCGCGGTGCCCAAGTTCTGCGACGGCTTTGCCACGCAGACCGACGGCGCCCAGGCCGAAGCGTGCAACGCCGCCCAGCGCTGCGTGGTCGCCGGGCAGGGGGGCGGCGCCGGCGTCATCGTGGACGCCTGGCCCAACACCAGCCTCTACGCCGCCAACACCGTGATCCCCGCGGTGCGGTACGACATCCCGGCCGGCGCCTGCGAACTGACCACCCGCGTCGAAAGCTGGAGCCGCTGAACCTGCCATCCGGCGCACCCGGTATTCGGCGCACTCCGCATAGGACCCTGCGCACCCGCCCCGGTGGGTGCGCAGTTTTTGTACGGGAAATATGCCGTTAACGTTGATTCGTAGGGCGGGGTCTTGACCCCGCCGCGGGAGATACCCCGCTGCGGGGCATAACAACCCGGCCGCACCACGCACCAAATAAATAAACACAGGCCCGCCGTACAAAGTACGGCGGGCCTGTCGTTATGCAAACTGTGTCTGTAAAAACAGGGGAAAACGCACCCCTTACTCCGCCCAGCGGGCGACGGCGTCGCGCAGGAAGCGGGCGCAGCCCGGCACGGTGCGGTCATAGTAGGCCGTGAAACGCTCGTCCTGCACATACAGTTCCGCAATGCCCCGGTGCATCGCGGGCGTCAGGCGGGGCGTCGTGGCGGCCAGCCATTGCCGGTGCAGGGCGCAGAGTTCCCGCCCGGTCTCGCTTTCGGGCGAAAGCCCCGCCTGCACCGCCGCCTCCAGCCCGGCGCGCAGCCGGACGTCCTGTTCGTTCCAGGCGTCGTGGGTCGTTTTGTCCATGCCCAAAAAGCGGCTGTTGGCCGCGTCCACGGCGCTGTCGCCGTAGGCCGTGCGGGCTTCCTGCCCGTAGGCGGCCTCGTTTTCGGCCACGGCCTGCCGCTTCAGGGCCTCGAATTTTTCGGCGTCGTTCATGTTCTCTCTCCTTTCTTCGCAGCCGATGGTCTTTTCCACCGACCGGATCAGTGCGTCCAGCCGCGCCTGTTGCGCCCGCAGCTTTTCCAGATGGCGGCGCAGCGCGTCCAGACGGTCGAAGGCGGGATCGTCCAGCAGTTCCCGGATGTGCCCCAGTTCCACGCCCAGCGCGCGGTAATACAAAATATCCTGCAGGCGGTCCACCTGCGCGGGGCCATAGTAACGGTAGCCGCTTTCGGCCACGCGGGCGGGTCTCAGCAGACCGATCTGGTCATACCAGCGCAGCGTGCGGGCCGTAAGGCCGGAAAGCCGGGCAAGCTGCTGGATCGAATATTCCATGGTGTTCCCTCCTTTGACCCCAGTATAGCAGTTGACGCGGCGGCAGAGTCAAGGGGGCGCGCCGCATTTTTTTTGCATGGTTCCCGGCGGGCGGTCAGCGGCGGGCGGTCAGGGCACGGGCGGGCCAGCGCACCGTGAAGGTGGCTCCGCCGCCGGGGGTGTCCCGCACGGCCAGCGCCGCGCCGTGCAGGGCGGCAATCTCGGCCGCCACGGCCAGCCCCAGGCCGAAGTGGGCCTTGCCGGTACGGCTGGGGTCGCCGCGCGTGAAGCGCTCAAAGATGCGCTGTTTGTCGGCGTCGGGCACGCCGGGGCCGTGGTCGGTCACGTCGATGCGCAGCCCGCCGCCTGCGGGCGCTTCGGCTTTCAGTTCCACCGGGGTCCCGGCGGGGGCGTATTCAAAGGCGTTGTTCAACAGGACGGCGAACAGCTGTTCCAGCCGCCCTGCGTCGGCGTACAGCGCGGGCAGCGGCGCGTCGGGCAGGTCCAGCGTCAGGGCGTGGCCCCGCGCGCGGGCCATCGGGGCGAAACGGCCGTACAGTTCGATCAGGAAGGTGTCGGTATCCACTTCCTCCAGCGCCGTACGCCACACCCCCGCGTCGCCCCCGGCCAGGATCAGCAGGTCGTCGGTCAGCCGGGCCAGACGGTCCACTTCGGCCTCGGCGCTGTGCAGGAAGCGGGGCGCTTCGGCGGCGGTGGCGGGGTCGCGGGCCGCCTGCAGCCCGGCCTTGAGCACCGCCAGCGGGCTGCGCAGTTCATGCCCTGCCGCCGCAATGAACTCCCGCTGTTTCTGCAGCGCCTGGGCCGTGGGGCGCAGCGCGCGGCCCACCATCCAGCGGCAGGCGGCGGCCAGTACGGCGGCCCCCAGCGCCCACAGCCCCGCATACTGCCAGGCCATGGCGCGCAGGCGGGCCTGCTGGCCGCTCAAGTCCCGGATGATGTAGACCACCGCGGCGCTGCGGGCCTGCCCGTGGGGCAGCACCAGCGCCGTGCAGTCGTACACGCCCTGCAGCCCGGAGGCTTGCAGCGCAAAACTCACCCGCTGGCGGCGGAGCCGCGCCGGGTCCAGGCCGGCGCCGGCGGCCTGCGTTTTGGCAAGGCCGATCAGCGCGCCGCGGTCATCCTGCGGGCGCCAGCCGCCGGGGAAGGCCAGCGGCTGGCCGTTGTCCTCCAGATACAGCACCAGCTGCCCGGCGGATTCCTGGCGGGCCAGCCAGCTGTCCCGCACAAGGCCGTCTTCGGTCACGGCGTCCTCCACGGCAGTCACGGTGTTGGCGAACAGCAGGTCCGCCCCGGCGGTGTATTCGCTGCCCGCCATGCGGCAGGTCACGGCCAGCGCCGCCGCCAGTACGGCGGCCGTCAGCAGGCCGAACAGCGCCGTCAGCCGCCGCCGCAGCCGCTCAAGCATGGCCCGCCTCCCCGGGCGCGCCGCCGGGGTCCAGCCGGTAGCCCGCGCCCCGCACCGTGCGGATCACCGCCCGGCTGCCCACCGCCGCCAGCCTGCGGCGCACAAAGCGGATGTAACTGTCCAGGCTGGCGTCCTCCACCCCGGCGTCCGCGCCCCACACGCTGCCCAGCAGCAGCGCGCGCCCCCGCAGCAGCCCCGGCGCGCGGCAGAACACCGCCAGCAGGTCGCATTCCCGGCGGCTCACGGTCACGGTGGCGGCGGGGCCGGTCAGCGTCAGCTGGGCGGTGTCCAGCGTCAGGTCCCCGCAGGCCAGCCGGTGGGCCGCGCCGTTCAGTTCCGCCGGACGGCGCACCAGCGCCCGCAGCCGGGCCAGCAGCTCCCGGGTGTCGAAAGGCTTGGTCAGGTAATCGTCGGCTCCGGCGTCCAGCCCGTCCACCCGGTCGCCCACCCGGCCCAGGGCCGTCAGCATCAGCACCGGGGCTGTCACCCCGGCGCTTCGGGCCTGGTGCAGCAGCTGCAGGCCGTCCAGTTCGGGCAGCATCCGGTCCAGGATGCAGGCGTCGTAGCAGCCGGTCTTGAGCAGCGCCAGCCCGTCGGCCCCGCTGTGGCAGCAATCCGAGGCGAACCCCGCCGCCTGCAGCGAGGGCTGCAAGACCCGGCAGAGGGCTTCGTCGTCTTCGATCAGTAAGATCCGCATGGTTCCTCCTTGTTTTTCTGGCAGATACCTACAGTATACACCAAAAATCTGAAAGAAAACTGAAAAAATCCGGCCGTGAGGTTATAAAAATATCCCCACCGGCGGGCACTGCGCCCGCAGGCGCGTTTTGGAGGCCAACCGGGCGCAGGGCCCGGCTCTCAGGCCGGAGATGTGCCGGCGGTGGAGATGCCTGCAGGGAATTTTGGCCCCAAATCGTGTGCGGGGCGCGAGCGCCGAGTGCGCGTGCCGCCCTCTTTGAAGCGCTCCTTTCATGTTTTTTTCAGCTTGGGCTGGTACAATGGCCGTATTCCGCAAAACCTGACCTATGGAGGTAGTCCCATGAACACAGCCACACGCATCCTGTCCGCCCTGCTGGCCGGGGCGGCGCTTCTCTCCCTCTCCGCCTGCAGCGGCGGGGAAACGGCTTCCGGCGGCAGCAGCGGCAGCACCGCCGCCTCCGCCGCCGAGGCAGTCCCCCAGGGCCGCTGGGTGGAGCAGGAGGCCACGGGCATCCCCGCCGACGTCTCCCTCACCGGCGCGCCCGCCGCCCTCGCCGACGGCACCCTGGTGGCCTACGGCCAGCAGGGCGGCGGCAGCGGCAGCGCGGACTACCACACCGTCCGGCTGACCTCCGCCGATGGCGGCGCTACCTGGCAGTGCGAGACCCCCGCCTGGGCCGCCGACACCGGCGTGCTGGTGACCTGGGCCGTGCGGCCCGACGGCACCGCCGTATTCACCACCGTGGACGGCGCCTCCTGGCGGGTAGACCCCGACGGCGCCGTGACGCAGCTGGACCTGCTGGAAGTAGCCACCAACGCGGTGATGATCGACCAGATGTGCTTTCTGGCCGACGGCACCCTGGCCGTGCTGCCCGCCGCCGGCGGCGGCAACATGACGGAGAGCGAGGGCCTGCCGGGGGCCTTCTTCTTCTATGACGTGGACGCCGCCCAGGTCAAGGCCTGGGTGCAGACTCCCGGCGGCGACGGCGCCGTCGGCTGGGCCAGCGCCGGTGTGGATGAGGACGGCAGCGTGACCTACTTCGGCGCCAACGACATCCCCGAGATCCTGCCCGGTCAGGACGCCGACGGCACCGTTTTCGCCTACTACCTGACGGTGGCCGGGGACCTCTGCCGCGCCGATCTGGACGGCGCCACCTCCACCGTGGCTACGCGGTTCCTGGAGAATGCCTATGTCCCCGTCACGGTGGACGCGGAGGGCGCGATCTGCTACCTGGACAGCACCGGCCTCTACCGCCAGGTGCCCGGCGGCGGCCTGACCGAGCAGGTGCTGGCGGGCAGCGGCATGACCTTCTCGCTGGAGAGCTGGTACCTTGGCAGCATCAGCTGCGCCCCCGACGGCAGCTACCTGGCGGTGCTGCTGAACATGGGGGAGGACATCTGCAAGCTCTACCGCTATGCCTTTGACGAGAGCCTCTCCGCCCCCACCGAGACGCTGGAAGTCTGGAGCCTCAACGAGAACAGCACCATGCGGGCGGCGATCCAGGCCTTTGCCCAGCAACACCCCGAGTGCGCGGTGGAGTATGAGCCGGTGCTCACCGGCGACACCGGCCTGACGGCGGAGGACGCCCTGCGCACGCTGAACACCGAGCTGCTGGCCGGGGACGGCCCCGACGTGCTGGTGCTGGACGGCGCCGACGCCGAGACCTTTGCCGCCAGCGGCCTGCTGGCGGACCTTTCCGCCGTGGCCGAAGGGGCGGACCTCTACGACTTTGTGGCCGCGGGCTACACCGGCGCGGACGGCACGGTGCCGATGCTGCCGGGCCGGTTCTCGGTGCCGGTGATGTGCGGCGCGGCGGGCTCGCTGGACGGGGTCTCCACCCTGGACGACGTGGCCGCCCTGGTGGCGCAGCGCCCCGCCCGCCCCGGCGCCGACGACTGGACCGCCCTCGAGGAAGACCAGCGCTACGCCCTGGCCTTTGACAACGTGGAGAGCCTCGTCAAATTCGCCCTGCAGACCTCCCAGCCCGCCCTGCTCACCGATACCGGCCTGGACGAAGCGGCCCTCGACGACCTGCTGGCCTTCGTGCAGGCGGTGGGGGACCACTACGGCATGGGCAACTGGCCCCCGCAGATGTTCGCCAGCGGTTCCATGGGCAACTTTGGCGGCGTGGACGCCATCAGCTGGGAACCCGGCATGGCCGAGTACGCCCTGGCCCACCGGGCGGTGTTCGGCTTTGGCGCCATGACCTCGCCCACCTGGCTGGCCGCCAACGACCCCGAGGGGGAGGCCGGGGGCCAGACGATCCTGCAGCCGGGGCTTTCCACCGGCGTGTGGACCCCCGCCTGCCTGACGGCGGTCAGCGCCGCCAGCGGCCGGCAGGAGCTGGCCTTTGACCTGGTGGCCGCCCTGCTCAGCGAGGGGGTCCAGGGCAGCTACCAGAACGACGGCATGCCGGTGACGCAGGCCGGTATGGCCGCCACCCTGGAGCGCAACCGGGAAGAGATGGAGGGCCACGGCTACACCGGCGGTCTGGACGAGGTGCTGGCCCCGCTGACCACCCCGGTGCAGCTGGATGACGCGCTGTTCACCAGCCTGATGACCCACTGCCAGGCCATGTTACAGGGCAGCGAAACGGCAGACCAGGCGGCGGCCGGGGTGCAGCAGGACCTGGCCCTGCGCTTTGCCGAGCGGCAATGAACCGCCGCCCGCTGCCCGCCCTGCCCCCGGCCCCGCGCAAACGGCGCGCCCGCCCCGGGCGGGAAGGCCGGGCCGCCGCCCTCTTTCTGCTGCCCAGCCTGCTGGGCACGGCGGTCTTTGTGCTGCTGCCTTTTGCCGAGACCGTGCGCCGCAGCTTTTTTGACGGGCTGGGCCGCAGCTTCACGGGCCTTGCCAACTACCGCTCGGTGCTGCAAAACAGCGCGTTCCGGCTGGCGGCGGGCAATACGGCCCGCTTCCTGTGTACCTGCGTGCCCGTGCTGCTGCTGGTCAGCCTGGGGCTGGCGCTGGGGGTGCGCGCGGTGGGCCGCCGCCGGGACGGCCGCCCCACCGTGCGGGGCAATGTGTTCCGCACCAGCTTTCTTTTGCCCATGGCCATCCCGGTGGCCAGCATCGTGGTGCTGTGGCAGGCGCTGTTTGCCCAAAACGGCCTGGTGAACGGCGCGCTTGCCGCCCTGGGGGCGCAGCCGGTGGACTTTATGGGCACCGGGGCAGCCTTTTGGGTGCTGGTGCTGACCTACGTGTGGAAAAACGCCGGCTATGACATGGTCCTTTGGCTGGCCGGGCTGGACGGCATTTCCGCCGACCTGTACGAGGCCGCCGCCGTGGACGGCGCAGGCGCCTGGCAGAAATTTTGGCACATCACGCTGCCCAACCTGCTGCCCACGCTGGCGCTGGTGGGGGTGCTCAGCCTGCTGAACAGCTTCAAAGCCTTCCGGGAAGCCTTCCTGGTGGGCGGGGCCTACCCCCACGAGAGCATGTACCTTTTGCAGCATCTGTTCAACAACTGGTTCCTCTCCCTCGATCTGCCGCGGCTCACGGCCGCCGCCGTCCTCACGGCGCTGGCGCTCTCGGGCCTGATCCTGGCGCTGCAGCGCTTCTGGACAAAGGGCGAGTAAGAGGGAAAAGGGACGTTCCTGCGCGTATCCGCCGCTTCCTTCTGGCCGCGGCGCTTGTCAATAAGGCAGGGGGCCGGCCCCCTGCGCCCGAAAGGAGTTTTTGCCATGCAGTTCTGTTTCCCGCTTGCCGCCGCGCTGGCCTGCGTCCTGTTTCTGGCCGCCTGCACCGAACCGCCGCCGTCGCCTTCCTCCGCTGCCGCCGCGCCGGAAGCGGCGCCCGCCCCGGCGGCCCCTGCGCCGGAAAGTTCCGGCAGCCGGACGGACGACGGTTTTGCCGCGGACGCCGTGGCCGTCCTCAACCCATGAGGCGGACGCTGCCCAAAGCCGCCCTGACCGCCCTGCTGGGGCTGGCGGCGCTGACGGTGTGGTGGCCGCTGTGGTTCCTTGTGTTCGGCGCGCTGACCCCCGCCGACGAACTGGCCGCCACCATCGGCCCCGCGCTGGGGCAGGGGACCGGGCAGGCCCGGTGGCAGCTGCTGCCCAGCTGGCCCACCCTGCAGCCGCTGGCCGGGCTGCTGCTGGACACCCCGCAGTTTTTCGCCATGTTCTGGAACAGCTGCATCCAGGTGTTCCCCCAGCTGGCCGGGCAGCTGTGCTTCGGCGCGCCCGCGGCGTGGGCGCTGTCCCGCCTGCGGTTCCGGGGCCGCCGGGGGCTGATGGGCCTGTACATCCTGCTCATGCTGCTGCCCTTCCAGGTCACGATGGTGCCCAACTACCTGGTGCTGGATGGCCTGGGCCTGATGGACACCCACTGGGCGCTGATCCTGCCGGGGTGCTTCTCGGCCTTCGCGGTGTTCGTCATGGCCCGCGGGTTCGACGCCGTGCCACGCCCCCTGCTGGAAGCCGCCGCCATCGACGGCGCAGGCCCGGTGCGCACCTTTTGGCGCATCGGGCTGCCGCTGGGCGCGCCGGGGATCCTGTCGGCGCTGGTGCTGGGTTTTCTGGAAGGTTGGAACGCCATCGAACAGCCCATGACCTTCTTGAAAGACCCTGCCCGCTGGCCGCTGGCCCTCTACCTGGCCTCCGCCGACGGGGCTGACCTGGCCGCCGCCATGGCTGCCAGCCTGCTCATGCTGGCCCCCGCCGTGCTGATCTTCCGTTTCGGCCAGCCCTATCTCGAACTGGGCATCCAGGCCAGCGGGCTGAAAGAATGACGATGGTCAAAAGGGGACACAGTCGCGCACGGCGGTGCCTAACGCTCCTGTTTCCCCTCTTTGAAATCCTCTTCGACAAAATTTTGCCCAAAACCGCGCACTCGGCCCGATGGGCCTCGCACACAATTTTAGGCAAAATTTCCCTGGCGGTGTCCCCATCGTCGGCACATGTCCGCCGATGGGGACGGTTTTGAAAATTACGTCCGCTTATTGCCGATGGGGACAGTTTTGAAATTTGCGTCTGCTTAATAAAAAGGAAGTCCTATGAAGCGTTTTTCCTTTGTTGGGCGGCTGCGCGACGGCTGGAACGCCTGGCGCGCCGCCGACCCCGCCCAGGCCCGACGGCTTGCCGCGGTGGGCAGGTTTTTTGCCGCCATGCTGGTGCTCACGCTGGCGGCGCGGGGCGTCGCCGGGGCCAGTATGCCCCGGGTCACGGTGGGGCAGGCCGCGGGCGGGTCCATCACCCGCAGCGCCACCGCCGCCGGGACCATCGGCGCACGGCAGGGCGCACCGATGACCGTGCCCGAGGGGCTGCTGGTCAGCGGGACGCTGGCCGCCGTGGGGCAGACCCTGCACGCCGGGGACCCGGTGGCCGCTTTTGACTCCGCGGGGCTGGCCCAGGCTTTGGCCGAGCAGCAGGCCCAGGTGCGCCAGTTGGAAGTCGCCTGCGCCCAGCAGCAAAAGGGCGAGAACGCCGACGGCTTTGCCTTGCAGCAGGCCCAGGAACAGCTGGACCGCGCCTATGCCGAAGTGCACGAGACCTGGCAGGAGGGGCAGGCGGATGTGGAAAAGGCCCGGGCCGCCGTGGACGAAGCCCGCCGCCGCTACAACGACCTGAACGGGCAAAGCGCCGCCACCCCCGAGAGCGCCGAGGCCGAACGCCAGCAAAAACTGGCCGAAGCCGAAGCGGAACTCAAAGCCGCCGAAGCCGCGCTGGAACAGGCCCAAAAGACAGCCGACGCCAACAACGAGGCCGCCGCCAACGCTGCCCAGAGCCAGGAGGACGCCCGCAACAGCGCGGCCCACAGCTATGCCCGGGCCGCCGAAGACGCCGCCGACGCCACCGCCGCCGGCCAGGCCCAGGCCGGGGTGACCGCCGCCCAGCTGAACGCCGCCCGCATCCGGCTGGAGGCGCTGCAGGCCCTGGCGGACAACGGCGGGGTGCTGGCCGCGCCGCGGGACGGTATCCTGACCCAGCTGGATCTGACCCCCGGGCAGGACAGCACGCCGGTGGCGGGGCTGCTGGCCGAAGCCGGCGCGCCCCGCACGCTGGAATTTGCACTGGACGAAGAAGCCGCCAAACTGGCAGCGGTGGGCACGCAGGTCACGGTCAACCAGAACGGCCGCAGCGTGCAGGCGGCCATCGCCGCCCTGACGCCCCGCGAGGACGGCGGGATGGACGCGGCCCTGCCCCTGCAGGCCGGGGACTGGGCCGAGGGCGGGGCCACGGTGGAACTGAAACTCAACGCCGGGCAATACGCCCAGTGCCTGCCCGCCACCGCCATCCAGCAGGACGAAAACGGTACTTTTGTGTATCTGGTGGAACAGCGCTCCACGCTGCTGGGGCAGCAGAACGTGCTGGTGCGGCTGGGCGTGACCGTGCTGGCCCGGGGGGACGGCATGGCCGCCGTGGCTGAAAGCCTGACCGGGCCGGTCGTCACCGGGGCCGACAAGCCCCTGGCCGCGGGCGACTGGGTCCGGGTGGACGCATGAAGGCGCGGTGGATGCCGGTCCTGGGCGGGGCGCTTACGGCGCTGGCCGTCTGGGGCCTGTTCACACTGTCCGCCGCGCTGCCTGCCGGGGGTTACGGCCTGCGCTTTGCCGAACCGCTGGCCGCCGCCCAGGCGCAGGCGCTGGAACAGGCCGCCGCGCAGCAGGGCGTTGACCTGGCCCTCTGGCGGGAGGAGGACGCCCGCCTGACCACGCCCCTGGGCCGCAGCGCCGGCGTCCGGCTGGTATATACCACGGGCAGCCCTGCCCTGTGCTTCCCGGTGGAATATGTGCGCGGCACCGCCCCCGGCGCAGCCCAGGCCGACGGCTGCGCGGTGAGCACCGCGCTGGCCGACGCGCTGTTCGGCAGCCGGGACGTTACCGGCCTGACGCTGGATCTGCCCGGTGGGGCGCGCACCATCACCGGCGTGCTGCAGGGGGAGGCCCCCATGGCCCTCTGTCCGGCAGGCTCCGGCGCGGGCTGGACCGGGGCGGAACTGGGGCGGGTGCCTTCCGGCGACCCCCGGGGCGCGGCGCGGCAGCTTTTGCAGAGCGCCGGGTTGGGGCAGGGGGCGCAGTACCTGCCCTACGGCACGCTCAAAGGCGTATTGGCGGCGCTGGGCTGGCTGCCGGCGGCGGCGGCTGCCCTGCTGCTGGCCGTGCGGCTCTGGCAAAGCCTGCCCCTGCGGCGCGGCGGCCGCGCGCTGGCCGGGTTCGCCCTGGCCCTGGCGCTGGCGCTGGCCCTGCCCGCCCTGCTGGGGGCGCTGCCCCGCTGGCTGATCCCCGGCCGCTGGGCGGACGCCGCATTCTGGCGCGGCCTGGGCGATACGCTGGCCGAAACGCTGAACACCTTTCTCCACCTGCCAGGCACCGCCCGGGGCGGCCTGCTGGCCCGCACCCTGCTGGGCGCCGCCGCCTGCCTGGCGGCGCTTCCGGCCGGCCTGCTGCTGGCTTTTGCCGCGGCCCGCAAACAGAACCGATAAAGCCTGCCGCCGGGGCGCAGAACGCGCCCCGGCGGCAGGCTTGCATATCAGGCCGTCACATCTTCAAACTGGCTGTTGTACAGTTCGGCGTAGAAGCCGCCCTTCGCCAGCAGTTCCTCGTGCCGGCCCTGCTCCACGATGTCGCCGTCGCGCATGACCAGGATCAGGTCGGCGTCCCGGATCGTCGAGAGCCGGTGGGCGATGACAAAGCTGGTGCGGCCGCGCATCAGGTTGTCCATGGCGGTCTGGATGCGCTGCTCGGTGCGGGTGTCCACCGAACTGGTGGCCTCGTCCAGAATCAGGATCTTGTTGTCCGCCAGGATGGACCGGGCAATGGTCAGCAGCTGCTTCTGGCCCTGGCTGACGTTGGAGGCGTCCTCGTTCAGTTCCATCTGGTAGCCGCCGGGCAGCGTGCGGATGAAGTGGTCCACGTTGGCGGCCCTGGCCGCGGCGATGACCTCCTCGTCGGTGGCGTCCAGGCGGCCGTAGCGGATGTTCTCCATGATGGTGCCCTGGAACAGCCAGGTGTCCTGCAGCACCATGCCGAAGCCTTCCCGCAGGTCGCTGCGGTCAAAGTCCCTGACGTTGCGGCCGCTCAGGGTGATGGAGCCGCTGTCCACATCGTAGAAGCGCATCAGCAGCTTGACCATGGTGGTCTTGCCCGCGCCGGTGGGGCCCACGATGGCCACCTTCTGGCCCGGTTCCACATGGCAGCTGAAATCGTGGATGACCGTTTTTTCCGGCGTGTAGCCGAACCGCACATGGTCGAAGTCCACATGGCCGTCGATGAGGGCGGAATCCGCACGGCGGGCCGGGTCGGCTTTCTGGTCCTCCTCGGGCTCGGCCAGGAACTCAAACACCCGCTCGGCGGCGGCCGCCATGCTCTGCAGCATGTTGGAGACCTGCGCCAGCTGCTGGATGGGCTGGGTGAAGTTCCGAACGTACTGGATGAAGGCCTGGATCTCGCCGATGGTGATGACGCCCCGCACCGCAAAGATGCTGCCCGCCACGGCCACGGCCACGTAGCCCAGGTTGCCCACAAAGTTCATCACCGGCATCATCAGGCCGGAGAGGAACTGGCTTTTCCAGGCGGATTCGTAGAGCTTGTCGTTGGCTTTGCCGAACTCCGCCAGCACGGCATCCTCCCGGTTGAAAGCCTGGATCACGTTGTGGCCGGAGTAGACCTCCTCCACCTGGCCGTTCACGTCGCCCAGGTATTTCTGCTGGGCGCGGAAGTATTTCTGGCTGAACTTTACCACCAGCGAGACCAGCAGCACGCTCACCGGCAGGATCAGCAGGGCGATCAGCGTCATCACCGGGCTGATGGAGAGCATCATGATCAGCACGCCGATCATGGTGGTGATGCTGGTGATGAGGGTGGTGATGCTCTGGTTCAGGCTCTGGCCCAGGGTGTCCACGTCGTTGGTGATGCGGCTGAGCACTTCGCCCACCGTGCGTTTCTCAAAGTAAGCCAGGGGCAGGCGGTCGATCTTCTCGCTGATCTGGCGGCGCAGGTCGTAGCACAGCCGCTGGGACACGCCGCTCATCAGCCAGCCCTGCACGAAGCTGAACGCGGCCGAGAGCAGATACATCCCCAGCAGCACCAGCAGCACCTTGCCGATGAACGCAAAGTCGATGCCGCCGGTGCCGGTGATCATGGCCAGCCAGCCGTTGGCCAGCGCCGTGGTGGCCTGGGCCAGGATCTTGGGCCCGGCGATGTTGAACAGGGTGGAGAGCACCGCAAACACCAGCACCGCCGCAAAGGGGGCGCGGAACTTGCCCAGGGCGCCCAGCAGGCGGCGCAGGGTGCCGGTGAAGTCCTTGGGCTTCTCGGCCACTCTTCTTCTCACAGGCGGCATCAGGCGTCGCCTCCTTTCGCGGATGTTTCGGCCATGGCCAGGTCGCGCTCGCTCAGCTGGCTCTTGGCGATCTCCCGGTATTCGGGGCAATGGGCCAGCAGCTGGGCGTGGCGGCCCCGCCCCACGATGCGCCCTTCGTCCAGGACCAGGATCTGGTCGGCGTGGAGCACCGTGGAGATGCGCTGCGCCACGATGATGACGGTGGCGTCGCCGGTCTTTTCGGCCAGCGCGCGGCGCAAAGCGGCGTCGGTCTTGTAGTCCAGCGCCGAGAAACTGTCGTCGAACAGGTAGACCCGGGGGCTCTTGGCGATGGCCCGGGCGATGGAGAGCCGCTGTTTCTGCCCGCCGGACACATTGGTGCCGCCCTGGGCGATGGGGCTCTGGTAGCCCTGGGGCTTGGCCGCGATGAACGCGGCGGCCTGGGCGATGGCGGCGGCCTGTTCCATGGCCGCGTCGGGGATGGCGTCGCCGCCGAACTTCAGGTTGGACTCGATGGTGCCCGAGAACAGCACCCCTTTCTGGGGCACGTAACCCAGCTGGGCGCGCAGCGTCTCCTGGGGCATGGCGCGCAGGTCCACGCCGTCCAGCGTGATGGAACCGCCGCTCACGTCATAGAAGCGGGGGATCAGGTTGAGCAGGGTGGACTTGCCGCAGCCGGTGGAGCCGATGATGGCGGTGGTTTTGCCCGGTTCGGCGGTGAAGGTGATGTCCTCCAGCACGTTGGTGTCGGCGCCGGGGAAGCGGAAGTCCACATGGTCGAACCGCACCACGCCCTGCCACTGTTTGCGGTCCAGGCCGTCCGCCTGCCGCGCCGGGACCGGGTCCTCAATGACCGGCTCGGTGCGCAGCACTTCCTCGATGCGGTCGGCGGCCACGCCCGCGCGGGGCAGCATGATGGAGATGACCGTCAGCATCAGGAAGGACATGACGATCTGCATGGTGTAGGTGATAAAGGCGATCAGGTCGCCCACCTGCATGCCGCCGTCCACCATGGCGTGGCCCCCGAACCAGATGATGAGCAGGCTCACGCCGTTCATGATCAGGGTCATGGCGGGCATCATGAAGGTCATGGTGCGGTTGGTGAACAGCTGGGTGCGCATCAGATCGCGGTTGGCGGCGTCGAAGCGCTGTTCCTCAAACTGTTCGCGGCTGAAGGCGCGGATGGGCATGATGCCGGTCAGGATCTCGCGGCTGACCAGGTTCAGCCGGTCTACCAGCTTCTGCATGATCTTGAACTTGGGCAGGGCCACCTGCATCAGTACGAACACCAGCACCATCAGCAGCACCACCGCCAGCACGATGATCCAGGACAGCGAAGTGTCGGTGCGGGACACCCGGATGATGCCGCCAATGCCCAGGATGGGCGCGTAGATGACGATGCGCAGCAGCATCACGGCGGTCATCTGCACCTGCTGGATGTCGTTGGTGGTGCGGGTGATGAGGGAGGCGGTGGAAAAACGGTCAGTCTCGGCGTTGGAGAAATGGATCACCTTGCCGAACACCTGGCGGCGCAGATCCCGGCCGATGGCCGCCGAGACGCGGGCGGCCAGAAAACCCACCGAGATGGCCGCCGCGGCCATCAGCAGTGCGATGAGCAGCATCTGGCCGCCGGTGGCGAGCAGGTAGCGCATCTGTACGTCCCCGGCCACGCCCTGGGCCTCGTACTCCAGCCGTACCAGCTGGACGGCCTGGCTGGAAGCCTGGCTCGAAAGGCCGGCGGCGCCGGGGTCGGCGCCGTCAGGGGCGAGGGTGCCGGAAGTGAAGGAGACCTGCTCCTTGCTACCGAGGGTCCGGCCTATGGCCGCCACGGCGGCGTCCAGGTCCTGCGCTTCGGGCAGGGCGCTCTCCACCCCCTGGCGGTCAGCCGCCAGGGCAGCCGCGGCCTGGTACAGCAGCACATCGGGCAGCGTGAAAGCCTGTTCCAGTTCGGCACGGGCGGCTTCGGCGTCAGGGGCCAGGGTGCGCAGGCCGTTTTCGTCGGGGGCGCCGTACCACTGTTCGGCCAGGGCGGCGTCCTCGGGGCGCATCAGCGCTTCCAGCGCTTCCAGCGTCCCGGCGCGCACCGTGTCGGGCAGGGCGCTGTCCACACCGCCCTGCTGGATGCCCACGTCCACGATATCGGACGTGTATCCGGGCAGGGCCAGGTCGCAGCTGGCCTGCACCAGCAGCAGGGCCACCACCGCCAGGATGGTGGCCCAGTGCCGGAATAGATGGCGGAAAATGTTGAGCATGGGCTGATCTCTCCTTATCAACAGGTTGGCAGGGAAGCGCCGCTGCGCTCCGGCAGTTCCCGGCGCATGACGGCGTCCCAGCGGCGCCAGCTGTCCAGCAGGGCGGCGAATTCCGCTTCGCCCATGCGCCGGATGACCCGCTGCATGTAATCCCGCAGCAATTCCTCGGCGGCCCGGCGGGTGGCTTCGCCCGCCGGGGTCAGCCGCACCAGCGTGCGGCGGTGGTCCTCCGGGTCGGGGATGCGCTCCGCCAGCCCTGCGTCCTCCAGCTGCCGCAGCGAACGGGAGACCGCAGCGGGCAGCATGCGGGTCTGTTCCGCCAGGGCTGAGACCGGCACGGCGGCCAGGTGCAGGCGTTCCAGCATGAAAAACTGCCCCTGGGGGCAGCGGATCTCCACCTGCTGCATGGCGCTGTGCATGGTTTTGCGCATCTGCCACAAAAGTTCAAACAGTTCGCTGATGGCCTGGCTCTGATCCATGAGAATGCCGCCTTTCCATTGCTGCAAGATCGTACGGTAGTTATTTAACCATGGTTAAGTAACATGCCCTCTATCATACGCCGCCGCCCCGCCCGTTGCAAGGGGAAAAAGGCAGAGTTTGCTTTTTGTTTACAATTCGGCCTGCGGCGCCGCCCCGCCAGGGGCAAAAAAACAGGCCGCCCGCCGCAGCGGGGGCCTGATTCGGCAAAGGGGGTCAGCGGGCTTCCAGCGCGGCGCGCACCGTCAGCGCCAGCGGGGGATCGTTGGTGATCACATCGGCCCCCGCAGCCAGCAGCCAGCGCAGGTCGGCGGCTGCGTCCACGGTCCACACCCGCACGGCCAGGCCGCTGGCCAGGTAGCGCTGCAGCAGGTCGGCCATCTTCACATTCCACAGCCCGGGGTGCAGCCCCCGCACGCCGTGGGCGGCGGCGTAACGCTCCACGCCGCAGATGATGTCGCTGTACAGGTAGGCCGTCTCGGCCTCGGGGGCCAGCTGGCGCACCGTCTCGATGCTGTAATGGTTGAAGGAGGACCAGATCACCCGGTCCGCCATGCCCATCTCCCGGACCAGGTCCAGGGCCTTCTGCTCGATGCCCTCGTACCAGAGCACGCCGGTCTTGAGTTCAATGTTCACCAGCAGCGGCGTGGGGCGCACCAGCGCAAGCACTTCCCGCAGGGTGGGGATGCGGGCGTCGGCAAAACCGGGCATGTGGTTGTCGGCGCAAAAGCTTTGCAGCTGGGCCAGCGTGCGCTCCCCCACCGGGCCGCTGCCGTTGGTGGTGCGGTCCAGCGTTTCGTCGTGGATGACCACCAGCTCCCCGTCTTTCGACAGGTGCACGTCCAGTTCGATGCCGTCGGCACCCTGCGCCGCCGCCAGGGCGAAGGCGGGCAGGGTGTTCTCGGGTGCGTAATGGCTGGCGCCGCGGTGGGCGAATACTTTACAGGGGTTCATAGGGGCCTCCTTGCAGGTTTTTGTCATACCCCTACCATAGTACTTTTTTGTGCGTTTGTCCATAGCCGTTTGGCGGCAAAAAACGCCGGGACGGTTGAGTTTGGGCCCTGGATGTGGTATGCTGAAAGGCAGAACGATGCGGCGGCCTGCTGCCCCGCGAAAAGGAGGGTTTGCCATGAATGTACTGATCTCTTCCCGGGACTATGACTACCACACGCTGCTCAAAGTGGCGGAGATGGCGGGCCTGGCCGGCATCGTGGGGTTCCATGCGGCGGGGGACGACTACCTGCTCACCTTCCCCGACGGGGAGGATACCCCGCGGCTGGTGGAAGATTACAAGGCCCGCCTCAAGGACCTGGAAAACAATATCTGGATGCACTGAAACGGCAGGGAGCGGCTCCGCACGGCGGGGCCGCTCCTTTTTGCGCAGGGCCGCGGCGGGTCAGCCCACCAGCGTGCGGCGGCGGCGCAGGTAATACAGGATGCCGAAGGCGTCGGCCAGCACCCAGCCGATGGGCACCGACCACCAGATGCCCACCACGCCGATGCCCGGCACGGCGGACAGCGCGTAGGCCAGCGCCACCCGCAGCCCCAGCGAGACGATGGTCAGCACCACGCTCATACCGGGGCGGCCCAGGGCGCGGTAGAGCCCGTACAGCAGGAACAGCACGCCGATCAGGGCATAGAAGGCGCCCTCGATATGCAGGTAGCGCACGCCCTCGGCGATGACGGGCCCCGCCGTGGCCGGGTCGTCGATAAACAGGCCCATCAGCGGCGCGGCCAGCACCCACACCAGCGCCGAGAGCGCCAGCCCGAAGGTCACGGTGGTCAGCATTGCCGTGCGGACGCCCTTCCGGATGCGGCCGGCCTTGCCTGCGCCGTAGTTCTGGGAGATGAAGATCGAGAAGGCGTTGCCGAAATCCTGCACCGGCAGGTAGGCGAAGGCGTCGATCTTGACGGCGGCGGCAAAAGCCGCCATGATGGTGGTGCCGAAGCTGTTCACCAGCCCCTGCACGGCCAGAATGCCCAGATTCATGATGGATTGCTGCAGGCAGGTCAGCGCCGAAAAACTGAAGATCTCCTTCATGCGGGTCCGGCGCAGCCGCACGCCCGGCGCCGGGCGGATCAGTTCGGGGAAGCGCACGGCTGTGTACAGCGCGATGCCAAGGCCCGAAACATACTGGGCGATGACGGTGGCTTCCGCCGCACCGGCCACGCCGCGCCCCAGCCCGGCCACGAACCACAGGTCCAGCACGATGTTCAGCGCCGCCGACACCGCCAGAAAGGCCAGCGGCACCACCGAGTTGCCCAGGGAGCGCAGCAGCGCCGCAAAGAAATTGTACAAAAAGATGCCCGCCAGCCCCGCAAAGATCACGGTCAGGTAGTCTTTCATCAGCGCGGTCAGTTCGGCGGGGGTGCGCAGCGCCCGGATGATCCAGTCGGTCCCCGCAAAGACCAGCACGTTGAGCACGACGGTCACCGCGCCCAGCAGCACAAAGCTGGCCAGCACGCCCTCTTTCAGCCCCTGCTCGTCCTGCTGGCCGAAGCGGATGGAAAACACCGTGCCGCTGCCCATGGCCAGCCCCAGCAGGATGGAGGTCAGAAAGGTCATCAGCGAAAACGCCGACCCCACCGCGGCCAGGGCGTCGGCCCCCAGGAACCGCCCCACGATCAGGGTATCGGCAATGTTGTAGCATTGCTGCAAAAGGTCGCCCAGGATCATGGGCACAGCAAACCGCAGCATGGTCGCCATCACGGGGCCCTGTGTCAGTTCGTTGCCGTTGACACGCATGAAACGGCGCGCTCCTTTCTTTATGTAAGGTAAAACTTCCTATTCGTAACTTATTATAGGGGCGGGGGATTCCCTTGTCAATAGGAATGCGCCGCAGGGACGCCTTCCGGCAGAAAAACAGTTGTAAGTTTGCCGCCGATGGGGTAAGATGGAAGAAAACGGCAAGGAGGGCCCGCCCGTGTTTTTGGATGGATTGGATGAACTGGACCGGAAGATCGTCCGCCTGCTGATCGGCAACGCCCGCATCTCCTACTCGGACCTGGGGGCGCAGGTGGGGATCTCCCGGGTGGCGGCCCGCATGCGGGTGCAGGCGCTGGAAAAGAAGGGCGTTATTGAGGAATATACCACCGTCGTAAACCCGCAGAAGATCAGCGGCGCGGTGTCCTGCTATTTTGAGATCGAGACCCGCCCGGAAACGCTGGCGGAGGTGGCAGCCCTGCTGGAAGGCAACGAGACCGTCACCCAGATCTACCGGGTCACCGGCAAAAGCAAGCTGCACGTCCATGCGGTGGCCGCTTCCGCCGGGGAGATGGAGCAGCTGATGACCGGGGTCATCGACCGGCTGCCGGGGGTGGTGTGCTGCGACTGCAACATGATCCTTTCCCGCATCAAGGACATCAAGGGCCTGCGGCTGTAGCGCCTTGTGCGGCGGCGCGGGCCGTGCTATAATAGACAGCCGGAAAACAGCCTGCACCGGCAGGCGGAGGGGGAAAAAGCCATGGTGGAAGTACTGATCCGGGCGGGGTGTTTCGCCGCCGTGATCCTGATGGGGGTCCTGCTGCGGCAGGCCGGTTTTTTCAAGGCGGAGGATTTTGACGTGCTGGCCCTCATCGTCACCCGCATCACGCTGCCCGCGTCCATCGTGGTCAGTTTTTCCGGGCGGGAGATCGACGCCTCCATGCTCATCATCACGGCGCTGGGGTTCGCCTTCGGCGTGGTCTACATCCTGCTGGCCTTTCTGATGAACGGGCGTGCGAGCCGGGAAAAGCGGGCCTTTGAGATCCTGAACTTTTCGGGGTACAACATCGGCAACTTCACGCTGCCCTTTGCCCAGAGCTTTCTGGGTCCGGCGGGCGTGGTCACAGCCAGCCTGTTCGATACCGGCAACGCCGTCATCTGCCTGGGCGGCGCCTACTCGGTGGCCTCGATGGTCAAAGAGGGAAGGCGCTTTTCGCCGTCGGCCATCGTGAAAAAACTGCTGCGTTCGATGCCTTTCTGCACCTACTTCCTCATGATCGTGCTGGCGCTGGCGCACCTTTCGCTGCCCGGGCCGGTGGTGGAGTTCGCCGGCATCCTGGCGGACGCCAACGCCTTTATGGCCATGCTGATGCTGGGCGTGGGGTTCCGGCTCAGCGGCAGCCGGGAACAGCTGCTGGACATCCTGCGCATCCTGGGCGCGCGCTACGCCGTGGCGGCGGCCGCCGCGCTGGCCTGTTACTTCCTGCTGCCGCTGGCGCTGGAGTACCGCCAGGCGCTGGCGCTGCTGGTGTTCAGCCCCATCTCCTCGGTAGCGCCGGCCTTTACGTCGGAACTCAAGGGCGACGTGGGCCTGGCCAGCGCCATCAACTCGGTGTCGGTGCTCGTCAGCATCGTGTGTATCGTGGCGGTCCTGACGCTGGTACTCTGAGGGCGGGCCACAATACGGCACAGGCCCCGCGCAGCCGTTCGGCTGCGCGGGGCCTGTGCCCTGTTTTATAGATGGAGGAAAAAAGGAGAGTGTCTTATTTGCCAAGCGCCTTGAACATCCAGCATTTGTAGGCTTCCACACCGGGCTGGTTGAAGGGGTCGATGCCCAGCAGGCTGCCGGAAACATAGCAGGCAAACTGGAAGAAGTAGAACAGCTGGCCGAAGTTGTAGGCGTCCAGCGCAGGAATGTCGAAGATCAGGCAGGGCAGTTTCTGGCTGTGCGCGGTGACTGTGGCGGAAAACGCCGCTTTGTTGATGTCGTAAAAGTCCTTGCCGTTGAGGTAATCGAAATGGTCGGCCTCGCCGTCCGGCATGACCACCAGGCTGTCCTGCCGGGCCTCCACATCCAGGAAGGTCTCGAACATCAGCGGCGCGCCGTCCTGGATATACTGGCCCACGGCATGCAGTTCCTCGGAATATTCGGCGCAGACCGGGAACAGGCCCTTGCCGTCCTTGCCCTCGCTCTCGGCAAACAGCTGGACCCACCACTTGTAGAACCAGCGGAACTGGGGCTCAAAGCTGGCCAGCAGTTCCAGCTTATAGCCGCGCTGGTAGTACAGGTTGCGCAGTACGGCGTAGCGCAGGGCCAGGTTGTCCTCCGGCGCGCCGCTGCGCAGGGCCTGTTCCATGCCGGCGGCGCCGCGCACCAGGGCGCGGATGTCGATGCCCGCCACCGCCATGGGCAGCAGGCCCACGTAGGTCATGGCCGTGTAACGCCCCCCTATGTTGGTGGGGAAGGGCAGGAAGGTGTAGCCTTCCTTTTGGCAGAGCTCCTCCAGCGGGGAACCTTCCGTCCCGGTGCAGAGGATGCGCGCGGCTGCCTCCGCGGGGCTGCAGCGCGCAGCCAGTTCGCGGCGCAGCACCCGGAAGGAAGCGCCCGGTTCCAGCGTTTCAAAGTTTTTGGCGATGCAGTCCACCGCAAAGCGCTTGCCTTCCAGACGTTTCAGCATGCGGTTCATGGCGTTGGCGGACAGCGTGTTCCCGGCGTAGACGATCTCGGGGCCGGTGCCGTCGGCCAGCGCTTCGATCACCGAGCGCGCCGCGTTGTTGGACCCGCCTACGCCGATGAGGACGAAGGCGTCGCAGGTCTCGCGAATCTGAGCGGCCAGCTGTTCGATGCGGGACAGCACTTCCTCGCCGGCCCATTCGTCCACGTGCAGCCAGCCCAGGCTGCCGGCATAGGCCGCTTCGCCCTTTTGGACCCGCTCCAGGACGGGGATGCCCTCCTGGACCGCAGTGGCCAGCTCGGCCTCGCTGACCAGCGCGCGCTGGTCGCGGATACTCAGTTTCAACATAGTGTAATCCCTCTTTTCATCGTTTGTGCAGCAACGACCAGCCTGCGTTTCAGCAGCAGCCGCAGCCGCCGTGGCGGTGGCCGTACTCATCCA
>HBJMC02800__coassemble_88_pt1 | contig 115451 bp, 99 predicted proteins | sample HBJMC02800__metabat2_low_PE_014 | metagenome-assembled genome bin HBJMC02800 | reverse complement strand
CTATGATCCTGTTGGCGGCGGCCAGCGCGTTGACCGTGAGCATTCCCAGGGAGGGTTGGCAGTCGATGAGGATATGGGAATACTGTCCCTTCACCGTGTCCAGATACTGCCGCAGAATCGTCTCGCGGCTCATGGCATTCACCAGGGATACCTCCATGCCGGAGAGCTGGATGTCGGCAGGCATCAGGTCCACGCCCTCCGGGTGGTGCAGGATGCCCTCGCCGGGTTTGATCGGCTCGTCCATGAGAATACGGCCCATCGCATCGGACAGGGTAAAGGGCAGCTTGTCCGGCTGCGGGTTGCCCAGGCTGATGGTGAGGCTGGCCTGCGGGTCAGCATCCACCAGCAGCACCTTCTTTCCGGCCTGCGCCAGCCCGATGCCTAAGTTGGCGCAGGTAGTCGTTTTGCCGACGCCGCCCTTCTGGTTGGCAACGGCGATGATTTGTGGGTTCAATGACTTCACCTCATTTCTGATTGGGTGTTGTCATGTGCCTGCATAACAGCCCTGGAAACAACAAAAGCCGCCACTTAAAACAAGTGACGGCTTCGCTTAAATCCAATATTCTGTTGTGTTTGGAATCAAAAGGTTTTGAGTTCCTTTCTGCTATTCATTTGTCGTTAATGAAACACCTCCTGCAATTCGACTTATTTCAGTATGATTTTTCGGTTTGGAAAAGGATGAAAAAATCAGACTGAAAACCTCAAAACCCTTGATCCTACGGGGCTTTTCCGGTTTGTCGTAATTATACCGTAAGGGCACTCCTGCGCCAGCCTGCTGCTGAAACAGGGAGTACCCATGAAGCAGATCCAGGAATGGCTGGGCCACAGCGACATCTCCACCACGGCGAACATCTACGCCCATCTGGATTCCCAGTCGAAGCAGCTGAGTGCCGCCACGATGGAGAAGGCCCTGGCGCTGCCCGAGGAACTGCCCGAAAGCCGGTGGTGAGGCAAGAAAAAATGCTGTCGGCGTCAGGACAATAAAAAGCGGCGCTATACCGATAAACCTCGACATAGCGCCGTTTTCTGGCGCAGCGGGAGGGATTCGAACCCTCGTGTGGTTGCCCACAAACTGATTTCGAGTCAGCCCCGTTATGACCGCTTCGATACCGCTGCATATTTAATTTTCAAGCACCGTCCTGCAAGACATTTGGAAAAATGCAAGATTTCGATGCAAGATAACAAGGGAAAATTCAGATGTGCACCCGAGGAAAAGCCCGCTGTTAAGCCATTCCTTGCGGACAAATTGACCAAAGGGCGAGAGTCTTTCGAGTGCTCCCTCTTACGACCTCTTGAGTACATCTCCCTATTTAATTGTCCAGCACCGCCTTGCAAACCTTTCGGAAAAATGCAAGATTTCGATGCAAGATAAGCGGATAATAACCGGATGCATACCCCGGGGAAATCCCGCCGTCACGCCATTCGCGGCGGACGAACCGGCCAGTGAGTCACGCCCTTGCGAGTGCGACCTCTTCGGCCTCTTGAGTAATGCTCCCTATTGCATACCATGCGCCGCCTGTGTTTGCGGCGTGCACTTTATTATAGCAAAACCGGCGCGCGCTGTCAATGCAAAGCCGCGCGGCGGGGATCGGGCCCGCGCTCAGAACAGGCGCTGCTTGCGGGTGGGCGTGGGGTCGAAGGGGGTGTCCTCGTGGTGGCGGCGGATGAACACCTGGCGGGTCTTTTCGGTCACGCTGCGGCCGCCGTGGCGGGGCACCGTGTAAAACGTGCGGCTGATGTTGTAATACCCCCGCAGCCGCTGCACCAGGTACTGGGCCACGGCGGGCAGGCAGTCGGTATCCTCGATGTTCTCATAGTTATAGTCGGCGTAGCGGAATACCACTTCGTCATTGCCCGCACAAAGGGTAATGCCTTCCTCGTCCAGCACCACCTCGCGGATCACGCTCTGGTGCAGGCCCGCAGTGCCGCACTCGGCGGCCAGCTTGGCCGCGCGGGGGCGCTGGGCCAGGGGCACGCTCTGGGGGTCCAGCTTTTCGGTGCCGCGCTGGCCGATCTCCAGCAGGATGTCGCGCATCATACGGCTTTCCAGCAGCGGGCGGATGCGCTCCTTGGCCCGGGCTTGTTCGGTTTTGTTCTGAATGGCGGCGATCAGACCCATGCGGCGCGCGCTCCTTTCCAAGCATTCCTTTTCTTCAGTATAGCACATCCGCGCAAAGACTGACAAGCGCGGCAACAACAAAAAGCGCCGCGCTTCTGCGCGGCCAATTGTGGAAATTGATGGGGTGTTTCTCAGGTGTGGGCCTGCCGGAATTTCAGCACCCCGGTGCGGTCCAGCGCCACCATGACGACGGGAATCAGCACCAGCTGCAGGAGGATGCCCGGCACGGCGGTGAGCAGCGCGCCCGACAAAAACGCCTGGAAGGTGAAGGCATTGCCGCCCATACCCAGCAGCACGACCTCGGCCACGCCCCAGACCAGGCGGCCGCCGACCATGGCGGCGAGCAGGCAGCCATAGAGGACCGCAACGTTCCTGCGGGGCGCCCGGGCGTACAGCAGGCCGATGATGAAACCATAGGCCGCCAGTTCAAACGCCATGGCGAGGGCTATGGGGTACATGGGGGGCATACCGAACAGCAGCGAGCGCAGCAGCGGGGCCACGAAACCCACGACCAGCCCGTAGGGCCAGCCGCAGATCAGGCCGCAGAGCAGCACGGGGATGTGCATGGGCAGCAGCATATTGCCGATGGTGGGGATGCCGCCGGTCACCAGCGGCAGCACCAGGCAAAGTGCCAGAAACAGCGCCGACAGCACAAGTTTGCGGGTCTTTTCACGAGTATTCATTCCAACGATCTCTCCTTATCCAAAAGTGTTCCGGCGCAGCCCTTCTGGGCTGCCGTTCCGCCTTCCTGGCTTTCTTCAAAGGAACTAGTAAGTATTATACCACCGCTGCGCCGGTGGTGTCCAGCACAATATCGCAGCCCCGTTCGGGGTGTTCCGCGGCCAGGTAGCCTTCCTCCAGCGGGATCCAGCGCTGTGCGAAAGCCGGGTAGCGGCCGCCTTCCCGCTTTTGCAGCCGCGCGCACTGGCAGGCCGGCGCGCAGGTCAGGAACACCCGGCAGGCATACGGCACATCCAGCGCCGGGTGCAGGGCGTAGCTGCCCTCCACGATGGTCAGTGGCCGGGGCGGCAGCGCTGCGGCGGGCAGCAGTTCGCCCCGGCGGCAGGCATAGGCCCGGTATGCGGCCTCCTGCCCGGCCAGCAGCGGGGCCAGCACCTGGGCGCGCAGGCGGGCAAAGTCCATATTCGCGCCGGGATGTTCGGCCCAGTCGGGGCGGCGCCGGTCCATGGGGAGATAAAAATCATCCATGTGCACCAGGTTGCAGGGCAGCTGCTCCGCCAGCCAGGCTGCCAGCGTGGATTTTCCGCTGCCGCAGCGCCCGTCGATGGCCAGCAGCGCGGGGGCCGCGCCCCCGGCCAGGCGGCGGGCCGCCGCCAGCACGGCTTCCGCCCCGGGAAATACCGCCGCGCTCACGCTTCCAGCGCCCGCAGGGCGAGGGCAACGGCGCTTTGCAGGTATTCCTCCATGCGGCAGTCCTGGGTGCCGGCCACCTGCACGTTGCAGTGGGAGGAGGGGATCAGGATCTTCTGCCCGGCAGCCCCCGACACCGCGCAGGCCATGCGGGGCGAAACCTCGCCCAGAATGCCGTTGGCCAGAATGACGCCGATGGGCCCCAGGATGAGGTCGGCGCGCTCGGCGTTGTAGACGACGGCGTTCTCCCCCGTGGCGCCCCGGGACGCCCCGGCCTTGATCATGGCGTTGGTGGCCAGCACGTTGGTGCCCACGGCCAGCAGTTCGCAGTCCGCCGGGAGCTGCGGCGCCAGCATGCGGACCAGCTGGGCCCCCATGCCGCCGCCCTGCGCGTCCAGCACCAGGATCAGGCGTTGTTTTTCCATAGAATGAATCCCTCCCAAAGCATAAAAAAGCGCGGCCGTTGCAGGCCGCGCAGAGTGGCAAATAATTGCTTATTCAGCCTGGATCGCGCCGGTGGGGCAAACACCCTCGCAGGCGCCGCAATCGACGCAAGAAGAGGCGTCGACCACAGCCTTATCCTCCATGCTGATCGCGCCGACGGGGCAGGTGTCAACACATGCACCGCAAGCAACGCACTCGCTGGTAACGGTATGAGCCATCGTGAAACTCCTTATCTCCGTGCTGAATGTTCTTCCCTACCGGCCCTGCACGGCTGCCTCCCGGTAAGGTCGCACAGCGGGTTTGCTCTGCCTACTGCGTTACCCTTAGTGTAACACATCGCACAAAATTGCGCAAGTGCCATATCTTGCGTTTTTCGCCATGTAAGCCGCAACTAACCGCCGTTTTTTTCGTTATTGGTCCGCCGGATCGGGGGTTTTGGGCACGCGCTTTCCGCCCCGCAGATACACACATTCCTCACGCTTGTAGACGCGGGGGGCCAGGCTCTCCACATGGGAGCGGACTTTGAGCGTGCCGGCCACCACGTTGACCTCCACCACGGTGCCCTCGCCGTCGGGGGTATGCACGACGCTGCCCGGGGTGGGGGTGATGGAGTTGAGGTACTCATAGCTTTTCTGTTCGTAGGCCAGGCAGCACATCAGGCGGCCGCAGGCGCCGCTGATCTTGGCGGGGTTCAGGGAAAGGCCCTGTTCCTTGGCCATCTTGATGGACACCGGCTGGAAGTTCTTGAGGAAGCGGCTGCAGCAGAAGGGCTGCCCGCACAGGCCCAGGCCGCCGAGCATCTTGCTCTCGTCCCGCACGCCGATCTGGCGCAGTTCGATGCGGGTATGGAACTGGGCGGCCAGGTCCTTGACCAGTTCGCGGAAATCCACCCGGTTGTCGGCGGTGAAATAGAACACCAGCTTGTTGCGGTCAAGGGTATATTCAGCGTCCACCAGCTTCATTTTCAGGCCGTGGGCCTCGATGCGCTGTTCGCAGACCTCGAACGCCTGCTGCACGTCGGCGCGGTTCTGGCGCATGCGGCGCACATCCACGGCGTCGGCCATGCGGAGCACGGGCTTGATCTCCCGCTTGTAACCGGGCACTTCATGCGGGCCGCGCACGACTTCGCCGCACTCGGTACCGCGGGCCGTGGTGACGACGACGAAATCGCCGGCGCGGATCTCCAGCGTGCCGGGGTCGAAGTAATAAGCCCGGCCGTTTTCCTTGAATTTGACAGAAATGACTTTCATGGTTGCGTATCCTTTTTTAAACCGTCCCCGGCGGCAGGCGCGTTCCGGCAGCCGGGGATCATTGCAGGGGGCGTGCGCGGCAGGACGCGTCTTGCCCTTTTGGAAGCGGAGCCTACGCGATGCGCGCAGCCAGGATGGCGGCGGCCAGACGCAGGTTGCCGTTGGCGGCCAGGGTGCGGCGGCACTCGGCCCCGGCGCGCAGGATGACGGCCGCGCGGTCCGGCGTCAGGCCGCCGCAGGCGCGCGCGCCGTAGTCCGGGCGGCGCAGCACCGCGCTGCACACCTGGTCCAGCTGCCACAGCAGCGCCAGCATGCCTTCCCGGTCCCGCTCGTATTTGGTCAGCAGGGCCAGGGCGCGGTAGGTATCGTTCTGCGCGGCATAGCCGCAGAGGGTCCTGGCCTGGGCCAGCGCGCTGCGGGCGGCGGCGTCCGTGAAGGCCCGCAGCGCGTTGCCGATATGCCCCGCATAGAGGAAGGCCAGTTCGGCGGCCTGGGCTTCGGGCAGGCCGCGGCTGCGCAGCAGGGCGGTACACGCGGCGGCGGGCACCGGCGCCACGGTATAGGCCGCGCAGCGGCTGCGGATGGTGGGCAGCACGCCGGCGGCGCTGGAGGCCGTGAGCAGGAAGAGCACGCCTGCGGGCGGTTCCTCAATGATCTTGAGCATGGCGTTGGCGGAAGAACCGTTGAGGTCCTGCGCGCCGTAGATGAAAAGCACCCGGCCCGCCGCGTCGGTGGAGAGGGCGGAATGCTGGATGGCCTCCCGCATTTCGCGCACCCGCTTGACAGGGATCTGGCCGGAAGCGCCTTCCCCCCGCAGGGTCAGGCATTCGGGATCGGCCTGTTGCAGCACGGCCTCGGCATGGGGGCCGCCCTGGGGGTAGAGGTAGTCCGCCGCCAGACAGCGGGCCGCAAAGCCCGCGCCGCAGCCGGGTTCCCCGACCAGCAGCACCGCATGCGGCAGCCGGCCGGTGCGCAGCGCGGCGCCCAGTTCGGCTTTGAGGGCCTCATTCCCGGCCAGACGGTCCAGCATCACAGCTTTTCAAAGCGCTCCACGTTGGTGACCATGACGGTGGCGCCGCCCACGGTGACTTCCATGGGCATGGCGCTCTCGAACCCGAAGCCCAGGGTGGCGGTGCCGGGCACGATCTCGGTGCGCTGCTTGCAGAACTGGGAGATGATGCCGATGCATGCATCCACCCGCTCGTCCTCCGTGCAGATGAGCAGCGTCATGTTGCCCGCCATCAGGAAGCCGCCGGTGGTGGCCAGCCGGGTGACGTAGAACTTGTTTTTCACCAGTTCGTTGCATACGACGCGGGAATCTTCTTTATTGACGATGGCAGTGATCAGTTTCATAGAGAATTCCTCCTTTGATACTGCAAAATTACAACAGCACAGCCGCGGGCCGCCCTGGCGGCGTTCAGCGGCGGTTGCGGTTTTCCCAGTCGCGGCGGCGCTTGTAGCCCGTCACGGTGTCCCTGCACCAGTCAAAGACTTCCCGCCCGAAGAAGGCCAGGAAGCCCGCCAGACCCAGGATCATGCTCAGGCGGGCGCCCAGGCTGCCTGCGCGCAGGAAAGCCCACGCCCAGTAGGCCAGTTCCAGCCAGCCCAGGTACTTCATCTTGAAGGGGATGACGCCGAACAGCAGCACCCCCTGGTCGGGCCACAGCCAGCAGTAGGCGAACACCAAACTCTGGAAGATCGCGCCCGAGGTGCCGACGCCCATCAAGAACGCGCCCAGCCAGCAGCCCACCATGCCCAGGGCGATAAACAGCGTCATGCGGAAATCGCCCCAGTAGCGGGTGAGGGAGTTGCCCAGCCAGAAATAGAAAAACAGGTTCAGGATGCCCAGGAAGCCGCCTATCCAGGTGGGGTAGAACAGGAAGGTGATCAGCTGCCAGATCTGGCCGTGGAGCACGGCGTCGCGGAAGAGCAGCAGATCGAACAGCACCCCGGCGTTGAATACCAGCGCAATGATGCCGGTGATCAGCTGCCCGGCCAGCAGGATGTTGATCAGGTTGGGGATGCCGCAGCGGCCCCAGCGGCGTTCGAGTTTATCGATCCAATCCATGGGAGTGGTCCTCCGAATTTTTGTAAGGGGTATACGAGTCCATTGTAGCATTTTTGGGCGGCTTGTGCAACCGTTCCCCGTCGAAAGCGGGCGGCCGCTATGCCAGCACGGCCAGCGCGCCCGCGCCGCCCCCGGCGCTGTGGCGCAGCGCCGTGCCCATAGCCTGCAGGTTGGCGGCGGCCTCCGCAAAGGCCGGGGTCACCTGCTCCCCGGGGGCCAGCAGCGGCACCCCGGGCGGGTAGGCCCAGACGTATTCGGCGGCGGTGCGGCCCACAGCCTGCGCCAGCGGCACGATCTGCCGGGGGCGCAGCAGCGCCGGACCGATGGGCAGTTCCAGCGGGCCGGGCGGCGGCAGGATGGCCGCGGCGGCAGGCAGGCAGGGCGCGGCGGCGTCCCAGGCGGCGAGGGCGCCTGCCAGACGGTCCAGCGCGCGTTCCGCATCGCAGGGGCTGGTCATGGCCAGCACGTTGGGGCCGCAGACCATCTCCGGCTCAAAGCCTGCGGCGCGCAGGGCGGCCGCCCCCGCCGGACCGATGCGCAGCAGCAGTTTGCCGTCGTCGTACCCGAAGCAGGCGGCCCGGTCGGGGCTGATCCCCAGCAGCGGGATGTTCCGCCAGCCGCGGGCCGCGGCATAAAAGCGGTCCAGGCGCGCCCGCCAGGCCGCGAAGGCGGCGGGGCCGCGTTCCGCCAGCCACGCCGTGCAGCCGTCGAGGCTGGCCAGCAGCGGGTAGCTGGGGGAGCTGGTCTCGAACACGTCCAGTTCCCGCTCCACGGCGGCGGGGTCCGCCAGGGGGCCGTTGAGGTGCAGCCATGCGGTCTGGGTCAGGCTGGGCAGCGTTTTGTGGGCGCTCTGCACCACCAGGTCCGCCCCGGCCGCCACCGCGCCCCCCTGCCAGCCGCAGGCTTCGGCCAGCGGCAGGTAGTGCGCGCCGTGGGCCTCGTCCACCAGCAGCGGCACGCCGCGGGCGTGGCAGATGCGGGCGATGGAGCGCAGGTCGCTCTGTACGCCCTCGTAGGTCGGGCTGGTAAGGATGACGCAGCGCACCGCCGGGTGCGCGTCCAGCGCGGCGGCCACGGCGGCGGGGGCGACGCTGCCGTAGACCCCGAACCCCGGCAGCACCGGCGGGATCAGGTAGCGGGCCGTAAGGTGGCCCAGTTCCAGCGCATGGTAGACGGCTTTATGGCAGTTGCGGGCCACAAGCACCTCGCTGCCGAAAGGGGCCAGCGCCCGGATGCCCGCCAGCAGCCCCACGGTACTGCCGCCCACGAGGTACCGGCAGCGGGCCGAGCCGTAGAGGGCCGCCGTGCGCGCCATCGCTGCGGCCAGGATGCCGCGGGCGTCGTGCAGGTCGTCGGCGCCGTCGATCTCGGTCAGGTCGAAGGCATAGCAGGAAAGACCGGGCGCAGGCGGCACCCGGCGTTTGTGCCCCGGCATGTGCAGCGGGTACCGCGCCCCGGCCAGCCGTTCGCATTGGTTTTGCAGCAGTGAGGACATAGGCTTTTGTTCCTTGTTTGCAAAAAAGGGGCCGGAAGATCCCCGTTATTCCAGCAGGATCTCGGCCTTGCTGCCCGCGCGGGTCTTGGTCACCCGCACCTGGCGGGTCAGGCGGGCCTGCAGCGCCTCCACGTGGGAGATCACGCCGATGAGCTTGTCGGCCCCGGCAAGGCCGGCCAAGGTATCCACGGCTTTTTCCAGGCTGTCGGCGTCCAGCGAGCCGAACCCCTCGTCGATGAACAGCGTTTCGATGGCGACGCCCCCGGCGTTCTGCTGGATCGTATCGCTGATGCCCAGCGCCAGGCAGAGGGCCGCCATGAAGCTCTCGCCGCCCGAAAGGCTGCCCACCGGGCGGGTCTTGCCGGTGTAGGCGTCGAACACGTCCAGGTCCAGCGCGGTCTTGCCCGCCAGGGCCTCGCTTTTGCGGCGCAGCAGCCGGTACTGGCCGTCGGTCATGCGGCTGAAGCGCAGGTTGGCGGCCTCCACCACGCCGTCGAAGTAGAACGCCTGCACGTACTGCTCGAACGGCAGCTTGACCTTGCCCGCCAGGTTGCCGTTGATGGTCTTGGAGAGGTTGTCCCACATGGCGTTTTTCTCCCGCGCGGCGGCCAGCTGGCGCATGGTCTTCTGCAGGCCGTCCAGCGCGGCGCGGTTGGTGTGCAGCCGGTGTACGGCGGCGTCCCGGGCGGCGGTGGCGGCGGCGCGGTCGGCGCGCAGCTTCTGCAGGGCCTGCCGGAGTTTTTCCAGCACGCCGTCGTCCCGCTCTTCGGGCAGGCTCTGCCGCATCTGCTGCAGCCGGGCGGCGGCCGCGGCGTGCCCCGCCTTGGCGTTGGCCGCCTTGCGGGCGGCGGCAAAGGACTGTTTTTCCAGCGCGGCTTTCTGCTCGTTCAGGTTGTCGATGCGGGTGCCCAGCGCGCGCACCTGCTCGCTCTGCCGCCGGAAGGCGGCGTACTGTTCGCGCAGGCCGGCCAGACCGTCGGTCAGGCTCGCCTGCTGCTCTTCCAGGGCCGCGCGCAGGGCGGCGGGGTCCAGTTCCTCCGCCGGGGCGCCCGTGTAGCGCCCGCCGCGGCGGGCAAAGAACTTGCCTGCGTCCCGCACCAGCGCGGCGCGCAGTTCCCGGGCATGCACCACGGCGTCCCCCGCGGTGCGGCTGCTGGCGGCGGTGTCCCGCCGCCGGACCGTCAGCGCCTGTTCGCGTTCCTCCAGTTCCTGCTCGGTCACATGGTTTTCCGGCAGGCTGGCCGGGTGGGGATGTTCCAATGCGCCGCACACCGGGCAGGGCTGCCCGTCCTGCAGGTCCCGGGCCAGCAGTCCGGCGCGGTTGGCGTTGAGCTGACGCTGCAGGGCCGCGTACCGGCTCTCGGCTTCGTCCAGGGCAGCCTGCGCCGCGGCGTATTCCTTCTGGCGGGCTTCGGCGGCGCGTCCGGCTTCCCCGGCGGCGTCGCTCTGGGCCAGCAGGGTTTTGCAGGTGGCGGCCAGTTCCTCCGCCAGTTCGATCTGGTGTTCCAGCCGCACCTGCTCGGCGCCGGTCTGGCCCAGGGCGTCCCGCGCGGCGGTGGTATCGGCGATGGTCTTGACCAGCGCCTCGCTGCGGGCCTGCAGTTCGGCCTGCTGGGCCTCTGCCTGGCGCTGTACTTCGGCGGTGCGGGCTTCCTCGGCCGCCAGCCCGGCGAGCTGGCGGCGGCGGCCCGCCGTCTCTTCCGCCAGCCTGGCGGCGGCGTCCCCCCGCGCGATCTTTTCGTCCAGGGCGGCCAGGGCGGCGGTCTGGGCGGCCTCGGTGGCCTCGTCCCCTTCCAGCAGCCTGCGGGCCAGTTCGGCGGCAGCCGCCCCTGCAAAGGGGTCCCGGGCCTCCTGCAGCGCCTGCAGCTGCGCGTCCAGTTCGCCGCCGTCGCCGGGGCCCAGCAGGCTGCCCAGGTACAGCAGCAGCGTTTCCTCCAGGCGGCGGCAGGTCTCGCCCGCTTCCCGGGCGTGCTGCACGGCGGCCTGGCCCAGCCGCTGGTGGTCGGCGGTGTCAAAGATCTGGCGCAGGATGGCCGCCCGGTCGGCGGAGGGCGCGTTGAGCAGCCGGGTGAAATCGTTCTGCGCCAGCATGGACACCTGCGCAAACTGTTTGGCGTCGATGCCCAGCAGCGCCGTGACCGCCTGGGTGACGGCATGGGCGCCGCTGACGGGTTCCTCGGGTTCCCGCACCAGTTCGGCCCGGGGCGGGCTTTTGACGATGCCGCTGCCCCGCTTGGCGGCGCGCTGCTGTTCGGGCCAGCGGCGCGCCACATAGGTGCGGCCCCGGTGGCTGAAAGTCAGTTCCACAAACGTCTCGGCCTCGGGCGCGGCAAAGTCGCTGCGCAGCATGGTGGTCTTGCGGTTTTCGCCGGTGGTCTCGCCGTACAGGGCGAAGGTGATCGCGTCGAACAGCGCGGTCTTGCCCGCGCCGGTATCGCCGCCGATCAAAAACAGCCCGCTGCCGCCGAAGCGGGAAAAGTCCAGTTCGGTGCGCCCCGCGTAGGGGCCGAAGGCCGACAGGGTCAGATAGAGCGGTTTCATCCTTTGGCGGCCTCCTCCCGCAGTGCTTTGACGGCCCGGGCTTCCTCCACGGTCAGCGGGCGGCCGTTCATCTGGGTGAAAAAGTCCTGGAACAGTTCCGCGAAGGGCTTGCCGCGCACGGCCCGGGCGGCGCCCCCGGCGGCCTCCTGCACGCCGCGGGGCTGGTAGTCCAGCCGCATGGCGTTGGGGTAGGCGGCCCGCAGGGCGGCCATGGCGTCGGGCAGCGGCGTGGGGTCGGTGAGGGTGGCCCAGATATAGTCCCCCGTGTCGGTGGGGTGTTCCACCAGCTTGGCCAGCGGCCCGGTCAGGTGGCGCATGGCGCGGCGCGGGGTCAGGGGCAGCGCGTCGATATGCTCCACCCCCCGGCGGCCCAGTTTGACCAGCGTGGCGGATTTTTCAGCCCCGCACTCGTCCAGGTGGTAGCACAGCGGCGCGCCCGCGTAGCGCACGGTCTCCAGCCCCACGCGCTGGGCGCGGTGGATGTGCCCCAGCGCCGTGTAGGCAAAGCCCAGAAAGCGGGAAGCGTCCACCGAATCCACCGTGCCCACGGTCAGGGGCGCGGTCTCGCTGCCCGCCAGCTGGGGCGGGCAGATACCGGCCACCACCATCTGGTGGGCCACCAGCACCCGCCGGGGCGCGGCGGGCTGGCAGGCCGCCAGGGCCGCGGCCACGGCGCTGTCGTAGTCGGGCAGGTCGGCGTCGGGTATGTAGTGGCGCACGGTGGCCGCCCGCACAAAGGGCAGCAGCGTGAATTCCACGGGGCCGAAACGGTCGTTGAGGACCACCTGCCGCGGCGCGCCGTTGAAACGTCCGGCCAGGTGCACCCCCTGCTCCGCCAGCAGGCCGGAGGCAAAGTCCAGCCGTTCGGCGCTGTCGTGGTTGCCGGAAACCGCCAGCACCGGGATCTTGCGGGCGGCCAGCCGGGTCAGGAACCAGTCCAGCAGCGTGCAGGCCGCGGCGGGGGGCACGGCGGCGTCGTAGATATCGCCGGCCAGCACCACCGCCTCCACACCGTGCCGGTCGCAGAGGGCCAGGATCTCTTCCAGGATATAGCGCTGGTCCTCCAGCAAGTCGAACCCGTTGACCCGTTTGCCCAGGTGCAGGTCCGCCAGATGCAAGAATTTCATGGGGTCATCTCCAGAGTTTTTCCCAGGTGGTCAGGTCCAGCATGACGCCGGGCAAAACCTCGGTGGGGACGGTCTCCGCCTTGCGGAACCGGCATTTTTTGCAGAAGGCTTCGGCTTTCAGGTCCTTGGCCCAGACTTTCAGGTACAGGCGGCTGCGGCCGTCGCCCTCGGCCAGTTTCTGGGCGTAGGCCGCCACGCTGCGGCCGATGCCCTGCCCGCGGGCCTTTTCCAGCAGGAAGATCCGCCGCAGGCACAGCGCCCCCGCCGGCCCCAGGTCGAGGGCGAAATAGCCCACGGGTTCGCTGCCCAGGTAGACGAGGAAGTAGTTGATGACGCCGCTGTGGATCTCCTCGTCGGTGACGAGATCGCTCTGGTAGCGCTCCGCCAGGGCGGCGGCCACTTTGGGCGTCAGTTTGGTGTAATGCTGCACGAAGATCTGCTGCGCCAGTTCGCTGACGAGCTGCACATAGCGGGTCTTGGTGACTTGCTTGAAGGTGGGTTTCATAGATTCGCTCCTAAGGGGTGGTTTCTATTGTCAGGGTAGCCTTCGCAGGCAGGCACGCGGCCCAGTCCCCCGCCTGCCGCAGCGTGCCGAAGCCCTCGCAGGTGTGGTCGGGGCAAGGGCTTTCCACAAAGGCGACGCCCCCGTCCGCCACCTGCAGGTGGATGGTATACTCCCCGGTATCGACGTCATAGCGCGCGTCCCGGTCCAGCGGGATGACCCGCTCGGTCTGGGGGTCGCCGTAACGCAGCACGGCCACCGTGCCGGGGCCGCCGCGGGTCAGCGCGAACAGCGCCGCCGCCAGCGCCAGCAGCGCGGCGGTGAACACAAGGTCCCGGCGGTGCTTTTGCAAAAATGTCACGGGTCAGTCCTCTTGGTCAAAATCCAGTTCCAGCCGCAGGCCGTCGGCGCCCGCCACGGCGGCGGGGTACGCCGCCCGGGCGGCGGTCAGGCCGGGGGCCGGGTCGGTCACGGCGGCGCTGTAATGGGTCAGCCACAGGCGGCGCGCGCGGGCGGCGGCGGCCAGCGCCCCCGCTTCCCGGCAGGTCGAATGGCCGTAGAGCCGCGCCTTGGGGGCGTCGGCGTCGTCGGCGTACGTTGCGTCCATACACAGCAGGTCGGCGTCCCGGGCGGCGGCCTCCAGCGCGGGGCAGGGGCGGGTATCGGTGGCATAGACCACCCGCAGCCCCCGCCGGGGCGGCCCCAGCACCTGGTCCGGCGTAAAGCCGTCCACCGCCTCGCCTTTCTGCAGGCGGTTCCAGAGGGCCAGCGGCACCCCCGCCGCCCGCGCGCGCTGCGGGTCGAAGCGCCCTGCCCGGGGCAGGGCCAGCGCATAGCCGCAGCAGGGCACCCGGTGTTCCAGCGGGAAGGGCTCCACGCGCAGCGCCCCCGCCGTGAAGGGCGCGGCGGGCCGCCACTGCACCGGGAAGGGCAGGCCCCCGGCCAGCGCCATGACGGCGGCGGCGGTCTGTGCCTGCCCCGGCGCGGGCCCGGCGACGGTCAGGGGCGCGGTGCGGCCCAGGCTGGCCAGCGTTTGCAGCAGCCCCGGCAGGCCCAGGATATGGTCCCCGTGGTAATGGGTCAGCAGCACGGCGTCCAGCCGGTAAGCGCTGACGCCCCAGCGGCGCAGGGCGGTCTGGGTGCCCTCGCCGCAGTCCAGCAGCACGCCGCGTCCGGCGGCGAATACCGTCATAACGGCCAGCGCGCGGCCGGGCAGCGGCTGGGTGCCGCCGGTCCCCGGCAGTGTGACGGTCAGCATGGCGCGCCCCCTTTCCCAACAATACCCCAGTGTACGGTTCCCATTATAGCACATTTTGCAAGGGTTGAAAAATCCCCTGCGCGCCGGGGGTGAAATTTTACATTTGCGGGGCCTGTTCTTTGCTTGAAAAGAAGCAAAAGGACTTTCGGCCAAAAAAGGCTATGGGGCCGCGGCCCCATAGCCTTTTTTGATGTTTTGTGAAGCAGGGGGATTGCAAAGCCGTCGGGCGCGGGCGCCGCGCCCGAACCTGCCTTTGGAAATATCACCGCACGGCGATGCACTCGATCTCCACCAGCGCGCCCTTGGGCAGCGCGGCGGCCTGCACGCAGCTGCGGGCGGGGACCGCGCCGCCGAACGCCTCGGCGTAGACCTGGTTGACGGTGCCGAAATCGGCCAGATCCTGCACAAAGACCGTGGTTTTGACCACATCGGCCAGGGTCAGCCCTGCCTCGGCCAGCACGGCGCTCAGGTTGGCCAGCGACTGCCGGGTCTGGGCGGCCACGCCCTCCGGCAGCGTGTTGGTGACGGGGTCCATGCCCAGCTGGCCGCTGCAATACACGGCGCTGCCGGTATCCACGGCCTGCACATAGGGCCCCAGCGCGGCGGGGGCCTTGCTGGTGACGATACGCTTCATACAAAACACTCCTTCTGGTCCATGAAATCTTTGCACTTCTCTATTGTACCGCATCCGGCCCCAAAAGCCAACTGTTTTTCGCAGAGGATTCACGCCCGGACTTCGTTGGCCAGCGGCTCGCCCCGGTCGAAGGCGCGGGCGTTCTCCATGGTGGTGATGGCGATGCTCTGCAGCGCTGTGCGGGTGAAAAACGCCTGATGGCTGGTGATGACCACGTTGGGGAAGCTTAGCAGAACCGGCACCACCTGGTTGCAGAGCACGTCGTTGGAGAAATCCTCGAACACCTGGCCGTCCTCGTCCTCGTAGACGTCCAGCCCCACCCCGGCGAACTTGCGGTGGCGCAGCGCGTCGATGAGGGCGTCGGTGTCGATGAGGGCGCCCCGGCTGGTGTTGACCAGGATGGCGTGGTCCCGCATCAGAGCCAGCGTGCCCGCATTGAGCAGGTGGCGGGTCTCGGCGGTCAGGGGGCAGTGCAGGCTGACCAGATCGGCGGCGCGCAGCAGTTCGGGCAGTTCCACATAGCGGGCGATGCCTTCCAACGCGGGGTTCTGGAACTGGTCGCAGGCCAGCACGGTCATGCCGTAACCGTGGCAGATGCGGGCCATGGCCGCGCCGATGCGCCCGGTGCCCACGATGCCCGCGCATGCCCCGTACAGGTTGTGGCCCAGCAGGCCGTCCAGAGCGAAATTGTTGTTGCGCACCTTGATATAGGCTTTGCAGATGCGGCGGTTGGCGGCCTGGGCCAGCGCCATGGCGTGTTCGGCCACGGCTTCTGGGCTGTAGCCCGGCACCCGCAGCACCGTGATGCCCAGCCGGGCGGCGGTAGGCAGGTCCACGTTGTTGAAGCCGGCACAGCGCATCAGCAGCAGGCGGATGCCCGCGGCGGACAGGGCTTCCAGCACGGGGGCCGAGCAGTCGCTGTTCACAAAGGCGCAGACGGCGTCGCCGCCCTTGGCCAGGGGCGCAGTGTCCACATCCAGGTTGGCGGTCAGGAATTTTATGGTGCAGCCGTATTCCGGGTCGGCGGCCAGCAGGTCAAAGTACAGGTGGTCGTAGTCCCGCGTACCGTAGAAAATGATCTTCATAAAAGGGCCCTCCTTACAGGGTGAGTATGTGCGTTCAGCCCCCTTACTATACCGGAAACCCGGCCCAAAGTATGTTGTTTCGGCGACATTTTTCTTGCGGCGCAGCAATCGGGGCCGCCTCGCAGGGCGGCCCCGGTCTGTTTTGAAACTGTCTGGCGTTACGGTGCCGTGTCGGCTTTCACGATAAAATGGCCGTCGGTCTTCTGCACTTCAAAGCGAAACGGCAGGCGCTGCGCTTCGGGCAGGTCGGCGTTCTGCTGCTGCCAGCGGCGGCAGCCGCAGCTGGTGACCTTGCCCGCTTTCAGGTCCCGGGCGGCGGCCACATGGGTGTTGCCGCAGTCGCAGCGGCAGAGCCAACAGGTGCGGCCATGCCGGTTCTCGGCCCGCTGCAGCACCGTGAGCCTGCCAAAGCGGCAGCCGGTCAGGTTTTCTGCCTGCGCCATGGGGGGCACCTCCTTTTTGATACAAACACAGCGGCACGGGCTGTTGCCCGTGCCGCTGCAGGTCATAGACCGGCCGGGCCGGTCAGCTTATTTGTCGGAACGTTTCTTGCGGTACACCGCCAGGCCGGCCAGCGCCGCGCCGGAGAGAACCACCAGGGTCACCCAGACCAGCGGCTGGCTTTCATCCCCGGTCTGGGGGATGGCAGAAGAAGAAGTTGCAGAGGCAGACTGGGCAGCCGCAGCAGAAGTCTTGGGCTCATACACACCCTTGACATTGCCGTAACCGGACAGCTGCTTTACAGACTCCACATAGCCGCAGTGGTTGCACTTGTAGCCATCGGCACCGGCGGTCCAGTCATGGTAACCGCAAGCCGGGCAGGTGTAGTACACGATGCCGCTGCCGGACTGGGTGGTGGTGCTCCCGGTGTTGCCGCCGGCAGTGTTGTCGTTGTTGGAGGTGTCGGAATCCCCGGCAGCCTCCGCTTTTACCGTGAACTTGGTAACAGCGGAACCGGTATCGGAAACAATGGCAATCTTGTAATCACCCGCGGCCAGGCTGTTCAGATAGTCCGCTTTGATGGTCACAATGGTGCTGCCGGATTTTGCGGTGTAGTCCTGATTCCGCACCAGTTCCACATCGTTTACCGTTACGCCCAGGAAATCGCTGAAATCAGCATTGGAGCGGATAACAAGGTCTTTCCCGCTTTCTTTGGTCCAGGTCTGGTTGGCGCCCTCAATGATTGCGATTTCTTCCACGTGCAGCGTGCCATCTACATACTGGATGGTATAGCGGTCTTCATTCGCAGCCGCGCCGGAAACAGTAATGGCATACGTTCCCACAGTATCTACATTGGCCCCTTGCGCATAGGCCAGGGTCGGGGCCGATGTCAACTTATCATCTCCCACAAGGCCGATCACGGTGTAATCCTTGCCTTCAGTGGGATTGTTCAGGGAAGGCAAACCGTCCTCATCCCCCGTGATTACGGTCTTGTCCGCAGCGGTGACGGTAACGGTAGCCTTGTTGATGGTCATGATCCAGGACTTGTATGTGTAGTGGTTGCTGCTCTTGCCGGTAAGGATCATCAGATACGAACCCGGCTCTGTGGGGGCGATCGCAGCCACCGCTTCATCGGTAAATTTACTTGCGGCGCCGGTCAGGTGCTGCTCGGCAAATGCCGTGCCCTGCCAGCCATGGAAATGCAGGGTGAATTCAGAGATATTGTCGGCAGCAATATCCGTCAGTCCGGTCACCGCCGCCTTTCCGGTTCCATCGTAGGTAAAGGAAGTTGTAGCGGTTCCAAGTCCCGTAATGTCCGATTCGGTCAGGCTTTCATCGGTGACAACAACGCTCAACTGGAGTTCGGTGCCGGGTGTAACATTGCTGGCTATGACAAAACGATAGTTTTCGTTCAGCAGCTTCACCGTCACGGGAAGTCCCGTTTCCGGATTGGCTTCCGAAGTCACATTCAAGGGCAGATATTCGTAGTCGTTACTTCCGGCGCCGGCATCGTAGTTGAACACGATGTCCTTGCCCTCCACCAGAGTGACGGCGCTGCTGCTCTCCACGGGAGAAACGCTGCCGTCAGAAATTTTTGCGGGATAGAAGGTTGCAAATTGAGAGAAGGCCGGGGCCTGGCCGCCGTCATACTGGTAAGTAATGGTGCCGCCGGGGTTTTCACCATTGCCGGCACCGAAAGTGATGTTCATGGGAGTGACCGTTACCGAGATTTTGGCAACCGTAGTCTGTCCGTTGGCTGCGGCCCCCACACTGATGGTGGTTTTGCCTACGCCAACGGCCGTGATGGTGCCGTTATCTACCGTCACCACGGAGGGGTCTTCCGACTTCCAGTTGGAGAAAGTCACGCCCGCCGGGGCCGTAAAGGTTTTGGTCTGCCGGTATTCCAGAGAAACATCCGCAACATCCAGATCAAGCCACTTGGCATAGTAGGTTTTACCTGCTTCAGCGGTAGCTACAGCCTCGCCGGTGAACTCCGCGTTTTCATACCATCCCGCAAAAATTGCTCCGTCCTTGGTGGGGGTGGCAAGGGTACCGGCGGTGAACTGGGTGTCCGCCGCAAAGGTACCGCCGTTGGTAACGGCAAGGGCCGTCTTGCTGGAGTCATATCTTCTGCTCCACTGATCCGTATTTTTTTCAATCAATAAATTATACACCGCATCATTATCCGCGTAGATAATGCTGTTCTGGGGCAGATCCTCAAAAGCTCTGTCACCCAGACTGCTTATGGAAGCTGAGAGATAAACACCACTCAAAGCCGTACCGCTGAAAGCATATGCGTTAATGGTGGTAACACTGTCAGGAACATTTACAATGCTCAACTGTTCACAGCCAGAAAAGGCGCCTGATCCTATTGTCTCAACGCCCGCCGGCAAAACCACTTCCGTTACGGACTTGGAATCTCTTATAATACGCGCGGGGATAACGGTAGTTCCCTCTTCAAATTCGACCTTCGAAAAAGTATTATAGCCAAAAGCCGTATCCTGCGCATCCAGTCGCGCCGGAACAAAGAGCGTTCCGCTATTGCCAGAACAAATGTTGCTCAGGGATGCGTCGCCAAGATATTTCAGGCCACTCCCCAACGTCCAAGTCCCATTTGTAAAGGCAGGGGTAGTAAAAACCCAGTTGCCAATATATTCAACAGAGTCCGGAATAATAAGATTTCCGCTAAAATTCCGCTTTATAAAAGCACTGTTATCGATATATTTCACTGAGTTGCCCAACGTCAGCGTCCCACAATCTGTCACCGCGCTTGTTCCGAAAGAATTGTTGCCAACAAAGACCACAGAGTCCGGAATTACAATATCACCTGTAAAATTTATATTTCCAGAAAAAGCGCCATTCTCGATGACCAGAACGCTATCCGGTATAACCAAATCATTCAGTCCGGTCTCATCAACGCTGTAGGAGTTAATAACTTCCGCAGATTTAGGTATAGCCAATGCAGTAAGACCAGAAAATTTAGAAAGACCACCAAATTCGGCATATTCTCTGTCTTCAAGGCCACTTTTGGTCAAATAAGATTCGCTTAGATTTTTAACACTGCACTGACACTCCGACTCATCAAGAGAAGTCAGCGCCGTAAAATTACTTTTGATATATTCGTTATCACTGGGAGACAAATATGCATTGCCCTCTGTAGTCACTTTTAGTGAAGTAACTGCAGTCACATCCTCGATTTGCATACGGCTCAAGGCTGCAGCAATAGCAGTAGTTTCATCCGTTACTGCTGCCATATCTTCATCCGTAATAGCAACCTCAAGGTTACTTCCCGCCACAATTCGTTCTTCTTCCGGTGCCACATATTTGGGGCAGCCTTCCTCATGGGTTTCGGCGGCACAGTCTTCGCCCTTGGTGCAGCTTACCACCGGATCGGTGTCTTCTTCCTCTGCCGGTTCCACATATTTGGGGCAGCCTTCCTCATGGGTTTCGGCGGCACAGTCTTCGCTCTTGGTGCAGCTTACCACCGGATCGGTGTCTTCTTCCTCTGCCGGTGCCACATATTTGGGGCAGCCTTCCTCGTGAGTTTCGGCGGCGCAGTCTTCGCTCTTGGTGCAAGCGTTCTCCGTTTCAGGCTGGATGCCTGTTTCGCCTTGCTCAGGGGCTTTTTCCTCCCCACTCTCCTCCAACGACGTCACTGCCGCCAGCGGTTCCGATGTTGCTTCGTCCGCAGCCAGAACCTGCACCGGCAACATAGTTGCCAACAAAGCTACAGAACAGGCCAGCGCAGCAATACGGCGTATGCCGTTTTTGCCTTTTCGCATTTCCAAAATTCCTCCTTACCATTGGATCTTCTGACGTATATGAGCCCAGACAACCCGTTGGGGCGGCCTGCGCAGCCTGAAAGGAGCACGGGCCTGCAGCGGGCTTTCGCCCGGCAGGCGGTCTTGGCAGAGGGCGCGGTTATTTTTATGCAACGAAATTTATATTCTGTTGCCATGCGGGTCGCAAAGTCCGCCGGCTGATCGGTTCCCATTCTCGTTGCCCGGATAAGGCCGGATGCGCCCAGTCCACCGAAAGTATAATGATACATATAAAAAGTTACGTGACTATAATAGCACAAGCCTCCTTTCAAATCAAGCGCTCCTGCGTCGATTTGACAGTTTCCACAAAAAGAAAGCGCAAAAATAGGCGGCCCGCCCCGTCCCCCGGCACGCCGCCCGCCCCCGTTTTATTCATATTCCCGCGCCACGGCTCTTATAAAAGTACGCCCGTTCGGATCTTTTGACACCGTGTACATGGAGTTTTGCAACATAACTATTTTTTCGTTATTTTTGACCCTGTATACACAAAATCCCCGCGCCGGAAGGCGCGGGGGATGCAAAACTGCAAAGCCGGTCAGGCTTCGCCGTATTTTTCTTTGATGGCCCGGTCGATGGCGGCGGCGGCTTCCTTACCGGCGCCCATGGCCAGAATGACGGTGGCCGCGCCGGTGACGGCGTCGCCGCCTGCGTAGACCATCGGGCGGCTGGTCAGGCCGTCGGGGCCGTTGGTGATCAGGCAGCCGTGGCGGTCGGCGTCCAGGCCCGGCGTGGTGGAGCGGATCAGCGGGTTGGGGCTGGTGCCCAGGGCCATGATCATGGTATCCACTTCCAGTTCGAACTCGCTGCCCTGCTTGACGATGGGACGGCGGCGGCCCGACTCATCGGGTTCGCCCAGTTCCATCTCCACACAGGTCATGCCGCGCACCCAGCCGTTCTCGTCACCCAGGACCTCCACGGGGTTGGTCAGCGTCTTGAAGATGATGCCTTCCTCCTCGGCGTGCTCCACTTCCTCCTTGCGGGCGGGCAGTTCGGCCATGCCGCGGCGGTAGACGATGTACACATTCTCGGCCCCCAGGCGCTTGGCGCAGCGGGCGGCGTCCATGGCCACGTTGCCGCCGCCCACGACGGCCACCGCGCGGGATCTCATGATGGGGGTGTGGGAGTCGGGGCGGTAAGCCTTCATCAGATTGACGCGGGTGAGGTACTCGTTGGCGGAGTAAACGCCGTTGAGGCTCTCGCCGGGGATGCCCATGAAGCGGGGCAGGCCCGCGCCGGAAGCGACGTAGACCGCGTCGTAGCCGTATTCGCCCAGCAGTTCATCGACGGTGAGCACCTTGCCGATGACCATGTTGCACTCGATGTCCACGCCCAGTTCCTTCAGGCCCTCCACCTCGTGCTGGACGATGTCCTTGGGCAGACGGAACTCGGGGATGCCGTACATCAGCACGCCGCCCGCCACATGCAGGGCCTCGTAGACGGTGACTTTATAGCCCAGCTTGGCCAGGTCGCCCGCGGCGGTCAGGCCGGAGGGGCCGGCGCCGATGACGGCCACCTTATGCCCGTTGGAGGCCGGTTTTTCCGGCCTGGCATGTACGTTTTCGCGGTACCAGTCGGCCACGAAGCGCTCCAGGCGGCCGATGCCCACCGGCTCGCCCTTGATGCCGCGGATGCACTTGCCCTCGCACTGGTTCTCCTGCGGGCAGACGCGGCCGCAGACCGCGGGCAGCGCGCTGGACTGCGCGATGACCTTGTAGGCTTCCTCAAATTCGCCTTTGGCGACGTGGGCGATAAAGCCGGGGATGTCGATGTCCACCGGGCAGCCGGAACGGCAGGGGTGGTTCTTGCACTGCAGGCAGCGCTGGGCCTCCTGCACGGCCATCTCGGCCGTATAGCCCAGGGCCACTTCCTTGAAGTTTTTGTTGCGGACGTCAGGCTCCTGGCTGGGCATGGGGCACTTTTTCGGGTCCATGTTCGGCATGTTACTGCACCTCCTGTTTGAGCAGATTGCACTCGGCGTCCCGGGCGTGGGCCTCAAAGGGCTTGTACATGGTGCCGCGGTGCATGGCTTCGTCGAAGTCCACTTCAAATCCGTCAAAGTCGGGGCCGTCCACGCAGGCGAACTTGGTCTTGCCGCCCACGGTCAGGCGGCAGCCGCCGCACATGCCGGTGCCGTCCACCATGATGGGGTTCATGGAAACGACGGTCTTGATGTTGTGGGGTTTGGTGGTCCTGACCACGAATTTCATCATGACCAGGGGTCCGATGGCGATGACTTCGTCAAAGTTCGCGCCCGCCTGGATCTTTTCCTCCAGCGGGGCGGTGACGACGCCCTTCTGCCCGTAGGAACCGTCGTCGGTGACGATGATGAAGTCGTCGCAGCAGGCGCGGAACTCATCCTCCAGGATGACGAGGTCCTTGCTGCGGAAGCCCACGATGCCGGTGACGCGGGTGCCCTGGGCGTGCAGCGCCTGGGCCACAGGCAGGGCGATGGCGCAGCCCACGCCGCCGCCCACCACGCAGGCGGTCTTGAGGCCCTCGATCTCGGTCGCTTTGCCCAGGGGCCCGACGAAATCATGTACGGCGTCGCCTTCCCGGAGGGTGTTGAGTTCCATCGTGCCTGCGCCGACGACCTGGAAGATGATGGACACCGTCCCGGCCTCGGGGTCAAAGCCCGCGATGGTCAGGGGGATGCGCTCGGAATCCTCTTTGGCGCGGACGATGACGAACTGGCCGGCCTTCGCCTTTTTGGCGATGAGCGGCGCATGGACCCAGAATTCTGTGACGGTGGGGTTCAGTTCCCGCCGCTTCATGATTGTGAACAAGGCGATCTCTCCTTCTCTCTGTTTTTGGTGTTGCGGTGTTATCATTGTAACGGATTTTCGTCTTTTTGTAAAGAATGGCGGGGCCGTTTGCGCCTTGCAAAGATTGGCGCATTTTTTGCATTCCTTGCCCCGGCGCGCCTCAGCCCGCCTGCGCCGGGTCCGCAAAAAGCACCCGTTCGCGGCAGGGGTTATGCCACAGGGTATAGCCCGTTGGGCAGGGGGCGTCCGTGGGTTCCAGGGCGGCGGTATCCAGCGGCACGCCGTCGGCGGCCAGCACCCAGTCGGCCCCGGTCAGGTCCCGGTAGGGGCGGCCGGGGTACTCGGGGCCGGGGGCTTCGGCGGTCAGGTCCAGCACGCCGTCGTCCAGCAGGCCCCAGGCGCAGAGCGTTTCATACTCACAGAGGTAAACGTCCCGGTCGATGTAGGTGTCGATGAGCTGGCTGTCCCGCCCGCGCACGCCGTTGGGGATGAACAGCACGGCGCCTTCCAGCGTTTTGAGAGATTCGTTCAGGCTGCTGGCCGCCTGCACGGCGGCGGCGTCCACACCGTAGGTCCAGCGGTTGATGCGCCACTCCCCGGCATAGCAGAGCGCGCAGAGCGCCAGCGCCGCCAGGGCCAGGGGCCTGCGGGCTTTGCGCCGCACCAGCAGCACGCCCAGCAGCGCGGCCCCCGCCACGACGGCGCACCGCCACGCCAGCAGCCAGCCGCCGGCCCCCAGCAGGGGCAGGCGGTCCAGGCGGTCGGCCACGAAATCATACCATTGCAGGAAGGTGTTGTCCCCCGCGCCGGGGCCGATGTCGCGGCAGAACAGCAGGAACCCCGCCCCCCACAGCACCGTGAGGGCGGCCAGCAGGCGGCGGCGCGCCGGGGTCAGCGCGCCGTCCAGCGCGTCCAGCGTGACCAGCAGCAGCGGCACCAGCAGCGGTTCCAGGTAGCGCATGTGCTGGCGGGGCGAGGGCGAGCCCAGGTCCTCCCGCACGGTGATGCTCCAGGCCACCACCCCCACGCCGGCGCCCAGCGCCAGCAGAAGCAGCAGCGGCAGCTGGGTGCGGCGGGGGTCCGAACCGGGGCGCGGGCGGCGCAGCGCGCACAGCGGCGCCAGCACCGGGAACACCCCGAAGGCCAGCACCGTGAACAGCACGTCGCAGGCCACGGCAAAGGGCAGGAAGGCCCACTGTCCGGCGTTGAGCCAGCCGGTCTGGTTGTAGGAGTTGCCCAGCCCCGCGAACAGGGTCAGCTTGCCCGCCAGGAAGCAGGCGGCGAAGGCCCCCAGCAGGGCGGCGGTCCCGGCCAGTTCGGCGCGCCAGACGCGGCGGTCGTTCCAGACCACCCACAGGCGCAGCAGCACCCAGGCGATGAGGTAGTAGAGGGCGACTTCCTTATTAAGATAGAGCAGGTAGCACCACGCCCCGGCCACGGCGCACCAGCCCGCCCGGGCGCGGGGCGAAGCGGCGGCCATGGCCCGCCAGAGGAAGTACACCTGCCACAGAGAGAGCGGCAGGAACACGGTCTCGCTCATGAAGGTGGCGCAGGCGGCCATGGTGGGCAGCAGCGCCGTGACCCCCACCAGGAAGGCCGTGCGGCGGCGGCTCTGGCCGGTGGCGCGGGCCAGGGCGCAGGCCGGGAACACCGCGCTGGAGGCCCAGGCCGCGTTGAGCCAGCCCACGGCCGTGATCTGGGCCGCGGTGGTCCTGAAGGCCAGGGCGGGCAGGATGCACAGCGGGTAGAGGATCTTCTGGTAGTCGCTGGGCATGTTGCGCACCCGCAGCCCCCGGCCCTGGAACAAGCTGCGGGCGATGTCCAGGTAGCGGACCTCGTCGCTGTAGACCGCCAGTTCCCGCGGGTAGGTGCTGAGCAGGCCGTACACCACCGTGCACGCCGCGAACAGCAGCACAAGGTAGAACCAGCTTTTTCGCCTTTGGGCTGTTTTCATCCTTCGTCCGCCCTCCCGTTTTTTCTGGGTCCATTATACGGCAAAAGGCGGCGGGAAGTAAAGGGGCGCGGGGCGCGGGCGCGGATTTCACAAAAAAATCCGTGACAAACGACGCCCCGGTATGGTATACTGTAAAGGTTACAAAACAGAAACAACACGGCGCCCCGCCGCCGAGCAAAAGCGACTTTTTTCTGATATTTTTGGAGGTGCTTGAACACGGACTCCCACATGACCCGTCTGCCCCGGCTGCTCTGGCTGCTGGGGTTTGTATTGGCCCTGTGCTTCTGGGCCGCGCCGCGCGCCGCGGCGGCAGAGTATGACGACACGCTGGACCGCCTGGGCCGCCTGCAGGACCTGGCCGAAAGCTACGCCGCCGAACACGAGGGCGACCCCATCCTGCTGACGCTTTCCTACACCCGCACCGGCAGCTACAACACCGCCATCTGGCAGCTGACCGCCGGGGCCCGCGATTCGGAGTTTGAAGCCTACGTGAACGAGAACGACGCCGACCTGGCCGCGCTGCAGGGCATGACCACCCTGACGCTGCCCACCGGGGAGACCACCGACTTCGGCCATATGCTGGCTTCGATGAACCTGGTGTACAACGGCCTGCCCATCACCGGCAGCTGGGGCGGCGACTGCATGGAACTGGCCAAGTCCTTCCACGGCCAGGCGGACGACGCGGCGGGCTACGCGGGGCTGATGCAGTCCGCCTTCAACACGGGGGACAGTTCCTCCAGCGTGTTCAGCGCCGAGGACCTGCGCGCCGACCTTGACTCGGTGGTGGTGGGCTCCCAGCTGACCGCCGGTTCCAACATTGCCGAGGCCCTGCGCAGCTACTACGACGGCCTGACCGAGTACGACCGCGCCTACCAGTTCATCGCGCTGAGTTTCGGCACCGTGAACACCTCCGACAGCGGCTTTTCCGACACGGTGTACAACGCCATCGTGCAGGACACCGGCATGCAGCTGCTGTTCTACATGAACGATATGTGGACCGGCAGCGGCTGGACCATCGACGAAAGCTACGCCCCCGCCGTGCGCGGCGCCACCGACCTGCTGGCCGGGTACCTGGCCGGGGCCGTGAACGGCGACCGGGTCAAGAGCGAGAGCAACAACCGCCTGGTGGCCATGGGCAGCCAGGCCCTGGCCGACGCACTGAACGCCCTGGGCGACAGCGAAGCCGCCTCTGCGGCGCTGGCCGCGGCGCAGACCGGCGCGTCCAGTACCGTCAGCAGCACCGAGGCCGTGCTCTCGGAGGCGACGCAGACGCTGCAGAGCAGCTTCAACGTCAAGATCTTCGAGTTGTTTTTGCTGATCGTGGCGGCCATCGCGGTGTTCTTCCTCATCATGAGCTGCGCGCTGTTCGTCAGCCACCGGCGCAAATAACCCCTTCCCCGGCCTGCGGTCCGGGGGATTTTTTTTGCGCCGTCCCTTTCACAGTTCGTATATTTTTCCCCCGTTATCCGCCGCGTAAAACGGTTCTCCACGTTGAAATTGTGGAAAACCCGGTGGAAACCGTGGAAAACCCGCCCCATTTCCACGCTGAAACGGGCAATTCCCGCCGGGAAACGCGGCGCGCCCCCGGGGCGGGGCCCGCAGGTTTTCCACCGCGCTTGACAAGGGGGCCGGACCTGTGTACAATAAGGGTATTCTAAAAAGTGTGCAAAGGAGTGACCATTACATGAAGCACATTCAGACCCTCGAGACCCGCGACATGGCCAAGAGCCTGCGCGACGGCGGCTGCGGTGAGTGCCAGACCTCCTGCCAGAGCGCCTGCAAGACCAGCTGCGGCATTGCCAACCAGCCCTGCGAGAAAGCGGACAACTGATTTTTCCACCAACGCTGGCGATCGTGCCGGGCGCCTTACGGCCCCGGCATTTTCTATGGTTATTTTGCAAGGAGTTTTCCATGATCCATCAATATAAATTGGGCGGCTACAACATCGTGCTGGACGTGTTCAGCGGCAGCGTGCACGCCGTGGACGAAGTCGCCTACGACGCCATCGCCCTGATCGACGGCGGCCGCACCCGGCAGGAGGCCGCCGCTGCGCTGGAAGCCAAGTACGCGGGCCGGGACGATGTGACCCCCGCCGACATCGAGGACTGCCTGGACGACATCGACGAACTGACGAAGGAGGGCAAGCTGTTCGCCCCCGACGCTTACGCCGGCCATGCCTTCGACTTCAAGAACCGTTCCAATGTGGTCAAGGCCCTGTGCCTGCATGTGGCCCACACCTGCAACCTGAACTGCAGCTACTGCTTTGCGGCCCAGGGCAAGTTCCACGGCGAGGCCGGGCTGATGAGTTTTGAGACCGGCAAACAGGCGCTGGATTTCCTGGTGGCGCACTCGGGCAGCCGCCGCAACCTGGAAGTGGACTTCTTCGGCGGCGAACCGCTGATGAACTTCGAGGTCTGCAAGCAGCTGGTGGCCTACGCCCGCAGCATCGAGCAGGCGGCGGGCAAGAACTTCCGCTTCACGCTGACCACCAACGGCATCGGCATCACCGACGAAGTCATCGAGTGGGCCAACAAGGAATGCCACAACGTGGTGCTCTCGCTGGACGGCCGCAAGGAAGTCAACGACCGTTTCCGGGTGGACCTGGCGGGCAACGGCAGCTATGACCGCATCGTGCCCAAGTTCCAGAAGCTGGTCAAGGCCCGGGGCGGCAAGGGCTACTACATGCGGGGCACCTTCACCCACCACAATGTGGATTTCACCAACGACCTGTTCCACATGGCCGACGACCTGGGCTTCACCGAGCTTTCGATGGAGCCGGTGGTGGCCCCGCCCGATTCCCCCGAGGCCCTGACCGAAGCCGACCTGCCCAAACTGTTCGACCAGTACGAACTGCTGGCCAACGACATGCTGCGCCGCCAGAAAGCCGGACGGCCCATCACCTTCTACCACTACATCCTGGACCTGAAACACGGGCCCTGCATCTACAAGCGCATCTCGGGCTGCGGTTCGGGCACCGAGTACATGGCCGTGACCCCCTGGGGCGACCTGTACCCCTGCCACCAGTTCGTGGGCGACCCCGACTACAAGCTGGGCAACGTGTGGGACGGCGTGACCAACACCGCCCTGCGGGACGAGTTCAAGCTGTGCAACGTCTACGCCCGGCCCGACTGCCGGGACTGCTGGGCGCGGCTGTACTGCGCGGGCGGCTGCGCGGCCAACGCCCTGCACGCCACCGGGGACATCCACGGCACCTACGAGTACGGGTGCCGTATCTTCCGCAAGCGCATGGAGTGCGCGCTGATGATCCAGGTGGCCCAGCGGCTGGACCCCGAACTGGCCCGCCACGCCGTGCAGTACGAGAGCGACTGCGACGGCTGCGGCGAGACCAGAGAAGGCTGCGAATAACAGGAAACGCCGGGACCCCCGATCCGAACGGATCGGGGGTCCCGTGGTTTTCCGGGGAAACGGCCGGCACTCAGCCGAAACAGGCCGCGATCTCCCGCATGCGGGCCGTCTGGACCACGCCGAAGGGGCAGCGGCGGTCACAATGGCCGCACTGGACGCAGTCGTCCGCATGGCGGGCTCCTCCGCCAGCCGGACCAGCCGGTACGGGGGCGCGCCCCTGTTTTTGGCGTTCCATCCCTCCGCCCCTTTCACAGCCCCATGCGCCGGGCGCGCTGCTCGGCGGCGGCGATCTGCCGCAGGCGGGGCTCCGCGTGGGCGAAGAATTTTTGGAACGCCGCGCAGTAGTAGTTCTGCCGCCCGCCCTGCGCGCCGGTGGTCCAGTCCCGCTTGCAGCCTCCCTGGCACAGAGCCTGCCAGCGGCAGGCCGCGCAGGGGGCGGGGTGGTCCAGCCCTTCCTGCAGGAATTCCTGCTCCCGCCGCCCTGCGCTGAGGGCGGCCAGCGGCGTCTGGTGGATGTTGCCCAGCTTCCACTCGTCCAGGGCGAAGAAGTCGCAGGGGTAAACGCTGCCGTCGCCCTCCACCACCGCGTAGGCCCCGCAGCTGCCGCTGGTGGCGCAGGTGCCCGCGGGCAGGCCCATGGCCAGGTGCACATAATCGTCGAACAGGCGCACGCTGGTGTAGCGTCCGGCGGCCCAGTCCCGGTACCATTCGTCGAACAGGCTGCACAGGAACGTGCCGTAATCCTCCGGCGTCAGCGACCAGGGGCGCTGGCCCCGCGGCTCGCCCAGAGGGTCCAGGCAGGGGATGAACTGCAGATAGCGCACGCCGGTCTTTTGCAAAGCATGGTAGGTGCGCACGGCGCTTTTGGCACAGCGGCGGGTGACCACGCAGAGCAGGTTGCACTCCACCCCGGCTTTTTGCAGCAGCCGCAGGTTCTTCTGCACCCGGGTCCAGGTGCCCTTGCCCGCCGCGTCGATGCGGAAGGCGTCGTGCAGGTCCTTGTCGCCGTCCACCGAGATGCCGGTCAAAAAGCGGTGGCGGGCCAAAAATTCCGCCCACTCCGCGTCCAGCGCGAGGCCGTTGGTCTGCAGGGCGTAGGCCACCGGCAGGCGCGCGGTGTTCTGCGCCTCCACCATGGCGGTAAAATCCCGGAAAAAGTCCAGCCCCGCCACCGTGGGCTCCCCGCCCTGGAAGGCGAAGCTGACGCTGCCGTCCCACCCGGCGGCGTCCAGCGCCTGACGGATGAGCAGCGCGGCGGTGTCCCGGCTCATGACGCCCAGGCTGGCCTCGGTACGGTTGGCGGCTTCGTCCTCATAGAAACAATAGCGGCAGCGCATATTGCACAGGCTGGAAGCCGGTTTGACGAGCAGATTGACGTGCATGGGGGACCTCTCCTTTCAGGCGCGGGCGTTTGCTTTCCTTATTATAGCAAGGCGGCGGGCTGTCTGCAAGCCGCGCAGGGGGTACGGTAATGGAGGTAAGTACTTGTCAGGGACGGCCGCGGGGTTTATAATAGTCCGGTTCAGAAAACAAACGAAAGGACGGCAAACACCTTATGACGCAAGCCCCAGCCGCCGCAGCCGCCGGGTGGCGCGGCCAGCTCCGCCGCCTGGCGGCGTTGAGCGTGCCCGCCATTCTGGCGCAGCTGAGCTCAATGGCCATGCAGTACATCGACGCGGCCATGGTGGGCAGCCTGGGGGCGGGCGCGTCGGCTTCCATCGGGCTGGTGTCCACCTCCACCTGGCTGCTGGGCGGGCTGTGCATATCGGCCGCCACCGGCTTTTCGGTGCAGGTGGCCCACCTGATCGGCGCAGGCCGGGACGGCGAAGCCCGGGACGTGCTGCGCCAGGCCCTGCTGGCCGCCCTGGCCGTGGGGCTGGCCATGGCCGCCCTGGGCTGCGCCGCCAGCCCCTGGCTGCCCCGCTGGCTGGGCGGCGACCCGGCCATCTGCGGCGACGCGTCCGCCTACTTCCTGATCTACGCCTGCGCCCTGCCTGCGGTGCAGATGCGCCAGCTGGCGGGCAGCATGCTGCAATGCAGCGGCAACATGCGCACCCCCAGCCTGCTGAATACCCTGATGTGCGGGCTGGACGTGGTCTTTAACGGGCTGCTGATCTTCCCCCGCATCGAGCTGTTCGGGCTGACGGTCCCCGGCGCGGGGATGGGCGTGGCCGGGGCCGCGCTGGGCACCGCCCTGGCCGAGTGGGTCACCGCCGCACTGATGCTGGCCGCCGTCTGCCTGTATTCCCCGGCGCTGAACCTGCGGCGGAAAGGCCGCTGGCGGCCCTCCGGCGCCTGCCTGCGCAATGCGGCCCGCATCGCGCTGCCCATGGCCTTTGAGCACACGGTGCTCTGCGGGGCGCAGATCGCCTCCACCCGCATCGTAGCGCCGCTGGGCACGGTGTCCATCGCGGCGAATTCCCTGGCCGTCACGGCCGAGAGCCTGTGTTACCTGCCGGGGTACGGCGTGTCGGCGGCGGCCACCACGCTGGTGGGCCAGAGCCTGGGCGCCAAACGCCGGGACCTGGCCCGGCGCTACGCCCGCATGGCCGTGGCCCTGGGCGCGGCGCTGATGAGCGGCATGGCCGTGCTGATGTACCTGGCCGCCCCGGCAGTGTTCGCGCTGCTGACGCCGGACCCCGCCGTGCAGGCCCTGGGCGTGCAGGTGCTGCGCATCGAAGCCTTTGCCGAGCCGCTGTACGCGGTGTCCATCGTGGCGGCGGGGGCCATGCGCGGCGCGGGGGACACCCTGGTGCCCAGCCTGATGAACCTGGTGAGCATGTGGGGCGTGCGCATCACCGCCGCGGCCCTGCTGGCCCCCCGCCTGGGGCTGGCGGGCGTGTGGCTGGCCATGTGCGGCGAACTCTGCGTGCGCGGGCTGCTCTTTTTGCTCCGCCTGCTGCGGGAACGCTGGCTGCAGCGGAGCATCGAGGTGTAGGCGGCCCGCCAAAAACCTACTGTTGCGATAAGGTATTGGCAAGCCTGCCCAAACCGTGTATACTAGAACCGGCAGGCTTTGCGCCTGCGGGAAGAAGGGAACAGAAGATGAACTATCTATGCAACCTGTTGGTGGAATCCTTTTGGCAGATCCTGCTCCCGGGCCTGACCATGACCATTCCGCTGACTGCGATCTCCTTTGCCATCGCGCTGGTCATTGCGGTGGCCGTGGCGCTGGTGCAGTTCGCCAAAGTGCCGGTGCTGCGCCAGCTGGCCCGCTTTTACATCTGGGTGATCCGCGGCACGCCGCTGCTGGTGCAGCTGTTCGTGGTGTTCTACGGCCTGCCCCATGTGGGCATCCTGATCGACGCGTTCCCGGCGGCGATCCTTGTGTTTTCCATCAACCAGGGCGCCTACTGCGCCGAGACCATCCGCGCGGCGCTGGAATCGGTGCCGGTGGGCCAGCTGGAAGCCGCCGAGTGCGCGGGCCTGAGCTGGGCGCAGTCCATCCGGCGCATCGTGCTGCCCCAGGCGCTGCGCACGGCTTTCCCGCCGCTGTCCAACTCGCTGATCGGCATGGTGAAGGACACCTCGCTGGCGGCCAACATCACCGTGACCGAGATGTTCATGGCCACCGAGCGCATCGTGGCCCTGACCGCCGAACCGCTGGCGCTGTACATCGAGGTCGGCCTGATCTACCTGCTGTTCTGCACGGCGCTCACCAAGCTGCAGGCCGTGGGCGAGAAAAAACTCAGCGTCTACGCCTGAGGGAAGGAGGCCCCCTATGTTATTGGAAGCAAAAAACATCCGCAAATCCTTTGACGGGCAGGACGTGCTCAAGGGCGTGGACCTGCAGGTGGACAAAGGCGACGTGGTGGCCATCCTGGGCCCCAGCGGTTCCGGCAAGACCACCCTGCTGCGGTGCATCAATTTTCTGGAACGGGCCGACGGCGGCACGCTGACGCTGGACGGCGAGACTTTCGACCTGCCGGGCATCGGCAAAAAGGACGTGGCGCGGCTGCGGAAAAAGACCGCCTTCGTGTTCCAGAACTACAACCTGTTCCGCAACAGGACCGCTTTGCAGAACGTGACCGAGGGGCTGATCGTGGGCCGCCGGATGCCCCGCGCCCGGGCCGTGGCCCTGGGGGAGCAGGCGCTTCAAAAGGTGGGCCTGCTGGACCGCCGGGACGCCTACCCCAGCCAGCTTTCGGGCGGGCAGCAGCAGCGGGTGGCCATTGCCCGGGCCATCGCCACCAGCCCCGCCATCATCTACTTCGACGAACCCACCTCGGCGCTGGACCCCGAACTCACCGGCGAAGTGCTGGCCGTCATGCGCACGCTGGCCGACGAGGGCATGACCATGCTGGTCGTCACCCACGAGATGGGCTTCGCCCGCAACGTGTCCGACAAGGTGGTCTTTATGGAACACGGCGTGGTGGTGGAAGCCGGGGCCTCGGCGGAGTTCTTCGCCCATCCGCGGGAGGAGCGCACCCGGGCCTTTTTGCAGACCTTGAACGCGGGGCAGGCCAAGGGCTGATGCCCCCACACATTCCGATTTTTTAAGGAGGGACTACCATGAAAAACAAAAAAACTCTGACCGCCGCCCTGGCGCTGGCCATGTCCGCCGCGCTGCTGGCGGGCTGCAGCGGCACGGCCGCCGGCAGCACCCCTGCCGGGAGCGCCCCTGCCACGGCGGAGAACGCCGGGGACGGAGACCTGCTGGACAAGATCCAGCAGGCGGGCGTGATGATCGTAGGCACCGAGGGCACCTACTCCCCCAACAGCTACCACGACGAGAACGGCGACCTGGTGGGCTTTGACGTGGACGTGGCCCGCGGCGTGGCCGAGCACCTGGGCGTGGAGATCCAGTTCGTGGAGGCGGAGTGGGATTCCCTGTTTGCCAGCATGGACTCCGGCCGCATCGACCTGGTGGTGAACGAGGTGGAAGCCTCGGAGGAGCGCCGCCAGAAATACGATTTCTCGGAACCGTACACCTACGTCCACGGCGCGCTGCTGGTGGGCGCCGACAACACCGACATCACCGGCTTTGACGACCTGGCGGGCAAACGGGCCGCCCAGAACCTGACCAGCAGCTGGGGCCAGCAGGCCGAAGCCTACGGCGCCGAACTGGTCAGCGTGGACGCCGTGGCCCAGGGCATCGAGCTGATCCTCAGCGGCCGGGCCGACTGCATGCTCAACGCCGAGACCGCCTTCTACGACTACCTGAACAAGCACCCCGACGCCGCCGTGCAGATCGTGGCCGAGACCGATACCACCACCTCCTCCTGCATCCCGGTGCCCAAGGGCAATGAGCGGCTGGTGGCCGCCATCAACGAGGCGCTGGACGAGATGCGCGCCTCCGGCGAACTGGCCGCCCTGTCGCAGCAGTATTTCGGCGCCGACGTGACCAGCGAATAAGGAGCGCGCCATGACCTACGATTTTGACGCCCTGATCGACCGCCGGGGCACCCACTGCACCAAGTGGGACGTGGCCGACGGCGAACTGCCCATGTGGATCGCCGATATGGACTTTGCCACCGCGCCGGAGATCGCCGCCGCCGTGCAGCGGCGGGCCGCCCACCCGGTGTACGGCTACACCGACGTGCCCGCCGAATGGTACGACGCCATTGCCGGATGGTGGCGCACCCGCCACGGCTTTGCCATCGACCCCCAGTGGCTGATCTTTTCCACCGGCGTGGTGCCCACCATCTCCAGCGTGGTGCGCAAGCTGACCACCCCGGCCGAGAAGGTGCTGGCCCTGACCCCGGTGTACGACATCTTCTACCATTCCATCGAGAACAACGGCCGCCTGGTGCTGGAATGCCCCCTGACCTATGCGGACGGGGCCTACGGCATCGACTGGACGGACCTGGACGCCAAGCTGGCGGACCCCCAGACCAGCCTGATGATCCTGTGCAACCCCCACAACCCCACGGGCCAGATCTGGGACAAAGAGACGCTGGCGCGCATCGGCGCGCTGGCCGCGCGGCACCATGTGGTGGTGCTTTCGGACGAGATCCACTGCGACCTGACCGACCCCGGCTGGGACTACACCCCCTTTGCCGCCGCGTCGGCGGAATGCCGGGCCAACAGCATCACCTGCCTGGCCCCCACCAAGGCGTTCAACCTGGCGGGGCTGCAGACTTCGGCGGTGTCGGTGCCTGACCCGGCGCTGCGCCACAAGGTCTGGCGGGCGCTGAACACCGACGAAGTGGCCGAGCCCAACTGCTTTGCCGCCGAGGCCGCCGTGGCCGCCTTCACCAAAGGCGGGCCCTGGCTGGACGCCCTGCGGGCCTACCTGGCGCAGAACAAGGAGGCGGCCCGGGCCTTTATTTCCCGCGAACTGCCGGCGGTGCGGGCGGTGGTCTCCCACGGGACCTACCTGCTGTGGCTGGACTGCAGCGCCCTGACGGCGGACGGCGCTGCGCTGGCCCGCTTCCTGCGCGAGCGCACCGGGCTGCGGCTCTCGGCCGGCGGGGTCTACCGCGGCAACGGCGGGGCCTTCCTGCGCATGAATCTGGCCTGCCCCCGCGCCCGCCTGCAGGACGGGCTGGAACGGCTCAAGCAGGGCCTGGACGCCTATGCCGGGACCGCGCCCTCCGCGCGCTGACAATACGGATACAAACAGCAAGCCGCCGGGCCTGCCCCAATAGGGGCAGGCCCGGCGGCTGCTGTTTACGGCGGGAGGAACGCCGTTTTTACTTGAGGACGATGGCCTGGGTCAGATGGCGCGGGGAATCCGCGTCGATGTTCTTTTTCCGGGAAATGTAGTACCCGAGGAACTGGCCGATGAAGCCCATCAGCGCGGCGGCCTGCAGTTCGCTGTAGCCGTTTTCGGTCTTGAGGGCGTAGTCGATGTCGGCCATCTTGTCCACATTGGGGCCGATGGCTGCCGTCACGCCGCCGAAACTCTTCATCTGGCGCATCAGGGCGGCGTCGGTCTCCTCGGTGTGCTCGTTGGAGAGCAGCACCAGCAGGGTGTTCTCATCCACCAGGCTCATGGGGCCGTGGCGGTACTCCATGCTGTAGTAGGCTTCGCTGTTGGAGATGCCCATTTCCTTCATCTTGTTCATGCACTCGTTGCCCACGCCGTAGTAGGCGCCCTGGCCCAGCGTGATGAACAGGTTGAGGTCCGGCTTTTCGGCAATGATCTTCTTCGCCATGGCGTCGCTGGCCTCCAGCAGTTTCCGGGCCTCGGCGGCGTAGTCCTTCATGGCGTCGATCTCGGCGGTCTTGCCCGCGGCGTAGAAGGCCAGGATCTGGGCCAGGAACACCATGGAGGTGAAGCTGCGGGTCATGATGACGCTGTCCTCCGGGGTGTTGGGGGCCAGGATGTAGTGCTCGTTGTACTTGCTGCTGTCGGGGTCGCAGGTGATGGCCAGGCTGCTCACACCGGGCAGGGTGTGCACCTTGTCGATGGCCATGCGCACCTCGGTGGTGTAGCTTTTGCGGGTGATGGGCAGCACCAGCGTGCGCTTGCCCTTGATGTAGTTTTCGGGGAAGAAGAGCAGTTCGCTGCAGGGCACGGCGGTGGCCGGGGTGGCGTTGGAAGCCTGCCACAGATAGGCGGAAGTCTGCGCCAGGTACAGCGAGGTGCCGCAGCCGGTGAAGATCAGCTGGTCATAGGGTTCGGCAAAGACTTCGTCCAGCGTTTTTTCGATCGCGGGCAGGGTGTCCAGGATAGCCTGGAAGGACTCCGGCTGGCCGTAGATCTCGCGATAAGTGATAGAGCTGTTTTCTTTCATGGCAAAATACCTCCATATCCATTAACCTGTAATGACAAGATAGATTCCCACCACGGCCATAAAGCCGCAGACGAGTTTTTTGAGCCCCGCCGCACTCAGGCGGGCGAAGAGTTTCAGGCCGCAGAAGGTGCCGGCCGCCAGGCCCAGCAGCGCCCAGACCCCCCAGGCGAGGATCTGCCCCGTCACATGGCCCAGCGCCACATGGGTGAAAAAGATGTAGGCGGTGGAGATGACAAAGTAGGCCTGCAGGGTGGCGTTGTATTCCTCCTTGCTGCGGGTGGCGGCCAGGTAGTAGGCTACCATGGGCGGGCCGCCGATGCTCATGAGCCCGCCGCACACCCCGCTGACGGACCCGGCAATAAAACCGTTGACCGCGTTGCCTTTCAGCGTCAGGCGGCTGCTGAAGAAGATGAAGTAGACGCTCAGCAGCACCAGCGTGACGCCCAGGATGCGGCGCAGCACCGCTTCGGCGCTGCCGGACTGGAACCAGACGCCGGTCAGGCTGAAGATGGTGTTGGCGACAAGCGGCCACACCAGCAGCCGCCAGCGGATGAAGCGGCGGTATTTGAGGGCGATGGTCCCCACCATGAAGAAGGAGGTCATGACCTCCAGGATGGCGGCGGACTGGAAGGGGATCACCAGCGGCAGCACCGACATGAGCACGATGGCGTAGCCGAAACCGCTGGCAGACTGGATGAAGCTGCCCGCGAAGGCCGCCAGCAGGATGTACAGCGCCGTCATGGCTTATGCCTTGCCCGCCGAGCCGGAGAGTTCGATGATCTTTTTGATGTCCTCGGCCAGAGCGTCGCTGGCGTACTGGCTCAGTTTCCAGCTGTGGCCCTGGTGGTCCAGGTTGTTCAGGGCTTCCTGGTAGTGCTGGACGTACTTGTAGCGGATCTCGGTGCCGAAGTTGATCTTGGCCACGCCCAGGCTGATGGCGTCCTTGACCACCTGCTCTTCCATGCCGGTGCAGCCGTGCAGCACCAGCGGGATGTCGGTGAATTTGCGCACGTTTTCCAGCACGTCCAGGTGGATGTCCGGCTTGCCCTTGTAGTAGCCGTGGGCGTTGCCGATGCCGATGGCCAGCGTGTCGGGCTGGCACAGGCCCAGGAACTCGCGCACCATCTCGGGGTCGGCAATGTTCTTGTTCTCCTGCACCACGCCGTTGTCCAGGCGCTGCAGTTCGCCGATCTCGGCTTCCACCGGCACGCCGAAGCAGTGGGCCACCTTGATGACCTCATTGGTCATGGCGGCGTTCTCGGCCGCCGGGTGGGTGGAGCCGTCGATCATGACGCTGGTGAAGCCCAGTTTGAGGGCCTCCATGCAGATCGCAAAGTCGGCGCCGTGGTCCAGGTGGATGGACACCGGCACGTCCACTTTGTTGGCGCACCATTTGGCGGTCTCCACGAACCAGTCATGGCCGGAATACGCGCCCGTGCTGACATAGTGGGCCAGGATGATGGGGCTGCGCATCTCCTGCGCGGCCTTGCAGCAGGCGCGAATGATATCATAGTTGCCGCCCTGGGTGTTGATGGCCGGGATGGCGTACCCGCTGCGGGCAGCTTTTTGCATGGTTTCCAGATTGTTGGTAAGCATATGGTGGGACCCTCCTTACTATTGCCCGTTATACAAAATTGGCATCAGCCCTTGACGGCGCCCGCCACAAGGCCCTTGACCATGTACTTCTGGAAGAAGAAGAACAGGATCAGCATGGGGACGGTGCCGACGATAGAGATCGTGTTGATGAGCGACCAGTCGTAGGAAAGTTCGCCCAGGTAGCGCATGGCCACGCCGGCGGACATGGTGCGCAGCGCGTCGTTCTGGATCAGCGTGACCGCATGCAGGTAGTCGTCCCAGGTCATGAGGAAGGCGTAGATCGCCACAGCCAGCATGCCCGGCTTGACCAGCGGGGTCACGATGCGCCACAGCACCTGCAGCCGGGAGGCGCCGTCCACGTAGGCGGCCTCCTCCACTTCCCGGGGCACCCCGTCAAAGAAGCTGGCCATCAGCATGACGGTGAAGGGCAGCATGGCCGCCGTCAGCGCGAAGATCAGGCCCGGATGGGTGTTGATCAGGTGCATCTTGTTCATCAGGTCATACAGGCTGATCATGCGGCTGACCACCGGGAACATCTGGCTGGACAGCAGCGCCGCCGTGACCCAGGCGTTCCAGCGGAAGTGGAACCGGCTGAGGGCATAGCCCGAAAGGATCGCCAGCACCGTGGTGATGAGCGCCGTGGCGCCGGACACGATGAAGTTGTTTTTGTAGTAGACGAAAAAGTCGTTGTTTTTGGTAAACAGGTTGATGTAGCTCTGCACCGTGGGTTCTGCCGGGATAAAGGTGGGCACGCTGCGGTAGGCTTCCATATTGGTCTTGAAGCTGGTCATCAGCACCCAGTACAGCGGGAACAGAAGGAACAGCAAAATGATGAACAGGGCCACATATTTGATGATATTCAGGCCCAACTCCTGACGTTTCACAGCAGGTTCCTCCTTTCCTCAGCTCATATCTTCCTTGGGGAAGATCTTGTTGTACAGGAATATGACCACGATCATCAGCAGCATCCAGATGGTGGTCACCGCCGCGCCGCTGCCCAGGTTGTTGGAGACGAAGGCTTCGCGGTAGCTCAGGATCGCCAGGGTGGTGGTGCTCTCGTTGGGGCCGCCGCCGGTCATCGTCCAGATCAGCGGGAACTGCTTGAAGTTTTCGATGATCGCCATGGAGACCACGATGCTGATGACGCTCTTCATGTAGGGGATCACGATGGCAAAGAACTTTTTGGTGCGGGAAGCGCCGTCGATGGTGGCGGCTTCCAGCATATCGTCGGGCACGTTCTGCAGGCCCGAGAGCAGCAGCAGCGTGGTCAGGGGGATCTGCTTCCACAGCGCGGCGATGGCTACGCCCACCAGCGCTGTGCCCGGGTCGTTGAGGATGGCGAAGTCGCTGACGGCGCCGCCCGTGAGCACCCCGACGATGTACTTCAGCAGGCCGTACTGGGGCTGGAAGATCCACATCCAGATCAGGGCCGAGATGATGGTGGGCACCACCCAGGGCATCATCATGATGCTGCGGATGAACCGGGCGCATTTCACATTGGAGTTCAGGATCAGCGCCAGGGTCATACCCAGGATAAACTGGATCAGCACCACGCCCACCACAAAGGTCAGCGTGGTGACGATGGCGGGCAGCAGCTTGCCGCCGTTGAACAGGCGGATATAGTTTTCAAAGTTGTTCCATTCGCCGGGTTTTCCCGAGATGATGTTGCGCACTTTGAATTCCAGGAAACTTTTGATGACGGAGTCGATGACCGGCACCAGGATAAAAATGGTGGTCACCAACAGCGTGGGCAGGATCAGAATGGCCGAAAACAGCTGGTCGCCCCGCTTTTTATTCAGGAGCACACGAGGTGGCTTCCGATCGGTTTTGGCAATTGGCATCAGGTCTTCACATTCCTTTCTGAGCGGTTCTTTGCACAGACGGTCCGGGGCAAACGTATGGGGAGGGCGGGATAAAGGCCTTTATCCCGCCCTCCCCGCTTACATCAGTTTGTGTATTGTGCTTACGGGTACGCTATGGTCACGCCACATAGTTCTGTGCGGCACTGCGGAAGTCCTCAATGGCGGTATCCACATCGGCGCCGCCCACGGTGACATTCTGGGCCAGCGTGCACAGTTCCAGGTTCAGGTCGTTCAGCATGGGGATGCTGGGGGAGTTGATGGCGTTCTGGGTCGCGTCACGGGCGCCTTCCAGCACAGGGTTCAGCTCCATATCCTTCATATCTTCGATCACGGGGTAGGCGGGGGTGATATTGCGGATATAGTCGCCCAACACATCCTCGGTGAGCATGTACTCGGTGAGCAGACGGCAGGCTTCGCGCTGGGCGTCGCCGTTGTCCATGTACAGCAGGATCTGGCCGGACAGCATGGACGCGCCGTCGCCGTCGCCGCCCTTGAGGGGCATGGCGGACGCCGCGAAGTTCGCCGCGTCGGGGTTGATGGTGGTCACGCCGTTGAAGCCCCAGCTCTGGTCATAGTACATAGCCAGCTGGCCGGTGGCGAACAGCTGCCGCAGATCCTTCAGCTTGGCGTTCTGGGGGTTGTAGCCCTTCTCGTCCAGCGTCTTGAGCATGGTGATGGCATCCTTGAAGCCCTGGTTGTCGATGGAGAGCTGGCCGTTCTCATCCAGGACCGTACCGCCGAAGTTGAAGATCATGGAGTTGATGGCGGAGCCGGAGATGGCGACGGAGGAGGTCGTCTGGCCGAAAGCGTAGACCTTGTTGCCGTCCTCGGTGGTCAGCTGGGAGAGCTTCTCTGCCATTTCCAGCATCTCGTCATAGGTGGTGGGCGGGGTGTTGGGGTCCAGGCCCGCCTGCTCGAACAGGTCCTTGTTGTAGAAGAGCATGAACGCGCAGTCATACATGGGCAGGCCGCAGACTTCGCCGTCCATCATGCAGGACTCCAGGGCGTTCTGGTCGAACTTGTTCAGGTACTCCTCGTCAAACACTTCGGACACGGGGATGGCCAGCCCGGCGTCCACCAGGGTGGGCACCCAGGTGCTCTCGCCGAACATCATGTCCGGCATATCGCCGCCGCCCGCCTGGTTGATGACCTGGTTGACGATCTCGCCGTAGGGCGCGGTGACCCACTCGATGGTGATGTTGGGGTACTTCTCCTCAAAGCCGGTCTTCACGCCTTCCCAGAATTCGGTGTAGCCGCTTTCCAGCAGGGCATAGTTGGCAAATTTGATGGTGACCTCTTCCCCGCCAAGGGCGGCTTCCTCCCCGGTGGCGCTGGTCGCAGCGCTTCCCGAGTCGGTCGCGGTGCTGCCGGAACTGCCGGCGCCCCCGCCGCAGGCGGTCAGGCTCAGCGTCATGGCGGCCGCCAGGGCAGCGGCGGTCAGTTTCATGTACTTCTTCATGCTGTTCCTCCTTTTTTATGTGACATATGTTCCTCCCTGCCGCAGAAGCAGGGTACAGCCGAAGGCGGGGCCCGCGGGGCGGGCGCGGAAGATACACACGTGTGTAGTTTCCGCCTAAGAAAAGCTCGTGTGTTGATACCCCTCTTTTCCTCACATTGCTGTGCGCCGGCCTTGCCGCGCACCCGGACGATATACACACGAGAGTACATACAGGACACTGTTAAGTTACTGGCCTTATTATAGCGCTCTTTTTCTCATTCGTCAACCGCTTTTCAACATGGTTTTTGCTTTTTGGTGAAAATCACAATCCTTCTTCTTTTTCTTTGTGTAAAGCCACAATAAATCGGCCGCCGTTTGCCCCAAAACGGCCCTGCGGGGGCGCTCAGGCGCTCTCCCGCCGGATGAGCCGGGTCTGGAAGCTGCGGGGTTCCGGCACGCCGCCGCCGTTGAGCATCTGTTCCAGCATTTCCACCGCCGCCTTGCCGATCTGGTCGCGCTGGATCTCGATGGAAGTCATGGTGGGGCGCATGTACTGGCTCAGGCTGGAATTGTCGAAGCCCACCACGGCCACGTCCTCGGGGACGCGCCGCCCCAGGTCGATGGCGGCGCGCATGGCGATGCAGGCCACCTTGTCGCTGCGGCCCAGGATCGCGTCCACCGGGTGGGCGGCACAGTAGGCAGCCACGGCCGCGGCCAGTTCCTCCGGGCTGGTGCAGCCGGTGATGACATACGGCGCAAGGCCCAGGGCCTCCATCTCGTCATAATAGCCGTGCAGGCGGTAGTCCCCCCGCCCGCTGAAATGCCCGTGGGTGGAGAAACGGTCCACATACAGGATATGCCGCCGCCCCTGCCCCGCCAGGAAGCGCACGCCCTCCCGCGCGCCGTTGTACAGGCCGGTATGGATGACCGCCGCGCCGGTCAGGTCCTGGTAGTTCCGGTTCTGCAGCACCACCACGGCCAGCCCTGCGGCCACGAACTGGTGCAGGTAGCTTTCCGGGATGCTGAGGGAACTGACGATGATGCCGTCGCACTGGCGGCTGATGACCTGGCTGACGAAGTCGTCGTCGTTGCGGTTGGCGATCAGGCTGATGAGGTAGCCCTTGCTGTAGGCATGGTAGTCCATGACGTCGATCAGCTGGCTGAAATGCTCGGTGCTGATGTTGTCGGCAATAAAGACGATGTGGTTGGTCTTTTTGCCCTTGAGCGCGCGGGCGATGCGGTTGGGCTGGTAGTTCAGTTCCTTGACCGCCTGCAGCACCCGTTCCCGCTTGCCTTTTTCCACATAGCGGTTGTTGTTCAGCACGTAGGACACGATGGTCTCGCTGACGCCGGCGCGCCGGGCCACGTCCTTTCTGGTAACAGCCTGTTTGGTCATATGCGTTCGCTCCCCTGCCATGGCGTTTCTGCTTTCTGCCAGCAGTATACCATATTTGGGCGGCCGGGGGCAATTTGTTTTGCAGGCTTTGGCGCGGGAAGGGGCAAATTTTTCCGCGCGGCGGGGGGCGGGCGCCCGCCGCTGCGACCGGCTCCGCCAAATTCGTCATTCTGCCAAATCCCGGCCTGCTTTTTTGTAGGGGCCGACAAATCTTGCCGCCGGGTTTGTTTTTTCTTTGACAGCCGCCGGGTTCCGTGCCTATAATAAGGAGAGCAAACGTGTACACACGTGTTTACACCGCTGCCGGCGGTGTCTGCACGGCCTGACCCCGCATCACAGAAAAAGGAGTGAAAACAATATGGTACATGCCACTTTGAACGTCGGGTTCGTCACCACTCTCTCCGGGCGCTGGCCCCGGGAACGCCCCCAGACCCTGCACGCGGATTACAGCGAGTGGGCCCGCCGCGAACTGACCGGCGCCGAGGTCGCCGTCTACCCCGAGATCGTCACCAACACGGCCGAAGCCGCCGCCTGCGCGGCCTGGCTGCGCGCCCGCCAGGTGGACGTGGTGCTGCTGGTCATCGGCGCCTTCACGGGCGACGACGTAAGCTGCAAGCTTTCGCAGGAACTGGGCAAGCCTTTGATCCTGTGGGCCACCCACGAGGCCCCCTTCGTGCGGCAGGAGCGGCTGTGGGCCAACGCCCTGTGCAGCGCCATGATGAACAACGCCGCCGTCAAGCGCATCGGCGGGGAGTGCTGGCCCGTCTACGGCGACAAGGAAGAACCCGCCGTCTGCGAGGAGATCCGCACGCTGGTCACCGCCCTTGCGGCCAAAAAGAAGCTGGCCAACACCAGCCTGGGCCTGCTGGGCTACCGGCCCACGGCCTTCTACAACTGCTCGTTTGACGAAATGACCATCCGGCGGCTGTTCGGCATCCGCATGGAGGGCACCGAGCTCAAGCTGGTCTTTGACCGCATGGCGCAGCTGGACGCCGCCGAAGTCCGCGCCGACATGGAAAAAGTGCGCGCAGACTTCCATCTGGACAGCCTGTCCCGCCTGCCGGACGCCGACCGCAACCTTTCGGAACAGAACCTGGAAAACCACAGCCGGGTCTACCTGGCGCTGAAACAGATCATTCCCGAGATGGGCTACGACTACTGCACCATCAAGTGCTGGCCCGAGATGGGCGCGGTGAAATGCCAGCCCTGCGGCGTGCTCAGCCGCCTGGCCGACGAGGGGCTCAGCGTGATCTGCGAAGGCGACGTGGACGCCGGCATCGGCACCATCATCGAGCGGGAAATGACCGGCCAGCCCACTTTTGTGGCCGACATGATCAACGCCGATCCCGCCGCCAACACGCTGACCTTCTGGCACTGCGGCAACGCGCCGCTGAGCCTGTACGACCTTGCGGACGGGCTGGAACTGCGCAACCACCCGCTGGTGGGCAACGGCAGCGCCTTCTGGGGCGTGCTGAAACCCGGCAAGGTCACGGTGGTGCGGGCCAGCGTCATCGACGGGCGCTACCACCTGGTGCTGCTGCGCGGCGAGGCCGTGCCCACCGTGCGCAACACCCGCGGCACCATGGTCAACGTGCGGGTGGCCCGCCCGGTGGCCGATGTGACCCGCGACATCTTCGACAAAGGCATCGCCCACCACTACAGCCTGGTGTGGGCGGACATCGGCGACGCGGTGGTGCAGCTGGGCCGCGTGCTGAACATCCCGGTGATCGAATTGTAAGCCCCGCCGCGCGCCCGGGCGCACCCGCCGGGGCCGGTGAACATTCTTTGAATATCTGCAGGAGGTAATCCCATGCCCAACGCACTGATCGTCCACGGCGGCGCCCCCACCGCCGTCATCAACGCATCCCTCTACGGCGCCGTCACCGAGGCGCACAAACACCCCGAGATCGAGCATTTCTATGCGGCCATCGGCGGTTCGGGGGCCATCCTGCGGGAACAGTTCCTGGATCTGCTCACCGTCCCGCAGGAGGAACTGGAACTGCTGCTGCAGACCCCCGGCAGCGCCATCGGCACCAGCCGGGACCCGCTGGAGCAGCCCGACTATGACCAGATCGCCCGGGTCATCGCCAAACACAACATCCGCTACGTCTTTTTCACCGGCGGCAACGGCAGCATGGACACCTGCGGCAAGGTCTACCAGGCCTGCACCCGCGTGGGGGTGGAAGTGAACGTGGTGGGCATCCCCAAGACCATCGACAACGACATTTCGGTGACCGACCACGCCCCCGGCTTCGGCAGTGCGGCCCGCTACATGGCCGAGACCACCGCCGAGATCAGCCAGGACGTGCGCGGCCTGCCCATCCACGTCTGCATCATCGAGGCCATGGGCCGCAACGCGGGCTGGATCGCGGCGGCCTCGGCGCTGGCCCGCAGCGGCGACGGCGACGGCCCCGACCTGATCTACCTGCCCGAAGTGCCCTTTGACGAGGAACAGTTCCTGGCCGACGTGCAGCGCCTGCACCGCGAGAAAGGCGGCGTGGTCGTGGTCGCCAGCGAGGGCCTGCGCGGGCCCGACGGCAAGCCCATCGTGGAACCCATCTTCCAGGTAGGGCGCGCGGTCTACTACGGCGACGTGTCGGCCCATCTGGCCAACCTGGTCATCCGCAAGCTGGGCATCAAGGCCCGCAGCGAGAAACCCGGCATCGCGGGGCGCGCCAGCGCCGCCTACCAGTCCCGCCTGGACCGCGACGAGGCCGTGACCGCCGGTTCCACCGCCGTGCGCGCCGCCGTGGAAGGCCGGAACGGCGTGATGGTGGGCTTCCGCCGCCTGCCCGGCGACGAGTACAAGGCCGAGACCGTGCTGATCCCCATCGAGCAGGTCATGCTGGAAGAGCGCACCATGCCCAGGGAGTACATCGCCGAAAACGGCCACGACGTGACCCAGGCTTTCGTGGACTGGTGCCGCCCGCTGCTGGGCGAACCCATCCGCAAGTATATCACCTTCAAGAACAAGCCCCTGAGCACGCTGTAACGCACTGCTGCCGCCCCGCCGCCGGAAAAGTTCCGGCGGCGGGGCTTTTTTGACGGCAGGCCGGAGCGGGCGGGCAGCCGCAATTTCTTGACATCCCCCCTGTAAATGCTCATGTGCCGTAAAGTAACACAAGAAAACTTGATAGACATCAGTCTCCTATTCCGTGAAAATTTGCAGAATGGTATTGACAGATTGCGTAATGCGGCATATACTAAGTCATATCAAAATAATTTGATATGAGGTGAGTACATGAGGACAGAGTATCAGGAGCAAGCGAAGGTGTTTAAGGCTCTCTGTGACCCCAAGCGTCTTTCAATCTTGGAACAGCTAAGAAGCGGTGAAAAGTGCGCTTGCGTCTTACAAGAGCCATTAGATTTAACGCAATCTGGTCTTTCATACCACATGAAAATCCTCTGTGACTCTGGAATTGTTGTCAGCCGTCAGGAGGGGAAATGGACACACTACCGCCTGAGCACTTCCGGCAGGGAGTACGCGGTGGAGCTGTTGAAAAAGTTGACAACCCCGGACGCAGAGGAAAAACGCACTTGTCCAAAGTGCGGATAAAAAACGCCATCTACAAGGAAAAGGATGGCGTTTTCTAAGCCACATCATATCAAATATTTTTGATATATTGTTATAAATGAAAGTGAGGTTTTTGCATGGGAGTCTGGGACTTTATTCAAGACCAAGTGCTTGGCATGAAATGGCTAAACGGACTGATCGGGAGAGGTTTGTCTGTACTTGGTTTGGACGTGAATGGACGTATTGGTGGCAGCGTGCAATTTTTTATTTACGATGTTTTGAAGATCACAGTGCTGCTCTGCGTACTGATTTTTATAATTTCTTATATCCAAAGTTACTTCCCGCCGGAGCGTAGCAAGCGTATTTTAGGACGCTTCCATGGAATCTGGGCGAACATTGTGTCTGCCTTGCTGGGAACCGTGACACCATTTTGTTCCTGTTCATCTATACCACTGTTTATCGGTTTTACAAGTGCAGGATTGCCTTTGGGTGTAACATTTTCGTTCCTGATTTCATCTCCTATGGTAGATTTGGGAAGTCTCGTCCTGCTGATTAGTATTTTTGGCGCAAAAGTTGCCATTGTCTATGTGATTTTAGGGCTTGTTATCGCCGTTGTCGGAGGTACAATCATCGAAAAATTACGCATGGAAAAGTATGTGGAAAGTTTTGTGCTGTCTGCGGGAAAGGTAGATATTGAATCTCCTGATTTGACGAAACGGGAGCGGCTTATTTATGCAAAAGAACAAATGCTTAGCACCTTCAAAAAAGTGTTTCCCTATATTCTGATTGGTGTCGGTATCGGTGCGTTGATACACAACTGGATACCGGAAAGCTGGATTGTTACGGTTCTGGGAAGCAACAATCCCTTTGGCGTAATCATTGCCACGATTGTAGGCATCCCCATGTATGCAGATATTTTTGGCACAATTCCCGTTGCGGAAGCACTTCTTTCCAAGGGCGCTCAGCTGGGTACGGTTCTGTCCTTTATGATGGCGGTTACAACCCTGTCGCTGCCTTCCCTGATTATGCTTCGCAAGGCTGTAAAACCCAAACTGCTGTCGCTGTTCATCGGAATTTGTGCGGTTGGAATTATTTTAGTGGGCTATTTATTTAATGCGTTTCAGATCATTTTGATTTAATAGGAGGTATTGAACTATGGGATTGTTTAACAAAAAGAAAGCGGAAAAAAATTGCTGCTGCGGAAGTAGCTGCACACCCGAAAAGATGGAGCAGGCAGAGACAGTCAAAACGGCTGCCGGCGTGAAAGTGCTGGGGTCTGGCTGTGCCAAGTGCCACGCACTGGAAGATGCTGCGAAAGCAGCACTGGAAGAACTGAACATGGATACAACCATAGACCATGTAACGGATTTCGCCCAAATTGCTGCATACGGCGTGATGACTACCCCTGCCCTTGTTGTGGATGGCAAGGTTGTATCCTATGGTAAGGTTTTGAAAAAGGACGAGGCAAAAGCCCTCATCCAAAAAGTCAGAGGGTAAAGTATGAAAGAAAAGCCAAAAGTAGCATTTATCTGTGTTCACAATTCCTGTCGCAGTCAAATTGCAGAAGCACTTGGGAAATATCTGGCCGCTGATATTTTTGAAAGTTACTCTGCCGGTACAGAAACTGTACCGCAAATCAATCAGGAAGCGGTTCGGTTGATGAAACAACTCTATAACATTGACATGGAAAAAACGCAATACAGTAAACTGTTGAGCGCACTTCCTCCTGTTGATATTGTTGTAACAATGGGGTGTAATGTAAACTGTCCTTATCTACCTTGCAAATATCGGGAAGATTGGGGGCTGGAAGATCCCACAGGAAAAGACGAGGGAGAGTATCGGAAAACCATATCAGCGATTGAGCAAAAAATAACAGCATTAAAGAAATTTATTCAGACTAATTTCAAATAGCAAAGCCTGCCGGAGCAGTCAACGGTCAAGATGAACGGCGCATACGCGCTGCCGTGGAAGGCCGGAACGGCGTGATGGTGGGCTTCCGCCGCCTGCCCGGCGACGAGTACAAGGCCGAGACCGTGCTGATCCCCATCGAGCAGGTCATGCTGGAAGAGCGCACCATGCCCAGGGAGTACATCGCCGAAAACGGCCACGACGTGACCCAGGCTTTCGTGGACTGGTGCCGCCCGCTGCTGGGCGAACCCATCCGCAAGTATATCACCTTCAAGAACAAGCCCCTGAGCACGCTGTAACGCACTGCTGCCGCCCCGCCGCCGGAAAAGTTCCGGCGGCGGGGCTTTTTTGACGGCAGGCCGGAGCGGGCGGGCAGCCGCAATTTCTTGACATCCCCCCCTGTAAATGCTCATGTGCCATAAAGTAACATAAATAAGAGAATAGACAGTCACCTTACTATTCCGAAAAAGCGAGAGCCAGACTGATAGAAATGCGGACTTCATTGTGGTACAATGTAGCACAAGAAAAAGCGATGAAACAGAGCTTACTTTTTGCTTTTTCCGTCTACAAACATCCACGCAACCGCCAGTTGCCGCATTTCCACGTCTGAATGGTGGTTATGCAACTGATAATTCTGCTAAGATTATTCCATACAAAGAAGGGAGAAATTGCAATGAATATGGCAGACAGAATACAATATTTAAGGAAAACAAAAGGAATATCACAAGAGGAACTTGCAGATAAGGTTGGCGTTTCAAGACAAGCTGTTTCTAAATGGGAAAGCGAACAAAGTACACCCGATTTAGAAAAAATAATCATAATGAGCGATTTTTTTGAAGTTACAACCGACTATATTCTGAAAGGTATTGAACCAACAAAAGACAAAGACGAAAAAGGCAGGGAAATCATAAGCAGAATATTATATATTTCATCAACAGCCTTGATTGCCATTGGATTATTTTGTGCTTTTGGCGGGTGGTATGCTGAACAGACAATGGAAACTGTTTGGGGGTCAATGATTATTCAAGCAGTAGGAATTGCTGGCTACTTTATAGGGAGGTTATTGTCGGCGGCAAAAGCACCATTTTATATTGACTGGCTTAATATCGTTGGAATTGCTTTTATGCCGGTCTCTATGATAACTGGTTATCTATCAATTCTTATTTTCAAACAAGGCTGGATTGCTCCCTATCCAAGTGGGATATTTCATGTTTTAATTTTTGGTATAGTGTTCTTAACGATTTGCATTTTAAGTTATATTCTTTTGAGAAAGAAAACACATGGTAGTTTGTAAGAATAATAGCAAAGCCAGCCGAGCCAGCGGGCGGTCAAGATGAACGGCGCATACGCGCCGCCATTGACAGCCCCGCCCGCCTTTGCTGGTAGGCAATCAAGGGGCGACAGCAAGGAGTGCTGCCGCCCCGCACTATTATCAGAAAGGGGGAATTTCCATGACCGAAGATGAAGCCTACAAGGTGCATATCCAGTACACCTTTAACGCCTTTTGCAAGGTTGTCATTCGTCACGCCGCCATAGATATAATTTTGAAGCTGCGCCGGAGGTGGGAACGGGAAGTTTCCCTTGACTATCTGATGAATGAGAAGTTTGTCCAGCTTGCCGAGCCGGAACAGCTTGAAGAATACCTTTTTACCGCCTGCGGCCAGACTGCCGTTCTGTATCATGCGGAGCTTGCCGCCGCCCGGGACGCCGGTTCATCATCCTGGATGAAGCCGCCAGCGCCCAGGACGCAGCCAACGCCCATGCCATCGAGAGCCGCCTGCTGCGCGACCCGGCCCTGACGGTGGTGACCATCACCCACCACATGGACCCCGCGCTGGCCGACGCCTTCGACGGTATTTTGGAGTTGTAAACAGCCAGACAGCCGCGCCCGGCAATTGCCGGGCGCGGCTGTCTTGGCCTGTTGCGCTCAGGGGCGGGGCTCCCAGCCGCCGCGGCCCAGCAGTTCCTCCCGCAGGCGGCAGCCCGTGGGGGTGGCGGCCAGCCCGCCCTCGGCGGTCTCTTTGAGGGCGGGGGCCATGGCGTCGCCCACCTTTTTCATGGCGGCGATGACCTCGTCCGGCGGGATCGCGCTGGGGATGCCCGCCAGCGCCAGTTCGGCGGCCACGAAAGCCCCGGCCACCCCGGCGGCGTTGCGCTTGACGCAGGGCACTTCCACCAGCCCGGCCACCGGGTCGCACACCAGGCCCAGCACGTTCTTGAGGGCGATGGCCACCGCGTCCCCCACCTGGGCCGGGGCGCCCCCGGCCAGTTCCACGACGGCGGCCGCCGCCATGGCCGCGGCGCTGCCGCACTCGGCCTGGCAGCCGCCCTGGGCCCCGGCCAGGCAGGCGTTGCGGGCAATGACCATGCCCACCGCGCTGGCGGTGAACAGCGCCATGACGCAGGCGCGGCGGGAGCAGCCTTTTTCCTGTTCCATCGTCAGCAGGGCCGCGGGCAGGATGCCGCAGCTGCCCGCCGTGGGCGCGGCCACGATGCGCCCCATGGCGGCGTTCAGTTCGCTGACGGCCAGCGCCCGGGTCAGCGCGCCGCCCAGCACCGGCCCGGTCAGGCTGCGCCCGCTTTCCACGGCGGCCTGCATTTTGGCGGCGCCGCCCCCCGTCAGCCCGCTGGCGCTGCGCAGCCCGGGGTCGCAGCCCTGCACGGCGCTTTCGGCCATGACGCCGTAGCGCCGCGCCATGCGGCCGTAGACTTCCGCGGGGGGCAGTTCCATCTCCTCGGCCTGCTGGGCCAGCACCAGTTCGCTCAGGGGCTTGCCCGCGGCTTCGGCGGCGGCCAGCAGCGCGGCCAGGGATGTGTAGTCCAGTTGCATGGTATTCCCTCCAGGGTGTCACAAATTTTTAAAATCGTCCCCGCCGGCGGCGGGGACGCCGCCGTGCGCGGCCGGTCCCCACTTTGCAGTTGCTTACACGGGCTGCAGCAGCGTGACGTGCAGCACCTGCGGCAAGGCGCGGACGGCCCCCGTCACCTCGGGCCCCACCGCGCCGTCCAGTTCCAGCACCATGACGGCGTTGCCGCCCCGCTTCTGGCGGTCCAGGCGGAACCCGCTGATGTTCAGCCGCCGTCCGGCCAGCGCCTCGGTCACGGCGGCGATGGCCCCCGGCTCGTCCCGGTGGACCACGATGAGGGTGGGGCTTTCGCCGGTGAGCAGCACCTCCATGCCGTCCATGCCGGTGATGCGGATGCTGCCCCCGCCCACGCTGCAGCCCTGCACTTCCAGCGTGCGGCCCCCGGCGGCCCGCAGATACAGCCGCGCCGTGTTGGGGTGGGCGTCGGGCAGGTCCACGGCGGCGATGTGCACCGCCATGCCCTGCTGCCGGGCCAGGGCCAGCGCGTCCCGCAGGCGGGTGTCGTCGGGGGCGAAGCCCAGCAGGCCGCCCACCAGCGCCTTGTCGGTGCCGTGGCCCCGGCCGGTGCGCGCAAAGCTGCCGTGCAGTTCGATGCGCGCTTCCACCGGCTGGCTGCCCAGCAGCGCCCGGGCCACCGCGCCGATGCGCGCCGCCCCCGCCGTGTGGCTGCTGGAAGGGCCGATCATCACCGGGCCCACGATGTCGAAAACATTCATACCTGCTCCCCCTGTGCGGTTTTCTGCCCTTATTGTAGGGCACAACGGGCGGGGCTGTCAAATTTTTCCCGGGGAAACGCCGGGCAGCCAAAAGCCCCCGGAGCCGGGGCTCCGGGGGCGGTATGGTTCGGGACAGAATACGTCAGCGCGCGGCCGCCTCAAAGACGACGCTGCCGCCCACCACGGTGGCGGCCACGTTCAGTTCCCCGTCCAGCAGGACGAAGTCGCCGTCGCAGCCCGGTTCCAGGCGGCCCTTGGCGGGCAGGCCCAGCAGGGCGGCGGGGTTTTCGGTCAGCAGCGGGATCAGCTGTTCCAGCGTGAAGCTGGTGAATTTTGTCAGGTTGCGCAGGGCGCGGTCCATGGTCAGGGTGCTGCCCGCGCGGCCGCCGCCGTTGGCCAGCTGGGCGTCGCCGTCCTTCACGACCACGTCGTTGACGCCCAGTTTGTAGTTGCCGTCGGGCAGGCCCGCGGCCTGGATGCTGTCGGTGATGGCTACCACCCGGTCCAGCCCCTTGCAGCGCAGCAGCATTTCCACCGTGCCGGGGTGCAGGTGGCGGCCGTCGCAGATGGCCTCGCAGTAGACGTCGGGGCTGGCCAGCACCGCGCCCATGATGGCCGGTTCGTGCTGGTGGAACAGCCGCATGCCGTTGAAGGTGTGGGTGCAGGCCCGCGCGCCGTCGGCGATGGCCTGACGGGCGGTGGCGTAGTCCGCCCCCGAATGGCCGATGGCGATGGGGATCTCGTCATGCAGCGCGCGGATGAGTTCCGGCACGCCTTCCACCTCGGGGGCCACGGTGATGTAGCGGATGCGCCCCCCGGCCTGCTGCTGGCAGCGGCGCACCCACCCGGCGTCGCCTTTGCGCAGCAGGGATTCCGGCATGGCCCCCTTGTACTGGGGCGAGAGGAAGGGCCCTTCCAGATGGATGCCCAGCACCGCCGCGCCGCCGGTGGGGCCTTCGTCCATGGCGCGGGTGATGTTGCCGATGGCCCGGGCGGTCTGCTCCTCGGTGTCGGTGAGGATGCTGGTCAAAAAGCCGGTGGTGCCGTGGCGGGCGTTGAAGGCCGCCCAGCGGCGCACATCCTCCGGCGTGGCGGCGTTGGCGTCCACATGGTCGGCGCCGTGGGTGTGCACGTCCAGGAAACCGGGTACGCAGCGCCTGCCCCCGGCGTCCAGCACCGGGGCTTCGGCGGTCAGGCCCGGCCCCACCGCCTCGATGCGGCCGTCCCGGATCAGAAGATCCGCGGGGGCAAAATGATGGTCACGGTACACCTGTGCGTTTTTCAACAAAAGATCCACAGCGATCCCTCCCTGTTGTGTAGGTGGCGGCGGGCCATGCGGCCCCGTATACACACCAGTGTACACCGCCGTTTTTCCGCTGTCAACCCGCAAAACCGCCAAAAACCGGGCGCGGGTTTTGGTGGGTTTGGCGAAGGGCGGGCCGGAACAGCCCAGGCGCCCCCGCCGGGGGCGGGGGCGCCTGGGTGCGGGTCAATCGGCGGCGCGCAGACGCTCGACCACGGTCTGGCGGGCGGCGGCGCGGTAGCTGGCCAGCGGCACCACACAGCCCAGCAGCAGGAACACCGGCAGCAGCGCCAGCAGGGGCGCGGCCGTGAAACGGTAGGTGAAGAACCAGAACAGTTTTTCCACCGCGGGACCGGCCAGCGGCCCGGCGGCGGCGCTGACGGCCAGGGCCAGCAGCAGGGCCAGCAGCGTGTAGCCCAGCCCCTCAAAGATCAGCATGGTCTTGAGCTGGCGGCCCGTCATGCCCACGGCCTGCAGGACCGCGAACTCCCGCCGGCGGGTGATGATGCCGGTGAGGATGGCGTTGAGGAAGTTGAGCACCCCCACCAGCCCGATGACGAAGGCCAAGGCGCAGCCCACCACCGTGAACATGCCCCGCAGGCCCTCGAACTCGGCGGCATAGCCCTGCTTGCTCTCATAGTCCAGCGTGGGGTCGATGCTGCCCGTGTATTCTTGCAGGTAGTCCTCCATGGCGGCGTTGCTTTCGGCCGTGGTGTTGAAGGCGTAGCACATGGTGGCGGCGGTGCCGGTATCCTGTACGAAGCGGTCGCCGTTCAGCAGGAACTGGTCCCCGCCGACGTAGCGGAAAGACAGCGTGGAGGGCACCGTCACGGCGGCGCAGACCGTGTAGGTCACGTCCCGGTACTCGGTGGCGCGCATCGAGTAGGGCCGCCCGGAGGCTTCCACCAGGGCCCAGTCGGCGTCGTCGGGGATGATCTCGCCGGTGTCGGTGTAATAAGCCTCGGTGGCCTGTACATAGCGCAGGGTGACGGTATCGCCCACCCGGGCCCAGGCGCTGCCGGGCTGCACGTTGTCGTAATCGTCGGTGGTGTATACCGCCGCGATGGCGTTCTGCGCCGGGTCGGCCAGCGGGGCCAGGTCGCCGTCGATCACCGTCAGCCGGGAACGGGGGAAATCCTCCATGCCGTACAGTTCAATGGGGGTGTAGAGCTTGCCGTCGTCGCTGCGCGGCCTGGTGGCGATCTGTTCCTCCAGCAGTTCCAGCTGGCCGTTGGCGGCGTAGGCGTCGGTCCAGGCCTCGCGGTACCAGCTTTCGTCCACGGCGTCCCAGATGGTGGTGACGGAGCCGTAGACCCGGCCGCCCTCGGTGACCGTGCCCTGTGCCTGCACGTCGGCGACGGCCTGTTCGGGCAGGATGTTTTCCGCAAAGCGGTAGTTGGACTGGAAGTAGTCCCCCGACGCGAGGATGTAGTCCGCCGCGGCCCGGTCCCGCAGGTATTTTTCCATATCGAAGCCGGAGGTGAAGGTCCAGGTCAGTTCCAGCAGCACCACGGCCAGGGCCAGACTGAGGACGGTGACGGCGGTGCGGCCCCGGCTGCGGCCCAGGTTGGCCCAAGCCATGGCGGGCAGGAAGCCTTTGCCCCCGGCGGCACGGCGCTTTTGGGCGCGCAGGCGGCGGGGCGAGGCCTCGGTATAGCGCAGGGCTTCCACGGGGGAGACCCGCCCGGCCAGCCGCACCGGCCGCGCGCAGGAGAGCAGCACCGTGAACAGCGAGAAGGCCGCCGCTGTGGCGAAGGCCCGCGGCTCGAAGCGCACCAGCACCCGGAGGTCGGGGTTGACGGCCCCCACGCAGAAGGGCAGCAGCAGGTTGCCTGCGGCGTAGCCCAGCACCAGCCCCAGCGGGATGCCCGCCAGCGAGAGCCACAGCGCCTGGTACAGCAGGATGCGCCGCAGCTGCCGGGCCGTGGTGCCGATGGTCTTGAGCAGGCCGTAGAAGCGGATGTCGTTGGCGACCGAGATCTGGAACACATTATAGATGATCAGATAGCCGGTGATGAGGATCAGCACCAGCACGGCCGCCAGGATGACCACGGTCTGGACGTCGCCGCTCCCGGCCATCTGCGCGCCGGTGTAGCCCCAGTTGACGCCGCTGTCCACATAGCCGCCGGCGGCGGGGTCGGTGGTCTGCATGCCGTGGCGTTCCAGCAAAGCGTCCAGGTCGTCCGCGATGTGGGCGGAGCTCCGGAACATCACGCCCAGGGTCCATTTGCCGGTGGGCGTGGCCGGGTCCCCGTTGGAGAGGGCCGCGATCTCCTCAGCGGCGGAGCGGGGCACCAGCACCTGGCTGGCGGTGCTGACGGGGTCGTGCTCCCACCAGCCGCTGAGGGTGAAGGTACGGCTGACGCGGGTGGGCTGGCCGGTCTCGCTGTCGATAGAAAAGTCCAGCGTGAACTGCGCGCCGATCCGGGCTTCCACGCCCAGCAGGTCCAGCACCAGCTTGTCGCAGGCGGCTTCGTCGGTGCCCTCGGCGGGCAGGGCGCCGGTGGCGGGGGTGCAGAAATAGTGGGGCGCTTCCTCCGGCTCCATGTAGCTGACCTCCACGTGGGTCTTGTTGAAAGGCGGGTCGGTGGGGTAGCCGAGGAACAGCCGCGCCCCGGCGTGGGCGAGGGCGGGGTCGCCGCGCAGTTCCTCGACCCGTTCCCAGGTGATGTTTTTGACCGAGGCGTGGACATCGCCCCCGGCGATGCGGAAGTTGTACTGTTCGGTACTGGCGCTGAGCGCCGCGGCGATGGTGAACAGCGAAGTAAACAGGATACTGGTCAGCGCGATGGCCAGCACCGCCACGATATTGCGGGTGCGGGCGGCGGCCAGGGCCTTGCGGCTCAGGCGGCGGATGCAGCCCCGGTTGGCGACGTTCATCATGGCAGGGCCCCCTTTCAGCGCGTGACGATGCGCCCGTCCTCGATGCGGACGATGCGGTCGGCCAGCTGGGCGATCTCCTCGTTATGGGTGATCATGACCATGGTCTGGCGGAAGGTGCGGCTCATGGTCTTCATCAGGCTCAGCACGTCCTGGCTGGTGGCGGAGTCCAGGTTGCCGGTGGGTTCATCGGCCAGCAGGATGGCGGGTTTGGTGGCCAGCGCCCGGGCGATGGCCACCCGCTGCTGCTGCCCGCCGGAAAGCTGCCCCGGCAGGCTGTTCAGCCTGGCTTCCAGCCCCAAAGCGCGGATGATGCCCTGGATATGGCCCCGGTCCACCCGGCCGCCGTCCAGCTGGATGGGCAGCACGATGTTATCATACACCGAGAGCACCGGCACCAGATTGTAGGCCTGGAACACGAAGCCGATCTTGCGGCGGCGGAAGATGGTGAGGGCTTCGTCTTTCAGCGAAAAGATGTTTTTGCCCTCCACCGTGACGGTGCCGGAGGTAGGGCGGTCCAGCCCGCCCAGCATATGCAGCAGCGTGCTTTTGCCGCTGCCGGACGTGCCCACGATGGCGACGAATTCGCCTTCCTCCACCGACAGGTCAACGCCGTCCAGCGCCTTGACCAGCGTATCGCCGCCGCCGTAGTATTTTTTCAGGGCCCGGGTCTGTAAGATGGTCATGCTATCGCTCCTTTTCTTGGTTTACTTACTTTCTTGTAAGAAAGTAATCAAAGACTTACTTTCTTGTAAGAAAGTAAGCAAAGAACTTTTATCCAAAATCGCGCATACGCGCGATTTTTATTGAAATTTCTTTGGTTCTTTCTTTATAAAGAAAGAACAAAAAACGGGTATCGTTCCGAGGCCGCTCCCCCTCTACGATACCCATGATACACCATCAATCTTGCAGCGCGCTCTCGAAAATCTAACAGTTTGGAAAGATTATGCGGGCGCTGCCCCCTTTGCAAAGCGTCGCGGCAGGTACAGCGAAAACACGCTGCCCTGCCCCGGCGCGCTGCGCACCCGGATGTACCCGCCCTGCCCGGCGGCGATCTGACGGGCCAGGTACAGCCCGATGCCCAGCCCCTCGACGCCCCGGGCGGCGCTGCCGCGGGCGAAGCGGTTGAAGACGGCCCCCTGCTCGCTTTCCGGGATGCCGGGGCCGGTGTCGGCCACATCCACCCGGCAGAAACTCTCGGTCAGGGCGGCGGACAGCGTCACCCGCCCGCCGGACGGCGTGTATTTCACGGCGTTGTCCACCAGATTGCCGAGGGCTTCGGCGGTCCAGCGGGCGTCGAAACAGGCGGCGGCCCCGCAGGGCTGCACGGCCAGCGCCACGCCTTTCTGCAGGGCGGCGGCCCCGGCCTGCGCCGCCGCCTGTTCCAGCAGCCCGTCCACCGGGCCTTCCGCGGGGGCCAGCTGCAAAAGGCCTGTTTCCAGCCGGGAGGCGCGGAGCAGGTTTTCCAGCAGAAAATGCAGCTTCCCGGCCTGGGCCTGCAGCGGGGCCAACCGGGCGCGCTGGGCTTCGGTAAGGCCGCTTTCCTCCAGCAGCGAGGCATAGAGCAGCACGTTGGCCATCGGCGTGCGCGCCTGGTGGGAAATGTCCGAGATCAGGCTCTGCACGGCGGCCTGTTCTTCGGCCAGGGCGCGGTTGGCGGCGGCGCTGCCGTGCAGCACCCGGGCCATGCGGCTTTCCAGGGAGGAGAGCGCGCTCTCGTCGTAGCCCTCCTCCACAAAGCCGCCGTCGATGGCGCTGGCCAGCATGGCGTCCAGGCGGCGCAGCGTGCGCCGGGCCTGCCAGAACAGCCAGCCGCCCGCGCCCAGCGCCGCCAGCCCCAGCAGGCAGAGCGCCGCGGGGATCACAGCCCGTCCTCCCCGGTCTGCCAGACATAACCCACGCCGTAGACCGTGCGCACCGGCAGCCCCGCCAGCTTGCTCCGCAGCCGCCCCATGGCGACCGAGAGGGCGTTTTCCTCCACAAATTCGCCGCCGTCCCACACGGCGTCCAGCAGCTGCGCGCGGGTGAGCACCCGGCCCCGGTTTTCCACCAGAAGCCGCAGCAGCCGCTGCTCGGTGCGGGACAGTTCCACCGCCTGCCCGTCCCGCCGGAACTCCGGGCGGGAAAAGTCAAAAAAGAACGGTCCCTGCCGGAACACCGGCTGCGGGGCGGCGCGCCGCTGCAGCAGGTTCTTCACCCGCGCCCGCAGCACCGCCAGCGAGAAAGGCTTGGTCACATAATCGTCGGCGCCCAGTTCCAGCCCGCGCACCTGGTCCAGTTCCAGGTCGTTGGCCGTCAGGATCAGCACCGGCAGCGCCCCGGCGCGCCGCACCGCCCGCAGCAGGTCCAGCCCGCTGCCGTCGGGCAGGTTCAGGTCCAGGATCATCAGCCCCCAGCCCCCTGCCGCCAAAGCCTGCCGCGCCGCCGCCAGCGTGGGCGCCACCGTGCAGTCGTACCGTTCCAGCGTCAGCCGCAGCCCTTCGCCCAGGGCCGCGTCGTCCTCCACGATCAGGATGCGTTCCGCCATTCGCGTCGTCCCCCCTTGTATATCCGGCCCCATGATACCACAGCCGCCCCCCTTTTGCAATTGCGGTTCCCCTGCGCGCGCAAATGTGCTATGATAGGGGCAGAACCATCACAAAGGAGCCCTGCCCCATGAACAAGACCGACCCCCGTTACGGCATGTACCTGGCGATCCTGCGCGAAGAACTGCTGCTGGCTATGGGCTGCACCGAACCGGCGGCCGTGGCCTGCGCCGCGGCTGCCGCCCGCAGCGTGCTGCCCCCGGACGCCGCCCTGCAAAGCTGCGAACTGCATGTGAGCGGCAACATCATCAAAAACGTGAAAAGCGTCGTGGTGCCCAACACCGGCGGGGCCCGCGGGCTGGAGACCGCCGCAGCCGCCGGGCTGGCCGGCGGGGACGCCCGCGCCGGGCTGCAGGTCATCGCCCGGCTGGACGATGCAGGCCGCGCCCGGATGCGCGCCCTGCTGCAAAACTGCCGCTTCACGGTCTGCCCGTATACCAGCGGCAAGGTCTTTTACATTGAAGTGCGGCTGCACAGCAGCGCCGGGGACGCCCGCGCCGTGATCGAGGATCTCCACACCAACCTGACGGTGCTGGAGCGGGACGGCGCGCCCTGCCCCCTGCCCGCCTCCGCCGCGCCCCGCCCCGAGACCGCCGCCCAGACCGACCGCACCGCCATGACGGTGGAGGACATCCTGGACTTTGCCGCCGGGGCCGACCTGGACGACGTGCGCGAACTGCTGCAGCGGCAGATCGACTGCAATATGGCCATCGCCGAAGAAGGGCTGCGCCGCCCCTGGGGCGCGCAGGTGGGGCGCACGCTGCTCCGCTCCGCCCCCGGGGATGTGTACACCCGCGCCGCCGCCGCGGCCGCCGCGGGCAGCGACGCCCGCATGGGCGGCTGCGAACTGCCGGTGGCCATCGTTTCGGGCAGCGGCAACCAGGGGCTGACCGCCTCGGTGCCGGTGATCGTCTACGCGCGGGAAAAGGGCCTGCCCCACGACGCGTTGCTGCGCGCGCTGCTGGTGTCCGACCTGATCACCATCCACCAGAAAACCGGCATCGGCCGCCTGTCCGCCTTCTGCGGGGCCACCAGCGCCGGGGTGGGGGCCGCCTGCGGCATCGCCTGGCTGGACGGCGGCGGCTATGAGGTCATCGCCCATACCATCGTCAACGCGCTGGCGATCCTCTCCGGCATGGTGTGCGACGGGGCCAAGGCTTCCTGCGCGGCCAAGATCGCCACCGCCGTGAACAACGGCCTGCTGGGCTACCGGCTGTTCCAGCAGGGGCTGCAGTTCTACGGCGGGGACGGCATCGTCACCAAAGGGGTCGAAAACACCATCGCCAACGTCGGCCGCCTGGCCCGGGAGGGCATGCGCGGCACCGACTGCGAGATCCTGGACATCATGGTGGGCCGGTAAGGGCTTTTAGCGCCTGCCGGCGGCGGGCGGCGGTTTTCCGGCATTTCCCGGTTGACAAACGCCCTCCAAACGCGTAGACTTACAGAAAAGGATGTAAGTTCTTACAGCGCGCCCACGGCGCCCCTACGCCCGGCCTGCTGCGAATGGAGCGGACCATGAATATCTACGACATTGCCCGGGAGGCCGGCGTTTCCATCGCCACGGTGTCCCGGGTTCTGAACCACAAAAACACCGTCAGCCCCGCCACCCGCGCCCGGGTGGAGCAGGTGCTGGCCCAGCACAGCTACACCCCCAGCGCCATCGCCCGGGGGCTGGTGAGCAAGTCCATGCGCACCGTGGCGATCCTGACGGTGGACATTCGCTTCCCCCACTACGCCAACACCGCCTACACCATTGAGCGGGAGTTCAGCCACCGCGGTTACGACGTGCTGCTGTGCAACACCGGCGGCGACCGGGATACCGTGCTGCGCTACCTGCGCGCCGTACTGAAAAAGCAGGTGGACGGCATCGTGCTGGTGGGCTCGGTCTTTAACGAGATCTGCCACGGGGAGGAGATGCGCAGCCTGCTCTGCCGCGTGCCCATCGTGCTGGCCAACGGCAAACTGGACCTGCCGGGCGCCAGTTCGGTGCTGGTGGACGACCGGGCCGGGGTGGCGCTGGCCGTGGACCACCTGGTCAGCCGCGGGCGGCGGCATCTGTTCTACATCCAGGACAAGTACACGACCAGCGCCGAGGACAAGTGCGCGGGGTTTTTGCAGGCGATGGAGCGCGCCGGTCTGGACCCCGCAGGCCGGGTGGTGCGCACCCATGACACGCTGGAGGACGGCATGCAGGCCGCGCGGGACATCCTGGCCGGGGACCTGCCCTGCGACGCCATCGTCTGCGGCGAGGACCTGACCGCGGCGGGCGCGCTGAAAGCCCTGCTGCGGGACGGGGTCGCCGTGCCGGGGCAGGTGGCGGTGACGGGGTACAACAACTCGGCCTACGCCTACCTGTGCGAGCCCGTCCTGACCACCGTGGACAACAAGGGTGAACAGGCGGCCCAGCTGTGCGTACAGCTGCTGGGGAGCTGCATCGAAAAAGGCGGTTCCGCCGCCACCGTGACCATCCAGCCCGAACTGGTGGCCGGGAAAACCAGCTGAAACGGCCGGCAGCGCGCCGCGCCGTCCTTGTCTCTGCACGCCGCCGGGGCCGCTGCGCCCGCCGCGGCGTCATTTTTCGCGCATTTCTGTAAGCCCTTACAATAAATGTGCGGCAATCTGCTGAAAAACCAGCCGCCCTCTTTGTGAAAAAAGCTGAAAATCCGCCAGTTTACTGGAAACCGTTGACTTTTCCGGCGGGCTTGTTATAATCAAATTATAGAAAGCGCTTACAAATCGCAGGACGGCCCGCCTCTGCCGCCCGCGGTCTGGCGGCGCGCCGCGACCCACTGCAATGTAAAGGAGTTGTCAACGATGAAACGTGTCCCCTATGAAACCATGGTAGCCGAATTTGCCCGCGTGCTGGAGAAGAAGGGCTTCACCCCCTCCGACGCCCGCGACGCCGCCATCATTTTTGCCCAGAACAGCCTGGCCGGCGTGTTCAGCCACGGCCTGAACCGCTTCCCCCGTGTGGTCAGCTACCTGGAAAAAGGCGAGATCGACCCGAACGCCCGCGCCACCTGCGAGATGAGCTTCGGTTCCCTCGAGCGCTGGGACGGCCACCGCGGCTTCGGCCCGCTGAACGCCAAGCGCGCCATGGACCGCGCCTGTGAGCTGGCCAAGCAGAACGGCGTGGGCGTGGTGGCCCTGGGCAACAACAACCATTGGATGCGCGGCGGCACCTACGGCTGGCTGGCCGCCGACCAGGGCTGCATCGGCATCTGCTGGTCCAATACCATGCCCAACATGCCCGCCTGGGGCGGCAAGGACCGCAAGATCGGCAACAACCCGCTGATCATGGCCGTGCCCCGCACCAACGGCGAGCACGCCATGATCGACTGCGCCGTGAGCCAGTTCAGCTACGGCAAGATCGAGGACTGCCGCCTGCGCGGCGTGCAGCTGCCGGTGCCCGGCGGCTACAACGAGAAGGGCGAACTGACCACCGACCCCGCCGAGATCGAAAAGACCTGGCGCGTGCTGCCCATGGGCTATTGGAAGGGCAGCGGCCTGTCCATCGCGCTGGACCTGATCGCCACCGTGCTGACCAACGGCAACTCGGTGCAGAAGATCGGCACCTTCGGCGATGAAGTGGGCCTGACCCAGATCATGATCGCCATCGACCCCAACCGTTTCAACACCCCCGAGCAGACCGACGCCATCGTGGACGCCATCCTGGCCGACGTGAAGAGCAGCGAGCCCGCCACCGAGGGCGGCGAAGTGCTCTACCCGGGCGAGCCCGAACTGAAGAACATCCGCGAGAACAAGGAACTGGGCGTGCCGGTCATCGAGGAAGTCTGGCAGTCCGTGCTGGAGATGTAAGATGCTGCAGGGCGCGCTGTTCGACATGGACGGCCTGATGTTCGACACCGAACGCATCGGCCGCGACGGCTGGCTGGCCGCGGCGCGGCAGCTGGGCATCACCATCCCCGAAACGGTCATCGCCGCCATGCGGGGCACCGGCACCGACGCCTGCAGGGCGCTGTTCAACGCCGCCATCCCCGGGGCGCACTACGACGAAGCGCACGCGCTGCGCCTGCGCTATGCGGACGAGGTCATCCGCCGGGAAGGGCTGCCCGTCAAGCCGGGCCTGTACGAACTGCTGGACTGGCTGGGCGCGCAGGGCATCCCCGCCGTGCTGGCCACCTCCACCCGGCGGGAGACCGCCCTTGCCTACCTGGAGGCGGCCGGGGTGGCGGACCGCTTTGCGGCCGCCGTGTTCGGCCCCGAAGTGCGCCGCCCCAAACCCGCGCCCGACGTGTTCCTGGCCGCTGCGGCGGCCATCGGGGCCGCCCCCGCCGCCTGCGTGGTGCTGGAGGACAGCCCCAACGGCCTGAAGGCCGCCCGGGCCGCCGGCTGCAAAGCCGTCGTGGTGCCGGACCTGACCCCCGCCCCGCCCCGGGCGGAAGGGTTGTGGGACGCCTGCGTGCCCACCCTGCGCGACGCCGTGCCGGTGCTGGCGCAATGGCACGCCGCCGCCCGCTGAATTTCGCTTTCCCTGACCGGCGGTTCTCCCCGCCGGTTTCGGATTCCCTTTACAAATGCAGTCTGCCCCCGGGACCGGGCGGCAGGACAGAAAAGGCCGCTGCCGGAAGCAGCGGCCTTTTCTGCGTCCGGCAGGCGCGCAGACGTTGCGTTCCGCCGTCAAATCTGCTATGATAAAACTTAGACAAAGATCTCTCCCGCAGTTCCGGGCGGCCGGACGGCGAGGGGGAGCTATTTGCCGTTTCCGGGGCGGTCCCGCTTACAGAACAGGTGCGCCTGTGTCCCAGGCGCGGGAGAGGAAGGGTCTTTATCATTATGGAATCTATTTTGTATCTCTGCGTCAGTTTCTTTGCCTCCATCGCCGGGGCCATCTGCGGCATCGGCGGCGGCGTCATCATCAAGCCGGTGCTGGACATGCTGGGCCTGGCCGCCGTGGCCACCATCAGCTTTTTGTCCGGCTGCACGGTGCTGTCCATGAGCTGCTACACCGTGGGGCGCAGCATCCTTGCCAAAGACACCAGCGTGGACTTCCGCACCGCCACCCCGCTGGCCCTGGGCGCCGCCATCGGCGGCGTGGTGGGCAAGCAGATGTTTGAGGGCATCGCGGGCCTGTTCCCCAACCCGGACACCGTGGGCGCCGTGCAGTCCATCTGCCTGGCCATCATCACCATCGGCACCTTCGTCTACACCCTGTTCAAAGCCCGCATCCACGGCCTGCACATCCAGAACCCGGTGTTCTGCGTCGTCATCGGCCTGCTGCTGGGCATCATGTCCAGCTTCCTGGGCATCGGCGGCGGACCCATCAACCTGGTGGTGCTTTTCTTCTTCTTCAGCATGGACACCAAGACCGCGGCCCAGAACAGCCTGTACATCATCCTCTTCAGCCAGATCGCCAGCCTGCTGACCACCCTGATCACCGGCAGCGTGCCGGAGTTCACGGTGCCCGTGCTGCTGCTGATGGTGGCGGGCGGCATCGGCGGCGGCATCGCAGGGCGCGCCATCAACAAACACATCGACAGCCGCGCCGTGGACAAGCTGTTCCTGGTGCTGATGGGCGTCATCATCCTCATCAGCTTCTACAACACCTGGCGCTACCTGTCCCTGTGACGGGCCGGAAAGAGAGCCCTATGAAAACGAAATTCGGGATCATCGGCTGCGGCTTCCTGGGGCGCATCGTGGCCCAGGCGTGGAAAGACGGCCTGCTGCCGGACTAGGAACTGGCCGGCGTGCTGGGCGGCGGCCCCGCATCCGCCGGGGAACTGGCCGCCGCCATGGGCTGCCGCGCCTGCACCGGGCTGGACGAACTGCTGGCGCTGGGCCCCGCCTACCTGGTGGAAGCCGCCTCGGTACAGGCGGTGCGGGACTACGCCTGCCCGGCGCTGCAGCGCGGCGTGAACCTGGTGCTGCTTTCGATCGGCGCTTTCGCCGACGCCTCTTTTTATGACCGCGTGCAGCAGGCTGCGCGGGAGGGCGGCGCGCGCGTGCACCTGGCCAGCGGGGCCATCGGCGGCTTTGACGTGCTGCAGACCGTGACGCTGATGGCGCAGGCCCTGCGTCTGGCCGAAACGGCGGGCATCGAGACCGATACCGGCGCCGAAGGGTTCCGCGGCACGCCGGTGTGGTCGGAGCGCCTGCTGGAAGGCAGCGAAAAGACGACGGTCTTTGCCGGCAACGCGCGGGAGGCCATCGAGGTGTTCCCGCGGCGGGTCAATGTGGCGGTCGCCGCCGCCCTGGCCACCGCCGGCCCCGAAGCCACCGGCGTGACCCTGCACGCGGTTCCCGGCTGGCGCGGCGACGACCACCGCATCACCGCCGAGGCCGGCGGCGTCCGGGCGGTGGTGGACGTCTGCTCGGACACCAGCGCCATCGCCGGATGGAGCGCCGTCGCGCTGCTGCGCAACTTGGCTTCCCCGATCCAGTTTTTCTAAGCGACACGAAACATAGCCAACCCCGGGCCGGAGCGTTGCTCCGGCCCGGGGCCGTTCGGTCACAGGGAGTGCGGGCGGGGATTCAGGCGGCGGCTTCCAGCAGCTTCTGGTTGATGCGCGTCTGTACTTCAATATAGTAAAGGGTCTCTTCCGTGGTCATTTCTTCACTGTCCCAGGCTTCAAAGTCCTCCATCATGTCGGCGTACCGGCTCATGTAGTCGGCGTAATCCGCCAGCAGCGTCAGGTCGCTGCCGTCCGAAGCACTGTACTTTTCCATAAAGGCGCAGTATTCGTCCATGAACGCTTCATAGCTGTCCATGGCCTGTTGGAATTCCGGGCGGATGCCCGTGGCCGCAGTGCTGTCTGCCGCGGCGCCGTCCGAGGCCGCGGGGGTGGGCGCCGGTTCGGCCTGTGTCTGAGAGACCGCCTGTGCAGGGGCAGATGACGGCCCCGCTCCCCGGGAAACCTCGCTCTTGAGTTTTTCCACGTCTTCGCGGAAGTCATCGATCTCTTCCTGCACTTTTTCCTCGTCATCTCCCCACAATTCGCTCTTCACATCGCTCCAAAAGCCGTAAATATCGGATCTGCAATCCGACCATACATCATAAATGTCCGACCTTGTATCAGACCACCATTCGTATTCCTGCGTACGCGTGTCGGACCATTCTGCATAAGGTTCTTCCTCATAGGCGTCTTCCAGTACGCCGCCGTAAAAATCGTCGTACAGGTCCTCCATAAAACCGCTGTATGTTTCGTCGTAAATTTCCTCCCCGGCATCGTCATACAGACAGTCATACAGACCGTCCAGCGCGCCGTACTTTTCTTCAGAGGAAGCGTCCGCCCCAACGATGGCTTCCGCATAAGCGACGCTGTACTCGCACATACGGATGCACAGCGCTTCCGTGTCCGTGAACACCTTATCATAAAACGCTTTTACCCGTTCTGCGTTTTCCCGGTACTGGTCGTATGTCGTGATGTCCGCCACAAGGCCTTCGTACTCTGCTTTCATTGCTGCGATGCTGTTTTTCACATCCTGTTCAATCGTGGCTTCCAGTGTCTCTACAGAAGCCGGTTCTCCCGTATCTGCCGCAGAAGATGCCGTATCCTCTGACGCAGGGGCAGAAGAAGGTGCAGACGACGATGTTTCCTCCGTTGCTTCGGGGGTCCCGTCGTTTCCTCCACACCCCGCCAACGCGGCTGCCATTGCCAGCGCCGTGATTCCTGCCATAACTTTTTTCATTTGATTTTCCTCCTTGTCTGATTGAAAACGTGTACTTTTTTGTAAGTGGGGAAACAGGGCTTTCCGCGGGGCGGAAAATTCTGATTTTTGCGGGGGACCTATAGCTTTTCCCGTACAGGTGTGCTATACTTTTCCCATATTGATTCACCGGGCCTGTTACAGGAAAGTACACCTTTCTGTAACAGGCCCGGTCACAATAACAGGGTCTTTTCGTAAAGTTCGGCCCGGTAGCGGAAGGTCGCCAGCGGCATGCCGCAGGCGGCGGCCGCCGCTGTGCCGGTGATCTGGCCGGTTTTCCAGCAGAGATAGACCGCCGTGAAATTTTCCGGCAGCGGCCTGGGTGGCCGCCCGAACCGGACGCCCCGGGCCTTGGCCGCGGCGATGCCTTCGGCCTGGCGCTGGCGGATGTTGGCGCGCTCGTTCTCCGCCACAAAGGACAGCACCTGCAGCACCACATCGGCCAGGAAGGTCCCCATCAGGTCCTTGCCGCGGCGGGTGTCCAGCAGCGGCATATCCAGCACCGCGATGTCCACCTGCTTTTCCCGGGTGAGGAGCCGCCACTGTTCCAGGATCTCTCGATAATTGCGCCCCAGGCGGTCGATGCTCTTGATGTAGAGCAGATCGTTGGGCCGCAGCCTGCGCAGCAGTTTGCGGTACTGGGGCCGGTCGAAATCCTTGCCCGAACGCTTGTCTATGTAGATGTTCTTTTCCGGCACCGGCACTTCCCCCAGGGCGATGCGCTGCCGGTCCTCGTTCTGGTCCTTACAGCTGACGCGGATATAGCCGTAGATCGTTTTTGCGATAGCTCTTTCCTCCTTTCTTTCACCGGGTCCTTTTCTATCGTACCGCAACGCGCCGCCCTGCTCCAGGTGTTTCCCCGGCCGGACGGCGCGTTTTTGGTTTTCCGTTTTGTTTCGGCCCGGCCCGCGCCCGCCGGAAAACCCGAAAACAGCCCCGCCGGGCCGGAGACATCGCTTCTCCGGCCCGGCGGGGCCTTGTTTTCCCCTGACAGGGGATGCAAATTTCGCGCGTTCCCTCAAACCTTGCGGCCCAGGGTGGTGTTGTCCTTCGTGCGGCAGCGCAGGGCCGGGATGGGGTGCTCCGCCGTCTCGAAACGGTAGTCCCGGCCGTTTTCGGCGATGGCGTCCTGGATCACCCGGTGGCTGGCTACCCCGGACGCCGGGCCGTTGACCAGTTCCTGGTAGCGGAAAAAGTCCGCGTTGGGGTCCAGGTCGGCCACCGGGGCGTAGCCCTCGCCCTGGGCGGTCAGGGTCACGGTGTCCGCCAGCACGCCGCGGATATACTCGATGTTGGGCCCCAGCGCCAGCAAGTCGGGGAAGGTGCCGTCGGGGATCACCTGCTGCCACTGCTTGCCCTCGTACTTTTCCAGCAGCCGGGCCGCGTGGTGCAGGTGGGCGATCTCCTGTTCCAGATGCAGCTCCCAGATCTTTTTGGCTGCGGGGCAGGTCTCGGTCTCAAAGGCGCTGTAGTACAGGTAGCACTCGGTGTATTCGTGCATCAGCAGGTTTTCCAGCCAGCTGCACTTCACATCCAGCAGGCTGCCGTAGTGGGTCACATGCTGCTCTTCCACCATGCCGATCTCGGTGTACAGCCTGCGGCCCCGGTCGGTGGGGTAGAAATTGCCCAGGTTCATATAATAGTTCATGGTCTGCTGCTCGGCCGCCGTGATGATGTTCACATGCAGCTTGGTCACCAGCGCCGCCTTTTTGCCCCGGATCGGCACCTTGACCGAGTCCGCAGGCCAGCGGTGGTGGGCGATGGTGGGCCGGGCGGGCATGATCTCGGTGTAGCGGCCCACCAGGTCCTCGGCGTGGACGCCCTCGTCCATCTCCAGCAGGTCGGCATAGCGGTACAGGTGGTCGAAGTCCTCCAGCAGCGCAAAATCCAGCGCCTGCTTCACATACCCGTCGGGTTCGCACTGGGCCATGCAGGCGGTCAGGTCCACAGCCAGCTGCTCGTACCCGATGGTGTGTTCCAGCACCGTCTCGTCCAGGGGTTTCAGGGCGGCGATCTGTTTTTGCTGCTGCTGTTCCTGCCGCCGCAGCAGGGCCAGTTCCCGGCGCAGGTCGTTGTCGGGGCAGTGGCGGTGGAACTGGTGGCTGAACCAGACGGCCTCGAACTCGGCGCCGTTCAGCAAAATCGCCCGCACCCGGGTGTAGGGGTCGGTCTCCCGCTTGTGGTAAGGTTTGGCGGCCAGGTCCTTCCAGTTCATGAAGCCCGCCTCCAGCGGCCGGGGCTTCTGTTCAAAAGGGTTCATCGGCATGGGTTCCCTCCTTGCATCCCACAGAAAACGCCGGGGCGCGGTCACAGATGCCCCGGTCAGGGAATAGTATGGCCCGCCAACGCCGGAAAAAACCGCGAAACGCAAAAACCGCACAAAAGCGCCCGGCGCAGACGGGAAACGTCTGTGCCGGGCGCTTTCTCGGTCAGCCGGTACGGAATATCGTAAAAAGAGAAATACGGAAAAACGTCAGCCGCTGATCCAGCCGCCGTCCACCACCAGCGCCATCGCCGGATGGAGCGCCGTCGCGCTGCTGCGCAACTTGGCTTCCCCGATCCAGTTTTTCTGAGACCGCGGCATTTTTGTGCCGTTTTGGCCCGCATCTGCCGGATCTTGCCGAAACCGCAGCGCGCCCCGGAGGGTTCCCTCCGGGGCGCGCGTTCTGTGTATCCTTCCAGGGGCCGCGGATGCTGCGCGGCGGTCAGCGGGCTTCGGTGCCCCAGGCTTCGATCTGGCTCAGGGCCGGGAAGGGGCTGGGGTCATCAGCCTTTTTCAGTTCGCAGAGCACCAGGCCGGTGACGGTGCGCGGGGCGATGGCGAAGGCCTGGGGTTCGCCGCTTTTTTGCAGGGGCAGCACCTCGCGGCTGCCGTCGCTGAAGCAGACGGTGGCGGCGGTCCACCAGCTGTCGTGGGGGAAGTCCGCCCGCAGGGTCAGGCGCAGTTCGTCCACCGTGACCGGGCGGCCGAAGGAAAGCGTCAGCGCCGCCTCGGGGTCCCGGTTGATGCCCCAGCTCTGGAACGGCCAGACGCCGTGGCCCGCGTTCTCATACACGCCGTCGATGGCGTTGCGGGCGGCAAAGACCGCTTCGCCCCGGGTCTCCACATTGGCGGCCGCATGGGGGCAGGCGCCCTCGTTTTCGTGCTGGTCATAAGGGTTGAAGGCCAGGTTGCGCCGTGCGGCGATCTCCTCGGGCCGCGCGGGGCGGGCGCGCAGCACCTGGCAGGCCCCGGTGAAGGACTTGGGGCTGTAGACCGTGGCCTGCTCCCCGAAGGGGACGCGGAAGCGCAGTTCCCGCTGTGCGGCGTAGAGCAGGGCCGGGGGCATGGTATCCTCCCACTGTACGACGGCAAAGCGCCCCGGCGCCCCGACGTCCAGCACCAGGCAGTCCCCCGGCCGGTAGGCCTCGCGGTAGACCAGGCGCAGCGTGCCGGGGCCGGTGCAGCTCTGCAGCACCGCGCCTTCGGCGTTGACGATCTTCAAAGTCATTGCATTCATGGTATTTCTCCTTTCGGTCCTTTTGCTGTTTTTTCCTATCACGCCCTGCGGGCGCGGTGCGGCCGTACCGGCCTGCGGTTGACAAACGGCCCCGGGCGCACCATAATAAAGGTATCTGTATGGAAAAGGCGCGGGGCGCGGCGGCGCGCCGTCCCGCCCGGACGCCAGGAGCCAGGAAGGACGGGGCATGCCCCGTCCTTCCTCCCCCGGGGGAGGAAGCGCCCCGGCCGCCGACGCGCGGCAAACGCTTTTTTTCGGAAGGAGGTCGCGCCCCTTTGCGTTTTACCCATACCCTGCGGTTCCGCCTGATCGTGCTGTCCGTGCTGTGCACGGCGGTGGTCAGCCTGGCGGGCAACCTGTCGCTGTACGGCTACCTGAACGACATCATCAACCAGCGCGCCGCCCATATCGACGAGATCTATCTGTCCACGCTGCAGAGCCAGCTGAACACCTACCTCACCGACCTGAACGATCTGGCCGTGCTGTGCGCCAGCGACAGCACCGTTTCCCGCTCGCTGAACGCCTCCAAGGCGGAGGCCATCGACGCGCAGGAACGCCTTGACGCCTACCTGGCCACCTCCCCGGTGCAGAATTATATCGACGTCCTCAGCGTCGTCAACGACGAGGGGCTCATCGTGTCCGCCACGGCGCAGACCTTCGGCGAACTGCACGACTATGAGGCCATCCTGGCCCAGCCGCTGTACCGTCAGGCCGTGGAACGCGGCGCCGACCGCCAGATGGGGGTCGTGGACTCCATCCACAGCAACGCGCGGGCGCTGGCCATGATCCGCCCGATCCAGGGGCTGGGGAGCCGCCCGGGCCAGGGGTACCTGTACGTGGAACTGAACCTGGAACTGCTTGACCGGGCGCTGGAGCCCTACACCGAACTGAACCCCCTGTTCGTGGCGGAGGCTTCCGGCGAGTTGGTGACGGCCCGCCCTGCGGAGGTATCGGACGATTTTACCGCCGGGGAACTGACCGACGGCGACTGCATGATCGGCGGCCAGCTCTACGAAGTGCGCAGCGAGCCGCTTTCCATGGGCGGGCTGCGGCTGTACCACTGCGTGCTGCAGACCGAACTCGACCAGGAGGGCATCCACATCCTGTACACCGTCATCGCGGTGGTGGCGCTGAGCCTGCTGCTGGCGCTCTGCCTGTCGGTCCTGTTCTCGGCTTATTTTTCCCGCCCCATCAGCCGCCTGAACGACCGGCTGCGGCGCATCGCCGCCAACGACTTTTCCTTTGACCCGGCCATCGAGAAGCCCCAGGACGAACTGGGGCAGATCGGCCGCACGGTCAACGAGATGTCCATGAGCATCCAGCATCTGCTGCGGGAGACCGAGGAGATGTACAACCAGCGGCGCAACATCGAGATCGACCTGCTGCAGAGCCAGGTGAACCCCCATTTCCTGTACAACACGCTGGATTCCATCCGCTGGATGGCCGTGATCCAGAAAAACCCCGGCATCGCCAACATCACCCGCAGCCTGTCCAACCTGCTGAAAAACATCGCCAAAGGCACCCAGGACAAAATCCCCCTGCGGGAAGAACTGGGCCTGCTGAACGACTACATCGCCATCCAGTCGGTGCGGTACCTGGAGACCTTCACCTTTGAGAACCGGGTGCCGGAGGAACTCTACGATTGCCGCATCGTCAAGCTGACGCTGCAGCCGCTGGTGGAAAACGCCATCTTCCACGGCATCGAACCCACCGGCGAATGCGGCACCATCACGCTGACCGGCCGCGCGGAGGGCGGCGACCTCTACCTCTGCGTGGAGGACGACGGCGCGGGCATCGAACCCGAACGGCTGGCCGGCATCCTGACCACCGAGCGCAAGCGCAGCGGCTCGTCGATGAACGGCATCGGCATCGCCAACGTGCACAAACGGCTGCAGCTGATCTACGGGCGGCAGTACGGCCTGAAGGTGGAGAGCGAGCCCGGGAAATACACCCGCGTGACGGTGCATCTGCCCAAGGAGGTGTGAGTTGTGTATCAAGTATTGCTGGTGGACGATGAACCGCTGATCCTGGCGGGCATCAAGTTTATGATCGACTGGCAGAAAAACGACTGCCAGATCGCCGCCACGGCGGGCAACGGCCAGCAGGCGCTGGAGGCGCTGCGCACCCTGCAGCCCGACATTGTGATCTGCGATATTGCCATGCCGGTGCTTTCGGGCATCGAGCTTTTGCAGCGCGCCGCCGAGGAAACGCCCGAGACCGTCTTTATCATGCTGACCAACCACCAGGATTTCCAGCTGGCGCGCAATTCCCTGCGCTACCGGTCGGTGGATTACCTGCTGAAAAGCGACCTGGACGAAGCCACGCTGGAAGCCAGCCTGGCCCGCGCCAAGGCCGAGCGCGACAGCCGCCGCCGTCTGGCCCAGGCCAGCGCGGTGGAAAATTACCTGGAGAGCAACCGCCAGTCCCTGCTGGAAAACGCCTTCCTCTCGGTGATCCTGACGCCGCCCGGCGCGGCCTGCGCTTCGGCGGCCGAGGTCCTGCAGGGCAACGGCGTGCTCAACGGCTACGCGGCCGCCTATATCCCCATCCGCTTCGACGGCATAGCGGGGTACGCGGGCTTTGCCGACAATGAGCGGGCGCGGCTGTTCAACTGGCAGCGGGAACTGTGCGAAAAACTGGCCGGGAACCTGTTCCCCGCCTTTGTGCTGCTGACCCCCGACGCGCCCGCCCAGAGCGAGGCGCTGTTCCTGCTGTGCTGGGACCTGCCGCAAGACGGCTGGGAGGGCCGCCTGCGCACCTACGCCGACAAGCTGACCGCCGCCAGCGCCACCATCACCCAGGCACGGCCCTGCGTGCTGGGCACCCGCCGGTTTGCCAGCGGCGGCGAACTGGACGAGTGCCGCGCCGAGGTGTTCGCCCTGCGGGACCACTACTACCTGACCGGCAGCGAGACGAAGATGTTCTACGGCGAACTGCCCGCCGTGGAGTGGGGGCGGCTTTCGCTGGCCGGCATCGCCGACCGCCTGGACGCCGAGGTGCGCAGCAAGAACGCCTCGGCCTGCGCCGTGCTGCTGGACCGGGCCATTGACCGCGTGCGCACGGTGCCCCACCAGAAAAGCCAGGCGCTGTGGCTCTGCGGCGAGATCCGCAGCGCGCTGGCCGCCCGCCTGGGCGAAGAATTCGGCCGTTCCTGGCCGCCCATCGAACGGCTGGCGACGCGGGAACAGGTGCTGCAATGGCTGCAGACGGCCAAAAACGAGCTGGGCGAACAGCTGGCGCAGAGCGGGCACAGCCGCTCCCCGCTGGTGGAAAAAGCCTGCCGCTACGTGCAGGACAACGTGGACAAGCACATCATGCTGCAGGATGTGGCGGACTACGTCTGCATCTCGCCGGGGTATCTCTCGGCGCTGTTCAAGAAGGAGTACAACCAGAACTTCGTGGATTACATCAACGAGGTCAAGACCCGCCGCGCCCAGGAACTGATCCGGGAGGGCCGGTACCGCATCTATGAGATCAGCTACATGCTGGGGTTCGAGAACGCCTACTATTTCACGCGGGTGTTCAAGCGCTACACCGGCATGACCCCCAGCGAATACCAGAAGCAGCAGCGCGGCGACAGGGAATGACGCAGGCCGCCGCGCCGCCCCAACCAGCCGCCGCCCGCAGGCACGCGCCGCGGGCGGCGTTTTTTTGCGCCCGTTTTACCACGCCAGGCAAAGCCCGCGCTTGCAGCCGCCGGTGAATACCAGCAGCTTGCCGTAGCCTTCGCAGCCGCCCGCCGCCAGCAGATCCACCTCGCTGATGACCTCGCCGTGGCAGGCGACCACCACGGTCTGCCGCCCGTCCTTGACGATGCGCACGGCCTGGGCCATGGCGTCGGGCAGGGTATCGCCCCGGCGCAGGCGGGTGACCGGCAGCAGTTCCGCCGTGAGCGGGTGGGGGCGGCCGTCGCCGTCCAGCGAGAGCACCGTCACGAACCAGTTGAAGCCGCCGGTGCGGCGGCGGCAGGTCAGCACGGCGCCCTCCTCCAGCCGGTTGTATTCCCGGGAAAAGGGCTCCCGGCTCCACGCCTGTTCCAGCCCGTCCCCCAGGCAGAGCAGGCGGGCGGCGGCCCTGCGGCCCTGCCAGCACGCGCCGTCCCCGGCGGGGGCGAGGGTCCCGGGGGCGAAGTGGAAGCGCTGTTCAAACAGGTGTTCCCCGGCAGCATAGAGCTGGTCGAAGATCACCGCCAGCCCCTGCTCCTTCAGAAAGACCACCTTGCGGCCCACGACCGCGCCCCGGTCCAGGTAGCCCAGGTGCAGGCCGGAGATATAATCGGCCTGCGGCGTGAAGCGGTGCTCGCCCTTGAGGGGCACGGCGAGGCGGCTGTAGCCCCAGCTGTCCACGCAGGCGCTGAAATCCTCCCCGTCCACGCGGGTGGTGTTGTGGGCGGCGGGCAGTTTGAGGCGGCGGCGGATGGCGGAGTCCACATAGGTGTAGCGCCCCGAATCGATGAGCACATCCTCCCCGGCGACGCCCGCGTCCAGGTGCAGCAGGTCGGCGTGGCCGTGGCCGGAGCCCAGGCAGCCGCAGTGCATGTGGGCCCAGGCCCCCTGCGCGCCCCGCAGCATGTAGTTGCCGCTGTCGGGCAATGCGGCGGAGCCGCGCGCGGCGGGGTCGGCGGGCAGCGCCGCGTAGCGGGCGGCGGCTTCGGGGCCGAAGTCCCAGAGGTTTTCCGGCAGCAGGGCGTCCCCCGCCAGGGCCCGCAGCGCGCCGTCCTCAAAGAGCAGCGCCCCGGCCGCCAGCAGGTCGCGGGCGTCCATATCGTCGGAGTCCGACTGCATGGGCAGGCGGCCGTCGGGCTTGACCCAGGCGGCCAGGGCCCTGCACATGCGGTGGACGGCATCGGTGAAGGGCGCGGGCAGCGGGACGCCGGCCTTGCGGCCTACCAGCACCACGTCCAGGGCGTTGTGCAGCACCTCGCAGTGGTACATGGGGCTCTGCTCCCACTGGGAGCCGTCCCCGAACACCGCGTGGTGCAGGTTCTCGTCCAGGCGGCTGAGGGCCAGCTGCCGCCAGTCCGCCCGGTCAAAGTACACGCCCAGCAAAAACAGGCCGTGGTCCTGCAGCACGCCCCAGTTGGAAAGGCGGTGGAAGGTGTTGCTGGCCACAGCCAGGTAGCCGCCGTGCCGGCGCAGGCAGGTTTCGATCTTCTGCCGCAGCGCCGCGCCGGGCACGCCGCTGCCCGCCAGCAGTTCCAGCGCGCGCAGCCAGTTTTCGCACCGCAGGCCGGCTTCCAGGCTGCGCCAGGTGTCGTTCCGGCTCTCCCCGGTCAGGGGCACGCGGTCGATCCAGTCTTCGATCAGGCGGGCGTATTTCTGCGCGTAGCGTTCGTCGCCGGTGAGCAGCCAGGCCCGGGCCAGGTTGACGAAGCTGGTATGGCGGTTCATAGCGTAGATCCACTCGGGGTCGCCCGCCGGGATCAGCGCCCAGTCGATGTCCTTTTCTTCGGGGCCGAACTGCACCGGCACGTTGGTGCGCTCCATCTCCCAGTGATCCCGGAAGAGGAAGCGGTTGGCGCAGACGTCGTCCGCGATCGCGCAGGCCCGTTCCGCCGCCCGGGGATACTGCGCCCGCAGGGCCGCCGCGGCGGCCGCCGGGTCGGCGCACCAGAAGTTTTTGTTCTGCATAGCTGCACTCCTCAATTTTCAAATCTGTCGCCGCCGGCGGACACGCGCCGACGACGGCGACACATACAGGGAAATTTCGGCCAAAATTGTGTGCGAGGCGCCCTGCGCCGAGTGCGCGGTTTTGGCTGAAATTTTGTCGAAGGGGATTTCAAAGAGGGGAAACGCGAGCCTCAGGCGCAGCCGTGGGCGAGTGTTGCCCCTTTTGACGCGCAGCGCCGCTTACCAGTAGGGGTGCCAGTCGGTGGTCAGCCGGGTGAGCAGTTCCATGTAGAAGTAGTCGCCCCAGGTGTTGCACTCGTCCACGCCGCGGTCCCGGGGGATGGGGTTGTAGGGCGAGCAGCGGGCGTACACGCCGTGGAGCAGCAGCCCGTTGGACACCGCCGGGTCGGTGACGGCGCAGGTGTCCACCAGGGCGGCGGCCAGGCGGCGGGCCTCGGCGGTGTAGCGGGCGGCTTCCTCCGCGGGCAGATGGGGGGCCATCTCAAGCATGCCGCAGGCCGCGATGGCCGAGGCCGAGGAATCCCGCGGTTCGTCGCCGGAGGTGAATTCCAGGTCCCAGTAGGGCACGCCGTCGGCGGGCAGATGCTCCAGGAAATAGTCGGTCACCTGGCGGAACAGGCGGATGCAGGCTTCGTCGCCGGTGTAGCGGTAGGACAGCGCCATGCCGTACACGCCCCACGCCTGCCCCCGCGCCCAGGCGGAGCCGTCCCGGTAGCCCTGGCGGGTGGCGCCGCGCAGGGGCGCGCCGGTCTCGGGGTCAAAGAAGAAGGTGTGGTAGGTGGAGTGGTCGGGCCGCACCAGGTTCTGCACGCTGGTCCGGGTGTGGGCCACGGCGATGTCGCGGTAATGCGGGTCGCCGGTGACTTCGCTGGCCCAGTAGAGCAGCGGCAGGTTCAGCAGGCAGTCGATGATGAGGCGGTAGTTGTCGGCGGCGTTGTTGGGGCCCCAGGCCTGGATGAACTGCCCTTTTTCCCGGAAGCGGCTGCACAGCTGGTCGGCGGCCAGCAGGGCGGCGCGGCGGGCGGTCTCGCTGCCGGTGAGTTTGTAGGCCGCCACGCAGGAGGGCGTGTACAGGAAGCCCATGTCGTGGTGGTCCACGTCGATCTTGCGCTCGATGCGGTCCAGGAAGCTGTCCACCTGGCGCAGGGCCGCCGTTTTGAAGGCGTCGTCGCGGGTGTGCTCCCAGGCCAGCCAGTATTCGCCGGTGCAGAAGCCGGTGGTCCACTCCACATTGTCGCTGGGCGGGTAGAAGTTGTGTTCGCTGTTGGAACTCTGGAATTTGTCGGTAAATTCGGCCAGATTGCCGTGCAGGATGCCGCAGGCCGCGTCCAGGGCGGCGCGGGCGGCTTCGTTGGTGAGCTGTTTCATGGGGACCTCCTTTTGCGATCATGGCCTGCGCGCCGGGCGGCGCGGTGCAAACAACACGCCGGGCCGCGCCCCAGCAGAGGGTGCAGCCCGGCGCAGGCAACGTATGAGTGAAAGTCGGATATTCGAGGGCCGCCCTGGGCGGCGTTTTCAAATCCGTCGCTGCCGCCGGACATGTGCCGGTGGCAGCGACACCTACAGGGAAATTTTACGGCAAGAGTGTGCGAGGCCAGCGGCCGAGTGCGCGGTTTGCCGTAAAATTTTGTCGAAGGGGATTTCAAAGAGGGGAAACACGAGCCTCAGGCGCAGCCGGTCTCCGGCCTAAGAGCCGCCGCTCGCGCGGCGGTTGGCCTCCGACACGCCACTGCGGTGTCAGTGGGCGAGTGTTGCCCCTTTTGACGTTCTCAGCCCTTCATGCCGCTGGTGGCGATGCCCTGCACGAAGTAGCGCTGGCAGAACAGGTACAGCACAAAGACGGGGATCAGGCTGATGACGCTGGCGGCCATGATGAGCTGCCAGTCGCTGGAATACTGGCCCTGGAACATGCGGATGCCCAGCGGGATGGTCTTGTTGGCCTCGCTGTTGAAGTAGATCATGGGGCCCATGAAGTCGTTCCAGGTGGTGACGAAGCTGAGGATGGCCAGCGACGCCAGCGAAGGCTTGGCCAGCGGCAGCACGATGCGGAAGTAGGTGCCGTACTCCGACAGGCCGTCGATGCGGGCGGCTTCCAGCAGGTCGTTGGGGATGCTCTGGAAGAACTGCCGCAGCAGGAACACGCCGAAGGCCGCGAACGCCTGCATGAGAATGTAGCCCAGGTGGGTATCGACCAGGCCCAGCTTCTGCATCATGGAGTACTGGGGCAGCATGTAGCTCTGCCAGGGGATGGCGATGGTGGCCACGTAGCAGAGGAACAGGGTGTCGCGGCCGCGGAACTTGCATTTGGTGAAGCCGTACGCCGCAAAAGAACAGGTGAACAGCTGGATCAGCGTGATGAGGACCGTCAGCTTGGCGCTGTTGAAGGTGAACAGGCCGAAGGGGATCTTCTGCCAGATGGTGAGGTAGTTCTCCCAGTGGAAGGTCTCGGGGATCCAGCGGATGGGTACGGTAAAGACCTCGGTGCTGAGCTTGAAGGAGGAGGACAGCATCCACAGCAGCGGCAGCAGCGTGACGGCGGTGATGAGGATCAGCACCGCATAGAGCACCGTGCCGCTGAGAGGGTTTTTCTTCTTTTCGATCATGGAAGTTCCCTCCTTACATAAAGTCGTTGAACTTTCTCTCCACACGGAACTGGAGCAGCGTGACGGCGGCTACGATGAGGAAAAGCACCATGGCCGCGGCGGACGCGCCGCCGTAGTTCCAGGAGATGAAGGATTCGTTGTAGATGTACTGGCTGAGCATGGTGGTGGAGGTGCCGGGGCCGCCTTCGGTCAGCGTGAAGATCAGGTCGAAGGTCTTGAAGCTGTTGATGACCAGCATCATCAGCACGTAGAAGTGGCTGGGGGTCAGCATGGGCAGCGTGATGGACTTGAACTGCTGCCACTTGGTGGCGCCGTCGATGCTGGCGGCTTCATACAGGCTGTAGGGGATGTCCTGCAGGGCGGCCAGGTAGATGATCATGAAATAGCCCATGTTCTTCCACACCTGCACGATGATGCAGGCCGCCAGCGCCCAGTCGGTGGAAGCCAGCCAGCCGGGCAGCATGCTGTCGGGCAGGAACAGGCCCAGGAACTCATTGATGGGGCCGCCGTCCTTCATGAACATGGCCTTGAACACCGCGGCCACCGCCACGATGGAGGCGACGTAGGGGAAGAAGATGGCGGCGCGGAAGAAGTTGACGCCCTTGAGCTTGTTGTTCAGCAAAATGGCCAGCGCCAGGGCCAGCACCATGCTGAAGGCGACGGTGAAGATACTGAAGGTCACGGTCTGCACCAGGGCGGCGCGGAACACGCGGTCATCGAAAATATCGAGGAAATTTTCAATGCCGACGAATTTCATCTCGGTAAAGCCGTCCCACTCCATAAAACTCAGGACGAAGGAGAAGGCCACCGGGATCAGGACGAAGCAGAAGAAGCCGATGAAGTTCGGCAGGATAAAAGTCATGCCCACCAGCGTGTTGCGGGTGTTGAGCGACATGCCGGACCGTTTGGCTGCGGTCCCGGTTGCAGTGCGGGGCATGTGGGTCCCTCCTCTCGGAAAACATTGTTGCCGGTCTGCATTGCTGCACGTACTGCAAAAGAAGAGGGGGCGGGCGCGCCGCGCCCGCCCCCGGGTGTTCTGTTCAGGCAGAGGGAAGTGCCGCTTATTCTTCCACGATCTCGGCGGCGCGCTCAGCCATTTCGGCCAGGCCCTCGTCCACGCTCAGTTCGCCCAGCATGATCAGGCCGTGCTCTTCGCCCAGCATCTGGTTGACCTCGCTGACCTTGTCGGCGACGGGGCGGTCCAGCGCAATGTTCTTGACGGCCAGCGCTTCGGCAGCGCCCTCGGGCATGCCTTCCACAGCGCCGATGGTGGAGAGGATCTCATCGTTGGAGCGGCCGGGGATCTGGGCGTTCGCCGCGTAGATCTGGGCGCCTTCCTCGCCGGTGATGAAGCTGACCAGCTTCCAGGCAGCGTCCTGCTTGTCGGAAGCGGCGTTGATGGCGATGGGGGTGGTGGAGCCGACGGTCCAGCCGGCTTCGGTGCCTTCGGGGTGCGGCAGGGTGGCGATGCCCCAGTTGACGGAGCTCTCACCGTTCGCGATGCTCTGCATCAGCGTGGACATGTAGTAGGTGCCGATGGGCAGCATGCCGACGGTGCCCTGGGAGAAGGGGCCGGAGTAGTGGATGTTGCCGGTCTTGAGGGTGCCATAGTCCTGGATGGAACCGGCGTCCTGCATGCGCAGGGCCATCTCATAGTAGGGCTTGAAGAACGTATAGCCGGTCTGGTAGTCCATGATGGTGTGCTGGCCGTCCTGGACGCCCCAGCTCTCGACGCAGGCCTGCCAGGTGTGCAGGTAGGCGCCGTAGGTCTTGTTGGCGCCTTCGCCGGAGGTCAGCTGGCCCGCGATCTCTTCAAAGTCGGCCCAGGTCCAGTCGTTGGAGGGGTAGGCCACGCCGGCGGCGTCAAAGACGTCCTTATTGTAGAACATGATGTAGTAGTCGGTGCGGGCGGGCATGGCGTACTGCTTGCCATCCACGTTGAAGTTCTCGGCCAGGCCGTTGAAGTAGGCCAGGTCGATGCCGCCGGCCTCGATGTAAGAGGTCAGGTCGGCCAGCTGGCCCTTCTGCGCCAGACCCATCATGGTGTCGGCGTCCTTGATGTAGAAGGCGTCCACGTCGCTGCCGCCGTTGAGCATGACGCTGAGCTTGGTGGTGTAGTCGGCGGAGGGCACGTCGATGATCTCGACCTTGATGTCGGGGTTGGCGGCCTCAAATGCCTCCACCAGCTGGGTCACGGCGGGCTGGGTGCTGGTATCCCAGTTGGCCAGCTTGATGGTGACCTGCTCGCCGGTGGCGGCGGCTTCCTCGGAGGTGGCGCCGGAGGCGGTGGAATCCGCCGCAGCAGAGGACGAAGCGGTGCTGCCGCAGCCGGCCAGCAGGGTGCCCGTCATGGCCAGGGCCAGCAGCAAAGATGTTGCTTTCTTCATGGTTTGTCTCCTTTACCTCTTCAAAAATCAGGGCGGCCTGCGCCGCCGTTCATTGCCCTTATTATAGCCACGGAACGCCCGCCGGGGAAATTTACGATTTCGGGAACATTTTATACTTTTTTCATATCGTACCCGTTTTTCCGCCTTTTGACTAATACTATTTTACACACCCTTACTTTTTTTACACTTTGCCCTGCCCGGCGTCGCGGCGCGCCAGGGCGGTGAGGACCTCGTGGATGCCGGCGTCCAGGCAGAGCGCGCGGGAGGCGATCTGCGGCGGCGCGAACGCGCCTGTACAGCCTGCACTGAACACGCCGACCCCAAAGCGGGCGGGAGCTGCGGCTCCCGCCCGCTTGCCGTATGGGAGGAAAAATTTTACATATCCCTATTGACTTGGTAGGGAATAAGGCGTATAATGCAAATACCGACTAAAATAGTAGGTAATTAGTTCCCGCGGCTCTGCCGCGTAAAGGAGGCAACCATGCAGATCTATCTGGATAATGCAGCCACCACCAGGATAAGCCCGGCGGCGCTCCGGGCCATGCTGCCCTGCCTGGAGGAGCACTACGGCAACCCGTCCAGCCTGTACGCGTTCGGGCAGGACGCGCGCGAGCGCCTTGAGCGCGCCCGCGCGCAGATCGCCGCGCGGCTCCACTGTGAGGCCAAAGAAGTGTACTTCACCTCCGGCGGCAGCGAGGCGGACAACCAGGCCCTGCGTTCCGCCGCCCGCATCGGGGCCGCGAAGGGCAAGCGCCACATCGTTTCCACCGCGTTCGAGCACCACGCCGTGCTGCATACGCTGGACCGCCTGCGCGAAGAGGGCTTTGAAGTGACCCTGCTGGACGTGCACGGGGACGGCCTTGTCCGCCCTGCGGAGGTGGCGGCGGCCATCCGCCCGGACACCTGCCTGGTCAGCGTGATGTACGCCAACAACGAGATCGGCACCATCCAGCCGGTGGCGGAGATCGGGCGCATCTGCCGGGAAAAGGGCGTCCTGTTCCACACCGACGCGGTCCAGGCGGCCGGGCATCTGCCCATCGACGTGCAGGAGCAGAACATCGACCTGCTCTCGCTCTCGGCCCACAAGTTCCACGGGCCGCGGGGCGCGGGGGTGCTCTACGCCCGGACGGGCGTGCGCCTGACGCCGCTGATCGAGGGCGGCGCCCAGGAGCGGGGCCGCCGCGCCGGTACCGAGAACCTGCCCGCCATCGTGGGCATGGCCGCCGCGCTGGAAGAGGCCTGCCGGGACGGGGACGCCCGCCGCGTGAGGGTCGCCGCCCTGCGGGACCGGCTGATCCGCGGGCTGGCGCGCATTCCCCACGCGGTGCTCAACGGCGACCCGGTGCAGCGGCTGCCCGGGAACGTGAATTTCTGCTTTGAGGGCATCGAGGGCGAGTCCCTGCTGCTGCTTCTGGACGACGAGGGCATCTGCGCGTCCTCCGGCTCGGCCTGTACCTCCGGCTCGCTGGACCCCAGCCACGTGCTGCTGGCCATCGGCCGCCCGCACGAGATCGCGCACGGGTCGCTGCGGCTCACCCTCTCGGAGCAGACCACGGAAGAAGAGATCGACTATACCATAGACGCCGTGACCCGGGCCGTCGCCCGGCTGCGCAGCATGTCCCCGGTGTGGCGGGACCTGCAGAGCGGCGCCAGACCGTTTGTGATTCAGTGAGGTGTTTGCTATGGCTCTGTACAGTGAAACCGTGATGGACCACTTCCGCAACCCGCGGAACGTGGGTGTGATCGAGAATGCCGACGGCGTCGGCGAGGTGGGCAACGCCGTCTGCGGCGATATCATGAAGATCTACCTCAAGATCGACGGCGGGGTGATCTCCGACGTAAAGTTTGAAACCTTCGGCTGCGGCAGCGCCATCGCCTCCAGTTCGATGGCGACCGAGATGATCAAAGGCAAGCCCGTGGAGGAAGCAATGGCGCTGACCAACCGGGCGGTAGCCGAAGCGCTGGAGGGCCTGCCGCCCCACAAGCTCCACTGCTCGGTGCTGGCGGAGGAAGCGATCAAGAAAGCGCTGGAGGACTACTACCAGCGCCGCGGCCAGTCCTGAACCGGCCCCGCAGCACCGCTCCTGAGCGCGGACACGCACAAGAAAACAGGGAGGCTCCTTTTTGAAGGGAGCCTCCCTGTTGCGTCGTTTTGGGCAGGGCGTGCCTCAGCGCCGCCGCCCGTTCTATAAAAGGAAAACGTCCCGGAGGGGGTACCCCCTCCGGGACGTTTTGCCTGCCGGCGCGGCAGGTCCCACCTTTACGCCTGCCGCCGGCCATGGTATAATAAGAAAATACAAACCCGCCGGGGGACTCACGCCTGCGGGCGGAGCAGCACCGCCGCCACGTCGTTGACGTTGGTGCCGGTGGGGCCGGTGAGGATCAGCCCGTCCGCCTTCTGCAGCGCGGGATACGCGTCGTTGTCCGCCAGCGCGGCGTCGATGCGCACCCCCTGGGCCGCCAGCCGCGCGCAGGTCGCGCCGTCCACCAGGCCGCCCGCGGCGTCGGTGGGGCCGTCCGTCCCGTCGGACCCGACCGAGAACACCACGGCGTTCTGCATCCCCGCGATCCCCTCGGCGGCGGCCAGGGCCAGTTCCTGGTTGCGCCCGCCGCGCCCCCGCCCTGTGACGTGGACCACCGTTTCCCCGCCGGCCAGGAACGCCAGCGGCCGCGCCGTGCCCGCGTGGTATTGGGCGATGGACGCCAGAAAACGCCCCGCCTCCCGCGCTTCACAGCCAAGGCTGGCGGTCAGCACCCGGGGTTCATACCCCAGGTCCGCGCAGGCCCGCGCCGCCGCCGCGCACAGTTCCCGCACCGAGCCGGTGATCTGCGTCTGTACGTTGTCCAGGCGGCCGGGGGTGGGACGGCCCAGCAGGTCCAGCACCGCGGGCGAAAGCCGCAGGCCGTATTTCTGCACGACGGCGCGGGCCTGCTCCGCGGTGGAACGGTCCGGGTACGCCGGGCCGGAAGCGATCATATCCAGCGGGTCGCCCACGATGTCGCTCAGCACGATGGAAAACACGCGCGCCGGGGCGCACAGCTGGGCAAAACGCCCGCCTTTGACCGCGCTGACCCGTTTGCGCAGGGTGTTGATCTCCACGATGTCCGCGCCGCAGCGCAGCAGCTGGGCGGTCATATCGGTCAGTTCCTCCGGGGTGCACAGCGGCTTTTCAAACAGCGCCGACCCGCCGCCGGAGATCAGCAGCAGCACGCCGTCCTCCGCAGTCAGGGGGCGCACCAGGCCGATGGCCTCGGCGGTGGCGGCAAACGAGTTGTGGTCCGGCATCGGGTGCCCTGCTTCGCGGATGCGCAGGTGGGGCAGCGGCCCCTGCGCATGGCCGTATTTGGTGATGACGATGCCGTCGCAGATGGCGTCGCCCAGGCAGGCCGAGGCGGCCGCCGCCATCTGCCAGGCCGCTTTGCCCAGGGCCACCAGCACCAGGCGCCCCGGGGGCGGCGTATAGCCGCGCAGCGCGCGCTGCACGGCGTTGTCCGGCAGCACGGCCCGCAGCGCTGCGTCGATCACCTGGCGGGCCTCTTTTCGCATATCCGTCATAGGAACCTTCCTTTCATACGATCTACATCCCGCGCCGCCCGGGCCTTGCCCCGGCGGCACAGAAAACGGCAGGAGCTGAGTTTATGAGACAGACAGGCCCCATCCAGACCATCAGCGACCAGGTGTATTCCATCCTGCGCAGAAAGATCTGCGAGGGGGAATACGCGCCCGGCTCCTGGCTGCAGGAGGTGGACCTGTGCGACCAGCTGGGCGTCAGCCGCAGCCCCGTGCGGGAAGCCCTGCGGCGGCTGGTGTCCGACGGGCTGGTGATCAACATCCCCAACAAGGGCACCTTCGTCAAGGAGTTCACCTGCAAGGACATCGACGAGATCTTCGACATGCGCGTGCTGCTGGAGGGCTACGCCATCCTGCGCAGCCACCAGAACCTGACTTCGCAGCGGATCGAAACGCTGCTGGCCATCCTGCGCGAGATGGAGATCACCTACGACGCCGGCCGGCTGGAAGAATACACCCGCGCCGACGAGGAACTCCACCGGGAGATCGTGGCCCTGGGCAACAACAGCATCGTCAGCTGGACCTACGACCGGGTGGGGTTCATGAACCAGCAGTTCCGGGTGCTTTCGCTCTCGGTGCGCAGACGCTTTGAGGAATCGATGGACGAGCACCGCCAGACCATCCACGCCCTGATCGAAGGGCGCGCCGAAGAGGCCGAACAGTGCAACCGCCGCCACCTGGAACTGGCGCGGGCCTGCATCAAGGAACAGCTTGAACACAAGGCGAAGCGGTAACCGCCGCAGAGCCGCAAAAGGCTGCCGCGCCTGCGGCAGCCTTTTTTGGATGCAGCCCGGCGGCAGCCCGGCAGCCGGTCAGTGGATAAAGAACGAAAGCACGATGAAAATGCACGAGCCGAAGGCGGGCACCAGGATGGAGGCGATCGACCAGGTCTTGAGGCTGGTCTTGATGTCCATGCCGGAGAAGTTGGTGACCACGTGGAAGTAGGAATCGTTGAGGTAGCTCGGGCACATGGTCGCCAGGCAGAGGGCCAGGGCGGCCAGGTAGGGGTTGACCTGCAGGCCGGCGGCGATCATCGGGGCGACGATGGCGGAACCGGTGATCATGGCGGTGGTGCCGGAGCCCTGCGGGAAGCGCATGACCACGCCGATGATGATGGGGATCAGGATGGCGGGGATGCCGGTGGAAACGATCCAGTCGGCCATCATGGAAGCGGCGCCGGTGGCATTGATGACAGCGCCCAGGGCGCCGCCGGCGGCGGTGATGAAGGCGATGGGGCCGGCGTCGCAGCAAGCCTGCTGCATCAGGTCCACACAGGTCTTTTTGTCAAATTCCCTGCACAGCAGGAAGGCGCCCATGCACAGCGCGATGAACAGGGCGATCACGGGCTGGCCCAGGAACTCCACCACATTGGCGAACATCGTGCCTTCCAGCGCGGTGATCTGGCTGACCAGCGTGTTGGCAAAGATCAGGATGATGGGGACCAGCAGGGTGGCGAAGGACAGGAACGCGCTGGGCAGCTTTTCGGCCTGCAGCAGTTCGGCAAAGTCCTCGGTGGTCAGGTCTTCGTTCTTCTGGTATTTTTCATTGATGCGGTCCAGGACCTTCAGCTGCGCCTCGGTGTACTTGGAGCGGTCGATCTCATACGGAACGACGAGGTCCGGGTACTTTTTGCCGTAGTGGCGGAACAGCGGCACCGCAAAGATGAACAGCGGGACCGAGATCGCCATGCCGCACAGGATGAACATGCCCAGATCCACGTTGAGGCCGTTGTCCTGGAAGGTGCCCACGACGGCCAGCGGGCCGGGCGTGGGCGGCACCATGAAGTGGGTTATGTACAGCCCCATGCCCAGGATACCGCCCAGCCAGACCATGGATTTCTTGGTCAGGCGGGAGAACTCTTTGGCCAGGGAGGACAGGATCACGAAGCCGGAATCACAGAAAACCGGGATGGAAACGACCCAGCCGGTCAGGCCCAGGACGATGTCGCAGTTCTTCACGCCCACCGCCTTGAGGATGGTCAGCGCCATGCACTTGGCGGCGCCGCTCTTTTCCAGGAAAATACCCATGATGCAGCCGAAGCCGATCACGATGCCGATGCTGGTCATCGTGCCGCCGAAACCGGCCGTCACGGTGGAAATACATTGCGAAAGGGTGGTCACGTCGCCGAAGGGCATGGCCAGCACCGCGATCAGCACCGCCGAGATGATCAGCGACGGGAAGGCGTGCATTTTGGTGAAGATGATCAGCAGCATCATGACGATGATGCCGATCAGCATGGCGAGAACAGGATTCAACATACCAGGAACTTACCCCCTTTGTGAAATACGGTTTTGGAGCCACAAGCGAACACTCTTCCGGGACGTACGCCTCCTTTCCACGGCGGGAGCCCGCGCTGCCGTCAGATGACGGGGCCGAGGCAGAAAATATCCATCGAGCCGTAATAGCCCAGGGCCTCGTTCTTGGTCATCTGGCCGGAAAGGACGCGAAGCATCAGTTCGAACGCCTCCTCGCCGACTTCTTCGATGGTTTTCTCGCCGGTGATGATGCGCCCGGCGTTCAGGTCCATATCGTGCTGCATGCGTTCGTAGGTATTGGGGTTGCCGCAGATCTTGACCACCGGCATGGAGGGGAAGCCCTGCGGCGCGCCGCGGCCGGTGGAGAACATCATGAACTGCGCGCCGGTGGCGGCCATGCCGGTCAGGATCTCCGGCTCGCGGCCCGGCGCGTCCTTGATCCACAGGCCCTTCTGGCCGTCGATGCGCTCGGTGTATTCCAGCACGCCCTGGATGGGCCGGTGCCCGGATTTGACGATGGCGCCCAGGCTCTTTTCTTCAATGCTGGAAAGGCCGCCCGCAATGTTGCCGGGCGTGGGCTGGCCGCCGCGCATGTCCTCGCCTACGGATTTGGCGCGTTTTTCCATGCGGTCCACGATCTCATAGATCTTGCGGCCCACGGGGCCGTCCTCGCCGCCCACGGCGCGCCGCGCCAGGATATGCTCGCCGCCCAGGAACTCGGTGGTCTCGCCGAAAACGACGGTGGCGCCCAGGTCCACCAGCTTGTCGGCCACATAGCCGATCACGCAGTTGGAAGCCATGCCGGAGGTGGTGTCCGACGCGCCGCACTTGATGGCCATGACGACGTTGGAGATGTCCACCGTCTCGCGCTGCTGGCCCGAGATCTGCTGCACCAGCTTCTGCGCGGCGTCGATGCCCGCCTGGATAGCGCGGGAAGTGCCGCCCAGTTCCTGGATGCGGATGATCTCCACCGGTTTGCCGGAGGCCCGGATCTCTTCCACCAGGCGTTCATGGTCGGTACCCTCGCAGCCCAGGCTGACGATCAGCGCGGCGCCCACGTTGGGGCTCTGCCCCAGGTTGGACAGCGTGTCGGTGACGCGGCGCAGGTCCAGCGGCAGCTGGCAGCACCCCTGATGGTGGAAATAGCCGATGGTGCCCTGCACCTGCCGGCAGATGGCCTGCCCCACGTCGTTGGCGCAGATCACGCTGGGGATCACCGCCACCAGATTGCGGGCGCCGAACTTGCCGTTCGCCCGCCGGTACCCTTGGAATGTGTAACTCATGCCTGACTGCCCCCTTCCAGGTCGCCGCGCCCGCGCAGCGCTTCCAGATTGTGTACATGGACGTAGTCGCCTTTTTTGATGTCGCAGCTGGCGGCCCCGATGGACTCGCCGTATTTCATGATGTGTTCGCCCTTGCGGATGTCGCGCAGGGCAATCTTGTGGCCGTAGGGCACGTCGCCGTGGACGGTGATCTCCTCCCTGTGGCCTTTTTTGTCGCGGACTTCCACGGTGGCGCCGTCCACGATGCCGTTGGCAAAGATGGTGGCCACATTGTCCAGGTCGTCCACTTTCAGCGCCAGTTTGCGTTCCATACCGTTGCCTCCTTATTCTTTGACGGCCAGCACCGCCACGCCGTCGGGGATCACGACCACTTCCGCGTCGCGGCCCATCATGCCGTACGCCATTTCCAGCGCCTCGTCGGGGGAGGACGCGGGGATCATGTTGGCCTTGCGCACCATCTCATGGTCCAGATAGTTGGTCACCAGGATGATCCGGTGCTTTTTCAGGATGCGGGAGAAGATCTGCGCGCACCACATTTCGGGGATGGTCTCTTTGGGCGGGATCTTCGACAGATAGGCGTCGATCTCGTCCACCGTGCCCCGGACGATCAGTTTTTCAAAGTGGGTGCCGCCCATGCCGTCGCAGCAGGAGGCGCACATGATGATAACGCCGCCGTCCCGGCAGCAGGCCTCGGCGGTAGCCACGGCCTTGGGGCTCTGGTACAGGTTCTGGTCCAGCGGGTAGCCGCCGTTGGAGGTGACGACGATGTCGCCGGTGACGCTGGGGCACTGGGCCAGGCCGCGCACGAACTCCACGCCCTGAAGGTGCGCCTGTTCCAGGTCGCCGGCAAAGGCGGCGATGACCTTCTTTTCGGCGTTGAGGGCCACGTTCATGATGAACTGCACGTTGACCGCGCGCGCCGCATAGACCATGTCCTCGTGGATGGGGTTGTGTTCCAGCACGCCGGTGGCGGCGTAGGGGCTGGCGATGGCTTTGTAGGAGTGGTTCTCGTTGACGGTGACCGCGTTGCAGATGCCGGGCAGGATGCTCTTGCGCCCGCCCGAGAAGCCCGCAAAGAAGTGCGGCTCGATGAAGCCTTCGGTCACCAGCAGGTCGCAGTGCAGGGCCAGCTTGTTGACCCACAGCTCCGCGCCGGAGGGCAGCTCGCAGACGCGCTCGAAATCCTCGTCCTCAAAGGCCTTGTTGACCACGATCTTTTCCTGATCGACGATCGCGTCGCCGAACATGCGGCGCTGCTCCTCCTCGGTGGTGGGGCGGTGCAGGCCGGTGGCGATGAGGATGGTGATGTCCGCGTCCGGGTTGCCGGCGCGGATCTCTTCCAGCAGGATGGGCAGCGTCAGCTTGCTGGGCACCGCGCGGGTATGGTCGCTGGTGACCAGCACCACCTTCTGCCTGCCCCGGGCCAGTTCCCGCAGCCGCGGGGTCCCGATGGGATGCGCCAGCGCCTCCCGCACCAGGTCGGCCTCGCTCTTGCCCGCGTCGTAGGTGTCGGTGCGGGAATTGAGTACGGCTTTCAGGTTCTTGTCCTCCACATGCAGGGGGAGCGACGAGGTGTAATAGGGAATGTCAAATGTTTTCATGGACACTCATTCCTTTCCGCTGTGCGCAGGAAAGCCGGCTGCCGGACGTGCTCCTGCCGTCCCCGTCCGGAGGAACGGCGCCTGCCCCGGCGCAGGGCGCCGGCAGGGTCCGTTACGTTATGTATACATAATACATTTACTATTGTCGAATGTCAACCATTTTTTCAAGAATTGTTCATATTTTTTCGTCACATTGCGGTCAAAGCGCGCAAACGGCAAAACAGGCGGGCGGGCATGGGGTCTCCATGCCCGCCCGCCTGTCAGCGGCGTGTGCGGCGGCGCTTATTTAGAGTAGTCGTAGTCGGCCATCGGGTCCCAATCGTCGAACTCGAAGGCGGAGATGTCCACGCCGGCAGCGTCGCAGGCGGCCTGCCAGGCGGCCTGGGTATCGGCGGAGAAGGTGTCCAGCGCGCCGGCGGTGTCGGTGATGGAACCGGCCATCACGCCCTGCACGATCTGCCCCAGGTTGGGGGTGACTTCCTTGACCTGGCTGTAGACTTCGGCGGTCTCGGGGTTGAGGGCCAGCGGGTCGGGGCTGAGCTTGCCGCTGGACATGGCCAGGTTGTAGTACTTGAGCATCATGGGGTCGCTCATGGCTTCCTCGTTGACGCCCTCGATGCAGGAGACGAAGCCGCCGTCGGAGACGACCTTGCTCTGGTAATCGGTGCCGTACAGTTCGGTCAGGTAGAGGGCCGCGGCCTCGGGGTGCTCGCAGGTGGCGGAAATGCCCATCCAGGGCTGGGCGCCGGTGTAGGGGTTGCCGCCCTTGGCGCCGTCGTCGGGCACGGGCAGGGCCATGACGTCAAAGTTGAAGTCGGGATTCTCGGCGCGCCAGGTGGGGATGCACCAGGAGCCTTGGATCAGGAACCCGGCCTGCCCCTGGGCGAACATGGCGCGGGCGGAGGGGGCGTCCAGGTTGATGGAGTCGGGGTGGATGGAGCCGTCGGCGGCCAGCTGGGCATAGATGTCCAGCGCGGATTTCATGGCGTCGCTGGCGAAGGGGTTCTGCCCGTCCACCACGCTCATGACGCCGTAGTAGTTGCACTTGGCGCCGGCGATGTTGGCAAAGCTGCGCAGTTCGATCTCCAGGCGCTGGGCGGCGCTGCCGCTCTCGATGATGCCGTAGTATTTGCCGTTGCCGTGCTCGGTGATGGTCTTGCAGGCCGCAACGAACTCGGACCAGGTCTCGGGCGGGGCGTCGGGGTCCAGGCCGCACTCCTCAAAAATGTCGCGGTTGTAGAACACCAGCGAGTTGACGATGTTGGCGGCTTCCGGCAGGACGTAGATCTCGCCGTCCAGCGTGGTGACGCCTTCGTTCAGGGAACCCGGGGAGAAGGAGTCGATGAACTCCTGGGAGAGATAGTCCGTCATGGGCTGGTACCAGCCTTCCGACACGGCGGTGCTCAGTTTGACGCCGCCGGGCAGGCAGAACAGGTCCGGCGCATCGCCGTTCTTGATGGCGGTGGTCAGCGTCTGGGTCAGCTGGTCGCCCGAAAGCATGGTGTACTCGACCTTGATCTCGGGGTGGCGCTCCATGAACTCCTGGTTGAACACCTTGCGGCGTTCCTGCGTGCTGTCGCTGGAGTCCATGATGCGCAGGGTGATGGTCTCGCCGCCGGCGCTCTCGCCGGTGGACGAGGTCGAGGCGGTTTCGCTGCCGGCGCTGCTGGACGGGGCGCCGCAGGCAGCCAGGCCGAACATCATGGCGCCGGCCAGGCCAAGGCTTAACAGTTTCTTCATTGTGTGCTTCCTCCTTTGGTTGAAAAAAGTGCTATCATTTGCATTGCTCAACTCTTTACAGCGCCGGCAATGCCGTCTACGAAGTATTTCTGCAGGGCGATGAAGATCACGATGACGGGCAGCACCGCGATGGTGGCGCCGGCGGCGATGCCGGTCCAGTCCACCACGTGCTCGCCCTGCAGGGCGTACAGGCCCACGGCCAGCGTGCGCAGTTCCGGCTTGCTCAGCGTCAGGACCAGCGGCATCAGGAAGCTGTTCCAGGTCCAGATGAACTGCATGATGACCACCGTGACGATGACCGGCTTGGCCAGCGGGAACATGATGCGCGCGTAGGTCTGGAAAAAGCCGCAGCCGTCCACGATGGCGGCCTCCTCCATCTCTTTGGGAAGGCCGGAATAGAAGCTGGAGAACAGCATCAGGAACAGGATGTGGCTGCCGCCGCACTCGGCGATGATAAGGCCCAGCAGGCTGTTGGTCAGGTGCATGCCGTTGAGCAGTTCGTACACCGGGATGATGGTGAAGGTCAGCGGGATGGTGATGCTGGCCATGAACACGCCCAGCAGCGCCTTTTTGCCGGGGAAGGCGTAGCGCCCGAGCACGTACCCGGCGGCCGAAGTGCACATCAGCACGATGACGACGGCGCAGACCGTGACGATGATGGTGTTGAGGAAGTACTGGCTGAAATTGGCGTTGTTCCAGGAACGGACGAAGTTTTCCAGCGTGGGGTGCTGGGGGAAGATGTTCAGCCCGCTGCCCCAGAATTCATCCTGGGTCTTGAATGAGGCCGTCAGCATCCAGACGAAGGGGTACATCCAAATGACCGCCGCCACGGTCAGGAAAGCATACAATACGCATTTGGCGGAAATGCGGCGAACCTTTGCTGCCATAAAACGCGACCTCCCTTTCTGCACTCAGTCCACGCGGTGGCGCGTGATGCGCCCTTTGAGCGCGTTGCCCGCCACGCCGATCAGGATGACCGTAAAGCCGAACAGCATGGCGGCGGCGCTGGCGTAGCCCAGCCGCGGCATGCCCACCGAACTTTCGTAGGCGGTGCGGTAGACGAAGGTGCCCATCACGTCGGTGGCGAAGTAGGGGCCGCCGCCGGTCATGGTCTGGACGATGTCGAACACCTTGAGGGAGTTGATGACCGCCAGCAGCGTGATGACCCCGGCGATGGGCAGGATGATGGGGACGGTGATCTTCCAGAACACCTTCCACTTGTTGGCGCCGTCGATCTCGGCGGCTTCCACCACGTCCCGGGGCACGCTCTGCAGCGCGGCCAGCCAGTAGATCATGTAGATGCCCACGTCCTTCCACACGCCGATGAAGGCGACGGTGGGCAGCGCGGTGCCCGCCTGGCCCAGAAAGTTGACCGCCCGCTCCACGCCGAACAGCTGGATCAGCGCGTTGATGGCGCCCGTGGGGCTCCAGATGAACTGCATGATGATGCCCACGATGGACGCCGTGGTGACCACCGGCAGGAAGAACATGGTGCGGAAGGCGCCGCGGCCGCGCAGCGTCTGCTCGTTCAGCAGGACCGCCAGCAGCAGCGAGACGACGATCAGCGGCGGCACCGAGAACACCATGTACTTGAAGCTGTTGGCAAAGGCGTTCCAGAACCAGGGGTCCTGCAGCAGTTCGGCAAAGTTGGCCAGGCCCACAAAGGTCTTGGAACTGCTGATGCCCGACCAGTCCAGCATCGAGTAGTAAAAACTGGAGAGGATCGGCCACGCCTGGAAGCCGGCGTAAAACAAGGTGGTGGGCAGAACGAAGATCCAGCACCAGAGATATTGTTTTCTTCTCCGCTGTGCATGCATGTGGAGCACCTCCCGGGTTCCCTTTCTTTTTGTTTACATTGCAGAACTAACTAAGCCGGCGCGGGCCGGCCCGCTTTGTTATTGCAATTATATATCCTGTTCGTCCACTTGTCTATATTATTTCACAAAAATAAATAAATTTAGCGGATTATCCAAATATTTAGTTTATTTTCTGTGCAATACGTTCTCTTTACGTTCCGGCAGTTTTGCGTTATAATGACCTCAAAATCCCGAAATTCCCGCCTATTTAGTTATGTAATATAAATAAACTAAGCAGGCAGGCCCTCCGTTCGCCAACCTCGCCCGCGCTGCCGCGGGCCTACTATATAGGAAAAGGAGTCTTCACTGTGGTACAACTGACCTTCTCTGCCGCGCGGCCGGAGCCGCCCGTGCTCTACGCCCGGGAAGAACTTACCCGCTACCTGACGCGGATGCTGGCCGGCGCGACGGCGGCGATCGAAGTGGAACTGGACGTGCAGCCCCCGCCGCACCCCGCCCCCGGGTGGGACGCCGCGCTGGACGACTGGTTCCACGTGCAGGCCCGGCCGGGGCGCATCGCCGTCACCGGCAGCAACGCCCGCTCGGTGCTGCTGGGGGCCTACCGGCTGCTGCACCACCTGGGGTGCCGCTTCCTGATGCCCGGGCGCCGGCACGAGGCGGTGCCCGCCCTGCGGCCGGAGGACCTGCGCGCCGACTTGCAGGAAGCCGCCGCCTGCCGCCACCGCGGCGTGTGCATTGAAGGGGCGGACAGCCTGGAGAATATCCTGGATTTCATCGACTGGCTGCCCAAGATCGGCTGCAACAGCTTTTTTGTGCAGCACCTGGAGCCGGAAGCCTTTTTGCAGAACTGGTACGCCCACAAATACAACCCGCTGCTGGCCCCCGCCCCCCGCAGCGAGGCGGAACTGCAGCGGATGTACCGCCAGATCGACGCGGCCATTGCGCGGCGGGGCCTGCTGCACCACCGGGCGGGCCACGGCTGGACCTGCAAGGCCATCGGCTTTGAGCATGTGTGCGCCAAACTGCCCGCCCCCACCGGCGCGCAGCGCCCGCTGCTGGCCGAGGTGGACGGCAGGCGGGAGTTCTGGCAGGGCGTGCCCTCCAACACCAACCTGTGCTATTCCAACCCCGCCGCCCGCCGCGCCTTTGTGCAGAGCGTGGCGGACTACGCCGGGGCCCACCCGGAGGTGGACTACCTGCATGTGTGGCTGGCGGACGAGTACAACAACATCTGCGAGTGCGACGCCTGCCGCCGCACCACCCTCTCGGACCAGTATGTGGGCCTGCTCAACGAGATCGACGCCGAACTGACCCGGCGGGGGCTCGGCACCCGCATCGCCTTCCTGCTGTACCAGGAACTGCTGTGGCCGCCGGAGCACGCCGTCCTGGAACACCCCGAGCGCTTCACGCTGATGTTCGCCCCCATCTCCCGCACGTTCGAGCGCTCCTACGCCGACCACGGCGCGCTGCCGCCGCTGCCCGCCTTCCGCCGCAACCGCATCCGCCTGCCGGAAACGGTGGAGGAGAACCTGGCCTTCCTGCGGGCCTGGCAGGAGCGCTGCCGGGTGGACGCCTTCGTCTACGACTACCCGCTGGGCAGGGCCCACTACGGGGACCTGGGGTACTGCGCCATCGCGCGGGTCATCGCGCAGGACATCGGCGCGCTGCCGGAACTGGGGCTCAACGGCTACTGCAGCTGCCAGGAACTGCGCGCGGCGCTGCCCAACGCCTGGCCCAACTATGTGATGGGGCGCATGCTGTGGGACCGCACGCTGGACCCGCAGGCCCTGCAGGAAGAATATTTCACGGCGCTGTACGGCGCCGGCGCCGCCGAAGCGCGCGACGCGCTGGAGCGACTCTCGGCGCTCAGCTCGGCGGATTACTTCAACGGCATCGGCCCCCGGCAGGACGCGGCGCTGGCCGCACGGTTCCGCCGGGCGGCGGACGCCGCCGAAGCGCTGCGGGCGCTGGCCGCCGAAAAACAGACACTTTGCACCGATCTGCACAAAATTGCCTGGCAACTGCTTGACTATCACGCCGGATACTGTAGACTAATGGTAGAGGCCCTGGCCGCGCTGGCGCAGGGCGAAGAAAACCGGGCGCAGCAGCAATGGAATGCAGTCATGGATCATATCCGCCGGCACGAGATGGAGTTCCAGCCCTATCTGGACGTTTACCGCGTGCTGGAAGTGGCCACCAAATACACAGGATTCACGCTGGACATGCCCCGATAGGAAAGGAACTGGCTTGATGGCAACAAAGTCCTGGGGAAATGTGCGGCAGCTTTCCAACCACGCCCGCGTGCTGCGGTATATCTTTCGCAACCAGCCGGTCTCCCGCTCGGAGATCGGCCAGGATCTGAACCTGCCGCGCTCGATGGTGACCGGGATCACCGCCCGCCTGATCGAGCAGGACATCGTGCGGGAACTGGGCAAGGCGGACACGCAGGAGGACGGCGCGCCGGGCCGCCGCCGCCAGCTGCTCGGCATCCGCCCGGACGCCCGCTTTGCCGTGGGGGCGGAGATCGGCGTGCGGCATTTCCGCTTCTGCCTGACCGACCTGGCCGGGCATGTGCTGGAGGAGCTGTGCTATGCGCCCACCGAGGAGCAGATCCGCCGGGTGAACGAGACGCTCTGCCTGGGCGTGCGGCAGCTGCTGGACCGCCGCCCCGAACTGGGCGGGCGGGTGGTGGGGGTGGGCATCGCCCTGCCCGGCCACCTGAATGCGCAGACGGGGGGCATGGTCTCCCACGCGCCGCAGTGGGACGCCTTCAACCTGCGCGCCGTCGCCGACGGGCTGGACCAGCCCGTCACGGCGGAAAACAACGTCCGCGCCATGGCCTATGAGCGCTACCTGTTCGACATACAGTCCTGCCCGGAGAATTTCGTCTTTCTGCACGTGGGGCCGGGCATCTTCTGCTCCGAATTCAAGGGCGGCATGCTGACCGGCGGCAGCTATATTTCGGGCGAGATCGGGCACACCATCTCCAACCCCGACGGCCAGCGCTGCGAGTGCGGCAAAGTGGGCTGCCTGCAGACCTACGCCAGCGAGGCCTGGATCATCAAAAAGGCCCGCATCATCTATGCTTCGGCGCCGCACTCGGCCCTGCGCAGCCTGGCCGGCCGCGCGGAGGACATCACGCTGCAGACGGTGCTGACCGCCTACCAGCTGGGGGACACGCTGGTCATCCAGGAACTGCGGGAGGCCGTGCGCTACCTGGCCGTGGCCGCCGCCAACCTGGCCATCATCATGGGCACCGAAAAGCTCTACCTGCACAGCCGCATGTTCCAGCACGAGATCCTGAAAAGCGAACTGAAAGCGGGGATCGAATCCCAGCTGACCTTCGTGGACAAACAGAACTCCGAGGATGTGGAGATCCTGGAATTCCACCCCGCCCGCGCCGCGGTGGGGGCCGCGGCCCTGGCCATCGACCGCCTGTTCATCTGCGACCGCTCGTGACCCCGCCGGCCCTGCGGCCTGCGGCGCTGTTTTTGCACGCAGGGCGCAGCGCATTATACGCCCCCCGGCGCGCGATTTGCCGCCCGGCGTCCCGCAAAAGCGGGGCGCCGGGCGGCTTTTCCTCTTTTGCTCAAAAAGCATCCGGTTTTGTCCCGAATGTTGTGCCTGGGCGTCGCGGGTGCTACACTTTGACCAAAAAAATGGGACTGGTGCAATGGGCAAATGGTTGTCTTCCCCCTGCCACGCCCCAAAAGGAGGAAATCTATGCATAAACTGAAATTCCTGCCGGTGGCTTTGCTCTCGCTGATGCTGACCGCCTGCCAGCCAAAGGGGTTGGTGAACGGAGAGGTGCAGGCACCCGAATTTCCCTGGGACCGCACCTACGACGAGGTGATCGCCGATTTGGAAAAGGCGGGCGCTGATTACTCGTCCACCGATGATTGGATCGAGATCCAGGATACTAAGATCTTTGGACTGGATGCCCGGAAGGTGGAGCTTTCCTTTGGGGACGGACAGCTGGCTGCGGTGGTCGGGGATCTTTCGGTCGATGAAGAGACCGGCCTCAAAGAGATCCGCGCCGCGCTGGGCGAGCCGAAAGATGAGTTCCGTCAGATCATGTACCAATCCGAGGAGGAGGCTCCCCTGGCCTATGAGGGGGAACCCTACGATGATTATTGCTGGGCCGGAACCAATACCCTGGCAGACAACCTTCCCGAAGAAATCAAGGAGGGGTTCCGCCATTTGTTTATCGGAGACTACGAGGAGGCGCAACTGGTGGATCGGGAAGATACCACGGAGGACGGTGGCCGGGCCTGGTACGGAGCGTCCTCTGTGGACGCTGTTTTCACCAACCCCAGCAGCATTTGCCTGTATGATCTGTCTCGGGATGAGGTGATCCTCCAGCGTTACGACCTGATTTTTCAGAGCATGGTGGAAGGCTTTATGTGACCAGCCCCTCCGCGCCTGATTTGCCGCCCGGCGTCCCGCAAAAGCGGGACGCCGGGCGGTTTTTCCTCTTTTGCGCAAAAAGCGCCCAGTTTTGCGCGAAATATGGCGTGCCGCGCGCGGCGGATGGTACACTTCAGTCAGGAAAAGCGGAACGCGCGCGGCGGGGGGCGCCACAAACGTCCCCGCGCCGCCAACAAGAAGGAGGAGCCCCATGCGCAAGATGAACGCCCTGTCCCTGGCATTGTCCGCCCTGCTGCTGACCGCCTGCACCACCACCACGGCCAGCGTGAGCACTGTATCGTCCGCAGGCTCTGCTTCCGCCGCCGGGGCGGTCTCCCGGACGGCCGCTTCCGCCCCGGCGGCAAGCGAAGAGGAGCCGGATTTCCTGGAAGCCGTGCCGATGGGGGATTTCAGCGAGGGTCTGGCCTTCGCCCGCGTCACGCTGCCCGGCGGCAAGCAGGAAAACGCCTACATCACGGCTGACGGTGAGATCGCCTGCACACTGCCCGAAGGGTACGATTACGGCTTCCCCTTCCACGAAGGGTATGCCGTGGTGCGCACGGTAGAGCGGGACGTGGGCGAGGAGGACTTTTTCTCGGTCACCAATCGGGACGAAGGGATCCCGGGCCTTTCCTTCGACGGCGTCAAGCACGGCGCCAGCGACGAGGAAGTCACCTACAACCTTATCAACACCGAGGGGGAGCTGCAGTTTACCGGCGGGCCCTACCGCTATCTGAGCCGCATGGGCAGCGGCAAGGTGCTGGCCTGGGTGGAGGAAAAGACCTACAACGGCACCTTCCAGAGCCTGTACTGGCTGGACGCCGAGGAGAACGCCACCCTCATCAGTCAGGAGGAGGGGTATTCCCCCGCAGCGCTGCCGTATCTTGATCATATGCATTACAGTGAAGGCGTCGCCCCGCTGTATAAAACGTCGTCGGGCCTGACCTGCTTCGACGTCTATGACGAGGACGGCGATCTGCTGTTCACGATGGACTCCGGTGGCGCAGAGAGCATCGCCGTCAACGATCCCAAATTCGACACCTACCTGATCCGCTATATGGACCACCGCTTTGCCGAAAGCGAGGAGGAGGACGGCATCGCCATCGCCGCCGTCTACCACCGCCCCACCAACACCATCACCCCGCTGGACCCGTATGAATACACCGGTTTCGGCTACAGTTTGGCCGACGACCCCGATCGCGTTGTGATCGCGTATTGCGGCGACCGCTTTGTGGACGGGCGCAACCTTGTCAACGCCAACGAGCAGCACCTTGGCATGGAAGGCTTTTACCTGGTGGACAGCAACTGGCACACCCTGAAGGAAGACGGCGAACTGGGGATCACGAATATCGACTTTGCGTTCACCGGCTACGACAGCCACTGGATCGTGGCGCTGCAAAACGGCTACTACGGCCTGATCAGCACCGAGGGCGAGCTGGCCTTTGAACCGGTCCAGACGCCGTTGTCCCATCTGGGCGAAGGGTTCTTTGCCACCGGCAGCGGCGATGTGATCGACGAGAGCGGCGAGACCGTCTTTACCCTGCCCGATGGTTACAGCGCGGTGCGCAATTCCCTTGTCGACAGCGACAGCGAACCCCTTACCGGCCTGTTCTGCGAAGGCTTCGCCGTGATCCAGCCGCAGAGCAGGGGCCAGCGGATGTGGATCGGGCGCGACGGGCGCGAACTGCACACGAGCGAAGATTTCGCCGCCTATGCCGCGTGGCAGGAAGCCAACCCGGCCGCCGCCCCCACGCCGTCGCCCACCGCCGAACCCGAACCTGCGGCGCTGCCCCAGGTCCAGGCAGCCGACGGGCTCATCCTGCGCAGCGGCCCCGGCGAAGAGTACGAAAGCCTGGGCGCCGTGCCCGCGGGCGAGATCCTGACCGTTCTGGAAGAGGTCGACGACGCCGGGGGCGCAGACTGGTCCCATGTGCTGACCTCCGGCCAGCTGGAGGGCTATGCCAGCGACGACTGCATTTATCCGCTCGATTGAAACGGCCGGGCAAACGGCAAGAGCAACGGAGGTGCCTTTTGCAGATCCGATATTGTACCTACACCGACACCGGGGACCGGGCGGTGAACGAGGACCGTCTGTGCGCTTTGCAGACCGCCGCCGGTCACTGCTTTGCCGTGGCCGACGGGCTGGGCGGGCTGGACCTGGGGGACGAAGCCGCCGAACTGGCCTGCCGCACGGTGGCCGAGTATGCGGCCATCCTGCCGGAGTTCAGCAGCCGGGTGCTGGAACGGATGTACTTTGCGGCGCAGCAGGCCATTCTGGAGCGCCAGCAGGCCCTGCACTGTGAGAGCCAGATGAAAACCACCCTGAACGTGGTACTGGTAGGGGCCCGGGCCATCCACTGGGCCCACGTGGGGGATTCCCGCACCTATTACGCCCGGGACCAGCGGCTGCTGCGCCGCACCTTTGACCACAGCGTGACCCAGATGCTGTCCGCCATCGGCCAGGTGCGGGAGGGGGATATCCGCTTCCACGAGGACCGCAGCAAGCTGCTGCGGGTGCTGGGCACGCCCTGGACGCGCTCCCAGGTGGAACTGGAACCCGACCTGCCCCTGTGCCCGCCCCAACAGCTGCTGCTGTGCAGCGACGGATTTTGGGAATACATCACCGAGGAACAGATCCAGATCTGCCTGGAAGAAGCCGACGGGCCGGAAGTCTGGATGGAGAACATGCGGGAACTGATCTGCCGCAACGAACACGGCCGCGGCGGCGAGCGGGACAACCGCACCGCCGTGGCGGTATGGATCGACGCGGACGGCCGCGAGAAGGAGGACGCATGAGCGCAACGGTACTCTATGACCCGGGCGAGGCCAAGCCGGCCCGGCTGTTCGTGTGGGATGCTTCCCGCACCATGCGCACCGTATCGGTCGGCACCGGCATCCTGCTGGGTCGTGCCGGGCCGGACAGCGCGGCGGATCTGCCGCTGCAGTCCAGCATCGTCTCCCGCCGCCATGGGGAGATCCTGCAGCTGAATGAAGGCTACTGCTACCGGGACCTGGGCAGCCTGAACGGCACCCATGTGAACGGGGTGCTGTATGGCCGCAGCGGCGCGGCGGACGGCGTGCGCCTGCAGGACGGCGATGTGCTGCGCATCGACCGGCGGGCGCTGGACCGCCCCCACCCCGACGCGGTGGTGATGGTCTTTTCCACCTCCTGGCAGGATGCCGACTGGACGGAACTGCCCCTGAAGCCGGACACCGGCGACATCCACATCGGCCGCACCACCCCCAAGACGGAGGGGATCGGCCTGGCCGACCCGGCGGTGTCGGGGCGGCACGCCACCTTCCGCCGCGGGGTGCACGGCTGGTCGGTGATCGACCATGACAGCAAAAACGGCGTGTATGTGAACAACCGGCGCATCACCCAGCCCTGCGCGCTGCACCCCATGGACGTGGTGCGCATGGCGGGCACCCTGTTCCTGTTCCTGGGGGACCGGCTGCTGTACAACGCCCCGGCCATGCGGCAGGACCGGCTTTCGATCCACATCGAGGAGCGCAGTGTGCGCAGCCTGTTCAAAAAGAAAGTGCTGCTGGAATCCATCGACCTGACGGTGGACCCCGGCGACCTGGTGCTGGTGCTGGGCGGTTCCGGCGCCGGCAAGACCACCTTCTTCAACGCCGTGATGGGGTACGAGAAAGCCCGGGGCCGGATCCTGCACGGGGACCGGGACCTGTACAAGGACTATGCCCGGATGAAATACGAGATCGGCTTTGTGCCCCAGCAGGATCTTTTGCGGGACGACGACACGGTGTACTACACCCTGGACAATGCCGCCCGCATGAAGATGCCCGCCGGCACCCCCGCCGCGCAGCGGGAGGGCCGCATCAACGAAGTGCTGGAGATGCTGGGCCTGCAGCGGGAACGGGGTTCGCTGGTGCGCAAGCTCAGCGGCGGGCAGAAAAAGCGGCTGAACATTGCCGTGGAACTGGTCGCCGACCCCAGCCTGTTCTTTTTGGACGAGCCGGACTCCGGCCTGGACGGGGTGATGGCCGTCAGCCTGATGCAGAACCTGCGGGTCATTGCCGACGAAGGCAAGATCGTGATGGTCATTACCCACGCCCCCGACCGTGTGGCCCACCTGTTCGACAAAGTGGTGGTGCTGGCCAAGAGCGCCCGCACCAACAGCGGCCAGCTGGCATTTTTCGGCACGGTGGAGGCGGCGCTCGCCTTCTTTGACGCCACCAGCATGGAGGGCATCGTCAAGCGCATCAACCGCCCCGACGAAAACGGCGAGGGGCTCGCCGACCATTACATCGAAAAATACGCGCGATACAAGGAGGGGAACCCATGAGCGGCGCACAAGTATCCCGTCTTGCCCAGGTGCAGATCTACCTCGGCAAGCACTGGCGGCTGTTCGTCAACGAACGGGGCTGGAAGGTCCTGCTCTTTGCGGCCATCATTTCGGCCATCGTCTCGCCGGTATTGGGGGGCAACATGTTCGTCTATACTGCCGAGACGTTCCAGGGGACCTTCACCCTGGTCTCGGCCTGTATCTGGATCGGCATTTTCAACTCCATCCAGTCCATCTGCAAGGAACGGGCCATCCTCAAGCGGGAGCACCGGGCCGGGCTGCACATGTCCAGCTACATAGCCTCCCACCTGATCTTCCAGGCGGGCATCTGCCTGCTGCAGGCGGGCATCCTGCTGGGCATCAGCGCGGCCTTCCTCCATTACCCCGCCGTCACACCGCTGTTCGGCAGCACCATGCTGGAATTTTTCATCACCTACTTCCTGGTGACCTATGCGGCGGACGCGCTGGGGCTGGCGATCTCCGCCATCGTCAGGACCCCCACCACCGCCATGACCGTCATGCCCTTCGTGCTGATCGTCCAGCTCCTCTTTTCCGGCATGCTGTTCACGCTGCAGGGGCCGGCCGCCCTGGTGGGCAGCCTGACCATCAGCAAATGGGGGATGAACGCCGCCTGCGTTTCGGCCGATTACAACAACCTGGAAAACACCGAGCTGGTGAACACCTCGGTGGCTTTGCAGAACATCGCCAGCCGGGAGGGCTACCCCCTGGACGGCGGGCAGGTGGACGCCCTGCTCGAAGAATACTACCAGGTGTCCGTCAACGAGGATTACGGCCACGCCGCCGCCAACCTGGCTGTGGACTGGGGCGTGCTGGCGCTGCAGGCGGCGGTGTACGGCGCGGCGGCCATCCTGGCCCTGGAATTTGTGGACCGGGACAAACGCTGAGAGGAGGAAACACCCTATGGAACATCCCTGCACTGTCTGCCCCAACTGCTTCCAGCCCCTCGGGGATGAGGGCGTGTGCGGGCATTGCGGCTTTGAGGCAAACGGTTATGTGACCCTGCCCCACCACCTGGCGCCCGGCGCCCGCATCAAACAGCGGTACCAGGTGGGCCGCGTACTGGGGGAGGGCGGCTTCGGCATCACCTATGCAGGCTGGGACACCGTGCTGGACGTGAAGGTCGCCATCAAGGAATTCTACATGGCGGGCTATGTCAACCGCAACCACGAGGCTTCCCCCAACGTCTTCGCCACCCTGGGCGCCCACCGGGACACCTTCAACAAGAACAAGGAAAAATTCCTGAGCGAAGCGCGGGTGCTGGCCCGCTTCTATGAGGAACCCGGCATCGTCGGCGTGCGGGACTTCTGCGAGGAGAACGGCACCGCCTACATCATCATGGACTTCCTGGACGGGGTGACCCTGAAAGAATACCTGGAGGCGCACGGCCCCCTGCCCCCCGCCGAGGCGATCCGCCTGCTGCTGCCGGTCATCCGCTCGCTGCAGCACGTCCACGCCGGGGGCGTCATCCACCGGGACATCAGCCCCGACAACATCATGGTGCTGGCGGACGGCCGCACCAAGCTGCTGGACTTCGGCGCGGCGCGGGAGGTCTCCCAGACCGACATCAAGAGCCTTTCGGTGATCCTCAAACCCGGCTATGCCCCCGAAGAGCAGTACCGCAGCAAAGGGCGGCAGGGCCCCTGGACCGATGTGTACGCGCTGGCCGCCACCCTTTACCGCTGCATCACGGGGGAAGCCCCCGACGACGCCATGGAACGGATGTACCGCGACCGCCTGCCCGCTCCCGCCGACACGGCTGCCGCCTGCCCGGCGGCCATCAGCCGGGTCGTCATGAAGGCCCTGGCCGTGCGCCAGCCCGACCGTTACCAGGACATCCCGGCCTTTTTGCAGGATCTGGAAGCCGCCCTGGCCCGCCCGGAGGACGCCGCCGTCGCGGCGGACGCCCCGGCAGGCGGCGCCCCCGACGGTGTGCGCACCGCCCCGGTGCAGGGCAGCGACCACACCGTGCTGGCCGACCTGGAGACCGGGCGCACCGTGCTGGCGGACCAGGCCGTCCCGGGCGAGGAAGCCGCTTTGGCACCGCAGCCCGAGCCTGCGCCGCAGCCGCAAGCCGAACCCCAGCCGGAGCCGAAACCCCAGCCGGAACCGCAGCCCCAGCCCGAGCCAAAACCCACGCCGGAGCCGAAATCCAAGCCCGAACCCTCCGCCGGCGAAAACGCAGCCCCCCGGTATGCGCCCCCAAAGGCCGAACCGCCGAAGAAAGCGAAGAAAGCCGGCAAAAAGAAGGCGCCCCTGCTGCCCCTCGCGGCTGCAGCGGCCGTGGTGGTCGCCGTTTCGGCGGTATTCTGGCCCAAAGCAGGCGCCCCGGCGGCCCCTGCCGCCGCAAACAGCGCGCCGCCCGCCCAGAGCACGGCGTCGGGTTCCGCCGTGCAGGACAGCAGCGCCGACATTTTGCAATTTTCCCTGAACGGGCAGGCCTTCACCCTGCCCACCCCCCTGTCGGACCTGACCGCATCGGGCTGGGTAACGGAAGACCCCGCGTTGGAGAACGTGACCCTCGCCCCCGGAGAGAGCCGCTCCAGCGTTGTCTTGCTCAACGAATACGGCAGCATCGAGGTCCGGGTCGAAAACCAGTCGCCCCTCGAACAGTCGATCCAGCAGTGCAGCGTGACCTTCCTGCGGGTCGGAAGCGATCTGAACGACAACTACCTGGGCGAAACGGGCAACACCTTTGCCCTGGCGCGCGGGGCAGAGTTGGGGATGGAGGAGAGCGAGATCCTGGCCCTGTATCCCGAGTTGGCCGAAAGCAGCAGCGACATCTACGAATACGATGACGGCAATGACTCCCTGCGGATCCAATTCTATGAAGGGCAACCGATCGCAGTCTACCTGAGCACCACGCGCACCGGGGATTGGGTGGAGGCCGGGGCGTATGTTGCCGGCGAACCTGCCGAATATTCCGACGCCGCCTTCCTGAGCGACTATGCGCTGAGCGGTTTTTCTTTCACCTTCAACGGCACGGCCTGCGATGCGCCGTTGACGGTCCAACGCCTGCTGGACGCCGGCTGGACGCTCGAGCGCGCGCCGCAGTCGCTCCCGGCCCGCAGTTCCGCCACCGTTTACCTGCGCTACGATGTGCGCACCACCCTGGCGGTACGGGCTTACAATTATACCGCCAACGCCATCGAACCGGCCTACGGCCTTCTTTCCGATTCGTTCGGCCTTGAAGTTTCCGATAACGGCTACACCGATAATGCCATCACCGACCCCGCCGCCAGCTTCTCGTATAAGGGAAGCGTGATCTGCACGCTGGGGGACGAAAAATCTGCCGTGCGTGCCGCCGCCGAAGCCGCCGGACTGCGGGTGGAAAACGACGCGAACAACTACGGGTTGGAGATATACGGCGCACAGGACAGCGTGGTCTATGTGTACGTATATTTCCACCAGGGCACGGCGGCAGGCTATCAGTTCATGTCCGATCCTGATGAGATGGACCTTTTGATAGAGTACTACCAGTATGAAGAAGACCCGGCAACACAGGCAGAGGAGGAATAAGATGAAACGTTGGACTGTATGGTGCGGCGCCCTGGCGCTGGCCCTGGCGCTGGCCGCCTGCGGCCGGGACGAACCGGCCCCCGAACCCACCGCCGCGCCGGAACCGGCCCCCGCCCTGACGGCCACCCCGGAAACGGCGGAATCCGCCGCCCCGGCCAATACCGCGACCCCCGCGCCCACCGCCGCCCCGGACCTGGAGGCCCTGGCCGAACTGGCCCGCCAGGCCGGGCTGGAGGCGCTCGCCGGGCTGCCGGAACTGCCCGCCCCGCCCGATACCGCCAGCCTGCAGGCCGGGCTGGAAGGGCTGCTGGCCGGGCAGGACGGCGCGGGCTGGAACGCCGACGCCTACTGGATCGCCTGCCTGGATGACAGCGCCTGCACCCTGCATATCGGGGATGGCGGCTTTGCGCTGGCCCGCTACACGCTGGACGAAGGCGGCGCCATCGCGGTGAGCGAGCTGTCCGGCCAGCCCGTGCTGGACGAAAACGGCTTCTCGGTCGTGGACGGCAACGGCGAGCCGCTGCTGGCCTTCGGCTGGGAACTGCTGGCCGAGGACGGCGACGGCCTGCCCCGCCTGGATCTGGAATCCCGGAGCGGGGAAGCGCTGCCCGCCGGGGAACTTTCCTTCTACATGACCTCGGCCGCCAGCGCGGAGGAGGCTGATACCCTCGCCCGCGGCTACCTGGAGAACCGCCAGACCCCCGACCCCGCGACCGACGACATGACCACCCTGCTGGCCGGGTACCGCGGCGTTTCCATCGTGGACGCCTGCATCCTGAACGGGCTGGACCCCTCGCTGGAAAACCGCGCGGTCTACGCCGAATATTTCGGCATCGAAGGCTACCGCGGCACGCCGGAACAGAACCTTTACCTGCTGACCTGCATGGGCGGTACGATCGCGTGACCCCGCAGCCCCGGCCGGCGTCCTTTGCCGGCCGGGTTTTTTGTGCTATAATGAAAGCAACAGGCCCCGGCGCGCCGCGCCGGGCAGAAGGGAGGCAGCCTCATGAAGCCCGACGGCCATCTGACCATTGCGGTGTGCGACGACCAGCCGCTTGTGCTGCGGCAGGTGGAGCAGCAGCTGGAACGGCAGCTTGCCGGGGTGCCGCACCGCATCGTGCCCTTTTCCGGCAGCGGCGACCTGCTGCGGGCAGCCGCCGGGCAGGCCTTCCAGCTGGCCATTCTGGACGTCTGCCTGCCCGACCAGGACAGCGGCATCACGCTGGCCCAGCGCCTGCTGGCCCTGCAGCCGGACTGCCAGATCATCTTCCTGACCGCCTATGTAGCCTGCTGCCAGGATGTGTACGACGTGGCGCACGTGGCCTTTGTGCTCAAAGAGGAGATGAGCGCCCGCCTGCCGGTGGCGGTGGCCCGGGCCTGCACCCGGCTGGCCGCCGCCCCGCGGCCGGCCGGCGGCGCGCGCCTGCTGCTGGGGGAACCGGGCGACGCCACCCAGCTGTTCCAGGCCGACATCATCTTTTTGGAGCGGCGGGTGCGCACCACCTGGGTCCACACCCTGCAGGGGCGGGCCGCCACCGGCGAAAAGCTGGAATCCCTGCTGGCGCGGCTGGCCCCGGACGCCTTCTGCCAGACCCACAAGAGTTTTGCAGTCCACTGGCCCATGGTGGAGCAGTACGGCAAAACGCTGATCCGCCTGTCCGGCGGGGTGCAGGTGCCCATCAGCCGCCGCTATGCGTCGCGGGTGCGCCAGAGTTTCCTGCGCTATGTGACGGCCCTGCAGGGCGGCCCCGCCGCGGATGGGGAGGCGCCGCCATGACCGCCCCCGACCTGCGCCTGGCCGCCGTACAGGCCCTGCCGCTGATCCCGGCGTACTGGCTCCCCTATGGCTTTCTGACCCTGCTGTTCCCGCTGCGCAAGGGCCTGCGCTGGCGGGTAGGGTACGCTGTCCTGATCTTCCTGCTGATGACCCCCAAGCCGGTCCTGGACCTCTACTGGCTCATGTATGAGCGCGCGCGCTGGATCAGCATCCTGCAGGGGGTCCTGATGGCGGTCTGCATACCGCTGGGGCTGCTCGTCTTTTTCTCGGGCGATTGGCGGCCCGGGCAGTTTGCCTTTTTCCCCTTTACCTGCCTGCACTCGGTCCTCATCTTGCCGTCCATCCTGCTGCTTACCTGGCAGCCGTGGCCGCTGCCGCCGGGGCGCCTTCTGCTCGTCTCCGGGATCTTTTTTGCGGGCTCGCTGGTGACAGCGCTTTTGTCGGTCGCCTTTTTGCGGCGGTTCCTGGCGGTCGTGCGGCGGCTGCCCGGCCCGCTGATCACGGTGCTGGCCGTGCTTTCGCCGCTGCTGGGGCTCACGCTCAACATGCTGCAGGCGCTGGAAATTTTCAGCGGCCGCACCCGGGCGCAGGCCATCGTCCATTTCATCCCCTCCCTGCTGGCGATCACCGCGGCGTTCCTGACGCTGCTGCTGGTGCTGCTGCACCGCCAAAACCGCCAGCAGCTGGAGATCGCCGCCGCCTACCAGGCCATGCAGGCCGACAGCCTGCAAACCCAGCAGGCCAACGCCGAGACCCTGCGCGCCCTGCAAAGCGAACACCGCGGGCGCCTGCGCCGGTTACAAACGCTGCTGGCCGAAAACCGGGCGGACGAAGCCCTGGCCCTGCTGCGGCAGCTGACCCGGCAGGAGAACCGCGCCGTCCGCCGCTATGCCGACAACCCGGTGGCCGACGTGGTGCTGGCCGCCGCCGACCGCCGCTGCCGCGAAGCGGGGGTGCCGTTTACCATACAGGGCGCCCTGGCGCGCGACTGCCCGCTGCCCGCCGCCGACCTGGCCAGCCTTTTGTACAACCTGCTCAGCAACGCCGCCGAGGCCGCCGCCCTGGGCCCGCGGCCGGGCGATGTGACGGTGCGCTTTTCCACCGTGGCAGGGCGGCTGTGCGTGACGGTGCAGAACACCGCGCCGCCCCAGGGCCAGCGCCGCCGCCCCGGCCACGGGTTCGGCCAGCAGATCCTGCGGGACATTGCCGCCCGCTACGACGGCAGCTACACCCTGACGCTGGAAAACGGCCGCGCCTGCGCGGTGGCGATGGTCCGCCTGCCGGCGCCCAACGAAACGGAGGCCCCCGATGCCGGAAGGATTCTATAGCACCGCGCTTTTGTTGTGCCTTGCCGCGACCCTGGCATGCGGGGCGGCCTTTGCGCTGGTGTACGGGATGCAGCGCCTGTATGTTTTGCACAGGATGGCGGGCCTGGCCCGGCAAAGCCGCCACCTGTACCGCGCCCTGCAGGCCGAGATGCACGACATCGAAGCGCTGCGTCTGGCCCAGCACGACGCCCGGAACGAACTGGTCGTGCTGCAGGGCTTTCTGGAACGGGACCGGCCGGAGGAAGCCGCCGCCTATCTGGAGGAACTGCTGCGCCGGGAACAGGGGCGGACGGACGGTCCCTGATACCAGTTTTGCCGCCGTGGCTGCTTTTTCTGCCGCAGCGCTGGCCGCCGGCCGGCAAATATGCTATGCTCAGGTCAAACGGATGTGCCCATCCCTTGGCCTGTTTTTTATGGGATGGGCGGAAGGAGGAAACATATGGACCGCCGTATCCCTGTATTGCTGGGCGCTTCCCTGCTGGCGCTGCTGGGCCTGAGCGGCTGCGGGGGCAGCCGCATCCCGGAGGAGGAACTGACCGCCCTGCTCAACGAACAGACCTACTTCACCGAGCGTATGGCCGGGGTGGAGTCGCTGGAGATCGAGAAGCAGACCGCTGAGGATGGCGTGACCAAGATCGACGCCACCATCGTCTCCCACAACGGCTTCACCCGCTATACCGACGACTGCACCATCGAACTCGCGCGCGACGAGGAGACCGAGGAATGGACCGTCACCGACCTGGGCGGCGCCGCCGTCAGCATGGAGGCCCTCTACGCCCCCGACGCCTACGCCATCGACCAGGTCATGACCGCCGAGACCTACTGCATGCTGGGCATCGGCGGCGGGGGTGAGGAGAGCGTGCTGCTGCCCGGCTACACGCTGGGGGAAGTGGCCCTCTCCAACGAAAACCCGCAGTTCCCCACCGCCACCGCCCAGATCAGCTTTGAGGGGCAGACCTACGGGTGGTTCACCTTCCACGGCAGCGCCGCGCTGCAGCTGACCTATGAGCCGGTGCGGGGCGGCTGGGAGGCCAACGCCTTCACCCCCAACGAGGACTTTTCCATCGACTGTGCGCTGGAGGGCCGCACCTATAAGACCGAGGCCTTCCGCGACCGCGAAAGCGCCAGCTACGAGTACCAGGACCATTGCTGGTATGTGACCTTCGGCGATTTTGACTGGCGGGAGGGCGGCCTTGTCGGCTGCACGGCCCGCAAGTACAACATCGAGGAAGGGACGGATGTGGAAAGCTACCAGGACCGCTGCTACCGCATCCGCCGGCTCGCGCCTTCCCCCATCGACCTGGGCAACGCCAGCAACGATTGGGTGCTGACCATGGCGCCGGGGGACGGCGTCCGCGAGAGCTTCCCCATGCGCACGCTGGACGACCCCACGGCCACCGGCGTGGTCTTCTGGGATCACACCTCCGGCGCAGTGGACTACGGCTATGCCTGTGAGCAGGTGGACGGCCCCACGCCCGACTCCCTCACGGTGGCCGAGCCGGAGCCGGCGGCACTGCCGGTCCCCGAGATCGCGCCTGCGGCAGAGATCACCGCCGACCCGGATGTGAAGGACATGGTCGTGACCACCTCGGGGAAAGAGACGAATTATTACGACCCAGAGACAGAGGAGCACTGGACAATCCAGTATTTTTACGATGGCCAAGGCAATCAGGTCGGCCAGATAAACTTCCGTGAGGGCGAGGTGTACAGCCGCATAAAGTACATCTATAACGCCAACAATGTCAAAACTGCCCAGTTCTTCTATACCGGGAACCAGCATACCCAGAGCCGGTACTTCGACCTGGATGGCAATGAGACTTACATGACTGCCGATCAAACGATTTATTGGGCTGACGGTACCACGGAAAAGAACTATGTTACCACGACCTCTACATATGACAGGCTGGGCCGTATCACCGCGGCAGAATCCTCTGACGGCAGTTCTACGTCCTATAATTACGACGAAGGGTCTTACCGGGGTTGGAAGCACGCACATACTTTGCTGGCAAACGGAGAGGAACTTCAATCCACCACCAACCTGCACTTTGACACCGACTGGCGGCTGATCGGTGAGGAAGTGCTGGACGAGGACGGCAACATCAGCAAGATGATCGCCCATGAATATGACGAGGACGGTAATGAGGTGCGTGTGACCGTGACCGACGCCACCGGCGCTGTGATCGAACTCACGACCAGGACTTTCGACGAGTTTGGCAATGTGTTGACGGACCGCTATGAATCCCACGGCACAGTCCAATGGGATTCGGCATTCACCACCCTGCCGCTCTCGGAGGCCCTGCAGGCGCAGGCCAGCTGGGGCGCGTGAGCGTCCGTCCCCTGCTCCCGCGGGGAAACCGCCCCCCTGGGCGGCCTGCGGCACAGCGCCGGAAGCCGTTCGCCGCCCGCAGGAAGGCAGGTTGCGCCCCCGCGGCCTTTGGGGGAAGAGGACTGTGACGGGCAGTAAAATACCATGATAAAGCGCCGGAATTTGTGTGGCATGCACAAATTCCGGCGCTGGTCGTTGTGTGGGCCAAAGAACGCCGGCCATGTTTGAAAAGGCGCACATCGTCCTGACGGCGGAGGAACAGGCCGATCTGGAGGCGGCGGACTTCGGCCTGTGGACCTGGAGCGCACCGGGCTGCAGCTGGTCACGTATGTCAACACGGAGCGCTGCTGCGCCAAAGAAATGGTCCTGTTTGCCGGGCAGACCTGCCCGGAACACCGGCTATGCTTTTTTGCTGAGGTGCAGTATAATAAGGGCAGTACAAAACAGAAATTTCACGGGGGATGACGGCCATGCAGGAAAAAATCTATCCGACGCCCTGCGGGGAGATCCATTACTGGGTCAGCAGGGCGCAAGACCCGGAAACGGCCGCCCTGGTTTTCCTGCCGGGGCTGACCGCAGACCACCGCCTGTTTGACAAACAAATTGCATATTTCGAGGGGAAATACAATGTGCTGGTATGGGACGCCCCCGGCCATGGGGCCTCCTGGCCGTTCCGCCTGGATTTTACCCTGATGGACAAGGCAAAATGGCTGGACGGGATCTTATGCCGGGAAGCCCTGTGCCGGCCGGTGATCGTGGGGCAGTCCATGGGCGGCTATGTGGGGCAGGCGTATGCGGAGCTGTTCCCCCGCAAACTGAAAGGCTTTGTCGCCATTGATTCGGCCCCCCTGCAGCGAAAGTATGTGACGGGCATCGAACTGTGGCTGCTGAAACGGATGGAGCCGGTCTACCGCCATTACCCGTGGAAGTCCCTGCTGAAAACCGGGTCGAAAGGGGTGGCCACTTCGCCCTATGGACAGGCCCTGATGCACGCCATGATGATGGCCTACGACGGCGACCAGGAACGGTACGCCAGACTGTCAGGCCATGGGATGCGGATGCTGGCCGAAGCCATGGAAGCCGGCCTTCCCTACGAACTGCAATGCCCGGCGCTGCTGATCTGCGGAGAAAAAGATCATGCCGGTTCCTGCATCCGCTATAACAAAGCCTGGCACAAAAGCACCGGCATCCCGCTGGTGTGGCTCCCCGGAGCCGGACACAATGCCAATACCGATGCGCCGGACAAGGTGAATGCGCTGATCGGGAAGTTTGTCGAGGGGTTGTGATGGGAAGGGGGCTTCCGTGGGCACATTTCCTTGTTCGGTGCAATCCGATATTCTATAGTGGGATCAGATCCATGGAGCATCCACTTTATCGGATGCCCTAAACGGTATACCGAAATTGTTTATGGTATGAAAAACGCCGAGGGAGGGATTGGATTGAAAAAAGATTCCGAGCGGCAGCGGTTTGAAAAAGCCTTTCAGGACAGGATCGGCCGTTCCCCGGCCGAATTCATTCAGCAAAAGTTGGCCAACGGCACAGAGCCGAAAACCATCCGGTACCAGTACGAAATGATGGCTGCGGAAATCGCACGGCAGAATTCCTGTGCCGCCCCTCCCTTCAGCCTGTACGCTTCCCTCAAAAAGAAAAAGTACCACAAGCTGGTCCGGGATCGCATCCCTGACATCATCGAGGCTTCCGGCAAGACCTGCATCTGGGAGACCCTCTCCGACGAAGCGTATCTCCAGCTGCTGGACGAGAAGCTGAACGAGGAGTTGGCCGAATACCAGAAGAGCAAATCTCTGGAAGAACTGGCCGACCTGCTGGAGGTCATGGGGGCTGTCGTGGCCGCCCGGGGCTGGACCTGGGACGAGCTTACCGCATTGCGCAAAGAGAAGCGCCGGCAGCGCGGCGGCTTTGCCAAGAAGATTTTGCTGAAGGAAGTGGTTTCCGTATCCTCCGGGCACCCGCAGAATGCCGGAAAGCCCTGGAGCAAAGCAGAAGAATCCCTGCTGTTACAAGAATTTCGCCGCGGCACGGATATTCCCGGTTTGGCACAGCATCATGGCAGAACGGAAAAAGCCATACGCAAACGGCTGGAACTGTTGGGCGAAATAGAAGCCTGCAGCGAATGAGGTCCCGGTATGGCTGTATATCACGCACTCTCCGGCAGCGCTGCGGAGGACCTTTTCATCGATCTGTTCAGCGAAGGGTTCGGGTTTCTTTTTCCAAGAGAATGGGTTGAAATCCTGCAAAGAAAAGAGCCGCTTCAAATTGAACCGAACCAGTAAAAACGGACAATAGACAAAACGCCCCCTGTGTAGGAAAATGTAACTATACAGGGGGTGTTCGAATGTCACGAAGGAAATACACACATATATCATAGTCTCTTTCATTGGGCAAGAGGACCGTCTGCATTGCGTTCCCGCAGTTTGTGTGGTATAACTGAAGCAGAAGATCATGATGGGAGCCGGACCAATGGAACAGGAAAAAACAGAACGCAAACCGCTGGGCGCACGGGTCGAGGAAGAACTGATGGCCTATATCCTCGGCATGCCTGTTGCCGTCGGCGAAAAACTGCCCAACGAATTTGAGTTGGGCCAGATGTTCCAGGCCGGGCGCAGCACCGTGCGGGAAGCGGTCAAAAGCCTTGTCACCCGCGGCATTCTGGAAGTGCGCCGCGGCGACGGGACCTATGTAAAGAGCCACCGCAGCCTGGCGGATGACCCACTGGGGCTTTCCCGGCTGGATGACAAGTACAAGCTGGCCCTGGAACTGCTGGAGGTGCGGCTGGTCCTGGAGCCGGAGATCGCTGCATCCGCAGCCGCCCATGCCACCGCGCAGGACAAAGCCGAACTGAAAGCCTTATGCGACGAGGTGGAACAACTCTGCCGGACGGGGCGCGACCACATTCCCCAGGACATCGCTTTTCACACCTGCATCGCGCGATGCAGCCAGAACCGGGTGATGGAAATGCTGGTGCCCATGATCAACACGGCCGTCGCCACCTTTGCCAGCCTGACCCACCGTTCCCTGCGGCAGGAGACCATCGCGACCCACCGCGCCGTGACCGACGCCATCCTGGACGGGGACGCCGTAGGCGCGCGCTGCGCCATGGTCACACATCTGGCCTGCAACCGGCAGGCGATCCTTGCGCTCTGGAAGGAGCATCAGTCCCATGCTCCGGGCGGTGGACCGGCAGCGGACGGTACCTGACAGCGTCCGCTTGCATCGGAAGAGGGGGAAGTCCGCCCTCTTTCTTTTTTGCCCTTTTGTCAGCTTTAGGCAAAAATACATCTGATGTATATTGCATTTTCTCTTGAAATCTGCTAGATTATAGCCAATAAGGTGTGATGTATCCGCGTTTACAGCCTTGCCGCCCGCCGTTCCGCATCACACCGCCGCCACTATATGGATGAAAGCGAGGAGTCTCCCATGGAATGTCTTATCAGCCAGAAAATGCGCACCCTAGCCCCTGAACTCGACCCGCTGCGGATCGGCACCGGCTGGAAGCCGGAAGACCTGGCCAAGCCCCAGGTCATCATCGAGAGCACGGCTGGCGACAGCCACCCCGGCAGCGGGCACCTGCCCACGCTGGTGGAGGAAGTGCGCCGGGGCGTCGCCGAGGCGGGAGGCCACGGCGCGCGCTATGCCTGCACCGACATCTGCGACGGGGAAAGCCAGGGCACCGACGGCATCAACTACAGCCTGGCCAGCCGGGAGATCATCGCCAATATGATCGAGATCCACGCGGGCGCCACCCCCTTCGACGCCGGGGTCTACCTGGCCAGCTGCGACAAGGGCATGCCCGCCAACCTGATGGGCTGCCTGCGGGTGGACATCCCCTCGGTGGTGGTGCCGGGCGGCACCATGAACGCCGGGCCCGAGATGCTCACGCTGGAACAGCTGGGCATGTACAGCGCCAAGTTCGAGCGCGGGGAAATTGACGAGGCCAAGCTCAACTGGGCCAAGCAGAACGCCTGCCCCAGCTGCGGCGCCTGCAGCTTCATCGGCACTGCCTCCACCATGCAGATCATGGCCGAGGCCCTGGGCCTGGCGCTGCCCGGCAGCGCCCTGATGCCCGCCACCAGCCCTGATCTGCTGGACTATGCCCGGCAGGCGGGCCGCCGCGCCGTGGAGATGGCAGGCCACGACGAGATGCGCCCCAGCCGCATCGTCACGATGGAAAGTTTCGAGAACGCCATCCTGGTGCACGCGGCTATCTCCGGCTCCACCAACTGCCTGCTGCACCTGCCCGCCATCGCCCACGAACTGGGCATCGAGATCACCGGCGACACCTTCGACCGCCTGCACCGCGGCGCCCGCTACCTGCTGGACGTGCGCCCCGCCGGGCGCTGGCCCGCCGAGTGCTTCTACTACGCGGGCGGCGTGCCCGCCATTATGGAGGAGATCAAGGATCACCTGCATCTGGACGTGATGACCGTCACCGGCAAGACCCTGGGGGAAAACCTGGCCGAGCTCAAGGCCAACGGCTTCTACCAGCGCTGCCAGAAGTGGCTGGACCAGTTCAACGCGCGCTACGGCGTCCAAATCACCCGGGAGGACATCATCCGCCCTTATGACCGGGCCATCGGAACCGACGGTTCCATCGCCATCCTCAAGGGCAATCTGGCCCCCGAAGGCGCCGTCATCAAGCACACCGCCTGCCCCAAGGAGATGTACAAGGCCGTCCTGCGCGCCCGCCCCTTCGACAGCGAGGAGGAATGTCTGGCTGCCGTATTGCACCACGAAGTGCAGAAGGGTGACGCCGTATTCATCCGCTACGAAGGCCCCAAGGGCAGCGGCATGCCCGAAATGTTCTACACTTCGGAAGCCATCTCCTCCGACGCGGAACTGGGCCGCAGCATCGCCCTCATCACCGACGGGCGATTCTCGGGCGCTTCCACCGGCCCCGTCATTGGCCATTGCAGCCCGGAAGCCGTGGACGGCGGTCCCATCGCCCTGGTGGAACAGGACGACCTGATCGAAATCGACGTTTTTGCCCGCAAGTTGAACATCGTGGGCGTTCAGGGCCAGCGCAAGACCCCCGCGGAGATCGACGCCATTTTGGCCGAGCGCCGCGCCAAATGGCAGCCCAAACCGCGCAAGTACACCAGGGGCGTGCTGCGTCTGTTCAGCGAGCTGGCCGCCAGCCCCATGAAGGGTGCGTACCTCGATTATAAGGATTGAGCGCCGCCCACAGCTTCCCCATCCCACTGATTTCTCCGGCAGTCCCCTGCCGGGGATTTTTCGTTTGTAAAAAGATGAGCGCCTGCCCCATAGGCCATAGAAAGGCCGTGGGCAGGCGCTCCAATTTTAGGGGAACTGTTTCTGATACGAGCAACAGCGGCGGAGATACTTAGCCGCGTTTTATGGTTCGATCCATCCTAACGGCCTGGCCGTTCGCTGTCAGTCCCTTCGCCGGGGGACGCACCTTGTTTTCGGGTGCCTTCATTCTACCCCGGCGGGAGTGGTCAGGGAAGTTCCGTTTGGTACATAAGTATATAAGGCAAAGTACGCCCATGCGTCCGGCAAGAAAACGGGACGCCCGGGAGAAGCCGGGTGAGGTGACAGGGCCGTAAGGGAATGAAAAGCGGCAAACTCCAGTACAGCCTGACTCTGCCAGGGCGTCCCCGGGGAAATTCACGGTTTGCGCCTAAAACGCCACGGTCGCCGGAACAGGTTCCAACGACCACCCGCAGGGCTATTTCCCCTGGATAAAATGCGTC
>HBJMC02800__coassemble_83_pt1 | contig 125134 bp, 119 predicted proteins | sample HBJMC02800__metabat2_low_PE_014 | metagenome-assembled genome bin HBJMC02800 | reverse complement strand
TGGATGAGTACGGCCACCGCCACGGCGGCTGCGGCTGCTGCTGAAACGCAGGCTGCAAGGACCAAAAGCGCATAAAAAATTAAAGCAGCCCCGCGCTGCCGGTGATTCCGGCGGCGCGGGGCTGCTTTGTGCGGGCAAACTTCCTTGACGGGGCGCTGTAGCGCTATACGAACATCTCTTCGCCGCGGGGCGGCAGCTTGGGCACCGCGGGCAGCGGGGCGGCGGCGGCCCGCCAGGCTGCCGGGCTGACCCCGACTTCCCGCTTGAATACGCGGCACAGGTAGTTGGCCCCCGAAAAGCCGGTGAGCCCGGCGATGGTCTCCAGGTTATAGGTGCCGGCCAGCAGCAGATTCTTGACCGCCTCGATGCGCACGCTGGTCAGGTAGTGGCCGGGGGGGACCCCCAGCGCCTGCTTGAAGGTCCGCACCAGATGGCTCTTGGTCACGCCCAGCTGCTCGCTGAGTTCTTCCACCCCATACAGCGCCATGTAATTCTGCCGGATGGCGTTCACCGCCTGGGCGACCAGCGGCGGCAGCGGGCGGGCGCTTTCGTCGGCCCGGGCAACGGCGCACAGCAGCGCGTAGGCCATCTGGGGGCTGCCGCCGCCATGCAGCTGGGCGATCAGTTCGGCAGCGCCGGGGCAGGCGGCGCCGTCCGCCCAGCGGGCCGCCCCCAGCCGCAGCAGGCAGCCGTCGGCACAGGAACCGCCCAGCCGCACCGCCAGCAGGTGGCAGTCGCTCCGGGGCGTCAGGACCAGCGGCGCGCCGCCCAGCAGGATGTCGCCGCTGCGCCCCGGCCGCGGGCTGCCCTCCAGTTCGCATTCCCCGCGGGAGAGCACCCCCGCCCACAGCCCCGCGCCCTCCAGCCGCACGGGGTCGGGGCCGTCCAGTTCGACGGTCTTGGTACAGGCGCAGTAAAAATCCGGGTCGAAAATCAATTTCCACACCTTCATATCAATAAAATGCTATTTTCAAATGGATTATAACCTGATATTATAATCGTGTCAAGTAAATCAGCCCCCGCACAGGGGGCGGAATACCATCGTAGGAGGGTTTATCCATGGCTTCTATCAGCTGCCGTCACGTTAAAAAAGTGTACCCCGGTAACGTTGTTGCCGTTCCCGATTTCAGCCTTGAGATCGCCGACAAGGAATTTATCGTTTTCGTCGGCCCTTCCGGCTGCGGCAAGTCCACCACGCTGCGCATGATCGCCGGTCTGGAAGAGATCTCCGGCGGTGAGATGTACATCGGCGACCGCCTCATCAACGACGTCCCGCCGAAAGACCGCGACATCGCGATGGTGTTCCAGAACTACGCCCTGTACCCGCACATGACCGTGTACAAGAACATGGCGTTCGGCCTGGAGCTGCGCAAGATGCCCAAGGACGAGATCGACAAGCGCGTCCGTGAGGCGGCCAAGATCCTGGAGATCGAGCACCTGCTGGACCGCAAGCCCAAGGCCCTGTCCGGCGGCCAGCGTCAGCGTGTTGCCCTGGGCCGCGCCATGGTCCGTGACCCGGCGGTCTTCCTGCTGGACGAGCCCCTGTCCAACCTGGACGCCAAGCTGCGTACCAGCATGCGTACCGAGATCATCAAGCTGCACAAGCGTCTGGCCACCACCTTCATCTACGTTACCCATGACCAGACCGAGGCCATGACCATGGGCGACCGCATCGTCGTCATGAAGGACGGCGTCATCCAGCAGGTCGACACCCCGCAGAACCTGTACGACTACCCCTGCAACATCTTCGTGGCCGGCTTCATCGGCAGCCCGCAGATGAACTTCCTGGATGGCACGCTGAACAAGAGCGGCGACCAGTACACGGTAGACCTGGCCGGCACCACCATCCCGCTGCCCAAGGAAAAGACCGCGGACGGCAAGCTGGACGCCTACGTCGGCAAGACCCTCAAGGTCGGCATCCGTCCTGAGGATATCAAGGACGACGAAGAATTCCTGGAGAAACATCCCAACAGCCACATCGACGCCGAAGTCGAAGTTTCCGAGCTGATGGGCGCCGAGATCTACCTCTACCTGACCTACAAGGGCCAGAACCTGATGGCGCGCGTAGCCCCGACCTCCAAGTCCCGCCGTGGCGACAAGATCGTAGTCGCGATGGATACCAACAAGATCCATCTGTTCGACCCCGATACCGAAAAGACGCTGCTCAACTGATTTGGCATGCACATCAGGGCGGTTCCGCATGGCGGAACCGCCTTTTTTGTAATGGAACGTTTTACACCCCGCCGGAAGGAGGAAAGCCCGATGCATATTACGGATCTGCTGCAGCCCGGCCGCGTAGCCCTGAACCGCAGGGCCGGCAGCATGCGGGATGCGATCCACCAGCTGGTGGACCTGATGGCGGGGGGCGGCAACCTGGCCGATGCGGCAGCCTTTGAAGCCGACGTGCTGGCGCGGGAAGCGCTGGGCGGGACCTGCGTGGGCAGCGGCCTGGCGATCCCGCACGCCAAAAGCACAGCGGTCCGTGCGCCGGGGCTGGCGGCCATGACGCTGGACCCGCCGCTGGCATGCGAAACCCCGGACGGCGCCCCGGTGCGGCTGCTGTTCCTCATCGCGGCGCCGGACCAGGCCGACGACCTGCACGTCAAGGTGCTGGCGGAACTGGCCACGCTGATGATCGACCGGGACCTGTGCGCCCAGCTGCTGCAGGCTTCCTCGCCGGAAGCGTTCTGCAGCCGCATCGCCCAGCGGGAAACGCCCGACACGGGGCCTGCGGGGCAGCCGGGGACGGGGCGCTGGCGGTTCGTGGCGGTCACGGCCTGCCCTGCGGGGCTGGCGCATACGTATATGGCCGCTGAAGCTCTGCAGCAGGCTGCCCAGGCCCGCGGCATCCGCCTGAAGGTGGAAACCTGCGGCGCTTCGGGCGCGCAGAACGAACTCACCCCGCAGGACATCGCCGGGGCGGATTGTATCATCGTGGCGGCGGACCGGACGGTGTCCACGGCGCGGTTCGTGGGCAAGCGTGTGCTGACGGTCTCGGCCGGTGAGGCGATCCGGGACGCGGCCGGGGTGCTGGACCGTGCTTCCGAAGGGAGCGTGCCGGTCTACCGCGGCGGCGACGCTTTCCGCACCAGCGACTGGAAGGAACTGGGCCGGGAAGCCTACCGCCACCTGATGAGCGGCATTTCCCATATGCTGCCTTTCGTGGTGGCGGGCGGCGTGCTCATCGCCCTGGCCCTGATGCTGCGCCAGTTCGGTCTGCCGCAGGAGTGGGCCGGCATGATGGGGACGGTGGGCCGTGCTGCCTTTACTCTGGTCTACCCGACGCTGGCGGCATTCATCGCCTACAGCATCGGCGATATGCCGGGCTTTATGCCGGGTCTGATGGGCGGCTACTTTGCCCAGATGGGTACGACCGTCGCCCCGCAGTCGGAATGGGTCTCCAGCGGCTTCTGGGGCGCGCTGGCCGCAGGGTTCGGCGCCGGGCTGCTGATCCGTCTGCTGAACTGGGTGGGCAAGCGGCTGCCCGCGGCGCTGGACCAGATCCGCGCCAGCCTGCTGACCCCGGTGCTCAGCCTGCTGTGCGTGGGGGCGGTGATGGTGTTCTTTGTCAACCCGCCGCTGGGGCGTTTCAACCTCTGGCTCATGGAACTGCTGGAGGGGATGCAGGGCGGCAGCCGTCTGGCCCTGGGTACCGTGCTGGGGGCGCTGATGGCGACGGACTACGGGGGCCCTGTCAACAAAGCGGCCTATCTGACGGGCACGCTGGCGCTTGTGGACAACCAGTTCGACCTGATGGCGTCCGTCATGCTGGGCGGCATGGTGCCGCCGGTGGGCATCGCGGTGAGCTGCCTGCTGTTTCCCGGCCGCTACACCGGCGCCGAACGCCGCACGGCGCCCCAGAACCTGCTGATGGGGGCTTCCTTCGTTACCGAAGGCGCGCTCTCCTTCGCCTTGCGGGACCCGCTGCGCGTGGTGCCCGCCTGTATGCTGGGCAGCGGGTTGGCCGGGTATCTGGCCGTGCTGCTTCGCTGCGGCTGCCCGGCGCCCCACGGCGGTATTTTCCTCATCGCCGTCATCCAGAACCCGCTGGGATTCCTGCTGGCCTGGGCGGCGGGGTCGTTCCTGACCGCGGTGGTGCTGGGGGCGCTGAAACGGCCCCTTGCCCGGAACCAATAGGACTGCAGCGGAAAACAGCCCGGGGACCGGGCTGTTTTTTTGTGCCCCGGCGGAGGGGCCCGCTACGCGCCCTGTACCACCGTGCAGCCGGGAAAGTAGTAGGTCAGGATCTCCTGCCAGCCCGCGCCGCCCTCGGCCATGGCCTTGGCGCCGTACTGGCTCAGGCCCACGCCGTGGCCGTAGCCGCGGGTGGTCAGGGTGAACTGCCCCTCCCCGTATGCCACCGTGAAGCTGGCCGACCGCAGGGAAAACGCGCTGCGCAGCCGGGTGCCGGTAAAGGCCGTGCCGCAGACTTCCATCTGCGCCACATAGCCCGCGTCGTCCCACTGGGGCGCGCCGAACCACCCGGCGGGTTCCCCCTCGGGCGTCAGCCCCAGCGATTGCAGCATCGCGGTCATCTGGGGCAGGCTGTAAGTCACGGAAACCTCGTAATCCGCCACGTTGGCGTCCCAGGGGGACTCTACTCCCTGCAAGTAGGGCAGGGCGGTCAGCCAGACGTTCTGGCTGGCCTCGGTATGTCCGGCGCTGATGCTGTGGTAGCAGGCCGCGGCAGGCGCGCCGTCATAGCACAGCAGCGCATCGGCCACCTCCCGGGCCAGTTCCTGCAGCCGCGCGTACCGGCGGGAAAAATCTTCGCCCCAGCGGGCGCGCAGTACGCCGGCGCTCGTCCAGCCCGCGCACAGGGCGCTGTTCACCTGGAAAGGCTCTTCCCCCAGCGAAAGCGCATAGCTGTGGCTGGCGACCATCTGGGCGCGGATCGCATCGTCGGGCCAGTCCGGCGGCAGTTCGCTGGCCGCCGCACCGATCAGGAACTCCGCCACAGAAACCGTGATCTCCTCCCCGGCGGCCGCGTCATACAGCGTCAGCGCTTTCCCGGCGTCGGCGGCGCCGGCCGGCGGCGCGGTGGGCAGCGGCTGGGACGTGGGCAGGGGAACGGCGTCCTCCGCCGGGGCGGCGGTGGGTTCCGGCAGGGGCCGGGGCGCAGGGAGCAGCAGCGCGGCGAAAGGGGCCGCGGCTGCCAGTACGCTCAGGGCCAGAACGCCCCACAGGGTCTTTTTCATATGCCGCGCCTCCGCCCTTGCAATTTGGCCGGTGCGGCGGTACAATAATGCCAGATCCTCCGCGGGCCTGTCCTACCATATGCGGGCGGCGCGTCGGAATAGACCAACCCGGAAGCGAGGAAACTGCCATGACAAAAAGACGGCCCCACGGCGCGGTGCTGCTGCTCCTTGGCCTTGTACTGGCCGGACTGCACACGGCGGACCTGCTGTTCTGGACGGACCCGCTGACCGGGTTCGCCCTGCAGGGGCCGGTATGGGCCCGGTATCTGGTGTGGGGGGCGGCGCTGCTGCTGCCCTACCTGCCCGCCCGGCGCGCTGCGGCCCAGCCTGCCGCCCTGGCGGACCGCAGCCCGGCGCTGGGGGCCTGCCTGCTGGCGGCAGGGGGCCTGCTGGCAGCCGGGAGCATCGTGGTCCTGGCGGCGCTGCTGCCCGGCGGGGCCGCCGCCCTGCCGCTGACGGTCTGGGCCGACGCGGTGCTGCCGCTGCTGGCCGGACTGTGGCTGGCGGTTTATGGCGTCCGTGCCTTTTTGGGGTACGGCATCCGGCGCGAGCGGCTGGGCAGGCCGCTGCTGGCGGTGGTGCTGCCGCTGTGCGCGCTGTGGCGGCTGGCGTGGCGCTTCCAGTTCGTGCCTGCGTCGCTGGCGCGGCTGCCCTGCACCCTGCGGGTGCTCAGCGCGGCGGCGGCGCTGCTGTTCGCGGTGGTGCTGCTCAAGGTGTTCCTGGTGCCCGGTTTTGCCTGCGGCCATACGCTGTATGCGGCGGGCAGCGGGTGCTTCCTGCTCTGCACGGCGCTGGAACTGCCCCAGACCCTGTTTGAAGCGGCCTGCGGCTTTTTGACGCTGCCGGACCTGTTGTCCGGCCTGGGCTGGGGGGCTTTCGGCCTGGCGGGCCTGGTCTGCGCCTGGGCCGCCTGCGGCCGGGACGCGACCGAAGAAATGTAAAACGGCCGGGGGAGCAGGCCCCCGGCCGGAGCTTGTCGAGAAACTCGACAAGCTCCAAAAGGGGCAACAGCCGCACACGGCTGCGCCTAATGCGTCTGTTTCCCCTTTTGGATTCCCCTTCGACAAAATTTTACGGCAAATCGCGCAATCGGCCTATGGCCTCCTACACAATTTGCCGCAAAATTTCCCTGTATGTGTTGCCAGCGTCGGCGCATGTCCGCCGCTGGCAACGGCTTTTTAGCCTTTTTCGACAGTCTGCGGCCGGGGGCGCAGGCCCCCGGTCATTCGTTGGGCCCGGTGCAGAAACCGGGCAGAAATACCTGCAGGGCGCTGTAACGGTCCCGCAGCAGTTCGTCGGCTGTGGGTGCGGCGCGCGCGGGCATTTCGCTGTGCAGCGGCAGCCGCAGCGCGGCAGCGAACGGTCCGGCCCCGCCGCTTTGCACCACCGCGCCCCCGCAGACGGCGGCCAGACGCAGCAGCAGGGAACGGGCGTCGGGCGGCAGGCTGCGTCCCTGCCCGCCCCGCATCACCAGCACGGCGGCGCCGGGGGCGGCGTCCAGCTGCAAAACAGCGCGGGAGCCGCGGCTCTCCAACGCGCCCTGCATCCAGCACAGCACGGCGGCTTGTAAAAGGCAGCGCGGCACCGCGGCGGGAGCGGGATGGGCTGCCGGGGCAAAATACAGCCACCCCGGGCGGCGGCGCACGCTTTCCTGCGCGGCGGCGGCCAGCGCTTCCAGTTCGGCGTTCAGTTCCAGCGGCCTGCGCGGCGGCGGGGCCGACAGCGCTTCCCCCAGCCAGATCAGCCGCAGCCGGGGCAGGACAGGCAGGCCCGCGGCGGCCTGTTCCGCCAGCTGCGCGCGGGCCGGATCTTCAAGCTGCATGGGGATCACCTCCAGAGCCTAGTCTGTGCAGTTTACGCCCCGGACGCCTTGGAAAATGCTGCCGGGGCGGCGGGCCTGCAATTTTTTTGAAAAAAATGCGTTAAAAGAATAACACCCCTCTTGCAGATTGTGTAAGAATAGGGTACAATAGTATCATACCGCAGAGCGGGGAACCGCTCGCAAGGTTATACAATAAATCTTGGGAGGATTTTACTATGGCTGTTAAAGTTGCTATCAATGGTTTTGGCCGTATCGGCCGTCTGGCGTTCCGTCAGATGTTTGAAGCGGACGGCTACGAAGTCGTCGCGATCAACGACCTGACCAGCCCCGCTATGCTGGCTCACCTGCTGAAGTACGACACCGCGCAGGGCTCTTTCCTGGGCAAGATCGGCGAGAACAAGCACACCGTCGAGGCCGGCGATGACTGCATCATCGTCGACGGCAAGAAGATCACCATCTACGCCATCAAGGACGCCAAAGAGTGCCCCTGGGGCGAGCTGGGCATCGACGTCGTGCTGGAGTGCACCGGCTTCTACACCAGCAAGGAGAAGAGCATGGCTCACATCCAGGCTGGCGCCAAGAAGGTCGTCATCTCCGCTCCTGCCGGCAATGACCTGAAGACCATCGTCTACTCCGTCAACGAGAAGACCCTGACCAAGGAAGATCAGGTCATCTCCGCCGCTTCCTGCACCACCAACTGCCTGGCTCCCATGGCCGACACCCTGAACAAGGCTTATCCCATCGTCTCCGGCATCATGACCACCGTTCATGCTTACACCGGCGACCAGATGATCCTGGACGGCCCCCAGCGCAAGGGCGACCTGCGCCGCGCTCGTGCCGGCGCTCAGAACATCGTGCCCAACAGCACCGGCGCTGCCAAGGCCATCGGCCTGGTCATCCCCGAGCTGAACGGCAAGCTGATCGGCTCTGCCCAGCGTGTGCCCGTTCCCACCGGCTCCACCACCATCCTGGTCGCCGTTGTCAAGGGCAAGGACGTCACCAAGGACAGCATCAACGCCGCGATGAAGGCCGCTGCTTCCGAGAGCTTCGGCTACAACGAGGATCAGATCGTTTCCTCCGACGTCATCGGCATGCGTTACGGCAGCCTGTTCGACGCCACCCAGACCATGGTCACCAAGATCGACGACGACACCTATCAGGTGCAGGTCGTGTCCTGGTACGACAACGAGAACAGCTACACCAGCCAGATGGTCCGCACCATTAAGTACTTCGCTGAGCTGTAATCCAAATCTTCCCGCAAAAAACGCCGCCGCACTCCTTTCGGAGTGCGGCGGCGCTTTTGTTATTGCGGGCGATGCGGTCAGGCGTGGCCTGCGCAGGCGGCTTGCACCGCCAGCGTGGCGCGGGCCCCGTGGCCGGTGTTCTCCAGCGTCAGCCGGCCGCCGTGGGCCTCGGCCACCGTGCGGGCCCCGTAAAGCCCCAGGCCCTGGTGGCCGTCGCTGCGGGCGGCGTCCCCGGTGGCGAACGTCCGGCCGCAGCCGCGCAAGACCTCCTGCGGGAAACCCGGCCCGTCATCCTCCACGGTAAAAAGGATCTGCCCGCCCTCCTCGCGGCAGGCCAGCGTGACCAGCCCGTCCCGGGGCGCAAAGCGGGCGGCGTTGGCCAGCAGGTTCTCCACACCGCGGGCCAGGTCCTGCTGCCGGGCCTGCAGTGTGCATGCCCCGGGCAAGTGGTCCTCCCAGGCGAACCGCACCCCGCGGGGCGTGCAGAGGGCTTCGCCGGTGGCGGCCAATTTTTCGCAGAAGGGCCGCAGCGGAAATTCCTCGCTGGCGGCCGGGGCGGGCTGCGGCGTGCATACGTCCCGCAGCGCGGCCAGATATTGCCCCGCACGCCCGGCCCCGCGCAGGATGGCGTCCACAGCCGGGCGCTGGGCGGCGGTCAGTTCCTCCTCCGCCAGCAGTTCGGCGTTGCCCTGAATGATGGTCAGGGGCGTTTTCAGGTCGTGGGTCAGGGCGGCCATCCGCTGGGCGCGCTGCTGTTCCATGGCCCACTGGGCTTTGAGCGAACCCGCCAGTTCCCCGCGCAGGCCGTCCATGGTCTGCAATGCCTCGTCAAACTCCCGCACATGGGTGGGGGCGGGCATGGGGGCTTCCAGGTCGCCCCCCGCCAGCAGGCGGCAGGCGTCGGTCAGCCGCCCGGTGATAGCCCGCAGCCGCCGCGCCGTGCGGCGGGTCATGGCGAACACCACCGCGGCCAGCAGCAGGACCAGCAGGACCGTCATGCAGGCCTGGAAATCCGGCAGCACCCCGCGCAGCGCCGGGTCGGCGTAGGGCATGGCAAAATCATACTGCAAACGGCAGAGCGTGCCGTCGATGAGCGGCACGTCCCGGTAGAACTGGCTGTAGAGGGGCCGGGTGCCCCGGGCCAGCGCCAGGTCCAGGCTGGCGCCGTCCATGTTGGTGGCCAGCACGTTTTCGGGGGCGGCGTCCCCGCCGGGGGCAACGGCGGTGTCCAGCACCACCCAGCGGCAGAGCTCCGGCAACGCGCTTGCGTCAAAATGCTCCGCCGACATCTCGGGCAGGATCTCCATGGCCCGCAGCGCTGCGTCGGAGCCGCTGTAGGCGGGCAGCACGAACCCGGTCTCGATCACGGCCAGGATCGCCCCGAACCAGAGCACCGCCGCGGCAGCGCAGGCCAGCCCGGTGCGGACCAGATAGCCCAGCAGCAGGCGGCTGAGGGGGCGGCTGCGTTTCATTCGCTTTTCCATCGGTATCCGATCCCCCAGACTGTTTCAATGGGCTGCAGGCCGCAGGCGCGCAGCTTGGCGCGGATGTTCTTGATGTGCTCGGTCACGGCGGATGTGTCGGCGGTGCCGTCAAAGCCGAAGGCCGCTTCGTAGAGCTGCTCTTTGGAAAAAGTGCGTCCGGCATGCAGCGCCAGGTACTCACAGAGGGCGTACTCGCCCCGGGTCAGGTGCAGCGGGGTCTCGCCGCAGCAGGCTTCCCCCGCCTGCAGGTCAAAAGTCACGCCGCCGCGGCGGATGCGGTGGCTCGGCACCCGGCTCTGCCGCCGCAGATGCGCCTGGACGCGGGCCCGCAGTTCAGCCAGCCGGAAAGGCTTGGCCAGGTAGTCGTCGCCGCCCAGGCCCAGCCCGCGCAGCACGTCGGCTTCCGCGGTGCGGGCCGTCAGGAAAAGGATGGGGCAGTCCGCCAGCGCCCGCACCCGGCGGCAGGTGGCAAAGCCGTCCTCGCCGGGCATCATCACGTCCAGCAGGATGCAGTCCGCCCAGGCACAGTGCCGTTCGGTTACCAGCGCGCCCCGCGGCAGGGTGGCAACGGTGTGGCCGTCGCGCTCCAGGGCCGTGCGCAGCAGCGCGCACAGGTCGGCGTCGTCGTCAACGACCAGCAGATTGGCCATAGGGAACCCCTCCTTGCTCAACCCATCCAGAGCATCACGGCCCAGGACAGGGCGTACAGCAGATATACATGGGCCGGGTAGAATACGTAAAACAGCTGTTTCAGCCCGCGCCCGCGCTGACCATTATACAACAGCATGGGGATGACTGCAAATGCGCCGTACCATTCGTAATACTGCGTGAACATTTGCGAAAGCTGGAAATCCGGCAGGGCGGAAAGCTGCCCGCAGGGCAGTACGAAGTAGAACAGCATCGTCAGCGCCACATAGGCCGCGGCCTGCATCCCCCGGCGGCCGCGCAGCAGATACAGCGCGATGCCGAGGAGAATGTAGGTGATGCCGCCATCCGTGATAAAGAACCAGACGGGGAACGCCGTGTAAGCCAGCGCCGCCAGGATGGAATCCCACAGCCAGGCCCCAGAAGTCCCGTCGGCCGTGTTGTACAGGATGATGAACAGGAAGGGCCAGGCCAGCGGCAGCACCACGGCCGGCAGACCGCGCAGGATGCGGTGCTGCCGCAGCCAGTCGATGCCCTGCCAGATGGGGATGAGGAGGGTGTAATTCATGCAGATCGCATTTGCGGGGAAGAACCCGTCGGGGCGCACGCCGGCCTTGGCGTACATCATCAGGAACAGCAGCAGGCCCATCCCGGCGGAAATGGCCCAGATGCGCCAAAAGTACCGCCGCCGGTCATGGGTGTGGGCGAAGCCCTCCACCGTGCAGAACAGGAACAGCGGCGCCGACAGCCGTCCCAGCATGGAGAACCATTCCGGGATCAGGCCGGTGAAGCCGAAAAAGTAGTGGATGTGGTCCATTACCATCAGCACCAGGGCCAGCACTTTGAGGGTGGTGTCGCTCAGGCCTGCCTGGGCGCGTCCGGCGCGGGGCAGGGAAGCGGAAGAAACGTGAGACATTAGAAAAACCTCCTGAAATTCTGGTATGAGACCAGCCTAACAGGAGATTCTAAGGAATTTATAAGGCGGGGGAGGAAAAAGCTGCCGGGAGGAGGCGTCCCCAGGCACGGGCGGGGCGCTTTTTTGCGCGTTCCGGGCGCGTTCCCAGGCACGGGCGTCCCGGGGCGCGCCCAAACCGCCGCACCGCTGTCCGGGCCGCTGCAAACGCAAATTTTGCCGCCGCGCCCTTGCGCCGCCGGGGCAAATGGGGTACAATACCAAAAGAGAACGATGGAGAAACTGTCCGCCCGGCGGGCAACTGAATAAAAGGAGAATCACCATGCGTTACTGCAAAAAATGTACCATGCCCGACACCCGGCCCGGCATCACCTTTGATGCCGAAGGCGTCTGCAGCGCCTGCCGCCACTACGAGAACCGCAAAAATGTGGACTGGGACGCCCGCTTCAAGGAGTTCGAGGCCTACTGCAACAAGTACCGCGGCATGAACGGCCCCGGCGGGTACGACTGCGCCGTGGCGGTCTCCGGCGGTAAGGACAGCCACTTCCAGGTGTGGATGCTCAAAGAGGTCATGCACATGAACCCCATCCTGTTCAGCGTGGAGGACAACTTCCCCATGACCCAGGCCGGTGTGCATAACCTGAAGAATATCAGCGAGGAGTTCGGCTGCACCATCATCTCCTGCAAGCCCAACATCAAGGTGCAGAAGATCCTCATGCGCAAATTCTTTGAAAAATACGGCAAGCCTACCTGGTATGTGGACCGGCTGATCTACACCTTCCCGCTGCACATGGCCGCCAAGTTCAACACCCCGCTGCTCTGCTACGGCGAGAATGTCAGCTTTGAGTACGGCGGCAACGCCGACAGGGAGACCTACTCCGCCATGGACCAGATCGAGAACGGCGTGGCCGTCGGCTTCCCCATGGAGGAGCTGATCGGCGACGGCGTCACCGAGAAGGACCTGAGCCTGACCCTGGCCCCCAGCGCTGAGGAACGTGCCAAGCTGGACCCCTTCTATATGAGCTACTTCGTGCCCTGGAACAGCTACAAAAACTATCAGGTCGCCAAGGCCCACGGTTTCCACGACCTGATCCACGAGTGGGACCGCACCCACCACGCCGAGAACTTCGACCAGATCGACTCCCGCGCCTATCTGGTCCATTCCTGGCTCAAGTACCCCAAGTTCGGCCACGCCGCCGCCACCGATTATACCGCCCGCTATATTCGCTACGGCCTGATGACCCGCGAGGAGGCCATCCCCATCATCAAGGCGCGGGACGGCAAGCTGGACCCGCTGTGCGTGCGGGATTTCTGCCAGTTCTGCGGCTATACCGAGAGCGAGTTCTGGGCCATCATCGACAAGTTCTACAACACCGACCTGTTCGAGAAGAACGAGTACGGCGAGTGGGTGCTGAAGGACCCCATCTGGGCGCAGAAGTAAGATGATCCTGCAGACCGGCATGCGCACCGACATCCCCGCTTTTTACACGCCCTGGTTCCTCAACCGGCTGAAAGAAGGCTATGTGCTGGTGCGCAGCCCCTACGCGCCCCAAAGAGTCACCCGGTATTCGCTGTCGCCCGCCGTGGTGGATCTGATCGGATTCTGCACCAAGAACCCCGGTCCCATGCTGCCCCACCTGGGCGTCCTGCGCCCCTATGCGGGACAGCACTGGTCGGTGACGCTGACCCCCTACGGGCGGGAGATCGAACCCCACGTGCCGCCGAAAGAGCAGGTGATCGAGGGCATCCGCGCCCTGTCGGCAGCCGTCGGTCCGGCGTCCGTGGCCTGGCGGTATGACCCCATCCTGCTCAACGGTACCTACACCGAAGAACGGCACCTGGGCGAGTTTTCCCGCATGGCCGCTGCGCTGGACGGCTGGGTGGAGGTCTGCGTTATCAGCTTCCTGGACCTGTACCAGAAGGTGCAGCGTAACTTCCCCGAAGCCCGGCCAGTGCCTGCGGCGGCGCGCATCCGGCTGGGGCGGGCGATGGCGGCCATCGCCAAGGCCCGCCATATGCGGCTCAAAGCCTGCGCCGAGGGGAACGAACTGGCCCCCTACGGGGTGGACTGCACCGGCTGCATGACGATGGAGGTGTACGAACACGCCCTCCATGCCCGGCTCACCCCGCCGCCCGGCGCCGTGCATCCCGGCCGGAAGGAGTGCGCCTGCTACCTGGGCGGGGACATCGGCGCCTACGACAGCTGCGGCCACCTGTGCCGCTACTGCTACGCCAACGCAAGCCCGGAAGCCGTGCGCCGCAACCGGCGGCTGCACGACCCGGCTTCGCCTTTCCTCATCGGCGGGCCGCTGCCCGGCGACGAGGTCCGGGACGCCCGGCAGGAAAGCTGGCTGGACGGGCAGCTTCATTTTTAAGAGATCGCGGAAGGGGGGGCGGCCCGTGCCCAACGAAACGAACGCGCCGCAGCAGGAACTGGCGGCCTACCGCGCCATGCACGCCGCCGTGCAGGCGGAGTACGACCGCACGGCGGAGAAGATGGCGGCGCTGAAAGCCCAGGGGCGGGAAAAGACCGCCACCTACCGCCAGCTGTTCGCCCGCAAACTGACCCTGAGCGAGATTCTGGGATGGTACAAGACCTATGGATTGACAGGACCCCGAAAGGAGAGCGAACCATGACCAAGCACATCATCCTCTGGACGCTGAAAGAAAGCCTGACCGCCGAAGAAAAGGCGCAGGTCAAAGCCGGCATCAAGACCGGGCTGGAAGGTCTGGCCGGACAGATCCCCGGCCTGGTGGACATCCATGTGCAGACCGAGTGCCTGCCCAGTTCCAACGCCGACCTGATGCTGGATTCCACCTTTACCGACGCGGCGGCGCTGCAGGGCTATTCGGTCCACCCGGCCCACGTGGCCGTGGCCGACGGCAAGGTGCGCCCCTACGTGCAGGTGCGCAGCTGCCTGGATTTCGACGTCTGACAAAAACGCCGCCGCCCCCTTGCAACGGCAAAACGGCTGTGTTATAATACACGGGAACGGCAAAGGCGCCGTCCGTATGGCATCGCCATACGGACGGCGCCTTTTCTTTTACAAACCAGCCGGAATGGAGTGTAGAAATATGGAAAAAATGCCCCGCCATGTGGAGATCGACTATGGCAAATATGCGCCGGACCTGCCGGAAGAACAGCGGGAAGCCTACTACGGCCTGCCCCGCCGGGTGCAGTTCTGCAAAGAATGCGTCATGAGCAACCAGAAACCCAATTCCTGCTATGAGTTCGAGCATACCATCCATTCCATCAAGAAAACGATGGTCATCCAGCAGGACGGCGTCTGCGACGCCTGCCACGCCTGCTACAACAAGGCCAACGGCCGCATCGACTGGGCCCTGCGGGAAAAGGAACTGCGGGAACTCTGCGATGAATACCGCAAAAACGACGGCAGCTACGACTGCCTGGTGCCCGGCTCCGGCGGCAAGGACAGCTTTTACGCCGCCCACCTGCTCAAGTACAAGTACGGCATGCACCCGCTGACCGTCACCTGGGCGCCCCACATCTACACCCCCTGGGGCTGGGAGAACATGCAGGCCTGGATCCACGCCGGGTTTGACAACTACCTGTGCACCCCCAACGGCATGACCCACCGCCTGCTGACCCGCCTGGCTACCGAGAACCTGTTCCACCCCTTCCAGCCCTTCATCCTGGGCCAGAAGCAGCTGGCCCCCAAGATGGCCGCCAAGTTCGGCATCCCGCTGGTGTTCTATGGCGAGAACGAGGCCGAGTTCGGCAACCCCATCGCCGACAACAACTCGGCGCTGCGGGACGAGCACTTTTTCGCCGTCAACGACTACGACCACATCTACCTGGGCGGCGTCAGCCTGCGCCAGCTGGAGGAGGACTACAAGATCGACAAGGCCGACCTGGCCATCTACCTGCCCGGCGAGACCTCCAACCTGGAGAAAAACCACGTCCAGGTGCGCTACCTGGGCTACTACGAGAAATGGCACCCCCAGGGCGCCTACTACTACGCGGTGGAGCACGGCGGCTTCCGCCCCGCGCCGGAGCGCACCCAGGGCACCTACTCCAAGTACAACTCCATCGACGACAAGATCGACGATTTCTTCTACTACACCACCTACATCAAGTACGGCATCGGCCGCACCACCTACGACGCCGCCCAGGAGATCCGCAACGGCGAGATCACGCTGGACGAGGGCAAAGCGCTGTGCAAAAAGTTCGACGGCGAGTACCCCGACCGTTTTGAAAAGGAGATCTTCCAGTACCTGTCCCTCGACAGGCAGCATTTCCCCTGGGCCAGCCAGCTCTTCGAGCAGCCCCGCATGGACCGGGACTACTTTATGCACCTGGCCGACCGGTTCCGCAGCCCGCATCTGTGGAAGTGGGAGGACGGCCTGTGGAAGCTGCGCCACACCCCCTATGAGGGCGACAGCGAGGTGCTGTGGGGCGACCCCAGGGGCACCCACCACGAGATGTGACCAAAATGCCAAGGGAAACTGCCGCGCTCTGGCGCCGCAGGCTCCCCGCACACAATTTTGGACAAAATTTCCCTGGCACTGTCCCCGCCGCCGGCGCAATCTGCGGCCCAAGCGCCGGACCTTGCGGCCCGGCTGGCCTTTGAAACGCGCCTGCGGGGACGGGTTTCCATAATCATCGCGTACCATTAAGAGGAAGGCATCCTATGGCAAAAAAAATCCGACTGATCGCCCGGTTGGATGTCAAGGACGAGAATCTCGTCAAAGGCATCCAGATGGAAGGGCTGCGCAAACTGGGCGACCCCAACCGCTTCGCACGGCAGTATTACGAACAGGGCGTCGACGAACTGCTCTACATCGACATTGTGGCCAGCCTGTACAACCGCAACAACCTCAGCGGCATCGTGCAAAAGACCGTGGAGGATGTGTTCATCCCGGTGTGTGTGGGCGGCGGCGTGCGCAGCGTGGAGGATGCCCGCCACCTGCTGGCCATGGGGGCCGATAAGGTAGCCGTCAACACGGCGGCCATCAAGCGCCCCGAACTCATCACCGAGATCGCCGAGACCTTCGGCAGCCAGTGCATGGTGCTCTCCATCCAGGCCAAGCGCAGCCGCACCTGGCCCGGCCGGTGGGAAGCCTACTACGACTGCGGCCGCGCCCATTCCGGCTACGACGCGGTGGAGTGGGCCAAACGGGGCGAAGCCCTGGGCGCCGGGGAGATCCTGCTGATGAGCGTGGACAACGAGGGCTTACAGCGGGGCATGGACCTGGATCTGATCGAGGCGGTGACCCGGGCGGTCCATGTGCCGGTGATCTGCGGCGGCGGCGTGGGCTGCGGGGCGGACATCGTGGAGGCCGCCAACGCCGGGGCCGACGCGGTGGCCTGCGCGGCGGTGCTGCACTACGGGAAGGAAACGGTGCCCGAACTGAAAGAGGAGATCCGCTCTGGCGGGGTGGAGGTGCGCAGCGTATGAGAGTGACGGTCATCGACTACGGTCTTTCCAATCTGCGCAGCGTTCGGAACGCCTTCGCCTGCTGCGGCGCCGAAACGCTGCTGGCCGCCCGCCCGGAGGAGGTGCTGGCCGCCGACGCCCTGGTGCTGCCGGGGGTGGGGGCTTTCCGGGACGGCATGGCCGGGCTGCGGCAGCTGGGGCTGGCAGAACCTCTGCGGCGCAAGGCGGCCGCCGGTACGCCGCTGCTGGGCATCTGCCTGGGGATGCAGATGCTTTTCGATGCGTCGGAGGAATTTGGGGAACATGAAGGCCTGGGGCTGATCCACGGCCGGGTGGTCCGCCTGCCCGACACCGACAGTCAGGGCGCCCCCCAGCGGGTGCCCCATATCGGCTGGGAACCGCTGCTCCCGGCGGATGGGCGCACCGATTTCGCCGGGACGGTCCTGGCCGGGGCCGCCCCGGAACAGGAGTGTTATTTCATCCACAGCTATGAGGCCAAACCGGCGGACCCCGCCGACCGTCTGGCTGATACGCTCTACGGCGGCCGTCCGGTCTGCGCGGCGGCCGCGCGCGGCGCGGTGGTGGGCTGCCAGTTCCACCCCGAAAAATCCGGCCCGGTGGGGTTGGCTATCCTTCGTCAATTTCTCAACATCTGTCAAAAATAAGTAGACGCCCCGTGCCAAAGCAGGCGCGGGGCGTTGCTTTTTGCAGACCCATCGTTTATAATGTATCCTGTATGAATATGCGGAAACGGAGGCTGGGCGTATGGCAAACGATCTTCTGGTGGGTTCCACCGGCTTTGTGGGGGGCAACCTGCTGGCAAGCCATCCCTTTGCCGCCGCCTGCCACAGCAGCGATGTGGAGGAATACTACGATGCCTGCCCCGACCTGTGCGTCTATGCGGGGGTCCCGGCGGCGATGTTTCTGGCCAACGCCGACCCTGAGGCCGACCTGGCCGTTATGCGCGCCGCGCGGGAGAATCTGCGCCGCATCGCCCCCCGGGCGGTGGTGCTCGTTTCCAGCATCGCGGTCTATGCCGACAGCCGCGGCCGGGACGAGGCCGACGAACCCGGTGAAGAAGGCCTTTCTGCCTACGGGCGCAACCGCCTGCAGCTGGAACGCTGGGTGCGGGAGGATTTCCCCGGCGCGCTGATCCTGCGCCTGCCCGCCCTGTATGGCCGGGGGCTCAAAAAGAACTTCCTGTATGACCTGTGCACCATCACGCCGTCCATGCTCAAGCCGGATAAGTACGCCGAACTGGCGCAGCGGTCGCCCCTGGTGCGGGACGGCTACACGCTGGCCGAAAACGGCTTCTATAAACAGAACGGCGCGGCGGACCCCGCGGCCCTGCGGGCTTTTTTTGCCGCCAACGACTTCAACGCCCTCGCCTTCACCGATTCCCGCAGCCGCTACCAGTTCTACGACCTGGGCCGCCTGTGGGCGGACCTGTGCGCCGCGCGGGAAGCCGGGCTGCGGCTGCTGCACCTGTGCACGCCGCCGGTGTCGGCGGCAGCGGTCTACACGGCGGTGACGGGCAAAACGGACTGGCATAACGAACTGCCCGGCGCGCCCTTTGACTACGACCTGCACAGCCGGTACTCCGGGTATCTGGGCGGCAGCGGGCCCTACCTCTGCAGCGAGGAGCAGGAACTGGAGGACATCCGGCGTTTTGTGCGCCGCAGAAAGGAGCAAACCGATGCCCGTATGTAAGCTGGCGATCTCCAACATCGCCTGGCATAAAAGCGACGACGAAGCCGTCTATGCGGCGATGCAGCAGGCCGGTTTTACCGGGCTGGAGATCGCCCCCACGCGGATCTTCCCCGCGGAACCGTATGAGAACCTGACCGCCGCCGCGCTGTTCGGCGGCTACCTGAAAAACCGCTGGGGCTTTGCGGTGCCCAGCCTGCAAAGCATCTGGTACGGCCAGAAGGGCAGCATCTTCGACGCCGCCCAGAGCGAGGAACTGCTGGACTATACGGCGGGGGCCTTCCGCTTTGCCCACAGCCTGAACTGCCCGTCGCTGGTGTTCGGCTGCCCCAAGAACCGTATGCGGCCCCTGGGGGCGGACGACGCGGTGCCCGAGGCTTTTTTCATCCAGGCGGGCAACCTGGCGGCGCGCTACGGCGTGCGGCTGGCCGTTGAGGCCAACCCGCCGGTCTACACCAACTACCTCAACGGCACGGCGGAAGCCTTCGCCCTGGTCAAGCGGCTGGACAACCCCGGTCTGGCCGTGAATCTGGACCTTTCCACCATGCTGGCCCAGGGGGAAAGCCTGCAGAGTTTTGTGGACGATCTGAAATATGTCAGCCATGTGCACATCAGCGAACCGGGGCTGGCGCCCATCCAAAAGCGCCCCGAACATAAGGAACTGGCCCTGCTGCTGGGGGCGGTGGGCTACCAGGGCTATGTCTCGGTAGAGATGGGCAGCACCGACCTGGAGACCATCCGCCGCACGCTGGATTACATCGCGGAGGTGTTTGCATGATCGAGTACGAACGTCACGGCCTTGCCGGCGTGCCGGATTACCGCGCCGTGGAATTTGAGGCCCGGCACAGCGAATACTGCCTGCTGATCCCCGTCATCAACGAGGGCGCGCGCATTTTGACCGAACTGGGCCGCGCCCAGCGGGCAGGCATCGACAAACAGTGCGACATCGTGCTGTGCGACGGCGGTTCCACCGACGGCAGCATGAAGCCCGATACCCTGGCCCTGTACGGGGTCAACACGCTGCTCACCAAGACCGGCCCCGGCAAACAGGGGGCCCAGCTGCGCATGGGCATCTACTTTGCCCTGGGCCGCGGCTATAAGGGCGTGCTGACCATCGACGGCAACAACAAAGATTCCATCGAGGACGTGCCCCGCTTCATCGCCAAACTGCGGGAAGGGTACGATCTGGTGCAGGGCAGCCGCTTCATCCGCGGCGGCCGCGCAGTGAACACACCGCCCATCCGTTACGCGGCGGTGCGGCTCATCCATGCGCCGCTGACCAGCCTCGCGGCGCGCCGGTGGTTCACCGATACCACCAACGCCTACCGCGCCTACAGCCGCGAATACCTGACCCACCCCGACGTGCGCCCGCTGCGGGACGTGTTCATGGGGTACGAACTGCTGGCCTACCTGAGCATCCGCGCCACCCGGCTGGGCCTGAAAGCCTGCGAGGTGCCGGTGACCCGGGCCTACCCGGCCACCGGCAAGACCCCCACCAAGATCACCGGCTTCAAGGGCAACAGCGACCTGCTCAAGATCCTGCTGGCCGCCATGGCGGGGAAGTACGACCCGTAAGCGGCGGGCGCGCTGTCGGGATGCGGTAGCGGGGCCTGATGGCCCTGAATTGTCAAAATGGGAAGTGGTACTGTGGAGTTGGAGGAAGTCAAAGAAACACAGCCGGCGCGGCTTAAGCGGGTGCTGCCGCAGATCCTGCTGGCCGCGCTGCTGGCGGGCGGGGTGCTCACCTTCATCACCTACCCCGGCATCTGGTATTCGGACAGCTACCAGCGGGCGAAGACCGCGGTGCAGCTGCTCAGCCAGGCCGACCATTCGTCGATGGGGTCGTATCTTTCGCTGCTGCCGGAACTGGTGATCGACCTGTGCCTGGAATTTACCGGCAGCTATGCGTTTTACACCTGGATGCAGGCGGCGTTCTTTGAAGCGGCGGGCCTTGTGTGTATCTTCTGGTTTTTCTCCGGCAAAGCGGCCTGGCTCCTGTCGGCCCTGTTTGTCGGGTGCCCGCTTTTTTTGGGGTATGCGGTGTACTGGGAGACCGGCACGGTAACAGCGGCCTGCCTGATGCTGCTCGTGGTGGCGACCGACGCCGCCTGGCAGCAGCTTCGTGCCGGGGGCCAGATCCTGCGCCTTGCGGGCGTCGGGCTGTGCAGCTTTCTGGCGGCGGGGTACCGCCCCAATGCGGCCACGGCCATCGCCGGGTTCGCGGTGTGGGAGGCTGCGGCGCTCTGGCGCTGCAAGGCCCAAAGGCGCTGGCGGGCCGCCGGCATCGGCGTGCTGCTGCTGGGTGTGCTGCTGGCGTTCCGGGTGCCGCAAATGGCGGGCATGCAGCCCGTCAGCAACGGCGTCGTGGGTCCCATGTGGGAGACGGCCTGTATGCTGCACCGCATCGGGGAAGGCAACGGCTACGACACCTATCTGGACGACCTGATCGGCGCGGGCAATACGAAAAAGATCTTTGCGGAAACAGAGGAGCCGGAAGCCTCCATGTATCTGTTCAGCGATACGCTGGATTACTGGTCCGTCCCGTGGAGCAAAAACAGTTCCGACCAGTTCCTTTCCAAATATGTGACCCTGATCCGGGAACAGCCGGGGGCGTTCTTCCATGTGAAAGGGGAGATGGCGCGCCGGACCCTGGGGGAACTGCCCTTTAAGGAATACGAATATGACCGGGACGGCGGAATGGCGGAATACCATTTTTCCGACACGCCCCAGCGGCATCTGTTTTTTGACTGCGTGACCGGCTTCGCCGACGCGTGGCGCTGGGGCCGCACCCCCTGGAAGGTGCTGGCCACGGCGCTGGTGCTGCTGGGCATCGCCTTCTTCCTGCGCAGGCCGGCAGCTTCGGCCGCCAGGCTGCTGTTTATAGCCGTTTGCTATGAGGGGGCCTTCCTGCTGACGACCCAGAGCCATGAGTTCCGCTACTGGTTCCCGGCTTTGCTGCTGCTGTTGGTTTCGATGGCGCTTTCCCTGGCGGAGATCCTGCCCGCAGTGCGGGACCTTTTCCGGCAGCGCATAAGGAGAAAAGTACGAGCATGACCTACGACAAGATCATCATCGGCGCCGGGCTGTACGGCCTGTACGCGGCGCAAAAATGCGGCGCGGCGGGCCAGCGGGTCCTGGTGCTGGAACGGGACCCCGCGCCCTTCATGCGGGCGACCTACATCAACCAGGCCCGCGTGCATATGGGCTACCATTACCCGCGCAGCTATTCCACAGCGGTCAAAAGCGCCCACTACTTCGAGCGGTTCTGCCGGGATTACCGTTTCTGCCTGCACACGGAATTTGACCAGATCTACGCCACCAGCGCCCACTTTTCCTGGACCAACGCGGCGGAGTTCCGGCGCTTCTGCGCGGCGGCGGGCATCCGTTGCGACGATGTGCCGCCCACCAAGTATTTTAACCCTGGCCTGTGCGACGGGGCTTTCCTGACGACGGAATACACCTATGACGCCCAGGTGCTCAAACGCTGGTTCCTGGAACAGCTGGCAAAGCTGCCCGCCGTGACGGTGCTGTACGGCCGCAAGCCGCAGCGCATCGAGCGGGCGGGCGGCGCCTGGCGGGTGACGGCGGGGGACTGCACCGCCGAAGCGCCCTACCTGCTCAACGCCACCTATGCGGGCGTCAACGATGTGCACGCCCTGCTGGGGCTGCCGCCGTTCCAGATCAAGTACGAAAAGTGCGAGATCATCCTCTGCACGGTGGACGAGCGGCTGAAAAACACCGGCATCACGGTGATGGACGGCCCGTTCTTCAGCCTGATGCCCTTCGGTCAGACGGGCCTGCACAGCCTGACCAGCGTGACCTTCACCCCCCACGAGACCAGCTACGACAGCGTGGCCACTTTCCCCTGCCAGGGGCAAAGCGGCGGCCTGTGCGCGCCGGGCGATCTGTACAACTGCAACGAGTGCCCGGCCAAGCCGGCCAGCGCCTGGCCCTACATGAGCCAGCTGGCGCGCAAATACCTGCGGGAAGAATACGGCTTTGCCTACCACAGCAGCCTGTTCAGCATGAAGCCGATCCTGAAGGCCAGCGAGATCGACGACTCGCGCCCCACGGTGATCCGCGTCATGTGCGAGGAACCCCGGCTGGTCAGCGTGCTGTCGGGCAAGATCAATACCGTCTACGATTTGGATGAGGTGCTGGAATTGTGAATACCGTGAATGCAAAAGAGAAAAACTTTGTCTCGGCGGTGGTTTATCTGCACAACGACGGGCCCCGGGGCGTGGAGTTCTGCCAAGCCGTAGCGGCGCAGCTGGACGCCCATTTTGCCCAGTATGAGCTGGTGGCCGTGGATGACGCCTGCACCGGCGGCACCGTGGAGGCGCTGCGCGCCTGGGCCAAAGAACAGGCCGCCCCGGTGACCATCCTGCACATGAGCCTGTACCATGGTCTGGAGAACGCCATGAACGCCGGTCTGGACGCCGCCATCGGCGACTATGTGTACGAGTTCGATTCCACGGCCATGCCTTACCCGGCAGACCTGATCTGGGAAGCCTACCGCACGGCGCTGCAGGGCAGCGACATCGTTTCGGTCTGCCCCGACAGTACCCGCCGCGGCAGCGGGCTGTTTTACCGTATTTTCAACGCCAACGCCCACTCGCCCTACCAGCTGCGGACCGACGCCTTCCGGCTGGTCACCCGGCGGGCCATCAACCGGGTGCACGCCACCAGCGCCCACCTGCCGTACCGCAAGGCGGCCTACGCGGCGTCGGGCCTCAAGATGACCGACCTGACCTTTGCGGGCCGCCTGGACGAAAAAACGCCCGGACGTTTCAACCTGGCCGTGGACAGTCTGGCGCTTTATACCGACGCCGGGTTCAAGGCCAGCATGGGCGTCACGCTGTGCATGCTGGCGCTGGCGCTGGCCGAACTGCTCTATACGCTGATCGTTTTCTTCACGGGCAAGCCGGTGGCCGGCTGGACCACCACCATGTTCGTGCTGACCCTCGGTTTCGCGGGGCTGTTCGCCGTGCTGACCATCGTGGTCAAGTATCTTTCCCTGCTGCTGGAACTGACCTTCAAAAAGCAGAAATATCTGGTGGAAAGCATCGAAAAGCTGCAAAAGTAAAGGGACGTGAAGGAAAACGCATGCGGAAGCCTGTCTGGAAAATCTTTTTGCTCGGGGCCCTGATCGGTGTCCTGTCGTTTCTCGTCGTGTACGGCGTGACGCCGCTGGACCCCACCCGGGTGAACTGGATCGGCCTTGGGTACGACGAGTGGGACATCCAGCAGCGCTATGCGGGATGGATGGCCTACCGCAACAGCGACTGGCGGTTCCCCCTGGGGGACGCCAACGCCTGGGGCTACCCGGCGGAGAACGGCGTCAACATCGCATTCAGCGATTCGGTCCCCTGGGTCTGCGTGCTGTTCAAACTGCTGTCGCCCCTCTTGCCGGGGACTTTCCAGTGGGAGGGGATCTATGCGCTGGCCGGTTTTGCGCTGCAGGGCGGGGCGGCGGCCATGCTGCTGTCCCTGTTCCTGAACAGCTGGCTGACTACCTCTGCGGCGACGCTGTTTTTCACTTTCTCCCCGGTTTTGCTGGAGCGGGAGTTCCGCCATACGAGCCTTGCTTCCCACTATCTGATCCTGTTCGCGCTGTATTTCTATTTCAAGTACCGGCGCACGCCGGGGAAATACCCCTGGCAGATGTTCCTGCTGCCGGCGGCGGCTGTGGGGATCACGCCCTATTTCCTGCCCATGGTCGCGGTTTTCATCCTGGCCATGTGCGTGGATCAGGTGCGGCTCTCCCATAAGCCCGCGGGGCCGCTGCTGTATTTTCTGGGCAGCTGCGCGTGCGGCATCGCCGCCGCGTTCGCCATCGGTTCGGTGGGGCATGGCTACTCCGCAGTCCGGGAGCAGGGCGCATACGGCACCTATTCCATGAACCTGAACGCGGTCATCAACCCCAGGTCCTGCGGCGGCTACACCTGGTCGCAGTTTCTGCCCCAGCGGGAACAGCTATACGGCCAGTACGACGGGTTCAATTATCTGGGCGCCGGCGTGATGGCCTTCCTGGCACTGGACCTTCTTCTGCTTCTCTGGATAGCCGCCCGCCGCCCGGGCGCCGGGCAGCGGCTGCAGAGGGCCCTGGGCAGGAATATGACGGTGCTTTTGGTATGCCTGTTCCTGACGATATTTGCGGTCAGCAACGTGGTGTGCTTTGACGGCGCGGAACTGTTCACGGTCCCGCTGCCCCGGCCGCTGGTCGCGCTGTGCAGCGTGTTCCGGGCAAGTTCCCGCCTGTTTTACCCGGTTTACTATCTGCTGATGCTGGCGGCCGTCGTGGTCTTTGCAAAGGCACTGGCGATCTTTGGGAAACAGCGCTTCCTGCTGGCCGGCGTCGTGGCGTTTGCGGGGCTGCAGCTGTTCGATCTGAGCGGCGCCATCATGCAGAAACATGCCGATATGGACCAGCGCGCGCAAAACTCCCTGGGCCTGCCTGCGGAACTGCAGGAACTTTCGGGGTACCGGGTCCTGTATGTTACCGACGAACTGGTGGCCTGGGGGTCCCGGAACGTGCTCTGCGCCGTGTACGGCCCCGGCATGAAAACCAATACCTGGGATACCAACACCAGCCCGGCGGCCACCGGCCCCAACTGGTACTACATGAACCAGACGCAGGAGCAGCTGCAGCAGGGGCAGTATTCCGAGGATACGCTCTACGTCACCATCGACGCGGCGCGCTATGAGCAATGGCAGCGGACCTTTGCGGATGCGGACGTGCGCTTTGTGACCTGGGAGGTGGAGGACCCCCGCGGGCCCTACTACTTCATGCTGCCGGTGCGCTCCGGTGCGGAATAAGCAAAAAGACAGGGGCGGGCCGCCGTCCCTCCCAAAGACTGACGAAAGGAGGCTGGCCGCCATGCCGGATGCAAAAACCAAAAGACGGGCGCTGTCCGCCCGCGCCTTCTGGCTGTGCGTGGCGCTGCTGGTGTGTTTGCGCTGCGCGCTGACGGCCTTCCAGCAGGCATATACATGGGTAGGCGGCGCGCCGCTGGACGACGAACTGATGTTCCGCGCCGCCAATGCAGTCACGGCGGGGGAGTGGCTGGGCGCTTACGACTACCTGACCCTCTCCAAAGCCATGTTCTTCCCGCTGTGGCTGGCGCTGCTGCACGCGCTGCACCTGCCCTACCTGGTGGCCGGGGCGGGGCTGTGGTGCGCGGCCTCGCTGCTGGCGGCCTTCGCCGCCGCGCCCCTGTGGCGTAAAAAGGAGCCGGGCCGCGCCCGGCTGTACACGCTGGGGCTGTTCGCGCTGCTGGCCTGCCTGCCCTCCAGCTGGGCGGCCTACACCCTGCGGGTCTACCGCGACAACATCTTCCCGGCGCTCTGCCTGTTCTTCTTTGCGGGCATGGCGGGGGCGGCCCTGCGGGCCGTGCTGTGTCCGGCGGGCAAAACACGCCTCTGGCCCTGGCTGCTGGCGGCGGGCGCGGGCCTTGCCTGCGCTTGCCTGGACCGGGAGGACGCGGGGCTGTTCCTGCTGCCCTTCGGGGCGGCGGCCACGCTCATCCTGCTGGTGGTGCTGGCGCGCGCCCGCCGCTGGCGCGCCTGCGCCGCCCAGCTGATCCCCTACGGCGTGCTGGCGGCGGCGGTGCTGGCTTTCTGCGGCATGAACCAGAGCCGCTACGGTGTGTTCGCGCTCTCGGACTTTTCGGAGGGGCCTTTCGCGGCGGCCATGGGCGCCATGATGCGGGTGGATACCGGCAACGACGACCCGCTACTCTCGGTACCCGCCGACGCGCGGCAGAAACTCTACGCGGCGGTGCCCGAACTGGAGCCCCTGGCCTACTGGCTGGAGGAGGACCCCCAGATGCGCAATGACTTCCAGGACCCCGAACGGCAGGATTACCGCGCGGGCAGCTTTTACTGGGCCATCCGCCGCGCCGCCCAGTATGAGGGCGTTTATGATTCCGCCCGGACGGCGGCAGACTATTGGCAGGGGGTGGCGGACGCCGTCAATGCGGCCTGCGACGACGGCACGCTGCCCAGCCGCACCGGGAAGCGGGCGGCCACCAGCCAGCCGGTCAAACTTTCTTATGTAGCCCCGACCCTGGCCGAGACGGCCCGCAGCGTGGTGCATGTGCTGGCCTTTGCCGACTGCGCCCCCTATGAAACGGCGCGTTCCATCGGCACCACCGAGGACATCGCCCGGTGGTCCGCCTACCTGCACTGCGGTTTCAACAGCGCCGCCGAGGCAGGGAAGGACACCCCCTACTACAGCCCGTACCAGAAACTGGTCTTTGGCTTTATGGAAGCCGTCGCCCGGGTCTACCGCGCCCTGCTGTGGCTGGGCCTGCTGGCGGGGCTGGCCTGCCATTTTGCGGCGCTGCCGGCCGTGCTGCGCCGCCGTACGGCCGGCGCCGTGGTGCCCTGGCTGCTGCTGTTGGGGCTGCTGGGCATGGCGCTGCTGCGCTGCGCCATGATCGCCTTTGTGGAAGTTTCCAGCTTCGGCATCGGCACCAGCACCATGTACCTGGCTACGGTGCATCCGCTGTTCCTGCTGTACGCGTTTTTATCACTGGCGGCCTATGGCCGCTCCATCCGCCGAAAGGAGTCTGGCCAATGACCGACCTTCTGATCCTGGGCGGCGGCGCCGCGGGGCTGATGGCCGCCGGGGCCGCCTGCGCCCGCGGGCTGCGGGTGACGGTGGTGGAGCACAACCCCAAAGGCCCCGGCCAGAAACTGCTCATCACCGGCAAGGGGCGCTGCAACGTCACCAGCAACAGCGATGTGCGGGATTTCCTGCCCTATGTGCGCCGCAACGGCCGGTTCCTGTACTCCAGCCTGTACGCCTTCCCGCCGTCGGCGGCGATGGAACTGTTTGAATCGCTGGGCGTGCCTCTCAAAACCGAGCGGGGGCGGCGGGTGTTCCCCCAAAGCGACCGGGCGGCGGACATCCTGGCCGCGCTGCGCAGCTATGCGGGGGACGCGCAGTTCGTGCGCGGCAGCGCCAAAAAGCTGCTGCTGGAGGACGGCGCCTGCCGCGGGGCCGTCACCGGCCGGGGGCAGACGCTGCGCGCCGCGGCGACGCTGGTCGCCACCGGCGGCATCAGCTACCCGGCCACCGGCAGCGACGGCAGCGGTTACGCCCTGGCCCGACAGGCGGGGCACGCCATCGTGCCGCCCCAGCCCAGCCTGTGCAGCCTGGTCAGCCCCGACCCGGCCTGCCGCCGGATGATGGGGCTTTCGCTGCGCAATGTGCGGCTGACGCTGCTGCGGGACGGCAAGCCGCTGTTTACCGAACAGGGCGAGGCGCTGTTCACGCATTTCGGCCTTTCGGGGCCGCTGGTGCTGTCGGCCAGCACCTACATCGACGATCTGGCCGGCCATGAATGGGTCTGCGAGTTCGATCTGAAACCCGCGCTGGACGAAAAGACGCTGTACGACCGGCTGACCCGGGACTTTGCAGCCCTGGGCGGCCACAGTGCCCAGGGTGCGCTGGAAAAGCTGCTGCCCCACTCCATGCGCCCGGTGGCGGTGGAAAAATGGGGCGTGGACCCGGCGACCCGGGCGGCCCAGATCACCCGGGAGCAGAAGCAGGCGCTGGTGCGGCTGTGCAAGCACTGGCCGGTGCCGGTGACGGCCCTGGGCGACCGCGAACACGCGGTGATCACGGCGGGCGGCGTGGACGTGCGGGAGGTGGACCCGCGGACGATGGAGAGCAAGCTCTGCCCGGGGCTGTATTTTGCCGGGGAGGTGCTGGACGTGGACGCCCGCACCGGCGGCTACAACCTGCAGATCGCCTGGTCCACGGCGCAGGCTGCCGCGCGGGCGGCGGCCGGGATGTGAAAAAACGGCGGGAAGCGCCCCTGGCGCGCCCTGTTGGGAATACGAAAATGAGGTGTTTTACTATGATTTCCGTTGCGATCGACGGCCCTTCCGGGGCGGGCAAATCGACCCTGGCGCGGCGGCTGGCAGCCGACCTGGGCTATGTGTATGTAGATACCGGCGCCATGTACCGCGCCATCGGCCTGTATGCGTCGCGGCAGGGGGCCGACCTGCACGACGAGGCGGCGGTGGCGGCGCTGCTGCCGCAGATCCGGCTGGATATCCGTCTGGTGGACGGCACGCAGCATGTCTACCTCAACGGGGAGGACGTCAGCGAGGCCATCCGCGCCGAAGCCATCGGTATGGCGGCGTCGGCGGTCTCGGCCCACGGGGCGGTGCGCGCCTTCCTGCTCGAGACCCAGCGCAGCCTGGCGGCCGGGCAGAACGTGCTGATGGACGGGCGGGACATCGGCACCGTGGTGCTGCCCCATGCCACGGTCAAGATCTTTCTGACCGCCAGCCCCGAGGCCCGCGCCCGGCGCCGCTGCCTGGAACTGCGCCAGAAGGGGAAGAACGCCGACTACGAGACCGTGCTCGCCGACATCCGCCGGCGCGATGAGCAGGACACCAACCGGCCCATCGCACCGCTGCGTCAGGCGGAGGATGCCATCCGCATCGACACCAGCGAGATCGACTTCGATCAGAGCTTCGAGCTTCTGAAGCGGACGATCCGGGAACATCTCTGAGACAGGAGGCGCCGTATGCTGCTGTATTGGATCATTCTCCCGATCGTGTGGGTGCTGGCACGGCTCCTGTGGCGGATCGAAGTAGTGGGCATGGAACACTACAAGGCGGTGCGCGACGGCAGGGCCCTTGTGATCGTCTGCAACCACATCGCCAACCTGGACCCGGTGTTCATTGCCATTGCCGTGACCGACTGGCGCCGCATGACCATCCTGGCCAAAGAGGAACTTTTCAAAAACCCGCTCATCGGGTGGTTCCTGCGCTGCATGGGCGCAGTGGCCATCGACCGCGGCAAGGGCGATACCACCACACTGGAACAAGTGACGGGCGACTGCCGCAAGGGCCGCGCCGTGCTGATCTTCCCCGAGGGTACCCGCACCAAAAACGGCAAGCTGGGCAACCTGAAGAGCGGGGCCTTTGTCATTGCCGGGGCGGCGGGGGCTGATATGCTGCCCTGCCGGATCATCTACAATACCAGGGACGGCAGACTGCGCCTGTTCTGCCGCATCCGCATCGTGTTCGGCCCGGCGATCCCGGCCGGGGAACTGCAGATCACCGACGCTACCCATAAGGTCGCCGCGCTGCGGCACATGAAAAAGCGCCTGCGGGAATCGCTGGAAGCGCTGCTGGCCGCCAACGATTTCCCCATCCACACGGCGGAACTGGCGCCCGCAGGGGAGCAGCCCCCGGCGGCGCAGAGGCAGCCTGCCCCGGAATCCGGGAATACGGCACAGAACGAAGGAGCCTGAACCATGAAAGTCATCCGTGCAAAGACCGCCGGCTTCTGCTTCGGCGTGGACCGCGCCGTCAAGCTGACCTACGACCTGCTGGCCGAGGGGCGGCGGGTCGCCACCCTGGGGCCGCTGATCCACAACCCCCAGGTGGTGGCCGACCTGGAGAGCAAGGGCGCGCTGACCTGTGAGGATGTGGACGAAGTGCCCGCCGGGTACGAAGTCATCATCCGCAGCCACGGCGTGCCGAGCAGCGTATATGAAAAAATAAGCACACGTGGCCTGGCGTATCACGACGCCACATGTCCTTTTGTTGCAAAAATCCACAAATTGGCAGAGCAGGCGGGCAAAAAAGGCGCGCTTTTGCTGGTGGCCGGGGATGCGAACCACCCCGAAGTACAGGGGATCGTAGGCCATGCGACGGGGCCTGTGCGGGTTTTTGCCGACTTGCAGGGCCTGCAGGCTTTGTTGCCCGAACTTTTGCAACAGGAGTCCATACATGTGGTCGCGCAGACCACATTTCGGGTAGAAAGTTGGGAAAGCTGCAAAGCTTTTTTAAAAAAAGAGTGTACAAAAGCCGAAATTTTTGATACAATATGTAATGCAACGTGGGCGAGGCAACAGGAAGCGGAAGACCTCAGCCAAAAATGCGACCGTATGGTCGTCATTGGTGGTCATCATTCTTCCAATACCCAAAAGCTGCTGCAGGTCGCTGCCCGGCATACCAAGGCCATCAACGTCGAGACTGCTGATGAACTCGACCCGGCATGGCTGGCAGGCGCGGGGACGGTGGGCGTAACAGCCGGGGCTTCAACGCCTTCGTCTATAATTGAGGAGGTACTTAACAGTATGAGTGAAGAGATCCGTGACGACATGAGTTTTGCCGAGATGCTGGAAGCGTCCGAAGCGAAACCCCTGTATGCAGGTAAGATCGTAAAAGCCAAGGTCATCAGCGTTTCCCCGACGGAATGTGTCGTCGGCATCGATGGTTCCAAGCACACGGGCGTTGTGACCCTGCGCGAGATGAGCCATGACCCCAACGCCAAGATGGAAGACCTTGTTAAGGTAGATGACGAGCTGGATCTGGTCGTGGTCAAGACCAACGACCAGGAAGGCGTGGATACCCTTTCCCGTGTGCGTTTCGAGGCCCAGAAGGGCATGAAGGACGTCGCCGAAGCCTGTGAGAACGGCACCGTGATGGAAGGCGACGTGATGGAAGCCAACAAGGGCGGCGTGGTCGTCAACGTCAAGGGCGTGCGCGTCTTCGTGCCCCGCTCCCAGGCCACCATGCGCCGCGACGAGGACTACACCAAGCTGGTCGGCCAGCATGTGCAGCTGGTCATCACCGAGTGCGCGGGCCGCAAGATCGTGGGCAGCATCAACAAGGTCACCGCCGAAGCCAACAAGGCCAAGCGCGAAGAGTTCTGGGCCAACGTCGAGGTGGGCAAGAAGTACACCGGCGTTGTCAAGAGCCTGACCTCCTACGGCGCCTTTGTGGACATCGGCGGCGTGGACGGCCTGTGCCACATCAGCGAGTTGAGCTGGTCCAACATCAAGCATCCCTCTGAGGTCGTCAATGTGGGCGACGAGATCGAGGTCTACGTCAAGAGCTACGATCCCGAGAACCAGAAGGTCTCCCTGGGCTACAAGAAGGAAGAGGACAACCCCTGGGTCAAGCTGGAGAATGAAGTGCCCATCGGCACCGAGTTCACCGCCCCGGTGGTCTCCATCACCAAGTTCGGCGCGTTTGTCCGCATCATGCCGGGCATCGACGGCCTGGTCCATATCAGCGAGATCAGCAACGAGCGCGTGAACAAGGTCTCTGACGTGCTCAAGGTGGGCGACGAGGTCCGCGTCAAGCTGATCAACGTCGATTTCGACCGCAAGCGCATCAGCCTGTCCATGAAGGCTTGCCTGGACGAAGGCGAGGACGCAGAATAATCACCCATTTCCGCGATCGTGAAGGGGCCTGCCTGTGGGTACAGGCGGGCCCCTTTTTCACAACATAAGGGTTTGCCATGCAAAAAATCAAAGATTGGATCACAAAATACTACGAGGGGCTGGCCTATCTGTTCTTCGGGGGCGTTGCCACGCTGCTCAACCTGGTCATCTTCGCGGTGTTCCAGGCGGCCTTCGGCACCGGGTTTGCCGCGGGGCCCGGCAATATCATCGACAACATCCTCTGTATCCTCTTCGCTTACTGGACCAACCGCACCTTTGTGTTCCGCAGCCGGAACCACGGCACAGCGGCGCTCAAGGAATTCGGCCAGTTCGTCTTTTTCCGGCTGCTGACCCTGGTGATGGACCAGGTCATCATCACCATCGGCGTGCAGGTGGTAGGGCCGGCCATCGGCTTTGCGGTGGCGGGCGCCGCTTCGGGGGACGCCATGGCGCCGTCCGAACTGTGGGCTATGGGGGTCAAACTGTTCAGCCAGGTGGTGGTCATCCTCTCCAACTATGTGTTTAGCAAACTGTTCACCTTTAAAAAGAAGCAGTGAGCCGCTCCGCACCGGGCGCAGGGCTTCCTGCCGATAATCATGTAAGGAGGCATTCCTATGAAAAAGAAGATCCGTGGCCATGGGTTCCGTCTTACCGGGCTGATCCTGGGCATCGTCGGGGCGACGGTCAGCGTGACCGCGATCGTGTTCGCGGCGCTGGGCGCGCACCAGGCCCGCCTGTGCAAACATTGTGGGAAAGGGGAAACGTTCCGTTGAAATACTCCAAGGAATATATGCTGAGCAAGGTGGATCACACCCTGCTCAAGCCCGAGGCTACCTGGCCCCAGATCCGGGCCCTGTGTGACGAAGCCATCGCCAACCACTGCGCGTCGGTGTGCATCAACACCTGCTACGTCCGGCAGGCGGTCGAATATATGGCGGGCCGCGTGCCGGTGTGCTGCGTGGTGGGGTTCCCTTTGGGCGCCATGGACACCGCCAGCAAGGCGTTTGAAGCCAAAACTGCCGTGGAGAACGGCGCCGCGGAAGTGGATATGGTCATCAACATCGGCTGGCTGAAAAACAGGCAGTATGACGACGTGCGCGCCGACATCGCCGCCGTCAAGGCCGCCGTGGGCGACAAGGTGCTCAAGGTCATCATCGAGACCTGCCTGCTCACCGAGGAAGAAAAGATCAAAATGTGCGACATCGTGCCCGAAGCGGGCGCGGACTTCATCAAGACGTCCACGGGCTTTTCCACCGGCGGCGCCACCTTCCACGACGTGCAGCTCTTTGCCGAGCACGTCAGGGGCCGCTGCAAGATCAAGGCTGCGGGCGGCATCTCCACGGTGGAGGATATCGAGAAGTTCCTTGACCTGGGCGCCGACCGCCTGGGCACTTCCCGCGCCGTCAAACTGCTGACCACCGGCGAATCCGGCAGCGGCTACTGAGCGCGGCTGTTCCACCACGACCCCCGGCCCCCGCCTGCGTGCAGGCGGGGGCTTTTTCTTGCAAAGCGCCCGCCCCTGCTGCCGTCCGGCCGCCCGCGGTCCGGCATTGCGGCGGCGGCGCAAATGTGGTATACTATATCCTGTATTCCTGTTCAAATTTCCGGGGAAGGGGGGCGCCGTATGCGAAGCCGATATGCCGCGCTGGCGGCGGCGCTGCTGCTGACAGGCTGCAGCGCCGGCACCGACGTGGAGACCCTGCTGCGCGCGCCCCAGCTCTCGGGCGAGAGCGCCGCTTTGCAGCGGGCGCTGAACAGCTATCTGGGCGGCAGCGCTACTCTCAAGTACCCGTCCAGCGGCGACTTCCTCTCCCCGTTCGCCTTCGGCGACTGGGACGGCGACGGCGCCGACGAGGCTGCTGTCCTCTACACCTCCGATGCCGCCGGGTCCAATGTGTCGCTGGCGGTGCTGGAACCTGCGGGGGAAAACAGCTGGCAGGTCAGCCAGACCGTGGAGGGGCTTTCCAGCGAGGTGGAGACTTTCTCTGCCGCCCACCTGCGGGACGCCACCAGCCAGCAGATCCTGGCCGGGTACGGCAGCGCCCAGGGCGACCGCTACCTGGTGGTGTATGAGTACGACGGCACGGCACTTTCCACCATCATCAGCAACCGCTACACGGAGATGGTGCTGGGGGACTTCACCGGCAAGGGCGACACCGAGGATCTGGTGCTGGCGATGCCCACCGATACCGAGTACGGCGGTGTGACCCTGCAGCTGCTGACCAACGTGGAAGGCGAGTTCCGTTCCTACCAGACCCTGAACCTGGGGGAAGGAACGTACAGCGGCTGCGCCGCGCTGCATGCGGGCCAGGGCAGCGACAACGCCATGTACCTGGTGATGGACGTCTGGATCGGCACCGGCAACCTGGCGTCGGACATCATACTCTATGACGGCGAGACCGGCTTCCTGCAGCCCTACCACCCGCCCGGTCTGGCCGACCTGCAGCGCAGCACCCTGCGTTCCCATACCGAACTGCTCAGCCGCGACATCGACGGCAACGCCACCATCGACATCCCGGTGGAACTGAGCGACGGCGGCACGCTGCAGAACGCGGCGGACAAAAGCCTGGTCTTTCTGCTGTGGCAGGATTATACGACGCTGGAGGGCGGCAACCAGAGTTTCGGGATCTATGACAGCAAGAACAATTTTTATCTGCCCCTGCCGGATTCCCTGCGCGGGTCCATCTTGGTCCGCAGCAATCCGGCGGGCACGGGCTGGCTGCTCTGCGACAGTGAGAGCGGCAGCATCTACTGTGAACTCCGCGTGGTCGATCCCGCCGAGGAGCGGGAAACGACCAGTACCCTGCATTATGAACGCATCGCCAACATCGGCAACCAGCAGCTCCAGGCGCGCATCGTCACGCCTTACAGCGGGCTGACCATCGACTCCATCATCGACGGCGTCGTGCTGCTGGGCCTGGAATAAACAAGGGGGAAGAGTATGAAGCGCGTTTTGGTCGTGGAAGACGAGGCCAGCATCCGGGAGATGCTGACCCTGAACCTGAAAATGGCCGGTTGGGAGGTGCTGGAAGCCGGCAGCGCCGAGCGGGCCCTGGAACTCATGCACCGGGAGGAACCCTGCGACGCCGCCCTGCTGGACATCATGCTGCCCGGCATGGACGGCCTGAGCCTGTGCGAGACCATCCGCCGCGACAACAACGATATCGGCATCATCATCGTTTCGGCCAAGGGGCAGGAGAGCGACAAGATCCGCGGCCTGTCCATCGGCGCCGACGACTATATCACCAAGCCTTTTTCGGTCTCCGAACTGGTGGCCCGGCTGGAGGCGCTGACCCGCCGCATCAAGCGCAGCGGCTCCCCCAAGGCCGAAGCGGAACCCGAACAGCTGGTCAGCGGCCCCTTTGTGCTGGACGAAAAAAGCCGGGTGCTCTACAAAGCGGGCGCCCCCATCGACCTGACCCAAGTGGAGTTCCAGATCATGGAACTGTTCTTCCGCAACCCCGCCACCGCGCTGGTGCGGGAAAAGATCCTGGAAGGCGTCTGGGGCAAGAACTACTACGGCGACGTCAAGATCGTCGATGTGAACATCCGCCGCCTGCGCATGAAGATCGAGGACGAGCCCAGCAACCCCCAGCACATCCTGACGGTGTGGGGGTACGGCTACCGCTGGAACGCCTGACAGCGCGCTCCGGCCCCAAAATGCCTGCGGGCGCGGCGCGCGCCGCCGGGGCGGCAATTTGACTGTTTGACAGCAGGGAGGGAAACCGATGGCCAGATCGAGCATCATCCAGCGCTGGGTACGGGGCAGCCTGCTCATCATGGTGCTGGTGCTGGTGGCGGCCGAGGCGATCTTCCTCTACACCAGCTACCGCGACCTTTACGGCGGGGTGCAGCGCGCCATCGAGAGCCGCTTCTCCACCATCGCGGGCCGCCTGCAGGCCACCGGCACCGCCGGGGACAGCCTGGAAACTTCCGAGAGCCGCGGCCAGGCCCTGCGCCGCACCGTGGAACAGTTCGACGAGAAGGATAAGTTCGAATTCATGCTGCTGGACGCCCGGGGCGTGGTGCTCTCCACCAGCAGCGGCACCATGAGCCAGGAACTGAGCAACGGCGCCGACTTTGTGGAGGCCCTCACCTCCGCCGACGGCGAGGGGCGCGCCATCTTCACCACCGGCCAGGGGGAGCGGGTCATGGCCGTTACCACGCTGGTGCCCTACGCGGCGGGCAACATCGCCGCCATGCGCATGGTCACCAGTCTGACCCAGGTGGACCGCCAGTGGAGCCGCTACCTGATGGCCTCGGTGGGCATCGGCGCGCTGGCGTTCCTGCTCATGCTGTGGAGCGGGCTGTTTTTTGTGCGCTCCATCGTGCGGCCTCTGGGCGAGGTGGAGGCGACCGCCACCCGCATCGCCCGGGGCGACCTGGCCACCCGCCTGCCGGACACCAAATACAACGACGAGATCGGCCGCCTGTGCCGGACCATCAACCAGATGGCGGAGGACCTGGCCGAGACCGACCGGCTGAAAAACGAGTTCATCTCCTCGGTCAGCCACGAACTGCGCACGCCGCTGACTTCCATCAAAGGATGGGTGGAAACGATCAAGACCATCAACGACCCCGACGATGAAAACTACCGCCGCGGGCTGGCCGTCATCGGCACCGAGACCGACCGCCTGTACACCATGGTGGAGGAACTGCTGGATTTTTCCCGCCTGCAGAACGGCATCCAGATGCAGTGCCAGGTGCTGGACCTGGTGGCGGAAGCCACCGACGCGGCGCTGTTCGTGGAGGCGCGCATCCGGCAGGAAGGGCTGTCCCTCGTCTACGAGGAACCGCCGGACCCCTACCCGGTCTGGGCCGATCCCGCCCGGCTGCGCCAGGTGTTCGTCAACCTGTTCGACAACGCCATCAAGTATTCCAGCCCCGGCGGCGCCATCTTCCTGACCCTGACCCGCACCGCCGACACCGTGACGGCGGCGGTCCGGGACCAGGGCTGCGGCATCGCGCCGGAGGACCTCGACAAGGTCAAACAGAAGTTTTTCAAGGCCCGGAACGCCGTGCGCGGTTCCGGCATCGGCCTGGCGGTGGTGGATGAGATCGTCCGCGCCCTGGGCGGCCAGGTGGACATCACCTCCGCCTTGGGGCAGGGGACTACGGTCAGCGTCACGCTGCCGGTCTACCACCCCGGGCAGGAGCACCTGCACGAAACGATCTGACCCGCAGCAATGCGGTGGATAAGGAGTACCTATGCCCAATGAATTCCGCACTTCCGTCGGCGGCCAGGCCCTGATGGAAGGCATTATGATGCGCGGCCCGCAGAAGATCTGCTGTGCGGTCCGCCGCCCCGACGGCACCATCGACCTGACCTGCGACGAGGTGCACAGCCACTGGTACAACAGGGTGCCGCTGGTGCGCGGCGTCTGCAATATGGCCGAGAACCTTTATAAAGGCTACCATTACCTGATGCACGCCGCCGACATCGCCATGGAAGGGGTGGAGGAAGAGCCGGAGTCCAAGTTCGACCGCTGGCTGGAAGCCCACACCGGCCCCGCCGTGCAGAACGCGCTCATGGCCTGCGCGGCCTTCGCCGGGGTGGTGCTGGCGCTGTTCCTGTTCACCTTCCTGCCCACCTGGATCACCGGCACGGTGGCGGAGTACCTTCCCATGGGCCGCTGGCCCAGGGTCATTCTGGAAGGCGTGCTCAAAATGGCCATCTTCCTGGGGTACATGTTCCTCTGCACCCGCTACAGGGAACTGCATCGGGTGTTTGAATACCACGGCGCCGAGCACAAGACCATCGCCTGCTACGAGGCGGGCCTGCCGCTGACCGTGGAGAACATCCGCAGGCAGAGCCGCTTCCACCCCCGCTGCGGCACCAGTTTCATGATCCTGGTCATTATCATCAGCATCTTCCTCTACGCCGTGCTGCCCTGGACCAGCACCGGCCTGCGGGTGGTGTACAAGCTGTGCCTGTTCCCGCTGCTGGTGGGCATCTCCTACGAGATCCTCAAATGGGCGGGGCGGTCCCACAGCCTGCTGTCGCGCATCGTGTCCCGGCCGGGGCTCTGGATGCAGCGGCTGACCACCTTTGAGCCGGACGACTCCATGATCGAGGTGGCCGTCGCCGCCATCACGCCGGTATTGCCGGAAAACCGGGAGGAAAGCCGTTGGTGAACGCCGTATTCCGCGGCCTGCGCGCCCGGCTGGAAGCCGCCGGCGTGCCCGACGCCGCGTTTGACGCCGCGCAGCTCTACCGCTTCGTCACCGGGCGGGACCCCCGCCTGGAGGAAGCGCCCTCCGACGAGGAATCCCGGCGGCTGGAAGCGCTGGCGGCCCGCCGTGCGGCCCGGGAACCGCTGCAGTATCTGCTGGGGGAGTGGGACTTCCTGGACTTTACCCTCAAGGTGGGGCCCGGCGTGCTCTGCCCCCGGGCGGACAGCGAAGTGGTCTGCGAAGCCGCCATCGAAAAACTGCAGGGCCGTCCGGCCCCGGTGGTGCTGGACCTCTGCGCGGGCACCGGCTGCCTGGGGCTGGGGGTGGCCCGCGCCCGCCCGGACGCACAGGTGACCTGTGTGGAAAAAAGCCCGGAAGCCTGGCCCTGGCTGCAGGCCAACACGGCAGGCACCGGCGTGGCCGCCGTGCAGGCCGATATTTTCACCTGGTACCGCACGCTGCGGGCCGAAAGCGTGGATCTGATCCTCTCCAACCCGCCCTACCTGACGGCGGAGGAAATGGCCCGCCGCATGCCGGAGACCGCCCGCGAACCGGCGGCCGCCCTCGACGGCGGCCCCGACGGGCTGGACTTTTACCGCCTGCTGACCGAACACTACCAGACGGCCCTGCGCCCCGGCGGCTGGCTGATCCTGGAGATCGGCTGCGCCCAGGCCGGCGCAGTGCTGGCCCTGGGACGGCGGCACGGCTGGTACAGCGGCAGCTGCCGCCGGGACTACGGCGGCAACGACCGGGTCATCCTGCTGCAAAAGCCGGACGGAAAGTACCGGCAATGGGATGGAAAAGCTGAAGAAACGCACAACAAAAGGTTGTAATCTGCACAGGAATCGTATATAATAGGGACAAACGCAAACGATAAGCGCGTGGGACGTAAGAAAGCGAAGGCCCCGCAGGAACGGCAAAGCGCCGCAAGGGCGCTCCCGGCCGGGGATCTGGCGGCGCCGCTTTCTTAACAGGGCCGCGCGGCAAGCGCAATTTGCAATAAAAAAAGGAGTAACGCAACATGGCAGCGAAGAAAGATACCACCCCCAAGAGCACCGGCCCGGCCACCGACAAGAAGGCCGCGCTGGAGACGGCGCTGGCGCAGATCGAAAAGCAGTTCGGCAAAGGCGCCGTCATGAAGCTGGGCGCCAACGTGACCATGCAGGTGGACGCCATCCCCACCGGCAGCCTGGGCCTGGACCTGGCGCTGGGCATCGGCGGCCTGCCCCGGGGCCGTATCGTGGAAGTATACGGGCCGGAATCCTCCGGCAAGACCACCCTGGCCCTGCAGGTGCTGGCCGAAGCCCAGAAGATGGGCGGTGAGGTGGCTTTCATCGACGTGGAGCACGCCCTGGACCCCGCCTACGCCAGCGCCCTGGGGGTGGACATCGACAGCCTGCTGGTCAGCCAGCCGGACACCGGCGAGCAGGCCATGGAGATCTGCGAAGCGCTGGTGCGCTCCGGCGCCATCGACGCCATCGTGGTGGACTCGGTGGCGGCCATGGTGCCCCGCGCCGAGATCGAAGGCGAGATGGGCGACAGCCACGTGGGCCTGCAGGCCCGCCTGATGAGCCAGGCTTTGCGCAAGCTGACCGGCATCATCGGCAAGACCAACACGGTCTGCATCTTCATCAACCAGCTGCGTGAGAAAGTGGGCGTCGTCTACGGCAACCCCGAAGTCACCACCGGCGGCCGCGCGCTGAAATACTATTCCAGCGTGCGCATCGACGTGCGCCGCATCGAGGGCCTCAAGGATTCCACCGGCGCGTTCATCGGCAACCGTACCCGCGCCAAGATCGTCAAGAACAAGGTGGCGCCCCCCTTCCGTGAGGCGGAGTTCGACATCATGTTCGGCGAGGGCATCTCCAAGCTGGGCGAGATCCTGGACCTGGGCGTCAAGCTGGGCATCGTGCAGAAGAGCGGCGCCTGGTTCAACTACGGCGATATGCGTCTGGGCCAGGGCCGCGACAATGCCAAGCAGTTCCTGAAAGAACATCCCGAGGTGGCGGGCGAGATCGAAAAGATCGTGCGCGCCAACGCCGACCGCCTGCTGGCCGCCGGCAAGAAAGGCAGCGTCAAGCCGCTGGACCCCAGTGAGATCATCCGTCCCGCCGCCCCCGGCGAGGCCCCTGCCGCCCCCGCGGCCAAGACCACCGGCAGCGAAGTGGATCTGGACATCATGGTCGATGAATGATGCCCCGGCTCACACAGATCAAAGAGACCAAAAGGGGCCGTCTGGCGCTGTTTCTGGACGGGGAGTTTGCGTTCTCCCTCGATGAAGAGACCTTTGCCCGGGCGGCCCTGCATGAAGGGGACGAACTGGAACCCTGGCGGGTGGAGGACCTGCGCAAGCAGAGCGACACCCGCCGCGCGCTGGACAAGGCTATGGACTTCTTGTCGCTGCGCGACCACGCCGCAGGGGAATTGTACCGCAAACTCTGCCGCAAGTTCGACGCGGAGAGCGCGGCCTGGGCCGTGGCCCGCGCCGGGGAGCTGGGGCTGCTGAACGACGAATCCTTTGCCCGGCGGCGCGCGGCGGAACTGCTGCGCAAGCACAAATCCCGGCGGGAGATCCTGCAGGACCTGGCGGCCAAGGGCATCGACCGGGACACCGCCGCCGCGGCGGTGGAGGACCTGTACGCCCCCGACGGGGAAGGGGAGGACCCGGAACTGACCGCCGCTCGCACGCTGGTAGAGCGGCGCTACGCCTCCCGTCTGGCCGCCGGTAAGCGGGACCAGGTGGCGGCGGCGCTGGCCCGCCGCGGTTTTTCCCATGCCGTCATCCGGGAGGCCCTGGCCGCCTGGGAGGGATAAAGCCCCTTCGCACCGCTGAAACTAACGGAATAAGGACGTACCTATGAATATTGCCATCATTTCTCTCGGCTGCCCGAAAAACCAGGTGGACGCCGACGTTTTCTGCCACGCGCTGCTCAAGGCCGGGCACACCACTGTGGCCGACCCGGCGCAGGCCGACGCGATCCTCATCAACACCTGCGGGTTCATCGAGTCGGCCAAGGCCGAAGCCATCGAGAACATCCTCCTGGCCTGCCAGTACAAGCAGCAGAACCCCGGCCTCAAGGTGGTGGTCACCGGCTGTCTGGCCGAGCGCTACAAGCAGCAGATCATCCAGGAGATCCCCGAGGTGGACGCCGTCATCGGCATCGGCTCCAACAAGGCGATCCCCGCCATCCTGGAACGGGTCTGCACCCCCGGTGCGGGCCAGGTGGAAAGCTACGGCCCCAAGAGCGATATGCCCCTGGGCGGCGCGCGCATCATCTCCACCCCGCAGCATTACGCCTACTTAAAGATCGCCGAGGGCTGCAACAACCGCTGCCATTACTGCGCCATCCCGCTGATCCGCGGGCCGCTGCGCAGCCGCCCGCTGGAAGACTGCGTGGCCGAGGCCCGCTGGCTGGCCGGCGAAGGCGTGAAGGAACTGATCGTGGTGGCCCAGGACCCCACCGCCTACGGCGAGGACTGGGGCCGCCCCGGGGCCGTCTGCGACCTGCTGGACGCCCTGCAGGCCATCGACGGCATCCGCTGGATCCGCATCCTCTACGCCTACCCCGAGCGCATCACCGACGAGTTCATCGCTGCCATGGTGCGCAACCCGAAGGTGGTGCCCTATCTGGATCTGCCGATCCAGCATTGCAACGACGAAGTATTGCGGGCCATGAACCGCCGCGGCGGCCGTGCCGAGATCGAGGACGCCATCGCCCGGCTGCGGGCGGCCATTCCCGGCCTGACGCTGCGCACCACGCTGATCGCGGGCTTCCCCGGCGAGACCGAGGAACAATATGCCGAACTCTGTGATTTCGTGAAGAAAATGCAGTTCGACCGGCTGGGCTGCTTCGCCTACTCGGCCGAAGAAAACACCGTGGCCGCCCGCATGGACGGCCAGCTGGATGAGGAGACCAAACAGCGCCGGGCCGACCATATCATGGAACTGCAGGCCGAGGTCAGCGCCGGAAAAGAGAAGGAAAAGGTCGGCCAGACGCTGGAATGCATCTGCGACGGCGTGGACGGGGAGACCGGCATGTATCTGCTGCGCTCCCGGGCCGACTGCCCCGAGATCGACGGCAATGTGCTGACCCCCGCCGATACCCCGCTGGTGACCGGCGCTTTCTACCGTGTGACCGTCACCGACGCCGATACCTATGACCTCTATGGCTATGTGGAGGAAAAACTGGAGGACTGAGCCATGAATCTGCCCAATAAACTGACGATGCTGCGCGTGATCCTGGTGCCGGTGTTCATGGTGTTCGCGGCGCTGAGCAACTACGGCACCGCCGGCTATAACGAGACCTTCATGCTGCTGGCGGGGATCGTGTTCGCGGCGGCCAGCTTTACGGATTTCCTTGACGGCTACCTGGCGCGCAAATATCATCTGGTCACTGACTTCGGCAAGTTTATGGACCCGTTGGCCGACAAATGCCTGACGACGGCAGCTTTCATTTATATGGTGGCGGACGGCATCTGCTCCCCGGTGGTGCTGGCGGTGATCCTGTTCCGGGAATTTGCGGTGGCCGGCGTGCGGATGATCGCCGCTGAATCCGGTACGGTCATCGCTGCCAACATCTGGGGCAAGGTCAAGACGGTGCTGCAGATGCTCACCATCCTGTTCTACTATTTTGCCGCCGCCCTGGGCTCCCCCAGCGACGTCCTGGGCGTGGGCCTGGTGACAATGGCCCTTACCTGGCTGGTGGCGGCGGTCACGCTGCTCTCGGGCGGCATCTACCTGTGGCAGAACCGCGCCTGCTTCATGCAGGCAAAATAACAACGGGGGATTATGCCATTGCCTAAGCGTATATCCGGCGAAAAAGCAAAACGTTTTCTGGCCAGAATGACCCGCGCCGAGCGGGCCGTTCTGGTTTTGCTGTGCCTGTTCACTGTAAAATTCCTGTTCAGCACCGCGGCCCGCTTCCTGCCCGCCCTGCAAAGCGTCGACCGGCTGGGCAGCGGCCGGGAGCCGGTGGATGTCTGGTTGCTGCTGCTCTGCTGCACGGCGCTGCTGGGCATGTACTGCCTGTACCGCCGGGCGCTGCGGGCCCTAGGCCTGCGGCTGACCCGCTTCGACGGGGTGCTGCTGGCGGTCTGCTGTGCGGCCAGCGCCGCCTTCTACCTGCAGGCCATGTGGGGGCGGCAGTGCCTCTACCTGTGGGACAACGCCACCTACTACAACCTGCAGGTCCGTCTGGAATCCAACTTTGCCGACGGGGTGTTCATGGGCGTGGGGGCCACGATCTACAAGACCTGGTTCAACGACTACGCCCCGCTGGTCATCAACATCCTGCTGGAACCCTTCTTCCTGTTCACCGACCGCACGGCCAACACCTTCGCCATGCTCTGCGCGGTGCTGTTCCCGGCGCTGGTCTATTTTGGGGCGCTGGTGCTGCTGGCGGTGCTGCGCCGCCGCCTGACGCCCCGCGCCCCCCGGCTGTTCACCGCGCTGGGGCTGGTGTTCGTGGTGTGTATGCCGCTTTTGCATATCGCGCTGTACCGCGGCATGCCCGACGTGCTGGGCGTGGCCTTCGCCTTTATGCTGATGGCCCTCATGGCCGGGTACGATTTTTCCGCCCCGGCCCCTTCGCGGCTGGTCTGCCTGACGGTTTTTACCGGGCTGCTCATGGTCACCCGCCGCAGCTATATGTTCACGGTGGTCACGCTGTTTATGTTCTACGGCCTGTGGGTGCTGGCCAGGGCGGCCCGCCGCCGGGACCGGGGCGCACTGCGGCGGTTCGTCCTCTTTGCCGCGGCGTCGCTGGTTTGTGTGGGCGGCGCGCTGGCCCCCATGTTCTGGCGTATCTGGCGGGCAGACTACAGCAACCGCTACGCCACCTACCAGACCGGCGGCTTCCTGGCCGAACTGGACAACCAGCGGCTCTACCTGGGGTGGTTCCTGCTGGCCGTTATGGCTGCGGGCGTTTTGTACGGTTTGTATAAAAATAAGACGAGATTCCTGTTTGTATTTTCTGCGGCGGGGGCTGTGACCACGGTGTTCCTGGTGACCCGCGTCCAGAACATGGACGACCACCAGTCCCTGGCGGTGGCGCCCTTCTATCTGCTGGCCTGCTTCCTCTGCGCGCTGGCTGTGGCCAATTTGGCGCAGCAGGTTTTGCGCGGCGGGCTGGCGGCGGCGCTCGGCGCGCTGTGCGTGCTGAACTTCGGCGCCTGCAGCCAGCTGCTGCCGGCGGTCTTGCCCACGGAAATATACAGCGGCCTGTACTTTTACATGGACAATGCCCGCAGCGATATGGCCCAGATCGAACAGGTCAACGATTGGCTGCGCGCCAACTGCAGCGGCGAAAATTCCGCCTATATGATCTGCCACGGCGTGGTCTACAGCGCCGATGTGTTCCGGGAGGCGGCCCTGCCCGACGAAAGCATCCGCACGATCCTGCCGTACGGGGCGGTGAACCCCGGCAACGACGCGTTCCCGCGGGAACTGTTCACGGCCCAGGTGGTGCTGACCTGCGACCCCTTCGACCCCAACAACCACACCGGCAAGATCAACGACGCCTTCCTGGAAAACCAGGAAAAGTACCATCCCTTTGAGGTGGCCGCGGTCTTTGACATGGGCAACGGCTACACGATCACGGCCTACCGCCGGGTGCAGGCGCCCACCGTGGCAGAGCTGGACACCTACCGCGCCTGGCTGGCGGAGGAGGACGCCCAGTTCCCCGGCAACTTCAGCGCGGTGTGGGATCAGCTGGAAAATCAGTTTGCAAATCAGGGCTGAGGCCCTTGCAACGCTGCCCGCCGGCGGCTATAATAAAACCACCGAAGACTTTTCGTTCGGAAAGGATTGTGCTACTATGCAGATTTTCAACACCATGACCCGCCAGAAAGAGGACTTTGTCCCCCAGACCCCCGGCGAATACCGGATCTACGTCTGCGGCCCCACGGTCTATAACTATATCCACATCGGCAACGCGCGCCCGATGATCGTCTTTGATACCCTGCGCCGCTATCTGGAATACTGCGGCAACAAGGTGTATTATGTCTCCAACATCACCGACATCGACGACAAACTGATCCAGAAAGGCCGGGAGGAGGGCATCTCCATGCAGGAGGTGGCCCGCAAGTTCGAGGCCGAGTATATCAAGGATTCCGACGGCCTCAACGTCAAAGCCCCCACCGTGCGCCCCCGCGCCACCGAGCATATCGGGGAGATCATCAAGATCGTCAAGGACCTGGTGGATTCCGGCCACGCCTATGTGGCGCGCAACGGCGACGTCTACTTCCGCGTCAAGTCCGACCCCGGCTACGGCAAGCTCAGCCACCTGAACCTGGACGACCTGGAGAGCGGCAACCGCACCCTGCGCAGCCAGATGGACGACGACCTCAAGGAAAACCCGGCCGATTTCGCCGTCTGGAAAGCCGCCAAGCCCGGCGAACCCTACTGGGACAGCCCCTGGGGCCACGGCCGTCCGGGCTGGCACATCGAGTGCAGCGCCATGGCGCGCAAGCACCTGGGCCAGACCATCGACCTGCATGCCGGCGGCCAGGACCTGATCTTCCCCCACCACGAAAACGAGATCGCCCAGAGCGAGTGCGCCAACGGCTGCACCTTCAGCCGTTACTGGATGCACAACGGCTTTTTGAACATCAACAACGAGAAAATGTCCAAAAGCGCGGGCAACTTTTTCACCGTGCGGGAGATCGCCGAGAAATACGGCTATGAGCCCATCCGCTATTTCATGCTGACGGCGGGCTACCGCATGCCGCTGAACTATACGGTGGAACTGATCGAGAGCTGCAAGAACAGCCTGGAACGGCTGTACACCTGCCGCGGCAACCTGGACTTTGCCATCGAACACGCCCATGGCAGTGATACCGCCCTGGCAGCCAAAGCCGAGGAGGCCCGCGCCAAATTCAGGAAGGCGATGGACGACGACCTGAACACCCCCGACGCGCTGGCGGCCATCTTCGACTTTGTCAAGGAGATCAACACCCTGTCCGACGGGGCCGACAAGGCCACGCTGGAACAGGCGGCCCAGGTCTTTGACGAACTGACCGGCGTGCTGGGCCTGCTGTACAACCGCAAGAAGGACGAGGTCCCGCCGGAAGTGACCGCTCTGGTGGAGGAGCGCGCCGCCGCCAAGAAGGCGAAGGACTGGGGCAAAGCGGATGCCATCCGCGCCCGCCTGACCGAGATGGGCTGGAGCGTGACCGATACCGCCCAGGGTCCCAAGATCGCCAAACTGTAATACAACAAATGGGTGCCTGCCTGCGCCCCGTCCGTACCAGGGCGGCGGGCGCAGGCAGGCCTTGGTGGTTTTATGCCGATGATCGACCAAAACAAAATGACGGCCCGGCGCGCGCCGTGGCTGCTGCTGGGCAGCGCGCTGGCGCTGCGGCTGGTGCTGGCCCTTGTGACCGAGGGCTACCCCTACGACATGAGCTGCTTTGTGGCCTGGGGGGAGAAACTGGCGGCGCAGGGGCCGGCAAATTTTTACAGCGAGGGCTATTTTGCCGACTATCCCCCCGGCTACCTGCCGGTGCTGGGGCTGGTGGCCCTGCTGCGCGGGGCGCTTTCGCTTTCCTATGAATCGCCGCTCACCTACCTGCTGCTGGCGCTGGCGCCCGCGCTCTGCGACGCAGCCGCCGCCTGGCTGGTCTGGCGGGTGGCGGCGCACAGCATGCCCCGCTCGCCCGCGCTGCTGCTGACGGCATTCACGGCGTTCAACCCGCTTACGCTGTTCGATACCGGCGTCTGGAAGCAGATCGACGGCGCCTTTGCGCTGCCGCTGCTGCTGTGCTTCCTGCTGCTGGAACAGCGGCGTTACCTGCCTGCGGCCTTCCTCTACGGTGTGGCGCTGGCCATCAAACCGCAGGCCCTGCTCTTCGGGCCGGTGCTGGCGGCCTGTTTCCTGGCTGCCATTGTGCAGCAGACGGACCGTTTCCGCGCGCTGGGGCGCTGCTTTGGCGGGGCGGCCCTGGCGCTGCTGCCGCCGCTGGCCATGGGGCTGCCCTTCTTTGGCATACGGGACCTGATCCCCTCGCTGCTGGAAAAATACTCCGGCACCATGTCCGGCTACCCGTATGCGTCCATCAACGCGTTCAACTGGATCACCGCCATGGGCGGCAACTGGCAGCCGTTGGAAAATGAGGCGCTGTTCGGGGTCAGCTGGCATACGGTGGGCTGGTTCATGATCCTGGCCGTTACCGGCGGGCTGGTGTTCTTTGCCGTGCGCAGCGTGAACAACGGCAGTTTCTCGCCGCTGCTGCTGGCCGCTTACTATGGGCTGGGGGTTTTTACCTTCGGCCACTGCATGCATGAGCGCTATATGCTGCCCGGCGTGCTGCTGGTGCTGCTGGCGGCGGCCCGCTGGCAGGATGTGCGTCTGTACGCAGCGGGGTTCGGCCTGTCGCTGACCGGGTTCCTGAACCTGGCAACGGTCTATTCCCTGGCGGGTACAGAGGATGAATGGCTCACCAGCGCCACCAGTTCCAGCTTCGCTGTCCTCGTGGGCCTGGGGGAAACGGTCTGCTTCCTGCTGCTGTTGTTTGCGGTCTGGGACCTGGCCCTGCACGGGCATGCCCTGCCGCTGCCCGCCCGCCCGCTCTACCGGGAGGCGGACGCGCCGGCGGCCCAGCCCGCATGGAGAAGGGGAGAGGTGCTGGCGCTCCTGGCCCTGACGGCGGCCACGGCGGCGCTGAGTTTTGCCTGCCTGGGCGATACCGACGCCCCGCAGAATCCGCTGGATGCCACCGATACCGTCCTTTCCGAGACCGTCACGGCAGAAAGCTCCGCCGTCTGGCTGTGGGCTTATCCCGGCGTCTCGTTCGGCGGCAGCCTGAAGGTGACCGACGAACAGGGTCAGGTGCTGCTGACCCAGGAACTGGGTTACACGACCTGTTTCAGCTGGAGCGAGAGCCGCCTGCCGGTGGAAGCCGGGCAGACACTGACCATCACGGTGGAAAACGCCCAGATGTTCGAGCTGTCCTTCCGCAACGGCGACGGGGACGCGGTGCCGGTCACGGGCGGCGGCGCGCTGTTCGATGAGCAGGATGCGGTGCCCGATACCATCAGCCAGCTGAACAGCATGTACTTTGACGAGATCTACCACGCCCGCACAGCCTATGAGCAGCTGCACGGCCTGCGCATCTACGAGACGACCCACCCGCCCCTCGGCAAAGACCTGATCATGGCGGGTGTGGCGCTGTTCGGCATGACCGGCTTCGGCTGGCGTTTTTCGGGCACGCTGTTCGGCGTGCTGCTGGTGCCGCTGGCCTGGTGTTTTGCCCGCCGCCTGACCCGCAAGCGGTGGCTGGGCGCCGTGGCAGGGGCGTTGCTGGCGCTGGACTTCATGCGCTTTGTACAGAGCCGCATCGCGACCATTGATATTTACGGCACGTTTTTCATCCTGCTGGGGGCTTACTTCATGCTCTGGTACTGCCAGAGCGTGCTGCAGAAAGGCGTTACCCGTTCGCTGCTGCCCATGGCCCTGGGCGGTGTGGCGTTCGGCCTGGGCTGCGCCGCCAAGTGGACCGGCCTGTATGCCGGGGCCGGGCTGGCGGTGCTCTACCTGGGCGTGCTGTACGCCCGCTGGCGGCAGGGCAGGCCGGGGTTCCGGGCGGAGTTCCGCGCCGCGGCCATCGGCGGCGTGGCGTTCTACATCCTGGTGCCGCTGTGCATCTATCTTGCGTCCTACCTGCCCTACCGCTGGCAGGACGCCGGGTTCGGCCTGGCGGACTGGTGGCAGTGCCAGGTCTCCATGTTCCAGTACCATTCGGGGCTGGAAGCCACCCATCCGTTTGAGAGCCGCTGGTACACCTGGCTGCTGGGCCTGCGCCCGGTCTGGTATTACCAGAACACCCACCTGGCGGACGGCCTGAAAGCCAGCATCGCCGGGCTGGGGGGACCGGTCATCTGGCTGGCAGGGCTGGCCTGCCTGCTGGCGCTGTTGTGGCACCAGGTCAGCAACCGCGGCAGCCGCGCCGGGGCCGGGGTGCTGATCCTCTACGGCGCACAACTGGTACCCTGGATGCTGGTGACCCGCTGCACCTTCCTGTACCACTATTTCCCCAGTTCGATGTTCTGTCTGGCGGCCATCGTGCTGGTACTCTCGCATCTGCGCAGCGGGCGGCTGGCGCGGCGTATCGGCGTGGGGCTGTGCGCTGTATCGCTGGTGCTGTTCCTGCTGTATTATCCGGCGCTGTCCGGCCTGCCGGTCCCGGCAGCCTGGACCTCCGCGCTGGAGATCCTGCCCAGCTTCGGTTTTTATTGAGTTTTCCGGGAACAGAGAACGCCCGGTGGGACGCTTGGGTCCCACCGGGCGTTCTGCCTGTCAGAAGATCAGGCTTCCGGGAGGTAAATGTGGCGCGGCAGGCCCTCCACATAGATGGGGGTCAGTTCCGCCTGGACCAGCGGCACGACGTAAGCCAGGAAGTCCTCGGTCATGCCGGTGTGGGTTTCGTTGATCCATTCCAGCGGGACCTTCTTTTCCAGGTTGGCCACCTCGCTGATGGGGTGCAGACTGGTGCCGCACTGGTACGGCGAGTTGGAGATGCGGTCCAGCGCGACCATCTCGCCGGTGTGGCCTTCAAAGGCCGCCTTGGCGGCGGCGCCGCCCACCTGGTACGCCTCGGTGATGTCGGTACGGCTGGCCAGGTGCCCGGCGCAGCGCTGCAGCGTGGAAAGTTCCAGGCAGCGGGTCTTGGTATCCAGGCGGCGGGCGACCGTATTGGCCAGGAAGCGGGCCGTGCCGGTCAGCGTCTTGTGGCCGAAGGCGTCCACCGCGTGCACGTCGTCGGACAGTTCGCACACATAGCGCCCGTCCTCCAGCTTGACGCCCTCCGATACCGCAATGACGATGGAGGGCTTTTTCTTCTGCATCTGGTAAACTTTTTCTACGAAATGATCCACATTGAAGGGGATCTCGGGCAGGCAGATCATGTCCACGCCCTCGCAATCCTCCGCTTTGGCCAGCGCTGCGGCCGCAGTCAGCCAGCCCGCGTTGCGGCCCATGATCTCCACGATGGTCACATAGTTGACGCCGTATACCGTGGCGTCGCGGATGATCTCTTTCATGACCACGCCGATGTATTTGGCCGCGCTGCCGTAGCCGGGGGTGTGGTCGGTGACCATCAGGTCGTTGTCGATGGTCTTGGGCACGCCCATAAAGCGGATATCGCTGCCCACATGGGCGCCGTAGTCGGCCAGTTTGCCGATGGTGTCCATGCTGTCGTTGCCGCCGATGTAAAAGAAGTAGCCGATGTCCAACTCCTGCAGGATCTCGAACAACTGGCGGTAGACGGCTTCCCCTTCCGGGGTGTGCCAGTCCGGCAGCTTGTAGCGGCAGCTGCCCAGGTAGCTGGACGGCGTGCGCTTGAGCAGTTCGATGTCCAGCGCGCTTTTCAGGGAGTCGTTCAGCACGCAGACACGGCGTTCCAGCAGACCGGCCACGCCGTGCAGCATGCCGTAGACTTTACCGGCGCCGCGGTGGCAGCAGCTTTCGTAGACGCCCGCCAGGCTGGCGTTGATGACCGAAGTGGGGCCGCCGGATTGACCGACGATCGCGTTTTTTGCCATAGTGATCCTCCTGCTTTTTTGGAATGGTCGGCTGCGCCGGGGACGCCCTGTGAAGCCGGGGACCCGAAGCCGCGAGCCGGGCCTTTTGCGGCAAGGACCGCAAACTGCACTTTTTTCGTCGTTCTTAGTGTACCATGCGCTCCTTTCTTTTGCTATTGCAGGAGTTGCCGAAAAAATGTACGCGCTTTTGTAAAATTGTATGTTCCGTATGGCGGAACGATGCAAAGACACACTCTCCCACACCGGGACAAATGTTCCGCTTTATGGAATATTCGATCATGTTACAAAAATAAATTAAATAAAATAATGAAAAATATTGCAAAAATTGCGGTCCGCTGCAAGGCAGACCGCAAAAATCGTACAATTTAGTGCAGGTGGATGTGGCGGGGCACGCCGTTGATATAAATGGGCGTCAGTTCCGCCTGGATCAGCGGGCGGGCATAGCGCTCAAAATTCTCATTGACATGCATGCCGTCCTCCGCGATCCACGCATCGGGGACCTGCTTTTCCAGGTTGGCCACGCTGGCCACGTCCACCATCTCGGTGCGCACGCGGTAGGGCTGGTCGCTCAGGCGCTTGATGGCGCACATCTTGCCGGTTTCCCCGCGCATGGCGGCTTCCACCGCGGCGCCGCCCACCTGGTAGGCCTCGGTCACGTCGGTACGGCTGGCCAGATGGCTGGCGCAGCGCTGCAGGGTGGAAAACTCGATGGCGCGGGTCTTGCAGCCCAGCCGCACCCGGATCAGTTCCGCCAGGTAGCGGCTGGTACCGCTGAGGATAGCCTTGTGGCCGAAAGCGTCCAGCTGCCCGGCGGTGGAAACCAGGTCGCAGAGGAACACGCCCTCGGCGTTCTTGACGCCCTCGCTGACGGCGATGATAACGTTGTGGCGCTCCCGGGCCAGGTCGGCCACCCGGGCCAGGAAAGCGTCCTCGTCAAAGGGGCGCTCCGGCAGCAGGATCAGGTCGGGGCCGTTGCAGTCGGGGCCCGCGGCAAGGCTGGCGGCGGCGGCCAGCCAGCCGGTGTGGCGGCCCATGATCTCGGCCACTGTGACGCTGCGCAGGTCGTACACGCTGGAATCGCAGATGACTTCTTTCAGGATGGTGGCGATGTATTTGGCGGCGCTGCCGTAACCGGGGGTGTGGTCGGTCATCATCAGGTCGTTGTCGATGGTCTTGGGCACGCCGATAAAGCGGATCTCGCTGCCCAGCCGCTGCCCGTAGGCGGACAGCTTGCTGATGGTATCCATACTGTCGTTGCCGCCGGTGTAAAATACGGCGCCGATGTCATACTGTGCGAACAGGTCGAACAGCTTGCGGTAGGGGCGGTCGTCCACAGCGGGGTCCGGCAGTTTATGGCGGCAGCTCCCCAGGAAACTGGACGGCGTGCGCTTGAGCAGTTCGATGTCCAGCACATCGGACAGCACCGTGTCCAGGTCTACGATCTTGCCCTCCAGCACGCCCTCGATGCCGTATTCCATGCCGTACACATGGGGCGCGCCGCAGGCCTTCGCGGTCTCATAGACGCCGGCCAGGCTGGAATTGATTACGGCGGTAGGTCCGCCGGATTGCCCTACCAAAACATTTTTCATCGCATATACCTCTTGTGTTTTTATTTGTGTATTTACAGAACGTATTTTTCAATGGCCTGCGCCACGCCGTCGTGGTTGTTGTCCCCGGTGACCACGTCGGCGGCGGCCAGTACGTCCGGGGTGGCGTTGGCCATGGCCACCCCCAGTCCGGCCATCTGCACCATCGTCAGGTCGTTGCCGGAATCCCCCACGGCCATCACCTGGCCGGGGGTCAGGCCCAGGTGGGCGGCCAGCGCCATCAGCCCGCGGCCTTTGGTCACGCCGGGGGCGCTCAGTTCCAGATTGCGCTCGATGCTGGAAGCGATCTCCAGCTCGGGGCAGGCGGCCTCCATGCCCCGCCAGGCAGCATCCCGCTGTTCCACCGTGGCGTACATCATGCTGAATTTTTCCACCTCATGGGCATGTTCCAGCAGGGTTTTGTCCATATCCTCCACCTCGATGCGCGTCTTGCGGAAGTAACTGCGCAGGTTGGGCGGGGTGATGTCCAGGCTGAGTTCGGCGTTTTCCCGCGTGGTGTAGGACTTGCCGCCGATGAAAATGCTGAGCAAGCCGCCGAAGGGCAGCAGCGCCCGGTAGGTGCGCCGGGCCAGGTCCGGCGCGAAGGGCAGGCTCACCAGCTGCTCCCCGGTCTGCAGGTCCACGACGGAAGCGCCGTTGGAGGTCAGGGCGTACCGCACGCCGGGAATGCCGGTGAACTGTTCGGGCACGCCGTCGGCGGTGCGGCCGGTAGCGGGCAGCACCGTCACCCCTTTTTGCAGGGCGGCCCGGATGGCTGCCAGCGTGCGCGGCGTGATCTCTTTTTGGTCGTTGAAAACGGTCCCGTCCAGATCCAACGCGACCAGACGAATTTGCTCCATATTCTTTTCCCACCTTGTTTGTTTCACTGAAATTTTACCGCAAATCGGCTGTGATTGCAACCGGGGGCGCAGTGTGCTACAATAAATAAACTGTAAAATTTGGAGAAAGCGGGCGAGGGGATGGCGGCAAAACGTCTGTGGCTGCTGGATGTGCTGCGCGGGGCGGCGCTGCTGAACATGCTGGCGTACCATGCGCTGTACGACTGGGTCGATGTGTTCGGCCATACCGGCGGCTGGTACGATATCGCGGCGCCGGGGTGCCATATCTGGCAGCAGTATATCTGCTGGAGTTTCATCCTGCTGTCGGGCTACAGTTTTACCCTGGCGCGGCGCCCGCTGAAAAACGGCCTGCTGGTGGCGGGGTGCGCTGCGGCGCTCACGGCCGTCACCGTGGTGTTCCTGCCGTCGGAGTCCATCTGGTTCGGGGTGCTGCACCTCAATGCGGCCGCCGTGCTGCTGACCTGCCTGCTGCGCCCGCTGCTGCAAAAATGCCCGGCCGGGGCGGGGCTGGCGGCGTGCGCCGCGCTGTTCGCGCTGACCAACCAGGTGCCCGCCGGTTACCTGGGGTTCGAGGGGCTGCGCCTGTGCGCGCTGCCCCAAAGCTGGTACGCGCCCAACCTGTTCTGGCTGGGCCTGCCGGATCTGACGCGCTTTTCCTCCGCCGATTACTTCCCGCTGGTGCCGTGGCTCTTCCTGTTCTGGTGCGGGCTGTTCCTGGCAGGGCTGTGGCAGCCCCGCGCAGGGCTGGCGCCCCGGCCCCTGCGGCCGCTGGCCTGCGTGGGGCGGCATTCGCTGCTGGTCTACATGCTGCACCAGCCCGTCATTTACGGCGCGTTGTGGGCGTGGCATGCGCTGCTGTGAGGTTTGCGCCGCAGGCGGTATTGCCAAAATGTTAAAAAATTAAAAAATCGCCGTACATGGCGGTTTCAAGGTTGACAGGCCGGGGGTAGGTATAGTATAATTCTGTTTACTGGTTAAGTGTTTTGACCGGCAAACTCCTGTCTCAGGTAAAGGGAGGGAAGAAGATGTCGGAGATCCGTGTCAAAGAGGGCGAGTCCCTCGAGAGCGCTCTGCGCCGTTTCAAGCGCAGCACTGCCCGCAGCGGCGTGTTGGCCGAAGTGCGTAAGCGTGAGGCTTATGAGAAGCCGTCTGTGCGCCGCAAGAAGAAGTCCGAGGCTGCCCGCAAGCGCAAGTATAAGTAAGCTCGCTTACACTGTGCAGGCCCACGCAAAACGTGGGCCTGCACTTTTTTGCATCCCCGCTAAGGAGGGGGAACGCCCATGATCCTGACCCCGGAATATATTTTCCGCCGCGTTGAGGCGATCCACCCGGATTTCCTGGCCCGCCAGGGCATCCGGGCGCTGGTGCTCGACGTGGACAATACCCTGACCGGCGACGGCAGCCAGCAGCTGGACGGCAGCGTGCAGGCGTGGCTGGAGGAGATGCGCGCAGCAGGCGTCAGCCTGACGGTGGTCTCCAACAACACATCCCGCCGCGTGCGCCCGTTTGCGGAGCGCATCGGTCTGGCCTGGGTGCCGCTGGCCTGCAAGCCGCTGCCCCTGGGGCTGATGGTGGCCCGCCGCCGCCTGGGGGTCAAAAAATCCCAGATGGCCATGGTGGGGGACCAGATCTACACCGACCGCATGGCCGCGGGGCTTTACGGCATCCCCTGCCTGTTCGTGCTGCCCCGCACCCCCCACGACAAAAGCCGCGGCGTGAAGCTCAAACGCAAGCTGGAGCCCTTCTGGCTGCGCCGCTATTTCCGCAAAGGAGGCAAGGTGTATGAGTGAGACGCCCCGTTTCGGCCCGGCGGGCCTGTCGGACAGTTACCCCGCCAAAGCCTTCGACCCCGAGGGCATCGCCGCCTACACCGCCGGCTTCGGCCTGACGGCCTTTGAATACCAGTGCGGGCGCGGCGTTCGCCTGGCCCACGACAAGGCCGCCGCGCTGGGAAAAGCCTGTGCGGCCCGGGGGATCGCGCTGTCGGTCCACGCGCCCTACTACATCAGCATGTCCAGCCTGGAGGAAGAAAAACGGCTGCACAGCATCGACTATATCCTGCAGAGCTGCGCGCTGGTCAAAGCGCTGGGCGGGCGCCGGGTGATCTTCCACTCCGGCTCCTGCGGCAAGCAGAGCCGGGAGCAGGCGCTGGAAAAGGCGCTGGATACCATGCGCCGCACGGTGGAAGCCTGCGACGCGGCGGGCTACGGGGACTGCATCCTCTGCCCCGAGACCATGGGCAAGGTCAACCAGCTGGGTACTCTGGACGAGGTGCTGGCCCTGTGCGGCGTGGACGGGCGCATCACCCCCTGCATCGACTTCGGCCACCTGTACGCCCGCAGCCAGGGCACGGAGTACGCCGGGGAGTCGGCGGCGGCCGACTATGCGGCGCTGCTGGACCGGCTGCAGGTCCTGGGGGCGGAACGGGCGGCGCATTTCCACGCCCATTTCTCCCGCATCGCCTACACCAAAGGCGGCGAGAAATGCCACCTGACGCTGGCCGATACCGCGTACGGCCCGCCCCATCTGCCGCTGTTGGCCCTGCTGAAAGAGCGGGGCCTGGCGCCCACCATCATCTGCGAGTCCGCCGGCACCCAGGCCGAGGACGCGCAGGCGCTTTCCCGGGCGTATGCCGCGCTGTAACGGGGCAAAGGACAAAAAAATCGGGAAAAGCCCCAAAAAAAGCGGCCCGGGGCTTGCAAAAAAGCGCACCATCCTGTAAAATAAAAACAGCTATGAAATACCATTCTACTATTGGAGGCATTTTTATATGATTTCTGCAGGCGAATTCCGCAATGGCGTTACGTTTGAACAGGACGGCCAGGTCCTTCAGGTCGTTGAGTTCCAGCACGTCAAGCCCGGCAAGGGCGCCGCGTTCGTGCGTACCAAAACCAAGAACGTGATTACCGGCTCCGTGGTCGAGACCAGCTACAACCCCACCGCCAAATTCCCGCAGGCTTTCATCGAGCGCAAGGAAGTGACCTACTCCTACGAGGACGGCGGCCTGTACCACTTCATGGATGTGGAGACCTACGACGATATCCCCGTCAGCGCGGCCGACGTGCCCGAGAACTTCAAGTTCTGCAAGGAGAACGACACCTGCAAGCTGCTGAGCTACAAGGGCAAGGTGTTCAGCGTCGAGATCCCCAACTTTGTGGAACTGGAGATCACCGCTACCGAGCCGGGCATCAAGGGCAACACCGCGACCAACACCCTCAAGCCCGCCACCGTGGAGACCGGCGCCGAGATCCGCGTGCCGCTGTTCATCAACGAGGGCGACAAGGTCCGCATTGATACCCGCACCGGCGAGTATATGGAGCGCGTCAACTGATTTTTTGCCGGGCATGGCGTACTGCCGCGCCCGGCTCTTTTTGACAACCAGCAAACGGAGGAAAACCACTATGGCGATGGATCTGAATGCAAAAGCCGCCTATATCCGCGGCCTGATGACCGGCATGGAATTTGACCCTGCCTCCAAGAACGGCAAGGTCATCGCGGCGATGATGGACCTGCTGGAAGAGATGGCGGCCACCGTGACTGAGCATGACAACGCTCTTGACCAGGCGTATGACGAACTGGAGACTCTCGACCAGGATCTGGACGATCTGGTGGCCGACCTGTACGGCGCCGACGACGAGGAGGACGGGGAAGAAGAGGGCGAAGACCTCTACGAAGTGACCTGCCCCAACTGCGGCGCGGTCTCTACCGTGGACGAGGATACGCTGCTGGATCAGAGCCAGGAACTGGTCTGCCCCAACTGCGGCGCGGCCTTTGACATCGAACTGGAAAGCGCCGAGGAGACCCCGGACGACAACGACGGGAAAACGGAATAACCGGAATACATCCAGTACAAAGCCCTTTGAACATCTGCAAGGGGCTTTTCTGCTATAGGCGAGGGAGGGGGAAAAGCCATGCTGGAAGCGGCCCGCATCCTGCTGCCGCTGGCCGCGGCGGCCTGCTTCCTATGGGGGGCATGGCAGTGCGCGGTGCGCACACTGTCCCCGGTGGCAGCCCCGGCCCGGACGGAACGCGCCCTGCCGGATGGGCTTTGGAAAGTGGCGCTGGTCTGCCTGCTGGCGGGGGCCGCTGTGCAGGGTGTCTTTGTGGTCTGGTGCCTGAACCACGGCAGTTATGCGTCCCTGGGGCAGGCGCTGGAAGCGCAGTTCTACGGCAATACCGACGCGCGGCATTATCTGGACCTGGCGCAGTACGGTTACGGCAGCGGTGAGGTCTTTCACGAACAATATTTGATGATCGTATTCTTTCCGCTGTTCCCGTGGCTGCTGCGGCTTCTCAACCTGTTTGGTTGGTTCGATTACCGTGTTCTGGCGCTGGCGGTGCAACTGCCGCTGTTCTGTGCGGCGGGGACCGGTCTGTTCACGCTGGTCTGCCGCCAGTATGACCGGCGCACGGCATGGCTGGCGCTGGTCCTGCTGCTGGTCAGCCCGGCGTCGGTGTTTTTCTTCGCCCCCATGACGGAAAGCCTGTTCCTGGCGCTGACGGTCTGGTATGTCTGGTGTCTGCAAACAGGCCGCTGGGGACGGGCGGCCCTGCTGGGTCTGCTGGCCGGCTTGGCCCGGGCACCCGGCGGTCTGCTGGCCGGGCTGGCATTCCTTTATCTGCTGCGTCAGGTGCGGGCCCGCCGGAAGCTGCCGCCTATTGCCGCTCTGCCCGCCATGCTGGGCCCGGCGGCGGGGCTGGGGCTGTACTTTGCGCTGAACCAGGCGGTCTACGGCCGCTGGGACCAGTACAGCGTTTACCAGTGGGAACACTGGGGGCAGAAACTGGGCCTGTTTACCGATACGATCCGCTACCACCTGCACTATATGGCGGAATGGTGGCAGGACGATCGCCCGGCGGCGTTGTGGATCTGCCTTGCGGCGGTGCTCTGCATCGTGCTGGCTTTCGGGCTGCTGGCGGCGGCCGCCCGCACCCTGCCGCCCCACTGGCTGGGGTACGGGCTGGCGTACCTGCTGCTGACGATGGGGGCCACCTGGCTGCTCAGCGCCCCGCGGTATGCCGTGGGCCTGTTCTGCCTGCCCGCCGCGCTGGCCGCCCTGCTGCGCGGGCACCGGGGTCTGACCGTGCTGGCCGTCGGTGCGCTGCTGGCGGCCGGTGTGGCCTACACGGCCGCCTACCTGACCCACCAGCCGGTTTACTGAACGGCATAAAAGAAAAAGGCCCGCCGGAAGGCGGGCTTTTCGCATGGATATGCTTACTTTTTCTGTTGCAGGGCGCCCTGCAGCATGATGTCGCCGAAGGAAAGGGCGTTGTACAGGCCGACGCGGTTGGCCTGACGGACGATGCGCTCCGGCAGGGGCTTGGAATCGTCGGTGGAAAGCAGGATCAGGTGCACCTTGTCGGCGATCTCCACGCCGTTCTCCTTGCGGTTGCTCAACACCTGCAGGTAGACGATGTAGGGGTCGCTCATGGAGCCGTAATAGATATCGTTGCCGCAGCGTACCAGCGGGCGGCCTTTATAGGTCAGTTTCGGTTTGTATGCCATCGCGGAAACCTTCTTTCGTTCGTTTTACGTTTCATTATAGCACAGCCGGGGGGAGATTACAAATCCAATTTATCCCGCTCCACCTTTTCCCGGTCCAGGGCCACCTGTTCGGTCAGCATGCGGACCTTACTGTCCAGCTGGCTCAGGCGGATGGACATGAAAAACTGCTTGACCAGCAGCAGGAAGATGATGACCACATAGACAAAGTTGATGGGGCTCATAAAGCCCAGCAGGTCGGCGGCCCAGTAGGCGATGCCGGGGAATACGGCCAGGATCAGCAGCGCCGCGCTGAAGCCCAGCCAGAAGATGGTATCCTCGATCTGGACCTTCGCCAGCCGCACACGCCGCAGCACGAACCCCGCCGTCAACAGGCTGCCCACGATCAGGCAGATACGGATCAGCGTTTGATCGAACATGGTCACAGGCTCCTTTCCGGGTAGGGGGATTCGGTGTCACGTTTGCGGAACCACTGGATCAGCAGGATCGAGATGGACATCTTGACCATATACTGAACGCTGCGCCACAGGTTCAGGTAACTCTGCCCGGCGGTGCGCTCGCCCATGGTCACCTGCACTTCCTTGACTTTGGCCCCGTTCTTGATCAGGTAGCTGATGGTGTCCGGCTCAGGGCCGTAGTTCAGGTTCTGGGCAAACTCCTCCACCATGGCGCGGTTGAACATCCGCATGCCGCTGGTGGGGTCGCAGATGGCCCGGCCGGTGGTCAGCCGGATGGACCAGCTGATGATATAGCTGCCCAGCATCCGCAGGGTCTTGGGCTTTTTCACGGTCAGGAACCGGCTGCCGATCACGATGTCGTTGCCTTCCTCCAGCGCCTCCAGCATGGCGGCGATGTATTCCGGCTTGTGCTGGCCGTCGGCGTCCAGCTGCATGGCGCAGTCGTAGCCGTTTTCGGCAGCATAGCGCAGCCCGGTCTGGAACGCCCCCGCCAGCCCCAGGTTGATGGGCAGGTCGATCAGGTGGTAGCCGCGGGCGCGGCAGATGGCGGCCGTCTTGTCCCGGCTGCCGTCGTTGACCACGATGTAGTCATATTCGGGATACCGCGTCGTCAGGTCTTCCACGACGTTCACGATGTTCGCCTCCTCGTTGTGGGCGGGGATCACGATGAGTAACTTCGACATCTTGGCTCCTTTTGGCTCACAGTCCGGCCTTTTGGGCCGTTTCCAACATTGTAGCAAAGACCGCCTGCCATGTAAAGTGGGCGCACAGGCGGCGGTAGGCCCGGTCCGCCCGGTCCCGGGCAGCCTGGGGGTCCCGGAGCACGGCGCACAGCGCGGCGGCCAGCGTGGCGGGCTCGGTGTCCGCCACAAAAAGGGCGTGGCCGCCGTCCGGCAGCAGTTCCCCGGTGCCCGCCGTGTGGGTGCATACGATGGGGCAGCGGCAGGCGGCCGCTTCCAGCAGCGTGGTGGGGAAGCCCTCGGCGTATTCGGTGGGCAGGCAGTAACAGTCGGCCTGGCACAGAAGCTGCACGACCTGGGCGTGGGGCAGCGCCCCCAGCACCCGCACCGGCCCGCCCAGCGCCCGCAGGGCGGCTTCCTCCGGGCCGGTACCGGCCACGGCCAGTGTGCAGCCGGGGATCTGCTGTACGGCTTTGGCCAGGCGCAGCGCGCCTTTTTCGGGGATCAGGCGGCCGATGAACACCACCAGCCGCCCCCCGGCGGGGACCTGTAACTTCTGCCGCCAGTCGGCAGGGTCGGTTTGGGCCAGGGCCTGCAGTTCCTGGGGGTCCACGGCGTTGGGCAGCGTCCCGGCGGCCTCTATGCCGAAGGTGCGCAGCCAGGCGCACACATCCCGGGACACCCCGTAGAAGGGGAACCCGCAGCGGCGGATGATCCCGCAGGCCAGATGCTCATACCCGCGGCCCAGCAGCCCGCCCAGCCCGCCGTGCATCATGTAGCCGGTGGAATGGTCGATGACCAGGGCGGGGATGCCCCGCTTTTTGCACTGACGGGCCGCCCAGACGCTCTGGGTATACATGCGGGTCTGGATCACCGCAAAGTCGATGTCCTGGCTCCACAGGTCCGCGGCGGGGGCGAAGGGGCGCAGCACCGGGAACCGGCCGTTCATCACCGGCAGGGCGGGCAGCCGCCAGATCTCCAGCCCGTAGTCGTCCCGTTCCCGGTCCGGCAGGCCGGGCAGGGCGCTGGTCACGATCAGCGCCCGGTGGCCCGCCGCCGTGCAGCGCCGGGCCAGATTCCAGGTATAGCGCTCGACGCCGCCCGGGGTGGGCAGGTACTGCGCGGTGAAAAAGCAGAACGTCATAAGGCACCTTCCGCCCCGGGGGCGGCCTTCGTGTTATCTTGCGATGACGGCCAGCATGCTGTTCACCAGCACGCCGAACTGCACCAGAGCCAGCGCGGCCATCAGCTGGGCGGTGGCCCGCTCCCCGTCGGGGACATGGGCCAGACGGCGGGGCAGGCAGGTGAGCAGCAACAGCGGCAGCACCGGCAGGAAATACCGCCCCTGCAGGCCGTACAGCGTGTCGTAATGCACGGGGGTCCACAGCAGGCAGCCGCCCACCGCTAGCCCGCAGCAGAGCAGGGCGGCCAGCACACAGGCGGCCCGGCCGCGGCCTGCGGGCAGGCAGGCCGCGCCCTGCACCGGCAGCGCGGCAAAGGCCAGCAGCAGGTACAGCGCCGCCACCCAGCCCCAGGCCAGGTCCAGCGAGTAATAACTCAGGCTGCCGCCCACCAGCGTGCGCAGATAGTGGTCGCCGTTTTCCACGGCGGTGCGCACCAGCAGCAGCACGGTGTCGGGCAGGTGGGTCAGGATGTAGCCCGGCGTGTAGGTCACGCTGTCCGCCTCGTCGGTGACGCTCTGGGTGGCGCGGGTGGCCTGGGCGGCCTGGACCTCGGCGGCTACAGTGGCCCGGTCCAGGGGCATGCGGTCGTCCATGACGCCGGGCTCCAGGCCCAGGGCGGCAAAGTTCTGCTCACATTCGGGCAGGCTGTAGACGATCTTATAGACCAGTGTGGCCCCGCCCTCCGTGTAGTAATCCGCCAGCACGGCGTTGGCGTCCAGGGTCAGGTCGTGGCCCAGCAGCGTCAGTGAAGCCAGGGAAAGGATATCCCCGCCGCTGGTGTAGGTGTCGATCTTCGCGGGGCTGAACAGGAAGCTCTGCCCCAGCGCCACCGGGGAGACATCCCCCTCCGACAAAGCCTGCACCCAGAAATCCACCTCGCTCTGGGCGGGGCTGCGGGTGTCCTCCCCATAGTAATACAGGCGGCGGACATAGTTTTCGAGGGTGTTTTCGCCGCAGATCTGCGCTTCGTAGGCTTCGTCCGGCTCGGCGGGGCGGGCCTTGGCCGCGCGCAGGGCCGTGGGGGCGGCTTCTGTGCTGGCCGCCGCGGGGGTGCTTGCCGCTGCGGCGGGCTCGTCCCCGGCCACGCTGGTCAGCAGGCCGGTGTTCAGCACCAGGGCCAGCGCCAGGCAGGCGGCCAGATAGCCGGTCTTTTTCAGGCGGGTGTGGTGGCCCAGCCGCACGGCGGGCAGGCAGACCAGCGCCGCCAGCGGCAGATAGACCATCTTGGCGGGGGCCAGCAGCACGCCGGTGAGCAGCAGGGCGGCCAGCCGGGCCGGGCGCTGCACGCGGTCCCTGTGGGGGCCGAAGGCCGCGTCCAACACCAGCGCCGTAAAGGCGAAGCAGAGCCCCAGCAGCGGGGCGTCCCGGCTGAAGCTGGCGGCTAGATGCAGCGTCATGGGCAGCAGCGCCGCCGCGGCGAAGATCCGCCGCCCACAGGGCGTGACTTTGACCGCCCAGGCGGCCAGCGCCGCGAACAGCAGCAGGTTGGCCAGCCGCCCCAGGGCCAGCGCCGGGGTGAAGCCCAGGTGCAGCAGGTACGCCAGGAATACAGCCGCCCCGCTGGCCAGGTAGAGCAGCGGGTTCTGGTCGGTCTGCAGTTCGGCGTATTCCTGGTGGCTGTCAAACTCGGCGTCGGTGGTGGTGAACAGGGTATCGGTAAATTCCTGCCAGGTGAACACGGTGGTGTTCTCGTCCTGCAGGGTGGGGTCCACGTCGGTCACCCGGCGGAAGCTGGTGGTGGTGGGCACATGGCCCATCTCCCAGTCCTCGTCGGAGAAGAAGTTGGCCCACCGGCAGGCCAGGGTGAAGCTCTGGTTGATGTGGTACTTTTCGTCGGGGGCGGCGTAGGGGGGCAGCACGAAGGAGTAGAGCACCCCCAGCCCCAGCACCAGCGTGAACACCAGCCGGTGCAGCCGTATCCGGCGGCTCAGCACGGCCCAGACCGTGAAGGCCGCCAGCAGCGCGCCGAAGCCGCAGATGAGCAGGAAGAAGCGGGTCAGATACCCGCCGATGCGCTGCCAGGTGACCTGCAGCGCCATGGTGCCGTCCACCGGGACGCCGTCCACGGCCATGGCGTCCTGCCACAGGGCCACGCCGCTGCTGTGGCCGATGGCCAGCACCCCGCCGCCGGTGTAATGGGGGGTCAGGGTGAGGGTGTAGCGCCGCCCTTCGCCGCCGGTCACGGGCCGGTCCAGCCCCAGCACGGTGTACTGGTCGGGCACGATGTAGTCCATCACGCCGGTGGAGCGGGCCAGTTCCTCGCCGGTGTCGGCGTCGGTGAGCACCAGTTCCAGTTCGCCGGAGGGCTGCTCCCCGGGCAGGTAAAACTCCACGCCCAGGGCCAGCAGGTCCCGGTCAAAGGTGAAGGTCTGGCTGGCGGTCTGGCCGTCCTCCAGAATGGCCGAGGCGCTGAAATCATCGCTGATGGTCTCGGCCCGGCCCTTGCCTAGCTGGGGGCGCACCAGGGCCAGCCACACCAGCAGCGCCGCCGCCAGCAGCGCTGCCAGCGTGCCCAGGGCCGCCAGCAGCGGCTTGTCCAGTTTTTTCAGTTTGGGTATGCCCGGCATACAAGACCCCTCCGGTTCAGTCCAGTGTCACGCCGAAGGCCGCCTGCACGGCGTCCTTCCAGCGGCCGTCATCCTGCAGGATCTTCTGCACCAGCCCGCGCACGGCCCCCTCGCCGCCCCGCTGGGGGCAGATGTAGTCCGCCCGCGCCAGGATCAGGTCGGTGGCGTCGGCGGGGCAGCCCACGAACCCGCACAGGGCCATGGCCGCCAGGTCGTTCACGTCGTCGCCGCAGTAGGCGACTTCCTCCCGGCGGTAGCCCTCTTTGGCAAAAAAGTCCGCCAGGAAATCCGCCTTGCGGCGCACGTTCTGGTACACGTCGGTGATCTTCAGGTCGGCGGCGCGGCGGCGCACCGCCTCGCACTCCCGCCCGGTGCAGATCATCACGCGGATGCCCGCCGCCCGGGCGATCATCAGCCCTGCGCCGTCTTTGGCGCAGAACTTTTTCAGTTCGTTGCCGGTGGAATCGTAGTAGATGCCGCCGTCGGTCAGCGTGCCGTCCACATCGAGGATCAGAAGTCGGATCATGTCAGGTCCTTTCGTATTCGCTGGGGGTCAAAAAGCGTACCGGCAGTCCGGCCGCCCGGATGGCCCCGGCCATCTGCGCATTGTAGGCCGCGCCGCGCCCCGTGTGGGTGTGCAGCCCGGCGTCGGCGTAGGCGGGGCGGTCCGGGCGGTAGCCGTCGGCGCCCGCCAGCAGTACCTCCGCCGCGCCGCACAGCCGCAGCAGCCGCAGCAGCATCAGCACGCTGTTGCCGCCCTGCGCGCCGGTGCCCGCCAGCCGGTCGTAGTTGACCACGGCGGCGGGGGCGTCGGCCCGCAGGTTGCTGGTCAGGATCAGCGGGCAGGGGCAGGCGGCCCCGGCGTCAAAGCGTTTGGAGTTGGTGAAGAAGGCGTAGGACGGCGTCAGGAATTCCGGCACGAAATTGGCCGATACGCTCACATCCGCCCCGGCGGCCCGCACGGCGGCCCGGCCTTCTTCCCCGGCCAGGGTGGCGCCGGGGGCCAGCACCAGTACCCGCTTGCCCGCAAAGGCGGCGCGCAGGGCGGCCAGCGCCGCTTCGTCGTCCACCTTGCGGCCCTGGTACTCGGCATACAGCCGGTCGGCGTAGGCGGGGTCGTAGGCGGTGGCCTTGGCGCGGTCGAAGTTCGCCAGGATGTGGTTGATGTCCCGGTTGGTCAGGTCGCCCTTGGCCAGATAGTGCTCGGCATAATCCCGGTGCAGATTGAAGCGCGCCGACAGGAAATAAGCCGGGGTGTAGCCCCACTGGCTCTCGCCCTTGAGGGGGGCGATATGGTCCTGGATCGCGTCCATCAGCTCGTCGATGTCATAGTGGCTGCCCAGGGTGTCGTTCATATAGTCGGCCACCAGTTCGATGGGCAGGTTGCCGGGGATGCGGCCCATGCCCATCAGGCTGGCGTCCACGGTGGCGTCGCGCCGCAGGTGCTTGTCGATGAATTCCTGGGCCAGACAGAAACTCAGGGCCATGTTCTCATGCAGGTGCAGGCCCAGACGGATGTCGGGGGCCAGGTTATGGTCGGCCAGCGAGACGATGCGCTCCAGATCCCGGCGGCGCATGCTGCCGAAGGTGTCCACGATGGAGAACTGCCAGGGATGGATGGCGTTGACCTGGTCGAAGATCCACAGCAGGTCCTTGTCGGCATAGCCCATGATGTTGATGGGGTTGATGGACAGCTTGTACCCCCGGGCCTTGACCTCCCGGGCAAAGTCCATGCCGTCGCGGATGTCGTAGTCATGGGCGGTGATGCGGATGACCTCGATGCCGTGGCCGTCGTAGGGGCTCAGCTTGGCGATGTCGTAGTTGGAGCGCATGGCCATGCCGGAATAGATCGTATGGCCCCGCTGGCCCTCGGGGGGCAGCAGGCGGTTGAGCTCCTCGATGGTGTTGCAGACCGAAATATCCGGGTCATACCCCTCCACATTGCGCAGGAACCCAACCTCCACGATGTCGGTCCCGGCGCGGGTCAGGGCCTGGATGACGCGGCGGGCCGCGCCGAACCCCCAGTGCCAGTTGTTGATGTAGCCGCCGTCGCGCAGCGTGCAGTCCAGCAGTTTGATGTCACTCACGGTTTTTCTCCTTCAAGATCTCGTTGACGAGGGCCAGGTCCTTGGGGGTGTCCACGCTGACGGTCTTGTAGGGGCTGACGATGGCGTGGACTTTGTGGCCGTTCTCGATAAAGCGCATCATGTCGTTCTCCTCGGCTTTTTCCAGGATGGACTTGGGGGTCTCGTGGTAGAACGCCAGCGCCTGTTTGCTGTACAGCTGGATGCCGGTAACTTTTTCGTACTCGAAATCCAGCGTGCCTTTGGGGTAGGGGATGGGGCTGCGGGAGATCAGCAGGATCTCCCGGGCCGCGTTGGTGACCACCTTCTGGTTGGAAAAGTCGATCACGTCGGCGGGGTGCTCCATGACGTTGGTCAGCACGGCCACATAGTAAGGATCTTCGGGCAGCGCGTCCGGCAGGATCAGGTCAAAGGCCGCCGGGTCCACCAGCGGCTCGTCGCCCATCAGCTGCAAATAGAGGTCGGCGTCCACCCGGGTGCTGACCTCCCAGATGCGGCCGGTGGGGGTGTCGTGGCCGGCGCTGGTCATCCGATACTGCAGGCCGTACTGCCGGCAGGCGTCCGCAATGCGCTCATCGTCGGTGGCAATGAGCACGTCGTCCAGTTTCGGGCAGGCCTTGGCGGCCTGGTACACCCACCAGATCATCGGCTTGCCCAGCACATCGGCCAGCGGCTTGCCGGGCATGCGGGTACTGGCGTACCGCGCGGGGATCACAGCGATCGTTTTCATGGAAAACCTCCTGGGGTAAGCGGCCGGGGGCCGCAGGGTCATTCGTCAAGCAGCGCCAGCGCCTCGTCCAGCGTCAGCAGTATCTTTTCCTCGGCGGCGGTAAAGCCGCGCAGTACAAAACTCTGCACGGTCACGGCCCGCCGGAAGGTGAAGGGCAGGCAGAAGTTGAGCACCTCGCTGGGCATCGTCCGTTCCAGCACCACCGCCCCGGGGAACAGCGCCCCGTAGTCGGTGGCGTCCCGGGGGTGGGTCTTGATGAACAGCGGCCCCACGGCGTATTTTTCCGCCACCGCCCGGAACATGGCGTCCTGCCGGTCCTGGGTCAGCAGCCCGTCGGCCACAAAACTGCGGGGCAGAAGCAGGGTGGCGCCCTCGGCCTGTTCGGGCAGGGGCCGGGTCAAAAACACGCCCCGGACCATGGCCTTCTCGCTCTCGGTCAGCGAGCGCAGCAGCGCGCCCTTGCTGTCGGTGACCATCCGTTCCGGCGGGAACAGCGTGCAGCGCCCGGCGTCCTCGCTCTCGACACGCCGGCACCAGGGGCTGTCCCCCCAATACAGATAGCCTTTGCCGCTCTTCTGCTTCTGTGCGAAACCGGGGGCGGAGCGCTGGTCGGTGACCAGGTGCTGGTCGGGGCCCAGGGTGCTGGCAAAGGTGTCCTCGCACAGCACATAGCGGGCGCGGCAGTCCTGCAGGTAGCGGCCCAGCACGCTCCAGTCATTGTGGATGTAGATGGTATCATAGCGCGCGGGGTCCAGTTTCCAGCCGCAGCGCGCCTCAAAAGCCCGGCGGGCGCGCAGGGCCGCCAGCGGGCCGGTCACGGTGCCGGGCCAGCGGGTCTCGTCCACCAGCACGGTGCGCACCGCGCCGGTAGCATCCAGCCGGGCCGCCAGCGCCGGGGCGTCGGCCACAGCGGTGGAAAGCACCATCGTATGCGGGCCGTCCGGCGCGCGCCCTGCCCGCAGCAGGTCCACCAGTACCTGGTAGGCGGTGTGGCAGATATACAGGTTCATGCCTCGGCCTCCAGCAGTTTGACGGGCGGGAAGTGGATGCGCCCCCAGCCGGAGGCCCATTCGGGCATGGTCAGGTCGCTGTTGGTCACTTCAAAGGCAAACTCGGTCACCGGCTTGTCCAGGCAGACCGCATGGGCCAGCGCCCCGTCGAAAATATCCAGGTAGAAATAATACTGCCCCTCGCCCAGCAGGCCGGGGTCGAACTCGAACACCGTGGTGTAGAGCCGGCCGGGCGCCGCCGCGCCCAGGTCCACCGGGTGGGTGATGCCTACGGGCGTGGAATCCCGCGCGTGCAGGTTCATCTTCATGTGCACGCCCGCGAAAGGCTCCGACACCCGCCAGGTGATGCGCACGCGCATTTTTTCGGTGTCTGCGAACACGCTGGATTCCTTCCCCTCAAAGTCCAGCGTTTCCAGCCGCAGGCGCTTGCCCGCGCTGCCGGTCATGCGGGCCACATCGGCCAGGTCGTAGTGGACCACGTTCACGTCGGTGGTATCCATATAGACGGCGATGGCCTGTTCCACGTCGCCGTCGAAGATCACGCGTCCCTTGTCCAGCACGATGCAGCGGCTGCACAGCTGGCGGATGGTGCTCATGTTGTGGCTGACGTAGAGCACCGTGCGCCCGTCCTGGTTGGCCACGTCGCTCATCTTGCCCAGGCATTTCTGCTGGAACTTCATGTCGCCCACGGCCAGCACTTCGTCCATGACCATGATCTCGCTGTCCAGGTGGGCGGCCACGGCAAAGGCCAGCTTGACGAACATGCCGCTGGAATAGCGCTTCACGGGGGTGTCGATAAAGTCCCCGCACTCGGAAAATTCGATGATCTGGGGCAGTTTGGCGTCGATCTCAGCCCGGGTCATGCCCAGGATGGCGCCGTTCATATAGATGTTCTCCCGGCCGGTCATCTCGTTGTTGAAGCCGGTGCCCACTTCCAGCATGGACGCCACCCGCCCGCGGATGCGGATCTCGCCCTCGGTGGGGGCGGTGATGCGGGACAGCAGCTTGAGCAGCGTGCTCTTGCCCGCGCCGTTGCGGCCGATGATGCCCAGCGCCTCGCCCTGGTACACCGTCAGGTCCACGCCGTTCAGCGCCATGAAGGTCTGGCCGAACAGCCGCTGGTCGGTGCCGATGACGGTGTTGGGGTCCTCCTTGCCGCGCACGCGGGCCCACCAGCTCTGCAGGTCGTGGGTCAGCGTGCCGCCGCCGATCTGCCCCAGTTTATACTGCTTTTTCAGCCCGGTCACCTGGATGACGGGGCGTTTTTCTGTCTCTCTCATCTGCGCCCCTCCTTACACGGTATCCATAAAGGTTTTTTCGATGCGGCTGAACAGGATGACGCCCAGCGCCAGCGCGGCCAGCGTGAAGGCCACGCTGTAGACGATGGCGCCCGCCGACACGCTGCCGGTGCCGAGCGTCGCCGCGCGGAACACCTCGATGGGGGCGGTCATGGGGTTGAGCTGCACGAGCACCCGCAGGCGGGGGCTTTCGTCCAGCATCGACAGCGGGTAGACCACCGGCGAGGCGTACATCCACAGCTGCACGCCGAAGCCCACGGCGATGGCCAGGTCGCGGTATTTGGTGGTCAGCGACGACACGATGATGCCGATGCCCAGCCCCAGCAGCATGACCTGCACCATGATCAGGGGAATGGCCAGCGCCCAGGCGGTGAAGCGGACTTCCGACCCGGTGCAATAGAAATACAGCCAGAAGGCCAGGTACATGGCCGCCTGGATGACGAAGTTGATGAGGCTCGTCAGCACCTGGCTCACCGGCATGGTCAGCCGCGGGAAGTACACCTTGCCGAACACCTGGGAGTTGGTCACGAAGGTGTTGGCCGTGTTGTTGACGCAGTTGGCGAAGAAGGTCCACACGGTGTTGCCCGCCATGTAGAACAGGAAGCCCGGCACGCCGTCGGTGGGCATGCCCGCCATATTGCCGAACACCACGTTGAAGATCAGGGTGGTGATCAGCGGGTTGAGCAGGATCCACGCCGGGCCCAGGATGGTCTGTTTGTACAGCACGGTGAAATTGCGCTTGACGAACAGCAGGGTCAGGTCGCGGTACTGCCACAGTTCCCGCAAGTTGATGTCGAACCAGCCGCTGCGGGGGCGGATGATGGTGGTCCAGCCCTCGTCGGCGGGGCGGGTGGATTGGATATTTTCAGCCATAGGGCACCTGTTCCTTATCTAAAATGCACACTCATAGATACTACATTCTACCACAACCCCCGGGAAAATACAACACGGTACGCCGGGGAACGCACCGGCGCGCAAAAAAGCGGGGCCGAAGCCCCGCTTTTATGGGATCCTGCAGAGAACCGCCGTGGGTGTGTTGCCCCTTTTGGCCGTTCGTTACGCTGCCTGCCGCCGCCGCATCCGCGACCAGTTGTAAAAGCCGTAGATGTCGTTGGCAAAGAACATCACGAAGCAGACCACCACCGACAGGTAGGAAAAATCCTGCATGGCCGCCAGACTCCACAGCACGATGAGCACCAGGTCGTTGGCCGCGTAGGCCACCGCGTACAGCGGGCTGCGCCGGGCCGTCAGGTAGACCGCCAGGAAGCTGGTCGTCACCGAGATGGTGCTGGGCAGCAGGTTGGCGGTGTGGAAGGCCCGCAGGATGAAGAAGAACACGAAGGTCACCGCCAGGCTCAGCAGGCAGGCAAAGACCCCCTCCCGGCGGGAGATGGAGTTGACCCGCACCTCGGCCTTGCCCGCCTCGTAGGGGTTGCGCAGCCAGCTGATGAGCGCAAACACCGACATGGGCGCCGTCATGCCCAGGTAGGTGATCATCTCGCCGTAATAGGCGCAGGTCAGCGAGATATAGCCGTACAGCAGGCTGAACGCGATGGTCAGCACCTGCCCGGCGGGGTTGCCCTTGGCGTTGAGGATCAGCGACGTGGCGCCGATCAGCGACGCCGTCAGCGTCAGGTAGTCGGTCTGGTGGAACAGCACGAACGAGCCCACGATCAGCAGGACCGAGCAGCCCCAAAGCGTCAGTTCGGCGCGGGTGAAATACTTGAGTTTGGACAGCATAAACAGACCTCCGCAAAAAAATCGCACCCGTTTGTGCATCTGCTAAGACCTGACGATGCACAGACGAATGCGAAGGCATTCACTACCCGGTGGCAGTTCCTTGTTACATTTTCCAGTATAGCATAGCACACCGGCCCGCCCTTGTCAAGGGCGGGGGAAGGGGACGTGGGAACGGCGGAGAAAACAGATTGGAAGAAATTTAGAAAAATATAAAAATATCTATTGACAACGGCGCCGCCCGGTGTTAAGATGCAGTTCAAACAAAGGCCGGGACAGCCCGGCAACAAGGAGGTTTTTGGTATGATCGGTCAACTGGCGGCGGTGTTCAACATCGCGGTTTGTATCGGGATCCCTGTGGGGGCGCTGGTCTGGCTGGCGGCGCGCCGCCGCACGGGGGTCAAGGTATTTCTGCTGGGCGCAGCGGGGTTCTTTGTGTCCCAGATCCTGGTGCGCCAGCCGTTGCTGGCGCTGCTGGGGCAGACGGACGGCTACCGGCTGTTCACCGCGGCGCACCCGGTGGCGCAGGCGCTGTTCCTGGCTTTGACGGCGGGCCTGGCGGAGGAGACCGCCCGCTATCTGGTGTTCTGCCTGCTGGCCCGCAACAAGCAGCCGGAACGCGGCACCCCGCTGTGGTACGGCCTGGGCCACGGCGGGCTGGAAGCCGTTCTGGTGGGGCTGAACAGCGTGGTGCTGCTGGCGGCCGCGCCGGAAACGCTGGCCGCCGCGGGCGGGAGCGTGGCCCTGGCCGGGGTGGAGCGCATCGCCGCCATGACGGCGCAGGTGGCCCTCTCCTTTGTGGCGTACTGCGCCCTGCGGCACAGGGGCTTTCTGCTGTGGGCCATTTTGCTGCACGGCCTGTATGATTTCTGCATCGTGCTCCAGCTGTTCGGCCTGACGCCGCTGGCGCTGGAAGGGGTGATGATGGTCTTTTCCCTTCTGCTGCTGGCGGGGGCGGTCCGTTTGTGGAAAGGGGGCCGCCTGCACAAAAAGGCGCAGGGAGTCGCGGGCCTGCTGCTGACAGGGGCGCTGGCGGCGGTGGCTGTGCCGGCGGCCATGACGGCCCGGGGCGGGACCCTGCCCGGCTGGGCGGACGCCGGGGCGGTGCAGGCCCAGGCCCGGGAGGTCATCGGCCTGATGAACGCCGGGGACTACGAGGGGGTGGCGGCGCGCTACACCGACCCGAACGCCACGGCAGAACTGTTCCGACAGGGCGGCGCCACGGTGACGGCCATGGGCGGGTTCCAGGGCTACGGCGGCGCGGTCTGCGCTGCCGGGATGCTGCCCGACGGGCGGCAGTACGCCATGGTTTACCAGGTGGCCGATTACGAGTACGGCAAGCTGACCTATACCGTCAATTTGCTGGAGGACGGCAGCGTGACGGGCTTCTTCGTCCGCGCGTAAAAGCGGCGGCCGCCGTGGCTTTAGGCAAACAGAACAGGCCCCGGCCCGGTGTATACCGGGCCGGGGCCTGTTCTGTTGGAGTGCTTTCTCTTAAAAACGAAGGTTCACACGATGGCATATCCGACTGCGCCGCCGCGGTAGTTCTCCAGATTCTCATCCAGCCACAAGGATTCCCCTGCGTGCAGGGTGTGGAAACGGATCTCCACATGGTCCCTGTCGGCGCACAGGATCAGACAGAACGTAGCTTCGGGGCGAAGCTGCTTGAGTTGTAAACGCCAGACCTCCAGTGCGGTCAGGGCCAGACGCGTCTTTGCCTGCATAGAGGCCTGCGGAGAGAGAAAAACGTCGATCCGCGTTTCGGTGTTGCACGCTTCATACGCAGTTTTATCAAAGTATGTCTTTATAACTTTGTCAAACGCGGCATCCAACACAGAAGCAGGTTCTTCGGCAAGGATCACACAGTCCCGCACGGGGCGAAACGACGGGAACAGCAGGCGGTGCAATTCCTCCCCGGTAATGGGCAGGGGCGTTTTATCCGGTTCGCGGGCGAGCCGCCCCAAAAGGTCTTTCATGGCCGGATTGGTGTTCCATTGCATGGCGGTCCCTCCGTTTCCTGCCAGACAAAAACAGGGAAGGGGATGCGTCCCTTCCCTGTTTGGTGTTTTACACGTTGTAGGCGCGGCCGCGGATCTCGGCCTGCACCTGGCCGATGAAGGCGTCCAGCGCCATCGCGGTGGTGTCGCCGCTGCGGCTGCGCACGCTGATGTTGCCGGCTTCCACTTCCTTGGCGCCCAGCACCAGCATATAGGGGGCGCGGTCCTCCTGCTGGGCCACGCGGATCTTGTAACCGATCTTCTCGTTGGATTCGTCCAGCACAACGCGGATACCGGCGCTCTCCAGCTTTTCGGTGACGGCGCGGGCGTAGTCCAGCGTCTTTTCGCTGACCGGCAGCACCTTGACCTGGGTGGGGGCCAGCCAGGTGGGGAAGCGGCCCTTGGTCTCCTCGATCAGGTAGGCCATGAAGCGGTCGATGGAGCCCAGGATGGCGCGGTGCAGGACGACGGGGGTCTTTTCGGTGCCGTCGGAGTCCACATAGGTCAGGTGGAACTTGGCGGGCAGGCAGAAGTCCAGCTGGCAGGTGGACAGGGTGTACTCGGCGCCCACGGCGGGTTTGACGTTCACGTCCAGTTTGGGGCCGTAGAAGGCGGCCTCGCCGATCTCCTCGGTGAACTGGATGCCCAGGTCGGTGAGCACTTCGCGCAGGGCCTGCTCGGCGTGGTCCCACATGGCGTCGTCGTCATGGTACTTCTTCTTGTCGGCGGGGTCGCGCAGGCTGAGCACGCAGCGGTAGTCGGTGATGTGGAAATCCTTGTACACATCGAAGATTAGCGCGCAGACGTCGGCCACTTCCTGCTTGATCTGCTCCGGCGTCACAAAGAGGTGGGCGTCGTTCTGGCAGAAGTGGCGGCCGCGCTCGATGCCTTTCAGCGTGCCGCTGGACTCATAGCGGAAGTCATGGGCGATCTCGCCGATGCGGATGGGCAGCTGGCGGTAGCTGTGGGGCTGGTTGGCGTAGATCATCATGTGGTGCGGGCAGTTCATGGGCCGCAGCACGTAGCTTTCGCCCTCCATCTCCATGGCGGGGAACATGTTCTCCCGGTAATGGTCCCAGTGGCCGGAGGTCTTGTACAGCCCCACGGTGCCGATGCAGGGGGTCATGACGTGCAGGTAGCCGCGCTCCCGCTCCTTCTCCTTGATATAGTTCTCCAGTTCCTGCCAGACGGTGTAGCCGTTGGGCAGGAACATGGGCAGGCCGCGGCCCACCAGGTCGTCGGTCATGAACAGGTGCATTTCCTTGCCGATCTTGCGGTGGTCGCGTTCGCGTGCTTCCTGCTGCTGTTTTTCCCAGGCGTCCAGTTCCTCCTGGTTGTGGAAGGCCACGCCGTTGATGCGGGTCAGCATCTTGTTTTCCTTGTCGTTCTTCCAGTACGCGCCGCTCTGCTGGGTGATCTTGAAGGCTTTCAGCGCCTTGGTGTAGGTCAGGTGGGGGCCGATGCACATGTCGATATACTCGCCCTGCTGGTAGAAGCTGAACTCGGTCTCTTCCGCCAGGTCTGCGATGTGCTCGATCTTGTAGTGCTCGCCGCGCTCCTCCATCAGCTTGACGGCCTCGTCCCGGGGCAGCACAAAAGGCTTGATGGGCAGGTTCTCTTTGCAAATCTTGCGCATCTCCTTCTCGATGGCGGCCAGGTCCTCGTCGGTGAGCTTGGTGTCGCCCAGGTCCACGTCATAGTAGAACCCATTCTCGGTCGCGGGGCCGAAGGCGAAGTCGGCCTGGGGGTACAGGCGCTTGATGGCCTGGGCCATAATGTGCGCGGCGGTGTGGCGCAGTACGTGCAGTTCCTGATCCTGCGGGCATTCGGCCACGGCGCCGTCCTTGTAGATGATCTTCATGGTAGCAGCCTCCCTAAACAAAAAATGCTTCATCCCGGAATTTTCCCAAGGGATGAAGCATTGCGATACTCCACGGTTCCACCCAACTTGCGCCGCCCGCCCGGCCGGGCAGGGAACAGCGCCACTCGCGGCGGCTGTAACGGGCCGTACCCGGCGGGGGTTCGCCCCCGCGCTCGGCGGTGGTAAGGGCGGGGTCTGCGTTTGGCCGCTTGCACCACACGGGGGCGCGCCCCGCGGCGGCGTTCTCTCAAAACGCTGTACCGCACCCCGTTTGTCCGCCTCACAGCTTTCAACAGGATGAAGTTATTCTTTTTATAGCACAACCCGGCGGGGAAGTCAAGTAGGAAAAACTCCCGCTGTTTTGCACAAAAAAGCGGGGGCGCCGGGAAATTCCGGCTGCAAAATGCCAAAATTTGATTTTATGCATTGACTTTACATATTTATGCAACTATACTGGTTCACATACCAGACCGGGTGAGGGTCCGGCCTGATGGAGAAACACATTACTTTGGAAAATAAGAGGGAATCACACATGAAAAAACTCACTGCTCTGCTGCTTGGCGCCGCCATGGTGCTGAGCCTGGCCGCCTGCGGCGGCACTGCTTCCTCCAGCGAAGCTGCTTCTTCTTCCGAGGGCGCTTCCAGCGAGGCTGCCTCCTCCGGGGCCACTTCCGAAGCGGCCGCCACGGAGGTCACCACCGTGGAACCTGGTAAGCTTATTATGACCACCAATGCAGCTTTTCCCCCGTACGAGATGACCACCGACGACGGAGACTATGAGGGCATCGATGTCGAGATTGCAGGCGCTATTGCCGACAAACTGGGCCTCGAACTCGTTATCGACAACAAGGATTTTGATGCTGCGCTGTTGGCTGTGCAGGGGGGCGAGGCGGCCGATATGGTCATGGCCGGCGTCACCGTGACGGACGAGCGCAAGGCGGTCATGGACTTTACCGATTCCTACGCTTCCGGCGTCCAGGTGGTCATCGTGCCCGAGGATTCCGACATCGCCTCCATCGACGATATGCAGGGCAAGATGATCGGCGTGCAGCGCGGCACCACCGGCGACCTGTACTGCTCCGACACGGTGGAGAACGGCGGTTTCGGTGCGGAGAATGTTACTCCTTATCCTGACGGTCTGACCGCTGTGCAGGCGCTGATGAACGGCCAGGTGGACTGCGTCGTTATCGACAACGCCCCCGCCCAGGAGTTCGTCACCGCCAACCCCGGCCTGAAGATCCTCGATACCGAGTATGCCAATGAGGATTACGCCATCGGCGTGGCCAAGGGCAACACCCAGCTGCTGGACGCCCTGAACACGGCCATCGCGGAGCTGAAGGCCGACGGCACCATCCAGTCCATCCTGGACAAGTACATCAGCGCGGAATAAATCCAGCGCTGTCCGCTGATCCAACAGGGAGCGGCCTCTCACCAGGCCGCTCTTTTTGACGGGTCTGCACCATTTTGCAACAGAGAAGAAAGGGGAAGGACGCATGAACCTGGCCCAACAGTTTGAAACTTTGTCCGAGCTGGCCCGCAGCGGCCAGGTCCTCCCGTTCTGGCAGGATTTTTTCGTCAAATTTTATCAGGCGTTTCTGTATAACGACCGCTGGCTGCAGTACATCGAGGGCGTGGGCACCACCCTGCTGGTCACGGCCATGGCGCTGGCCATTGGCGTGATCCTGGGCGCGGTGGTGGCGCTGGTGCGGGTCACCCACGACCAGCAGCATCCCCGCCACCGCAACCCGGTGTTGGGTATTGTGAATGTGCTGCTGAAAATCTACGTCACGGTCATCCGCGGCACGCCCATGATGGTGCAGCTGCTCATCATGAGCATGGTCATTTTTGCCAGCAGCCGCAATTTCACGATGGTGGGCGCGCTGACCCTGGGCATCAACTCCGGCGCTTATGTGTCCGAGATCATCCGCGGCGGCCTGATGGCCGTGGACTCCGGCCAGATGGAAGCCGGCCGCAGCCTGGGCCTGAATTACATCACCACCATGGTGCTCATCGTCATCCCGCAGGCCATCCGTTCCATCCTGCCGGCGCTGGGCAATGAGTTCATCATCCTGCTCAAAGATACTTCGCTGATCACGGTCATCGGCGGCAAGGAACTGCTCTATGCCGCCCAGGGCGTCATGAACCGCACCTACGAAGCCATGTTCCCGTTGGTGGGCACGGCGGCCATTTACCTGGTGCTGGTCATGATCTTCAGCTGGCTGCTGGGCAAACTGGAAAGGAGGCTTGCGCAAAGTGATCGACGTTAAAAATCTGCAAAAGAATTTCGGCGGCCTGCAGGTGCTGCGCGGCGTGGACCTGACCATCAACAAGGGCGACTGCGTGGTGCTGGTCGGCCCTTCGGGCTGCGGCAAATCGACCTTTCTGCGCTGCCTCAACCGGCTGGAAGAACCTGACGGCGGCCACATCATCTTCAACGGCAAGGAAGTTACCGACAAAGGCATCGACCATGTGCGCCAGAAGATGGGCATGGTGTTCCAGCACTTCAACCTGTTCCCGCACCTGACCGTGCGCAAAAACATCACGCTGGCCCCTGTGCGCCTGGGCCTGATGACCCAGACGGAGGCCGACGCCAAGGCCCTGGAACTGCTGGGCCGCATCGGCCTGGCCGACAAGGCCGACGTTTACCCCAACACCCTCTCCGGCGGGCAGAAACAGCGCATCGCCATCGTGCGGGCGCTGGCCATGAACCCCGACGTGCTGCTCTTCGACGAGCCTACCTCCGCCCTGGACCCCGAAATGGTGGGCGAGGTGCTGGAACTGATGAAGGAACTGGCCCGCGGCGGTATGACGATGGTCTGCGTCACGCACGAGATGGGCTTTGCCCGCGAGGTGGCCAACCGCATCATCTTCATCGACGAGGGCGTGGTCAAGGTGGACAAACCGCCCAAAGAGTTCTTCGCCAACCCCGAGAATGAGCGCCTCAAGACGTTCCTCTCCAAAGTACTGTGAACGGAACATACGCTGAAAACGCGCGGCCCTGCCATTTGGCAGGGCCGCGCGTTCTGTAAAAGGGGAATCGGTCAGGAGATGTTGCCGCTGGGGCTGCCGAACCGCGGATCTTCCAGGGTCTGGCATCCCTGTTCCCTGGTTCTGTAGGGCGGGGTCTTGACCCCGCCGTGCGATTTTTCCTTGCCCGGAAATTTGCGGGCGGCGGGAACGTTCCCCGGGCGGCATACATGCCGCCCCTACGTCTGAACCGGGATCGTGTTGGGGGCAGGGGAATGGTCCCTGCCATCATGCGCTGCGGCGGGGTCAAGACCCCGCCCTACGCGTTTTGTAAGAAGGGGGAAAGGAGGTCAGGAGATGCTGCCGCTGGGGCTGCAGGTCAGCGAAAGGCTGACGGGAACGCTGCGGCTGCCGTTGGAAAGGGTCGCGTTCAGATAAGCGCGGTTGCCGCTGGTGCCGGTGGACTGGCCGCCGTAACTCCAACCATTCGAGCCGGAACCAGCCCCGCTGGCCCCGGTGGCCCGGGCGGTGGAACCGTCGTAGTAAAAACTGGCGGTCAATGCCGCGACCCCAATATAGGTCCCGTCGGAATAATAGTCTTTGGTAATGGAATGGGTTTTAGAACCGCGGGTCAGTCCATAATTTTCAGTGATGGTGACAACCGCCGTGATGCCGTTCCCCAAATCTTCGGTATAGGTCTTGATGACCCGTTCATTTTCCTGGGCGAAGCAGGAAAACGCAAATACGAACATCAGCAGGGAAACCAGAACAAGGGAAAATAATTTCTTATGCGTTTTCATTTTCTTCATGCTCCTTTTCGATTTGCTCAGATAATTGCTGTATAAAATTGTCCATTTCTTCTTGGGTATACTGTTGGTCACCCAAATCTGTATAAGTCGTTTCTGTGTTGACTATCAGTATGCCCTTCGTCACCACAAAGAACGCAAGAGTCGCCGCCAGCGCGGCGATCATTACCCCTACGGCCAGTATGACCGTGCGTTTTTGGCGGCGGCCTTCCGCTTCCCAGCGGGCCAGTGTTTCCGGGGGCTGGCTTTCCATAAAATCTTCGGCCGCCTGCCGGGGCGTGGGGCCCAGTTGTTCGGTCACGGCGGCAAAGTCCGCGCCGGGGTCGTTGCGCAGTACATCCTGTGCCACCTCGCTTACATAACGGGCAAAGGCAGTGCGCGCCGCGCCGCAGGGCAGCGCCGTGTTGGCCGTTCGCAAATAGCTATTCAGATCCTTGTCAAACATCGCCGTTCACCTCGGGGTACAGGGTACCGTCCTGCGCCAGCAGGGCGTTCAGGGTGGAAGTGAACAGCCCGAACTCCTGCCGCAGGGTTTCATAATAGGCAAGCCCTTCCGGCGTGGGGGCCAGATAGATACGGGCGCGGCCATCCTCGATGCGTTTTTCCGCTTCGCAGATATACCCGTTGGATTGCAGGCGGTACACCGCCAGATACATCGTGTTGTAGGTCAGTACGCCGCCCGTCAGGCGTTCCACTTCCTGCGCCATCTGGTAGGTGTACATGGGCTTTTGGCGCAGCAGAAACAAGACCAGCATTTCTGTGGTCGCTTTTTTCAGGGCGTCACGCATGCCCTTGGCTGTACTGTTGTTGGTTTTTTCTGATTTCATGACTTAGTTTGCCTTGTTTTTGTCTATTATTACTATACATCAATATCATAATTTGTCAATAGTTTTCATTGACAAATATAAATGGTTTTGCTATTCTGTAAGTAAAAGATGAGCACAAATTAAAGAAAGGCACGGTGATTCCGATGCAGCAATTTGACAAGAGAAAAAACGGTTTTACTGAATATTGAAGGAGAGTCTGTATGAAGAAGTTACTATCTCTTGGATTGGCATTGGCAGTTATGTTTGTTTTTTCAACAAGCGTTTTTGCCATTGATTCGCATATGACAGTTGATGAAGCAAAAGAATATCTACAAAACTATTATGAGGTGAAAAAAACTGTTGATGGTAAAGAATACTCGATTGAGTATGTATTTGATTCAAATGAAGATTTAGAGCGCGTTGCTAAATTCCTTTCAGAAAATGGACTTGACGCCTTTAATGCTAAACTCGACGAAAAGATTCAACAGATTGTGAGCATGGAATCAACGATTCCGGCTCCACAATCAACATCCCCCTCAACAGTCTACAGAACAGTTTCAGGCGAAGGTAGACATGCAGTTGAGGCGGAAACTTACGGCTTAGCAAGTTTTGATACTCTTGGGACAGCAGAATATAGGGTGAAATTGGGCTATCAACTAACGGTTACAAATGGATCTTTTACGGATTTGACAAATATTGCATTTGATATACCCACTATTTCGGCAGCCTCCAGTTTTGGAAATATTCGCGTTGTAGATTACTGTAACGCTACATCGGCTGGCGTAACTGCGAATTTCGATATTACAAAAACACTTACAATTGACCCTGGATTTGATGTGAAAGCAGAAACAGATAATGAAGTATTTGCGCTTTTGACAAATCTTGCATAAAGAGTATGCCAAAAAGATAATAAAGAATCGGCACTAATAGGAAGCCAACCTTCTTATTAGTGCCGACTTTTATACTTTCTGTTATCAAAAAAATGAGCAAAAACAAAAATAAAAAATAGCACAGGCCATATTACGGCCATTTTTCGTAGAGGAATGATATAATTTCCTATAAAAATTGATGTTCCCGAAAAGAAAGAATCTAAAAGGGCGAACGGCACTACACAAAGTACAGAAACCAAGATGTGAAGCACAAAGCGGGAAAAGATTTCTTTCAATGAGATAGAAAGTTTCTTTTTGTGATAGAAATAGACGAGATAGATATGACCCAAAGTGTATAACAAAATGCAGGCAGAACAGAGATTCTCTGCCAACGTTCGGATCTGTATGCGTTGATTCGCCAGCGCTACGTTTTCGGCAACATTAGAATAAGGCAGAAAAATATTGAGATAGAGATAAAGCGACGATTGCAGCAGCAGGCCCAAAAGTAAAATAACAAAAAGATACGTAGCTATTTTTTTAGGAAAGTTGGTAAGATTACGCATTTTGGGTGAATTGTTCCTCCATTGCATAATAGTGTCCTTGCATACGCTCCCGTTCATGTATTATCCTATAATATATAAAATAACATGATATTGTTTTTTGTCAATAGTTGTCATTGAAAAATTAAAAATTATTTTGTTCATCTCGTTCTCTGTTGCGTCTGCTGCGCCTCGGCGTGCTGCCGGGCCAGTTCCCGGTATTCCTGTTCGTTGGCGGCGATGGCGGCGGCCTGTTCGGCGCTGACCGGGCGCACCACTTTGCCCGGCACCCCCATCACCAGACTGCCCGCCGGGATCTGCGCGCCCTCCGGCACCAGCGCCCCGGCGGCGATCAGGCACCCGGGGCCGACCACCGCCCCGTCCAGCACCGTGGCGTGCATGCCGATTAGGCAGCCGTCCCCCACCGTGCAGCCGTGTACGACGGCCCCGTGCCCCACGGATACCCCCCGCCCCAGCACCACGTCCAGGCCGGGGCCGGTGTGCAGCACGGCGTTGTCCTGCACGTTGCTGCCCGCGCCCACAAAAATGCGCCCGGTGTCGGCCCGCAGCACCGCGCCGTACCAGACGCTGCTGCCCGCTTCCAGCGTGACCGCCCCCGCCACCGTGGCGTTTTCCGCCACAAAGGCCGCGCCGCAGGGAGCGGGGGCGCGGCCCGCCAGTTCAATGTATGCCATCCAAAATCGCCTCCCGCCAACAGCATACACCACCCGGCGGCAAATTGCAAAGGGGTGGGCAGATGTGGTACAATAAAATGGCCGCCGCGGGGCGGCAGACTTAAAACAGACAGGAGAAATTGTATGGCGATCCGCATGGTCTGCAGCGATTTGGACGGCACCCTGCTGCAATATGGCCGCATCACGCTGGAACCGGAGATCTACGCCCTGATCCGGGAACTGGCCGGACGGGGTATTCTGTTCTGCCCGGCTTCCGGGCGGCAGTACACCAGCCTGCGGGCGCTGTTTGCCCCGGTGGCGGACTGCTGCGCCTTTTTGTGCGAGAACGGCGGCGTGCTCTACCGGGACGAGGCCTGCATCGGCAAGACCCCCATGCCCCGGGACATGGCCGAGGCCATCGCCCGCGATATGTGGACGCGCAGCGACGGCCAGGGGGAGGTCATGCTCTCGGGCCAGAACTGCGCCTACCTGATGGAGCGGGGCCTGGGCATGCTGCACCGCATTCAGGAGATCGGCAACCGCTACCAGATCATCCGCGACCCTTCGGAAGTGCCGGAGGACATCGTCAAGGTCTCGGTCTACCTCCATGAAGGGGTGGAAAAATACGCCGACCGCTTCGTGCCCCGCTGGCAGCAGGCCAACTGCGCCGTGGCGGGCCCCTACTGGATCGACACCACCCTGGCCAACAAGGGCACCGGCGTGCAGGCCCTCTGCCGGGTGCTGGGCGTCGACCCCGGCGAGGTGATGGCCTTCGGCGACAACTACAACGATACCGCCATGCTGGACCTGGTGGGCACGCCCTACATCATGGACGGCGCCGCGGCCCCGCTGCGGCAGCGCTACCCGCGCCATACGCCCCGGCCGGAGCCGGTGCTGCGGGCTTTGCTGGACGGCGGACTGTTCTGAAAACGCCGAAAAGGGACAAATGTGCCAAAAACGGCCTGAATATGGACGGACGATGCCTGCAAGCAACGGGGATTTGACTAAAATATACAAAAAACGTGTATCTTTTTGGCCGCTTCTCCGTTGACGCTGCCAGCAGAGTATGGTATCATTATCTTGTCTTTAATATTATGGCTGCCTGCAGAAAAAGCAGGGCGGCTTACGGGAGGAAAAAGCAATGAAAGAATTCACCTATACCATCAAAGAGCCTGTCGGCATCCATGCCCGTCCGGCCGGCCTGCTGGTCAAAGAGGTCAAAGGCTACCAGAGCACCGTCACCATCATCAAGGGCGACAAATCCGTCAACGCGGTCAAGCTGATGGCGCTGATGGGCATGGGCATCAAGTGCGGCGATACCGTGACGGTCCAGGTCGAGGGACCGGATGAGGGTACGGCCGCCCCTGCGCTGGAGAAGTTCTTCAACGAGCATCTGTAATCACAACAAAACACAAGGGCCGCGGATGCTGTAGGATTATGGCGCCGCGGCCTTCCTGCAAGAATGAGGGAGGTTCCATAATGATCACCGTTCAGGGCAAGGGCGTTTCGGCAGGCGTCGGCATCGGGCCGCTGTATTTCTACCGCCGCGCCACCACCGAGATCAAACGCTACACCGTAGAAGATACCGATGCGGAATGGCATCGTTTCAAGGGCGCGCAGACCGGCGCCATCGAACAGCTGGGCCAGCTGGCCGAACAGGCCCGCGCCGAGGCAGGGGACGAGGCCGCCATGCTGTTCGAGACTCACCAGATGATGGCCGAGGACCTCGACTATGAGGAAGCCATCGAGAACCTCATCACCAACGAAAAACTCAACGCCGAAGCGGCGGTATCCGACGTGGCGGAGCAGTTCGCCGAGATGTTCGCCGCCATGGACGATACCTACATGCAGGCCCGCGCCGCCGACGTCAAGGACGTCAGCCAGCGCATCCTGAGCATCCTGTGCGGCGTGGTGCAGGGCGGTATCGCCTCCGAAGTGCCGGTCCTGCTGGCCGCAGACGACCTGGCCCCGTCGGAGACCATCCAGCTGGACAAGAGCAAGATCCTGGGCTTCGTCACGGCGGGCGGTTCCGGCTCCAGCCACACGGCCATCCTGGCCCGCACCATGGGCATCCCGGCCATCGTCGGCCTGGGCGACGCCCTCAAGCCGGAATATGAGGGCCGTCAGGCCATTGCCGACGGCAGCACCGGCGCGCTGGTCGTCGACCCTGATGACGATACCCGCGACCGTCTGGTGAAAAAGCGGGAAGAACAGCTGCGCCTGCAGCGCCTGCTGGAGACCCTGAAGGGTCAGGCCAACGTCACCAAGGACGGCAAGACCATCCGCATCTACTGCAACATCGGTTCCCCCGAGGACGTGCACGCCGTGCAGGTCAACGACGGCGGCGGCATCGGCCTGTTCCGCAGCGAGTTCCTCTACCTGAACAGCAAGGACTTCCCCACGGAGGACGAACAGTTCGAGGCGTACAAGTCGGTTCTGTCCGACATGGACGGCAAGGAAGTCATCATCCGCACGCTGGATATCGGCGCGGACAAGCAGATCGGCTACTTTGACCTGCCCAAAGAGGAAAACCCCGCCATGGGCATGCGCGCGCTGCGCATCTGCCTGACCCGGCCCGAGATCTTCCGCACCCAGCTGCGCGCGTTGTTCCGCGCGTCGGCTTTTGGCAAGCTGGGCATCATGTTCCCCATGGTCACCAGCGTATGGGAAGTGCGGGAAGCCAAGCGCATGTGTGAAGAAGTCCGGCGCGACCTCAAGAACGAGGGCATCCCCTACGCCGAGGACGTGCAGATCGGCATTATGATCGAGACCCCGGCTGCTGCGGTCATCAGCGACCGTCTGGCCAAGGAAGTGGATTTCTTCAGCATCGGTACCAACGACCTGACCCAGTACACCCTGGCCTGCGACCGCCAGAACAACGACCTGGGCCGTTTCTATGACCCCCATCATCTGGCGGTGCTGCGCCTGATCCAGATGGTCACCGAGAACGCGCACAAAAACGGTATCTGGGTGGGCATCTGCGGCGAATTGGGCGCGGACCTGACGCTGACCGAGACCTTCCTGGCGCTGGGCGTGGACGAACTTTCCGTCACCCCGCGTTCGGTGCTGCCGCTGCGCAACGCTGTCCGCATGACCGACACGCGGGAGACTGCACCCCGCATCCTGGCCGATCTGGCCGAGGATTACACGGCGCGCTGACCGCTGCGCCTCCCAAAAGGCACTTTTCTCTAGCAACAAAAAGGCGGAGCCCTGCGGGGCTCCGCCTTTTTTCGTTGTATATTCGTTTTGGAATACCGGGGCCTGCCCCCCCTTTTTTTTATTCATCCAGTTCAAAATCGCCGGGCAGCAGCTGTTCCAGGTCGGCGCCGGGGTCGGCGATCAGGCGGCGGGACTGGTTCAGGATGGCCTTCTCCAGCGCATTGCGCGCCATGCGGCCGTTGCCGTTGGTGGCGGCGTCCGCCTGCTGTTTGCGGTCGTACCATTCGGTCAGGGGGGCGCGGCAGCTTTCCTCCAGCGCATAACCCTTGCTTTTGGCCAGCGAGAGCGTGATGCGGTACAGTTCTTCGCCGGTGTAATCCGGGAACTCGATCTGGTTGGGGAAGCGGCTGGCCAAGCCGGAGTTGGCGCCCAGGAACTGCTCCATCTCCCGCGAATAGCCGGCCAGGATCACCACCAGATCCTGGCGGTGGTCCTCGATGCCCTTCACCAGCGTGTCGATGGCCTCCAGGCCGAAGCTGTCCTCGCCGCCGCGGTACAGGCTGTAGGCTTCGTCGATGAACAGCACGCCGCCCAGGGCGCTCTGGATCACCGAGTTGGTCAGCGGCGCGGTGTGGCCCACGTAGCGGCCCACCAGGTCGGCCCGGGTGACTTCCACCAGCTGGCCGCCCCGCAGCGCGCCGATGGCCTTGAGGTATTTGGCCAGGATGCGGGCAATGGTGGTCTTGCCGGTGCCGGGGTTGCCGGTAAAGATCATGTGCATGTTCACGCCGGCTGCCGGCAGGCCCTGGGCTTTGCGGCGCTGCTGGGCCTGCACGTTGCGGGCAATGTCCCGCACAAAGTCCTTGACTTCCGCCAGCCCCACAATGGCGGAAAGTTCCGCCTCCACCGCGTCCACGTCGCCGCGGTACTGCTGGGGCAGCAGGGCCAGCAGGTCCAGTTCCTCCCCGCCCTGCACGCTCATATACAGGCGGCCGCCGCGCGCCGTCAGCCGGGCGGGCGTGCCGTCGGCAGGGGACTGCTCACGGTCCAGCACATACTCCGCGATGGCGCGGTATACCGTCTCGCAGTAGGCGCGCATGGCGTCCATGCCCCGGGTCTTGCCGTACTGGGCGGCCAGCAGGTCCCGCACATCGGCGCCCATGGCCAGGGCCAGACCGCAGTGCTGACGCACCCGCTGGGCCAGTTCGTTGAGTTCCCGCGCCGCAATGGCATGGAGGGTCTCCGGCGTGAAGGGGGCCGTGCGGCAGATATCCCCGGCGATGGCGTCTACAAAGCGGGCGCCGAAACGGTCGGCCAGCGCTTCCTCCCCCTTGGCGGAGAAAAAGACGAAATACTTGCCGCCCGCCTGCAGTTCCCCGATGGCGCCGGGGGCCAGTGCGGTGCCCACATCCACCAGGATGCCCCGCTGCAGCACATAGCGGCTGGTCAGGGCCAGCGTCCCCTCGATGGCCAGGGTGGCCAGCATGTTCAGGTAATTGGCGGCGCAGCCCTCATAATGGTCGAAGGCCAGCACTTCGGCGTCGGAGCGCAGCGCGGCGTAGAGGTCCTGCAAGAACAGCTTTTCCTGCGCAGGGCCGGGATAAAGGGAAAGGTCCATCGTCTCAATGGCGGCGCTGCGCAGGATGCCGCGCCCGGCCAGTTCCCGCACCACGCAGTCCAGCGTGTAGTGGCGGCCGGTGCCCTCGGGGCCGCACAGCAGCATCAGGCTGCGGGTCCGGGCGCTGTCTGCCGTGCCCAGCACAAAGGGGCGGCGGAAGGCTTTGACCACCGCGGTGATGAAGGCGTCCTGCCCCAGAACCCTGGCCTTGACCGCGTCGGCCACGCCGGCAAAATCCCCCCGGCGCGCGGGGGCGGGGGCCGGGGGCGGCGTCTGGCCCAGCAAGCCGTCCTGCTGCAGCGAACGGGTAAGCTCGCTGCTCATCTTCCGCACGTGGTCGGCGGTCTGCTGCCCGGCCTTCTGGACGGCGCCCTGGGCGGAGGCCGCGGCCTTGCGGCGTTTCTGCGCGTCGCCCAGCGCGTCCAGCTGGGCCTGCATCTGCTGGATGACCTCCTGCGCTTTGCCCGCCTGCTGCGGGTCGGAAGCATACTTGCCGCCGCCCATCAGTCCGCGGACCCAGGCGTCATACTGTTCTTCAAGACTCATGCGGGGCCTCCTCTCCGGCTGCGCCGGACGTCAGTTTGACGGTGTAAAAATCCTTGGCGGTGCAGCCTGCCCGGCCGCCGCCCGCGCAGGCACAGGCACAGGCGCAGCTGGACGCGCAGGCGCAGGCACAGCTGGAATGGTGGTCCCCGCCGTCCCGCCGTCCCACGCCGCCGCCGCGGCTGGACCCGCCGCCCGGCTGGAAGTTGCGGGGCGGATCGGTGCGGCGGTAGCCCACCGGGGGCGGCATGCCCCGGGCCCGGCGGATGGTGTGCAGGCCGTTGGTGTACCAGAACCAGTCGCCGGGGTCGATGCCGCCGCCCAGCCCGCCGCCCCAGCGGGGGGTGCGGGAGGCCGCAATGGCAAAAACCGCGATGGCGAACACCAGGAATACGAAAAAGGGCCCCAGCGCGTCGGGCAGATCGCCCGGTTCGCTTTCCGCGCCGTAGTCCTCGGGGGCCATGGCCGCGTCGGGGGCAAAGGCGGCAGAGTAGGTGACGGGCACGTTCACGTGGGCCCGGGCAGCCTGCCCGTGGGCCAGCGCCCCGAAATCCCACACCAGGTAGTCGCCCTCCACCCGGGTGTTGTCGGCCAGGAACCCTTCGCCGTTGCGCCAGCGGATCTGCATGTTGCCTACGCTCAGGTCATCGAACCAGCCGGGAGTGAAAGTGAAGTTCGCCGTGCCGTCGTCATTCAATGTGAACAGATGGCTCTGATGCACCGAAAAAGCAAACCGCACGCTGCTTTCGCCGCCGTTCTCGGCCGCTACTTCCGGCGAGTAGTAACGCCGGGCAAAGACTACCTGGGCGTAACTGCCGCCGTCGTCGGAATACTGCAGGTCGGCGATTGTGTCGGTCAGCGGGGTCAGCGAATCCACATGGGCGTTGGCCAACCCGATCTTGACCCAGGTCAGGTAATCGGTCTTGTCGCCGGCAATGACCTGCCAGTCGATGTCGTAGGTGATATCTGCCGAGCCGTCCTCACGCAGATCCACCGTCACGATGTAATCCCGGATATAGTCCATATCCCCGGGTTCGGCGTGGGGGGCCAGCGCGTCGTCTGCGGCGTGTACGGTCAATGCCGCCGTCAGGCAGAGCAGCAGGGCGGCCAGCAGCATGGCCAGCCTGCGGCCCAAACGGATCTGTATCATGAGCAGCCCTCCTGCAGGGGCGTAGCCCCCAGTTGACAGCGCTGCTCCATGGCGGCGCTGGTGTTGCGGATCGCGCAGCAGTCACTGTTGTTCCAGATACGGTGCCAGGGCGTGCGCAGCAGGTTGCCCAGCCCCGGGCCGGAAAGCCAGCTCTGGCAGGGCAGCACGGTGCCGTCCGGCGCGACGGCCATGTTGGAAAGGCAGGCCCCGCAGCTGGGGATCTGGGTGAACCCGAGAGCCCGCAGCGTGGCTTCTGGCAGCCAGCCGGGGCTGGTGAACTGGATCTCCAGCCCGTGGGCGGCGGCGTATTCCATGGCCGGGCGCAGCGCGGCTTCCAGTTCGGCGGGCGTCAGCCGCTTGGCGCGGCTGGCCTCGGTGGCGGCGTTGCCGGTGGGGATCAGCCCGCTGCAGGTCAGGTAGCGCACCCCCAGTTCGTGGGCCAGCTGCACGGTGGCCAGGTAATCCCGGTTCAGGGTGCACAGCGGCGTGTTCAGGCTGACGTTCAATCCGGCAGCCAGCGCGTTTTTGATGCCGCCCAGCGTGTCGGTGTAGCCGTCCACGCCCACCAGCGCGTTGTGGATTTCAGCGTCGGCGGAATAAAAGGTGATCTGCACCGAGTCCAGGCTGGCGCTTTTCAGTTCTTTGCACAGGGCGCTGGTCAGCATACGGCCGTTGGTGTTCAGCCGGGTGACGAACCACTGGGCCGCCTGGATCAGCTTGACCAGGTCGTTGCGCAGCGTGGGTTCGCCGCCGGTGAAGGTCAGCTGGGGGATGCCGGCGCTGCGGCACTTTTCGATCACGGCCAGCCACTGGTCGGTGTCCAGTTCGGCGGTGGCCCCCAGGGGCTGGTTGGCCGCGTAACAGTGCAGGCATTTCTGGTTGCAGTGCCACGCGCCGTCCTTGCGCATGGAACTGACCAGCAGGTCCATGCGGTGGGGGGCGTTCATCCGGGCGGCATACTGGCGCAGAGAAAGCGGCTGTACCTGCAGCGGCGGGGTCTGCCCCCGGGCTACGGCGAACAGGCAGTCCAGCAGTACCTGCAGATCGCTTTCGATCTGTACGGCGGGGGTGCGGCGGTAAATGCGGCGGGTGGCGGCCGAAGCCTGGGCGATCACGGCAGACCAGGCCCCGGGAGACAGTTCCTCGCCGCTGTGGTGCTGCAGCGCTTCGATCAGGTTGGTCAGCAGGATGGCCCAGCTGATGTTCAGCGGCAGCAGGTCCTGCCCGTTGAGCAGCGCCACAAAGGGCGTGTCCCGGTCCGGGTGACGGCAGGGGATCAGGTGGATGCGCACCACGCCGGGACCGTCGGGGTCCAGCGTCACATGCCGCACGCGGGACAGATGACCGTGCAGAAAGACGCGCTCCGCATAGCTCAGATATTTCATCGGGGAAGATCCCTCCGCATATTATAAAAATGTTTCAATTATCTGAAAGTATAGCATAAACAGGGAACAAATACAACCGGGTGGAGCAGGCCGTCCCGGCGGCGCCGATACAAAACCGCCCGCCGGGGGCTCCGGCGGGCGGTAGGGGGCAGGCGGTCAGATCGAGCGGAACCCTTTGCCGATGATCTCGCTGCTGTTGACGATGGTGATGAAAGCGTGGGGGTCGTTGAGCCGCACGAAACGGCGCAGGTGCTGGGCCTGGCTGCGGGTCAGCACAGTCATCAGCACCCACTTTTCCTCGTGGGAGTAGGTGCCCTTGGCGCGCTCCTCGGTGGCGGAGCGGTGCAGTTCCCGGACGATGAAATCCCGCGTCGGTCCCGGGTTGGAGGTGACTACCGTGCAGACTTTGCGCAGGTTGATGCTCTCGATGGCGCCGTCCACCACGGTGGTTTTCAGGATCATGCCCAGAATGCAGTACAACCCGGTGGCGGGGCCGTAGAGCGCTGCGCCCGCCAGCACGATGGCCAGGTCGCTGATGAGCAGTGCGCGGCCGATCTCCAGGCTGGTGTACTTGTGCAGGATCATGGCCACGATGTCGGTGCCGCCGGTGGACGCGCCGATGTTGAACACGATGGCACTGCCCACTGCGGGCAGGATGACGGCGTAGCACAGTTCCAGGAACACGTCGCTGGTCAACGGGGCGGCCAGCGGCCAGATATGCTCGCACACGCTGACGTAAAACGAAAGCGCAAAGGAGGAGTAGATCGTCCAGCCCATGGAGCGCACGCCCAGAAAGAGGAACCCCAGCAGCACCAGTGCCGCATTGACGATCCACATAAAAAAGCCCACGTTCCACTGGGGAAACAGGGTGGACAGCACGATGGACAGGCCCGACGTGCCGCCGAAAGCGAAATGGTTGGGGGTCTTGAACAGGGCGATGCCCACGGCGGTCGCCACAAGCCCCAGATTCAAAAGGGCAAAGAACTTTGCGCCGTCCAGCAGGTTCTGCCGGGTGAAGCCGCGCTGCAGGTTTTTTAACATGAATGCATCCTTCTTCCTTTTCCGGCGGGGCTTTTAGAACGTCAGGTTGCCGAATTCCGAAAGGCGGAGGCTCTCGTTATGCTGTTCCGCCCAGTTGATGCTCCAGGAACTGCCGAACAGCAGCAGGTGGTTGCCCTTGAGGTCCTCGATGGGCCGGGTGTCGCTGGTCAGGTCCAGGTGTTTGGGGTCCAGCTCGTCCGGGTCGTTGAGGATCCAGCGCAGGTATTCGTAGGGCAGCTGCTGCATGCGGATGTCCACGTTGTACTCGTTTTTCAGGCGGTACTCCAGCACTTCCAGCTGCAGCACGCCCACCACGCCCACGATGACTTCCTCCATGCCGGCGCCCAGGTCGCGGAAGATCTGGATCGCGCCCTCCTGGGCGATCTGTTCCATGCCCTTGACGAACTGCTTGCGCTTCATGGTGTCCACCTGGGTCACACGGGCGAAATGCTCCGGCGCAAAGGTGGGGATGCCCGCAAACTGCACCGGCGGCTTGCCGGTGCACAGCGTATCCCCGATGGAGAAGATGCCCGGATCGAACAGGCCGATGATGTCGCCCGCGTAGGCTTCGCTGACGATGGCCCGGTCGTCGGCCATCAGGCTGGTGCCGGTGGCCAATTTGATGTTCTTGCCCTCCTGCACGTGGAAGGCTTCCATGCCGCGCTCGAACTTGCCCGAGCAGATGCGCAGGAAGGCGATGCGGTCCCGGTGGTTCTTGTTCATGTTGGCCTGGATCTTGAAGATGAAGCCGGAGAAGCGGTCCGCGGCCGGTTCCACCGGTTCGCCGCTCCGGGAATCCTGCCGGGGCAGCGGGGTGGGGGTCAGGCGCAGGAACTCTTTCAGGAAGGGTTCCACGCCGAAGTTGGTCAGCGCCGAGCCGAAGAACACCGGCGAAAGTTTGCCGTGGTGTACGGCGTCCAGGTCAAACTCCTCGGCGGCGCCGTCCAGCAGTTCGATGTCCTCGGCCAGTTTCTGGTGGTTTTCGGCCCCGATCAGCTCGTCCAGTTTGGCGTCGCCCAGTTCGGCTTCGATCTCCTCCACCATCTTCACGCCGTTGGCGCGGCCGTCGCTTTCAAAGGCCAGCACCCGGCGGCGGCTGCGGTCGAACACGCCCTTGAAGCCTTTGCCGCAGCCGATGGGCCAGTTCATGGGGTAGGTCCTGATGCCCAGGATCTCCTCGATGTTCTCCATCAGTTCAAAGGGGTCGCGGGCTTCGCGGTCCATCTTGTTGATGAAGGTGAAAATGGGGATGTGCCGCAGCGTGCAGACCTTGAACAGCTTGATGGTCTGGGCCTCCACGCCTTTGGCGGCGTCGATGACCATGACGGCGGAATCCGCCGCCATCAGCGTGCGGTAGGTATCCTCGCTGAAATCCTGGTGGCCGGGGGTGTCCAGGATGTTGATGCACTTGCCCTGATAATGGAACTGCAGCACCGACGAGGTGACGCTGATGCCGCGCTGCTTTTCAATGTCCATCCAGTCGGACACCGCGTGTTTGGCGCTCTGTTTGCCTTTGACCGAACCGGCGGTCTGGATCGCGCCCCCGTACAGCAGCAATTTTTCGGTCAGGGTGGTTTTACCGGCGTCCGGGTGCGAGATGATCGCAAACGTGCGCCGGCTCTCGATTTCTTCGCGCAATGATGCCATGGGTCTTGGAACTCCTTACTCTCTTCTGCAAAATGTGACGGTACATTCAGGCCAAAGTCACATGGGGCACACTCCTCTACATTATTACCGTACCCTATCATACATGGTTTGCCGCCGAATTGCAACGGGAAATTTTGCGTGGTATAATCGGAAAAGAAAAGGCGGCCCGCCGCTATATAAAAGGAGGAACCCCTTATGCAGCCTTTGAAGATCGCCATCCTCTCCACCAGCCGCATCGTGGAGGAATTTTTGCAGCATCTGGCCGAGATGCCGGAAATTTCGGTGCAGGCCCTCTGCTGCCGCCCCCAGAGCGGGGCGAAGGCCCGGGCCTGGGCGCAGCGGTACGGCGTCCCCGCCGTCTACACCGACGAGGACGCCTGCTATGCCGCGGGCGGGTTCGACGCGGTCTACATCGGCACCGCCAACCACCTGCACTACGCGGCGGCCAAGCGGGCGCTGCAGGCCGGGTATTCGGTCATTCTGGAAAAGCCCTTCACCGGCACCGCCGCCGAAGCGCGGGAGCTTTTCGCCCTGGCCGACGAAAAGGGCGTCATGCTGCTGGAAGCCATCACGGTGTATTACCTGCCCCAGTATGCCTTTTTGCAGCAGGAAATGGCCAAGATCGGCCCGGTGCGCGGGGCCATGGCCAGCTTCTGCGCCCGCAGCCGCCGGTACGACGACTTCCTCAACGGCATCTGGAACACCACCTTTGACCCGGCCTGCCAGGGCGGGGCCCTCAACGATATGAACGTCTACAACCTGCACCTGCTCTGTGGGCTGCTGGGCGCGCCCCAAAATGCCGAGTACCGTGCCAGCCGCGCGGCGAACGGCATCGACACGGCGGGGCTGGCGCTGCTGGATTACGGCGAGTTTACGGCGGCGGCCCTGGGCGCCAAGGACAGCGAGGGCGTCAACGGTACCGTGATCCAGGGGCCGGGCGGGTATCTGGTGGTGGAGGGCGGGACCAACGCCCTGCCCACGGTCTACAGCATGCTGGGCGGCGTGCGGGGCGGCGGCGCCCGCACCGACGCGCCCCAAGCCGCGCGCTTCCGCATGGCGTATGAATTTGCCGAGTTCGCGCGCATCTTGCAGCAGCGGGACAAAACGGCGGAAGCCGCCGCCCGCGCCCGGACCCTGGCCGTGATGGACCTGCTGGACGAACTGCAGGGGCGCAAAGGCTGAAACCGTGTGCATAAATCTTTCCCCACCGTCCCACACTAAGGGCATACACAAATTTTGCCGTAAAGGACGGGGAAAGATGAACCATATCAAGAATTTTTTCAAGGAGAAGGGCCTCTACCTGTTCTGTCTGGCGCTGGTGTTCGCCGCCACGGCGGCGGGCATCCTGGCGCTGCGCAGCGTGGTGAACAACATGACGGAACTGACGCAGCTCCGCAAGGACGCTCTGCAGGAGGACAGCACATGGGACCAGCCGGACACCGCCGTGAACAACCCGGCCAGCGACGTGCCGGAACCGACTTCGACGCCCTCGGCGCCGCCCTCTGCTTCGGATGCTGCCTCTGGGGCGTCCTCTGCGCCTGCGGCTGCCTCCGCCGCGCCTTCCGCCACGGCCGCGCCCTCCGCGCAGCCTGCCGCCTCCTCGGCGTTCTGGCAGGGGGAGCCGGCGGCGGCTTTCAGCGGCGACGAACTGGTCTACAATGAGACCCTGGGCGACTGGCGCACCCACAACGGCGCGGACTACGCCGCCAAAACGGGGGATGCCGTCACGCCCAAACAGCCCGGAAAAGTCACCGCCGTCCGGGAGGACGCCCTCTGGGGCGGCGTGGTGGAAGTCACCGATACCGGCGGCCTTGTGTGGCGCTACTGCGGCCTGACGGACCCGGAAGTAAAGACCGGCGACGAAGTTTCCGCCGCCGACACCCTGGGCAAGGTGGGGGAGATCCCGGCGGAACTGCACGCCGAACCCCATATCCATCTGGAATGCCTGAAAGACGGCGCCTATCAGGACCCTGCCGCCTGACGCGCCCGCAGAAAGAAAACCGAACAGGGGACCGATCGCCCCCGCCTGCAAAGGCGGGGGATTTTGTTTGTGTTGATAAACCACAAGCTAGGCTTGTGTGAACTGACCCAGATTGTGCAGACAGTACAAAAGAGCCTCTGGTGCAGGAATATTCGGTTTTAGCAGGAGTGGCGCAGCAAGAGCGGCGGAACTCCTGTTTTGCTTTGGATGCGCTCATGGTTGTAAAAGTGGATATAGCGGTCAATCATCTGTGCGCCGGCGTTCCTGCTGTGCGGCGTCGTCACGCCGCTGCTGGGGGCCGTCAAGGCTGTGGATGTGGCGCTGGGGCTGCACATCCCCTACGTGCAGTACATCGGCATCGCCGGGGTACAGAACCCGGTGCTGGTGTTCGTGCTCTGCATCCTGGCGGGCATCGCCCTCTTTGCCCTGGGCTACGGCTGCTGGAAACTGCTGGTGGGCTACGTCAAATCGGTCAGCCGCGTCAAACGCACGCTGGACGCGTGAATTCTTTGTTTTTTACTTTTGTAACGGCTTTTGCTGTGCTATACTGAAAAAAAGCGCAGAAAAGAGGAATGCGGGATGAAACCTTTTGCAAGGATTTTTATGGTGAGCGCTCTGCTGCTCTTGCTGACAGCCTGCGGCGGGCCGTTGCTGCCTGACAGTGCGGCGGCGCCCCCGGCAGGGGAACCCGCTGCCACAGCCACGCCCGCCCCGCAGCCCACAGTTACGCCGAAGCCTGCGCCCACGCCCACGCCGGACCCCTCCGATACACTGGAATATACGATGCTGCCGGTGACCTGGGAGGGCCGGGCCTTCGGCAGCTATGAGGGCGAGACCTGGCAGTTCATGCCTAACGACGAGACCGCCCGGAAAAACGGATACCTGCTGGCGCAGGGGCTGTATGAAGGGGATGCCGAGAAGGTGCGGGCGGCGCTGTCGGACCGGGTGCTGGCGGCGGGCAACCCGCTGGAAGAACTGGAAGGGCTGAAGATCGCCGAGATCATGCTGGCCGGCGGTTTGTACGAAATTCCTTATATGTCGCTTACGGTAGCCGATCCCGGCGTTACGCCGCTGCTGGCAGGGGAACATACGTACAACCTGCGGTTTGACGAAACGGGTAAGGTGGACTTTTTTTCTCCATTTTCCGTGGAGGCGGCAGATGCTTTGGCCGAGGGGGAAGATTGGGTAAGCCTGGGCAATTGGGGCATCCAGGAGACGATCCAGGGCGATACGCTGCAGGGCGTCCGTTACTCCATCCAGGGCCGACTGGCCGACCCGCTGGGGTTGCGCGCGGCCGAAGTGCGGGGAACACGGGTGCAGTATCACGCTGACCGGCAGCCGGATGGTATGTGGGGCGAGAGTGTGGAGGAAGAAGAAACCTCCATTCCCGGTCAGTGGCCCCTGCCGCTGAATCTGTATGAAACTTACGAAGAGCCGCCGGAAGGGAACGTCCTGAGCCCCGAAGAACGGCAGCGGGTCTGTGACCAGCTCAACCGCAAATTTGCATCCCTGCGGGACGGTACGTACGACGATGGTTTTGGCGGCGACCCGGCGTGGCAGATTTTGGGTGCTTGGGACAATGCCCGCCCGCTGCCGCTCACGGTCACGCCGGAATCCCTGCGCAGCCAACGTTACAGCGAGCGCAATCCCGACATTCCGTCGGGCGTTTCGGTGTGGGTGCCGCTGCCGGACCACTGCTGGGTGGTGTACAACATTGCCGAAAGCGGTGGTGCGGCGGGGGAATTAAGCGGACGGAGTTATGTGCTGGAAGTTCCCTGAAAGTCATACAACAAAACAAGGCCCGGTCCCTGCAGGGGACCGGGCCTTGTTTGTTTGTCATTGTTTCTGGTAAGCCCGCACGTTGAGCATCCGGGTGGCGTTGAGCACCGCCAGCACCATCACGCCCACGTCGGCGAACACCGCCCACCACATGTTGGCGACGCCCACGGCGCTGAGGATCAGGAACAGCGCCTTGACGCCCAGCGCAAAGACGATGTTCTGGTAGACGATGCGCATGCACTTGCGGGCGACGCGCATGGCCAGGCCGATCTTGGCCGGGTCGTCGTCCATCAGCACCACGTCGGCGGCTTCGATGGCGGCATCGCTGCCCAGCGCGCCCATGGCAATGCCGATGTCCGCCCGCATCAGCACCGGCGCGTCGTTGATGCCGTCGCCCGCAAAAGCCAGCATGGCGTCCGCCGGTTTCTGGGCCAGCAGCGTTTCCACCTGCCGGACCTTGTCGGCGGGCAGCAGCCCGGCGTGGACTTCGTCGATGCCCAGCCGTCCGGCCACCTGCCGGGCCACGGCGGGGCTGTCGCCGGTGAGCATGACGGTGCGCACGCCCTGGGCGCGCAGGTCCTGCACGGCTGCGCGGGCGGTGGGCTTTTCTTCATCGGAGATCAGGATGGAGCCCAGGAAGGCCCCGTCGCGGGCAACGTACACGACGCTGCCGCCGTCCTCATCCGGGGCGTAGGCGATGTGCTCCGCTTCCATCAGGCGGGCGTTGCCTGCCAGCACGGTGCGGCCATCCACCAGTGTGCGCACGCCCTGTCCGGCTATCTCCTGGGCGTCGGAGGCACGGCGGGCGTCCAGGCCGGGGCAGGCTTCCCGCAGGCTCTTGCTGATGGGGTGGCTGGAATAACTCTCGGCCAAAGCGGCGGTCTGCAGCAAATCGTCCCGGTCCACACCCGGGGCGGGGGATACCCGCGTGACTTCGAACACGCCGCGGGTCAGGGTGCCGGTCTTGTCAAAGGCCGCCACGCCGGTGTGGGCCAGGGCCTCCAGGTAATTGCCGCCCTTGACCAGAATGCCGCAGCGCGACGCACCGCCGATGCCGCCGAAGAAGGTCAGCGGGATGGAGATGACCAGCGCGCAGGGGCAGCTGATGACCAGGAAGGTCAGGGCGCGCAGCACCCAGACGCCCCAGCCGCCGCCCAGCACCAGCGGGGGCAGCAGGGCCAGCACCAACGCGGCCAGGCAGACCGCGGGGGTGTACCAGCGGGCAAACTTGGTGATGAAATTTTCCACCTTCGCTTTTTTCAGGCTGGAATTTTCCACCAGATCCAGGATCTTGGCGACGGTGGATTCACCGTACAGCTTGGTGGTGGTGATGCGCAGCAGCCCGTCCTCATTGACGCAGCCGCTGATGACCCCGTCGCCGGGGCGCACGGCGCGGGGGCGGCTCTCGCCGGTCAGGGCGGCGGTGTTCAGTGTGCTTTCGCCGCTGGCGACCACGCCGTCGATGGGCACTTTTTCACCCGGCCGGACCACGATCACCGCGCCCACGGGCACCTCGTCGGGGTCCACCGCCTGCACCGAACCGTCGGCCTGTTCCAGATTGGCGCTGTCGGGGCGGATGTCCATCAGTTCGCTGATGCTGCGGCGGCTCTTGCCCACCGCATAACTCTGGAACAGTTCGCCCACCTGGTAGAACAGCATAACGGCCACGCCCTCGCCGTATTCGCCGCAGGCCATGGCGCCCACAGTGGCCACGGCCATCAGGAAATTCTCGTCGAACACTTCGCCGTTTTTGATGCCCAGCAGCGCCTTGTACAGCACGTCATAGCCGATGACCAGGTAGGGCACCAGCCAGACCGCCAGCTGCCCGTACCACGGCAGGGACACGGCGGAAAGGAGCAAAGCGGCGCACAAAGTCAGCGCCGCGGCCAGCAGGATGCGCCGCAGCGTCTTTTTCTGTTTTTTTGTCATGGGGAAAACCTCCGTCCGGCGGGGACGCCCGCGCTTACAGTTCGATCTCGAAATCCGGCTCCACCTTTTTGGCGGCGCGCACGGCCTGCTGCAGAATGTCCTGGAAGCGCTCGTCGTCGGCGTCCAGCAGCATCTTCTGGGCCATGAAGCTCACGCTGGCGTTGCGCACGCCGGGAATGTTCCTGACGGCAGTCTCGATTTTGGCGGCGCAGTTGGCGCAGTCTACTTCGATCTTGAATTTCTTCTGCATAGCAAAAAACCTCTTTTCTGTTGATGGCCCGGGCCGTAAAAGCGGCCCGGCGGGGTCATTCTTCCACGTGTTCCATGCCCAGCGCGATCATGCTGCGCACGTGGTCGTCGTCCAGCGCGTAGTAGATGGTCTTGCCGTCGCGGCGGAACCGCACCAGTTTGTTGGTCTTGAGCAGCCGCAGCTGGTGGCTCACCGCGCTTTGGGAAAGCCCCACCACCTGGGCGATGTCGTTGACGCAGAGTTCGCTTTCAAACAGGGCGTACAGGATCTTGATGCGGGTGGAATCACCGAACACGCGGAACAGTTCGGCCAGGTCGTAGAGCAGCTCGTCGTCGGGCAGGTCGTCCTGCAAACGCTGCAGGGTCTGTTCGTCCAGCGGCTGGGGCCCCGGGACGGCGGGTGTTTCACCGGGTTGCATAAGCGACATCCTTTCATATGTTTATTTGTTCATATGATACACCTGATGCAGCCCGCTGTCAACAGCCTGCAGCAAAAAAAGTGGATTTTTTTGTGTCCCGCCGCCCCGGCACGGGCGCAAAAGCAAAACCGCCCCGCCGTTTTGCAAAACGGCGGGGCGGCAGTCAAATGGCAAGAGGGGATTCCAGATACCGCACGCCCCGCGCATACCGGGCGGGGGCTGTGGCAGAGACCGGGGAAGAGGCGGAAAAAATGCCGATGGCGGCATTTGCGCGGACGGGCGGGGCTTTCATGGCGGGCGCCTCCTGACGGTACGCTTTCTTACTGCGGCGGGGTGAAGCCCGGCTCCCCGGGCAGGATGACGCCGCTGGCCTTGAGCATGGCGCGGAACTCCTCGTCCGGCATCTCAAAAACGACCTCCTGGATCATGGCGGGCTCGTGGACCAAAATCTGCCAGGGCCGCCCCTCGGGCTGCTGCAAAAACAGGATGCCCGAAACGCTGCCCAGCTTCTGCACACCTTCGTCAGCCCAGAAAGCGGGGGAGGGGGTCACATAGTAGTGGTCCACCATCCGCCCGGCCTCAAAGTCGTGCTCGATGGCGGCGGGCACCTCGCCCTCGGCCTGCTCCGATTTATATTGCAGGTGGATGTTCGTAAAATCCGCAGCTGTCATGGCGCGCCGCCTCCCGTTCTTTTTGTCCAGTATAGCGGCTTCGGGGGCAAAAGGCAAGCCCCGGCGCGTATTGCAATTCGGGGCGGCTGCGGCTATAATAAAAGGCAGCAGAAAACGGAAAAGAGGGATGACAGGTGTTGGAACCTGGGATCAAAGGGCATGCGGCGCTGCGCGTCACCACCGAGAATACGGCCCAGGCGCTGGGCAGCGGCGAACTGCCGGTGCTGGCCACCCCGGCGGTGGCGGCGCTGATCGAAAAAGCCTGCTGGCAGTCGGTGGCGCTGGAACTGGAACCGGGCACCGGCACGGTGGGCACCAGCCTTTCGCTGGCGCATACGGCGCCCACGCCGGTGGGCATGGTGGTCAGCTGTGACTGCGAACTCACCGCCGTGGCGGACCGCCGCCTGACCTTCACGGCCCGCGTGTACGACGATGTGAGCGAGGTGGCCCACGCCACCCACGAACGGTACATCGTGGACAACGACCGCTTTACCCAAAAGGCGGCGGCCAAACTCAACGCGGACTGAACGTAAGCCTGTAAAAAGTGTCGCCGCCGGCGGAGATGTACCGACGGCGGCGACGCTGTTCACTGCCAGGGGGCAGCGGGGTCAGTAGATGGCTTCTTCCCGCCAGCGGGCCAGCCGCTGCACGGTCTCGTCGCTCTCCACCCAGCCTTCTTCGGGGTCGGGCACGGCGTCCGGCGCATAGCGCTGCATCACGCCGGGGCTGCCGCCCTTCAAAAATTCTTCCGCCTGTTTCTGGCGGCTGGGGGCGGCGCGGCGGCGCACCTCGTTTTCTTCCCGGGGCGTAAGCTCCATGGGGCATCCCTCCCTTCCCCGTTAGGGTGCCCCGCCCGGCGGCTGTTCAGCCCCGCCAAATTGTGGTATACGATTCTTCCCAGATACTGTTTATAAAAGGAGCCCCTGCCATGGAACTCAAGATCAACCAGATCATCCTGCATCTGCTGGACCCCGGCGCGTCGGAGCCGCTGCTCTCCGACCGGCCCATGGATCTGGACGCCGACCTGTTCGACTATTTCACCGCGGTGCTGGAACGGGCTTTCGCCACCGACGAGGCCAAGAACTGCCGTTTCTCGCCGGATTCCGCCTTTGCGCAGGAGATGGCGCACAACCAGGATTTTGTGGACCTTTCCCGCCGGATCGCGGGGGTGATCTTTGAGCAGATGCTGCAATACCCGGCCATCCCTGCGGGGGACCTGGCGGTGGTGGATTTTACGGCGGACGCGGTGCCTTTCTACGGCGTGCTCAAACTCAACTACCGCCCCGGCTACACCCACCATACCGAGACCCTGGGCAACGGGCGGTTCAGCAGCATGGTGCCCCAGCGCACGCTGCTGCCCGGTACGCCCAAGGCCGACGAGGCCGCCCTGATCGACCGGGCCAACGGCGCTGTGCGGATGATCGAGAAAAAGTTCCAGCTGGATGAAAAGAAGGATTTTTACCTCTCCACCCGGGTGTTCGGCTGTACCGAGGCCCTGCAGGAGCGCGCCAAGCTGAAAGCCGTCTGCGAAACGGCGGTGGCCGCGGTCAAGGAAGCCTACCCCGAGCCGGAGGAACTGGACGACGTGCCGCCCTTCGACGGCGGTACCGAGACCGCCGTGGAACTGATGGTGTGCAACCAGGCGGTGGACAACACCATCTCGGTGGAGGACGTGCGCACCCGCATGCGGGAGGCCTACCCGCTGGCCGCCCCGAAGTTCGAGCAAGCCCTGGCCGATACCGGCGTGCGGGAGGATGACCGGGTCACCGTCAGCCCCGCCCGCATGCGCCGGATGGAGAGCCGCAGCTTCAAGACGGAATCGGGCATCGAGATCAAGATCCCGGCGGAACTCTGCAACTCCGACGACGCGGTGGAGTTCATCCACTCGGCCACCGGGGGGCTGAGCCTGCTCATCAAGGACGTGCTGGTATAAAGGAGGCGCTGGGGATGGAATGGAAGGACGGCCGCCCGCGCTGCCGCTGGGCCAACCCCGAAAACCCCCGTTACCTGCATTACCACGACAGGGAATGGGGCGTGCCGGTGCACGACGACCGCACGCTGTTTGAAATGCTGATCCTGGAAGGGTTCCAGGCCGGGCTTTCCTGGGAGTGCATCCTCAACAAACGGGAAAATTTCCGCCGCGCCTTCGACGGCTTCGACTGGGAGAAGGTGGCCGCCTACGGCCCCGAAAAGCGGGAGGCCCTGGCGGCGGATGCAGGCATTGTGCGCAACCGGCGCAAGATCGCCGCAGCGGTGGGCAACGCCGCCGCCTTTGCGGCCATCCGGCGGGAGTGGGGCAGTTTCGACCGCTATCTCTGGCACTGGACCGAAGGCCGGACCCTGCGGGAAGTTGGCCGCGCGACCTCGCCGCTGTCGGACGCGGTCTCGAAGGATCTGCAGAAGCGCGGCATGAAATTCGTGGGTTCCACCATCATCTACGCCTATCTGCAGGCGGTAGGGGTGCTCTGGTCCCACGAACCCGGCTGTTATCTTTATAAGGCGGACCCCGGCGGGGAACACTGAGCCCGGGCCCGCCGTACCGTATGGAATGGCCCTGCGCGGGCCGAAGGGGGTATTGACGATGGAATATTCGGAACTGACGGCACAGGCGCGCCGCGCCACAGAGGAACTGCTGCAAAAGGCGCACCTGGAGACCGGGGATCTTTTTGTGGTGGGCTGTTCCAGCAGCGAGATCATGGGCGGGCAGATCGGCCATGATTCCAGCATGGAGGCAGCCGCCGCCGTACTGGCGGGGGTGCTGCCGCCGCTGCAGGAACAGGGCGTTTACCTGGCCGCCCAGTGCTGCGAACACCTGAACCGGGCCATCGTACTGGAACGGGAAGCCGCCCGGGCGTATGGCTGCCAGATCGTGGCCGCCATTCCCCAGCCCCATGCGGGCGGCAGCTGGGCCACCAGCTGCTGGCGGGCGTTCCGGGACCCCGTCCTGGTGGAAGAGGTCCGCGCCGCCGCAGGCATGGACATCGGCGGCACGCTTATCGGCATGCATCTGCGCCGGGTGGCGGTGCCGGTACGGCTGAGCCTGGACCACATCGGGCAGGCTATCCTGCTCTGCGCCCGTACCCGCCCGCCCTTCATCGGCGGGGCCCGGGCCGTCTACAGTGAGGGGGAAACGCGATGATGACCGAAGCGCAGAAACAGCAGATGGCCGAAGCCGTGGCCCGCATCCGCGCGGCGATGGCCGAAGCCGCCCGCCGCGCGGGCCGCGACCCCGCGGAAGTGGCCCTGTGCGCGGCCTGCAAGACCCGCACGGTGGAGGAGGTGCGCTACAGCGCCGGCCTGCCCATCGACCTGTTCGGGGAAAACCACGTGCAGGAACTGGTGGAAAAGACCGATGCCGGGGCCTACCTGGGCAAACCGGGGCATTTTATCGGCCATTTGCAGACCAACAAGGTCAACAAAGTGGTGGGCCGCGCCGCGCTGATCCAGAGCGTGGACAGCGTCCGCCTGCTGGATAAGATCGAAGCGGCCGCCGCCCGGCTGGGCATGGTCCAGGAGATCCTCATCGAGATCAACATCGGCGCGGAGGAAAGCAAAAGCGGCGTGGGGCCGGAGGATCTGTGGCCGTTGCTGGACGCGGCCGCCGCCAAAGAGCACCTGCGGGTGCGGGGGCTGATGGCCATTCCGCCCGCCGAGGCGGACGAGACGGCCACCCGCCGGTTCTTCGCCGCCATGCGGGAACTGCTGGCGAAAGCCGCCGCCCGCGGCTATGAGCGCGCGCAGATGGACGTGCTCTCCATGGGGATGAGCCACGACTACGCCGCCGCCATCGAGGAGGGGGCCACCATCGTGCGGGTGGGCACCGCCATCTACGGCGCCCGGGACTACAGCCAAAAAGCATGAGCAAAAGCGAACGCCTGTGCGGTACCCCGCACAGGCGTTCGTGCATTTTCATAGTATGGGGTGCGGCGTATTTCACCGTACCGACGCCCGCAGCAGCCAGCGCACGGACAGGAGCGCCATCGCCGGGACTGCCGCGCAGAGGGCGGCGATCAGGCCCGTCAGGGCCGCCGAGGGAAACCGGGTGGTCAGCCAGGGCATCCACTGCCCGGTGGTGGAGCAGATGAGGATAAAAACAAAGTACATCACCCAGAAGGCCCGCGGGCCGAACCGGCATTGCACCCCGCCCATGACCAGCCCCAGCAGCGGCGGCAGCAGCAGGGCCAGCGGCCAGACGAACCAGGGCATCCACTGCCAGGGCAGGGCCGGCGTCAGGCCCTGCAGCGCCCCGAACACCAGCGTGCACAGGGTCCCCAGTACCAGGGCGGCCAGCTGCATCAGCGCGCTGGTGCCCAGGCAGAACAACAGGACCCCGGCCAGCAGCCCGCGGCGGGTGATGGGAAACGCCAGCAGCACGGTGTACCAGTTGGAGAAGTAGACGATGGTCAGCACCAGCGTGAGCAGGGCGCCGCCGCCCGCCATGATGGCGGTGACCATCATGGCGGCATCCTCCGGCGATTCCAGCAGGAACATCAGGCCGCCCAGTGCCAGACTCAGCAGCGAAAGCAGGGCCGCGCCGACCGCAGTCACCGACAGGTCGCTGCGCAGATAGCGCAGCGTGGCGGAAAGGGAACGTTTCATAGGCGAAAACCTCCTTTTATACCTGGCTGACGGCCAGCGCCTTCAGCCGGTGCAGCGTGACGGCCGTAAAGACCGTGCCCAGCGCCGCCATTGCGCCGCCGTACAGCGGGATCGCCGCCGCCGGAAGGATGGGTTCCAGGGTGCTCAGGACCCCCAGCACAAAGACCTGGGCGTAGATCAGGATGTCGAAAACGATCAGCAGTACTTTCGGGAGGACGGGCCGGGCGTTCAGATTCAGGGTCCCCGTCCAAAGGGAAGCCCCTGTCAGGAGCAGGACCACCCCGAACCCCGCCAGCGGATGGCGGGAGATCCCGTACACGAATTCCCGGCTGAGGCGTTCGGACGGGAAAAGGGCGAACGTCACCCGATTCAGCAGCATGTTGACGGCCTGCGTCAGCAGCGAAAGCGCCAGCCAGGCCGGGAACACCCCGCCCCGCAGCGTCCGGCGGGTGGCGCCCAGGCTCAGGGCCAGGGGGCACCAGGCGGCGGTCATCTGTGCGGCGCACAGGGCGGCCACAAAGAAAAAGGCAAAACTGTAGCCTATCAGATAGACGCCGAAGAAACTCTCCACGCCGAACAGCAGGCAGAGCACGATCAGCGCCGCGTAAAAGAGCAGCAGCATGCCCGTCATTTGCAGAAAACTGCGGAGCAGGAACCACAGCGCTTTTTTCATACCAGCCCCTCCCGTTCATGGCCGCACAGCGCCACGAACACCTTTTGCAGCGAAAGCGCGGTGCAGTCCACATCCAGCCCGCGGGCGGCGACGGTCTCCCGCGGTGCGCGCACCGTGCACAGCACCTGACGGCCCAGCGCTTCGGTGTGCAGCACTTCGTACCCCTCGCAGGCGGCGGCCACCGCGTCGTCCCGGCCCGATACCGCGCAGAACTGCGCCAGTAAAGCGTCGGTCTCGCAGTTTTCGATCAGGCGGCCTTCTTTCATGACCATGACCCGCTCAAACACGGGGGCGGCTTCCTCCAGGATGTGGGTGGAGATCACAAACGTCCGCCCGGTCCCGGTGTGATCCTCCAGCAGCAGGCGGTAAAAGTCCTCCCGCGCTACTACGTCCAGCCCGGCGGTAGGTTCGTCCATCATCGTGACGGGCGCCCGGCTGGCCAGCGCCAGCACGATGGTGACGGCGCTGGTCATACCTTTGGACAGGGCGTTCAGGCGCTTCTTTTCCTCCAGCCCGAACAGCCGCACCAGCTTTTGGGCGTAGGCTTCGTCCCAGTGGGGGTAAAACAGCCGTCCGGCTTTCAGGTAGTCCTTCACCCGCAGGCCGGCGGTGCTGGCCCCCAGCTTGCCGGTCAGTTCCCGGCTGAAACACAGGTCGGCCAGGGCGGCTTCGTTTTCCCACACCGGCGCGCCGCCATAGGCCACCTGCCCCTCGTCCAGCGGCAGCTGGGCCGTCAGCCCCGCCAGCAGGGTGGTCTTGCCCGCGCCGTTGCGGCCGATCAGCCCGTAGATGTGCCCCGGTTCCAGCGTCAGGCTCACATGGTCCAGCGCCCGGACCTTGCCGTAGGTCTTGCACAGGCCCCGGGCCGTCAAAGATTTCCCTTCCATCGTTTACTCCTCCTGTCGGCAGGCGGCTTGCAGCATCGCCTGCAGTTCTTCGGCCGTCAGCCCCAGTTTGCGGGCTTCGGCGGCCAGGGGTTTGACGTATTGTTCCAGAAATTCCTCCCGCCGTTTGGCGCGGATGCGTTCGGCAGCGCCCTCGGATACGAACATCCCCAGGCCGCGCCGCTTGTACAGGATGCCTTCCTCCACCAACAGGTTCAGACCTTTGGCGCCGGTGGCCGGGTTGATGCACAGCGTGCGCGCCAGTTCGTTGGTGCTGGGCACCTGGCAGCCTTCGGGGTAGATGCCGCGCAGGATGCCGTCCTCCAGCATTTTGGCGATCTGTAAATAGATCGAGGTGTGCTCGTTGAGTACAGGTGGCAAGGTCTCACCGCCTTTCGGTTAAGTGGTTCATTACTTGTGTAACTAACTATAGCACTAAAATGCCTGCCCGTCAAGTCCTTTTTACAAAAAAGCGCCCCGCCTTGCAAACCGTTTTGTGAACTGTTACAATACAGGTATGGATTCCTGAAGGAGAGAGTGACCATGAATTGGCAGCAAGCCTGTGAACTGCCGTATTATGGCGGCAACGATCTGGGGGCAAACTGGACCCGCGCGCAGACGGTGTTCAAACTGTGGGCGCCCACGGCCTCGGCGGTGGAAGTGCGCCTGTTCGCCACCGGCACAGACGGCGAACCCGGCGCAGCCGCGCTGGCCGTCCATGCCATGCAGCCTGCGGGGCAGGGGGTGTGGTCGGCTGCCGTGCCGGGGGACCTGCAAGGGGTCTACTATCTGTATGCGCTGCAGTTCCCGGACGGCCACCAGGCCGTTGTGGTGGACCCCTATGCCCGGGCGGCGGGGGCCAACGGCCAGCGGGGCATGGTGCTGGACCTGGACGCCGCCGCGCCCGAGGGCTGGCAGGCCGACGCCCGCCCGCAGATCCCGGCCCATGCCCGCGCCGTGTGGGAGGTGCATGTGGCGGACTTCTCGGCGGATGAACACAGCGGCGTGCCCGAAGCCTGGCGCGGTACCTACCTGGGCTTCGTGCCGGAGGATACCACCCTGGACGGCGACGGCCGCCACCCCACCTGCCTGAACTACCTCAAGGGGCTGGGCGTGAGCCATGTGCAGCTGCAGCCCATCTTTGACTATGCCACCGTGGACGAGACGAAGCCCGGCGGCTACAACTGGGGCTACGACCCGCTGAACTACAACGTGCCGGAAGGCTCCTTCTCCACCGACCCGTACCACGGGGAGGTCCGCGTGCGGGAATGCCGCGCCATGATCGCGGCGCTGCACCGCGCCGGGCTGGGCGTGGTGATGGACGTGGTCTACAACCACACCTACCACACCGACAGCTGGCTGGAACGCACGGTGCCCGGCTACTGGAACCGGCGCTGGCCCGACGGCCGGATCACCAACGGTTCGGGCTGTGGCAACGACCTGGCCAGCGAGCGGCCCATGGTGCGCAAATACCTGGTGGATTCGGTGCTGTACTGGGCGCGGGAATACCACATCGACGGCTTCCGCTTCGACCTGATGGCGCTGGAAGATGTGGAAACGATGAACGCCATCCGCGCTGCGCTGGATGACCTGCCCGGCGGGCGGGAGATCCTGATGTACGGCGAACCCTGGACCGGCGGCGGCACCTATCTGGAAGGCGGCGCGCGCCCGGCCGACAAGCGGGCCCTGGGGACCCTCAGCGACCGTATCGGCTTTTTCTGCGACGATACCCGGGACGCCGTCAAGGGCAACGTGTTCGACGCAGGCAACGCCGGGTACGTGAACGGCGCGCCCCAGGCCGGGTACGATGTGCTGCATGCCGTGGGGGCCTGGCGCAGCGGAGCCCACGGGTTCCGCCCGCGGCAGGCCATGCAGGTGGTGCAGTATGTTTCGGCCCACGACAACTATACCCTTTGGGATAAGCTGGCGGCGGTGGCGCGCCGCCCCGGCTACGATACGCCCGATGCCGACCTCCTGGCCCAGAACCGCATGGCGGCGGGCATCTGCCTGACCTGCCAGGGTCTGCCGTTCCTGCAGGCGGGGGAGGAATTCGGCCGCACCAAGCACGGCGACCACAACAGCTACCAGGGGCCTCTGGCTGCCAACCGGCTGGACTGGCAGCGCGCCCACCGGCCGGAATTTGCCGCCCTGACGGCCTTCTACCGGGGCATGCTGGCCATCCGGCGGGCGTTCCCGCGGCTGTCCGGCGCGGCAGGGGAGCCGGAACCCTTCCTGCTGGCGCTGCCGGGGTGGCTCATCGGCTTTGTGCCCGAGACCGAGGGCAACGACCCGGTGGGCCAGCTGGCGGTCTACTATAACCCCGAACCCACCCGCCAGTGGGTGACGCTGCCTTCCGGCACCTGGCGGCGCCTGTGCGACGGTGTTCACGCCGGGGCCGCGCCCTTCGGCCCGCTGTGCCGGGACGCGCTGGAACTGGAGCCCCGCAGCGTCACAGTGCTGCTGGCCGAGTAAAGGACAGGAAAATGCAAACCAAGGCAAACGGCCCCGCTGTCAGCGGGGAACAGGTCCGCCGCTACCGTCTGGCGGCCCACCATCTGGACCGCCCGCTGCCGCCCGGCAGCCTGACGGAAGCGGCCGGCGTGTGCGGCGTGCAGAACTCCCCGCCCGGCGCGTGGGAGACGGCGCTCTTTGCCCGGGTGGCGGCGTGCACGCCCGCGCTGCTGCGGCAGGCGCTGGAAGAGGAAAAGACCTTGCTGCAGGCGTGGAGTTTCCGGGGCGTGCCGGCGGTGTTCCCCGCGGCGGAAAGCAGTGTTTTTCTGTCGGCGCTGGCCGCCCGCCCGGGGGAGGAACCGTGGATCTACACCCGGGGCGTGACGCTGGCGCTGGACTTCCTCGGCATGGAGTGGGACCAGGCGCTGGCGCTGGTCCGGCAGGCCGCGTCCTGCCTGGACGGCTGTACGGTGCAGAGCAAGGAAGAACTGGACCGCCTGCTGGCGGAGCAGGCGGCGCGCACGCTGCCGCCGCAGCTGCGGGAAAAATGGAACGCGCCCTCGATGTATGGCCGTCCCGACCGGCAGACGGTGGGCGGGGCGGTGGTCTCTTTTGCGCTGCGGCCCTGCAGTTTTCTGGGGCTGGTGGTGTTCGGCGCGCGGCAGGGCCCCCACCCTGCGTTCACCTCCTACCGCCGGTGGTGCGGGCGCCCGCTGCCGCCGGACCCGGAGGCGGAGCGCCGCCTGGTGGAAAAATTCCTGCACGCCTACGGTCCGGCCACCCGGGCGGATCTCGCCGCCTGGCTGGGGTGCAGCCCCAAACAGGCCGCGCGGCTGTGGCAAACGGCCCGGGAACGGATGGTCCCGGTCGAGAAGGAGGGCCGCGCAGCCTGGATGTTGGCAGCGGACCTGCCGCACCTGCTGCAAGCCGCGCCGCCCCGGCAGCCGCTGGTACTCCTGGGCCCCCATGACCCGTATCTGGACGCCCGGGACCGCGATCTGCTGCTGGCAGACCCGGCGGGGCAGCGCAAAGTGTGGCGCACGGTGGCCAATCCCGGCGTACTGCTGCGCGGCGGGCAGGTGGCGGCGCTGTGGAAGCCCCGCGCCGCGCGGGGCGGCATGGCGGTCGCGGTCACGCCGCTGGCAGAACTTTCGGCGGCCGAACGGCGGCAGGCTGCCGCGCAGGCGGAGCGGTACGCGCAGTTCCGCGGGACGGCGCTCACAGCGTTCACGGTGGAGGAAGTCTGAACACAGCCAAAAAAAGGAACGCCCCGGCGTCGTTCGACGCCGGGGCGAGGTCTTGCGCGTTATCCCAGTCTTTTGATCTGGCGGCTGATGGGGGCGGACACAACGGCCAGCACGGCGGCCAGCGCGAAACTCATCGCCAGGAACGCCGGGAACCACAGCGGCAGCGGCAGGCCGGTACGCTGGGCGGCGGGCAGCAGCACCAGCGTCAGCAGCACATGGTGGATCAGGTAGACCCCGTAGCTCCAGGCGGCCAGCCGCCGCAGCACGCCCCAGGTTTTGCGCGGCAGCTTCTGCCCCAGGGCGTAGAGCACCCAGAACAGCGCTGCGGATACCGCCAGCAGCGGGGCCAGCCGGGGCGCGCCGGGGACCCACAGCAGCACAGCGCCCGCCAGCGCCCACAGCGCGCGGGGCAGGGGGATGCGGTCCTGTGCCAGCATGCTGCCGAACCAGACTCCCAGCGCAAAGGCGGGCAGGCGGCCCAGCACGGTGTGCCCGGCGGCCAGCGGGGCAGGGCAGAGGGCGGGCCAGCCCAGCTGCAGCAGGACCATGGCCGCCAGCAGCGCATACCGGCGGGCGCGGGACTTCAGGCACCACAGCAGCAGCGGGAACAGCAGGTAGAGCAGCAGGATCACGCCCAAAAACCACTCGCCCACCTTGTAAAAGGTAGGGGTCAGCGGCGAAAGATAGCCGTCCAGCCCCAGGATCGAAAAGATCACCCGCCAGCGGGGGATGCCGGGGTTGTTGCCGTGCAGCACTTCGCCGTAGAGGAACAGCGCGCCGAAGCACAGCCAGAAAGGCGGATACATGGCCGCCGCCCGGCCGGCCAGATAGGGACGCCAGCGGAAGCGGCCCTGCCACTGCAAACAGAGCGCCGCGCCCGAAAGCAGAAAGAACCAGGCCAGGCCCAGTTCCACCCAGTCGGCCATGGCGCGGCCGATGAAGGCGTCCGGCACGGCAAAGCCCGACCAGGCGGCTTCGATGCAGAAATGGTAACACAGCACCGGCAGCAGCGCTGCCAGCCGGACAAAGTCCAGCCCGGGCCGGTAATGGGCGGGGGTCTTGAGCATGGTACGCATCCTTTTTATAGTTCAGGGCTGTCTGCGCTGCAGGGCGGCGTTGAGCGCAGCCCCCAGGAACAGCAGGTTGATGATGATGTCCAGCCACAGGATCATCAGGATAATGGCGGTCAGCGACCCGTAAATGTAGGAAAGCCGCCAGAAATGGGCAATATAAAAGGCAAACACCCGCGAGAACAGCAGCCAGCCCGCCGTGGCGAACACCGCGCCGGGCAGCTGCCCGCGCAGGGGGCGGCGGCCGCCGGGCACAAAGGTGTACATCAGCAGGATCAGCACGAACAGAACGGGGATCACCACCAGATCGGTCATGCCGATCCAGCGCTGCACGACGGAGACCAGATAGGACCACCGCGGCGAAGCGGTGAACAGTTCGCTCAGCGGCCGGAAGAAGGAGCGCAGCCCCTGCAGCAGCAGGACCGCCAGCAGCAGCCCCACGAACACGATGGTGTACGCCAGCGCCAGCAGCCGGTCGTAAAAGGTGAACCGGGCCCCAGGGGTCAGCCGCTGCAGCCCTTTCTGTATGGCTGCCATGCCGCTGGAAGCGGAAAACAGCGTGGTCACGGCGGCAAAAGAGGCCACAAAGGTGGTGGACTGGGCGCTCAGGGCGTTCAGCGCATCCAGCACGGTATCCTGGATCTCAGGGACCTGCGGCAGAAACTGGCACAGCAGGTCGGCTACATCGGCGGTGGAGTAGCCGGGCAGGTGGTTGACGGCCGCCAGTACCCAGATCAGCAGCGGGAACGAGGCCGTCAGCAGGAACAGGGTGGCGCACCCGGCAAAGACCGGCATGTTCCGGCCAAAGAATGGCCCCAGCACGGCCAGCGTGAACGCCCTGGCGCGCTCTGCCTTCTGTTTTGCGGGCCGTTTCATAGGCTGAGCCTCCCTTCCCGTGCGGCGTTCGGTCCTTTGTGACCATTATAGCCGCGCAGCGCGGTAAAATCAACGGCGGCCCATAGCAATATATGTTCGGTAAAGGGCAAGCAATCCACTTGAAAAAGCAGCGCGGCCCTGGTATCCTTGTAGGTGTAAACCATATAAAAATAATATGCATTGATTTTGCCATAAAACAAAGGAGCGTTCCCATGCAAAAACAACAAACCTCCGGCCGCCGCATCACGGTCCGCGGGGAACTGGCGCTGGCCGTAGCCGGCACCATCAACAGCTTTGCCGTGGCCGCCACGGTGTACGCGGGGCTGGGCATCTCGCCGGTGTCCAGCTTCCCCTATGCGCTGTCGCTGGTCTTTCCCTTCCTCACCCTGGGCACCTGGACCTACCTGTTTCAAGGGGCCATGATCCTCACCCTGATGATCCTGCGCCGCCGCTTTGTGCCCACCTACCTGTTCAGCTTTGTGGTGGGCTTCGCCTTTGGCAACCTGCTGGACGTGTTCGGGGCCTGGTGGCCCGCCATGCCCCACACCATGGGCTGGCGTATCCTGTACTTCGCGCTCAGCTGCCCGGTCATCGGCCTGGGCATCGCGCTGTCCAACCGCTGCAAGCTGCCCATCATCCCGGCAGACCTGTTCGCCCGGGATCTGGCCGGCATTCTCAACAAGCCCTTCCCCCGGGTCAAAATGACCATCGACCTTACCTGCGTCACGGTGGCGGCCCTGCTCACCGCAGGCTTTTTGCACAATCTCCAGGGCGTGGGCGCCGGCACCGTCATCGGCGCGCTGTGCTACGGCCCGCTGGGCGGCTGGTTCGGCCGCCTGCTGGACCGGCACTTTGATTTCGTGTCGGTCCTGTCCCCCAAAAGGGAGGGCGCGGAACCGGGGGCGGGCGGTTAAAAATCTGTCAAAAACATCTTGCGCTGCGGGGCGTTTGTGCGTATAATAGAATCAGGTCGCCGGGACACTGCGCCCCGGACAACAAATTGTAAAACATACCGAGAGGAGCTTTTACTATGGGTTTGGGTAAAAAGACCATTGATGATGAAAATTACGCCGGCAAGCGCGTTCTGGTCCGCTGCGACTTTAACGTCCCGATGAAGGACGGCGTGATCACCAACGACAACCGCATCAACGCGGCGCTGCCGACCATCAAGAAGCTGGTCGCGGACGGCGCCAAGGTCATCCTGTGCAGCCACCTGGGCAAGCCGAAGAACGGCCCCGAGGCCAAGTTCAGCCTGGCCCCGGTCGCTGTGCGCCTGAGCGAAAAGCTGGGCCAGCCGGTGGAGTTCGCGGACGATGACGAGGTCGTCGGACCCAAGGCCAAGGCTGCCGTCGCCACCATGGGCAACGGCGACGTGGTTCTGCTGCAGAACACCCGCTTCCGCAAGGAAGAAACCAAGAACCTGCCGGAGTTCAGCAAGGAACTGGCCAGCCTGGCCGACGCCTATGTGGACGACGCCTTCGGCTCCTGCCACCGCGCCCATTGCTCCACTGCCGGTGTGACGGAATTCGTGCAGGATACCGCCGTCGGTTACCTGATGGAGAAGGAGATCAAGTACCTGGGCAACGCGGTCAACGACCCCGTCCGTCCCTTCACCGCCATCCTGGGCGGCGCCAAAGTGGCGGACAAGCTCAACGTCATCTCCAACCTGCTGGAAAAGGTCGATACCCTCATCATCGGCGGCGGCATGGCGTACACCTTCCTCAAGGCCCAGGGCTATGAGATCGGCAAGAGCCTGTGCGACGACACCAAGATCGACTACTGCAAAGAGATGATGGCCAAGGCCGAGGCCAAGGGCGTCAAGCTGCTGCTGCCCGTGGACACCGCCTGCGTCACCGACTTCCCCGATCCCATCGACGCGCCCGTGCAGACCACCATGGTCCCCGTCACGGCCATCCCCGCCGACATGGAAGGCTGCGATATCGGCCCCGAGAGCATGAAACTGTTTGCGGATGCCGTCAAGGCCAGCAAGACCGTTGTCTGGAACGGCCCCATGGGCGTGTTTGAGAACCCGACCCTGGCGGAAGGCACCCTGGCGGTCGCCAAGGCCATGGCCGAAAGCGACGCGACCACCGTCATTGGCGGCGGCGACAGCGCGGCTGCCGTGCAGCAGATGGGTCTGGGCGACAAGATGACCCACATCTCCACCGGCGGCGGCGCCTCCCTCGAGTACCTCGAAGGCAAGGAACTGCCCGGCATCGCCTGCATCCAGAACGCATAATGACCGCAGGGCGCGGCGGCAGGGCCGCCGCGCCCGTTTTGGCATGTACGAACACAAAAATCGGAAGGAGTTTTACGTTATGAATAAACAGAAGCGCAAAGCCGTTATCGCCGGCAACTGGAAGATGAACAACACCCCCACCGAGGCGGGCCTGCTGCTGGAAGCCCTGATCCCCGGCGTGCAGGGCGCTGACTGCGAGGTCGTCGTCTGCGTACCCTTCACCGACCTGTGCAACGTGGTCGCCAAGTGCGCGGGCACCAACGTCCATGTGGGCGCCCAGAACGTCCACTTCGAGAAGTCCGGCGCCTACACCGGCGAAGTTTCCGCCGATATGCTGGTGGACCTGGGCGTGGAGTACGTGGTCATCGGCCACAGCGAGCGCCGCCAGTATTTTGCCGAGACCGACGAGACCGTCAACAAGCGCACCCTGGCCGCCCTCAACGCCGGCCTGAAGCCCATCGTCTGCGTGGGCGAGAGCCTGACCCAGCGCGAACAGGGCGTTACCGAGGAACTGGTCCGCATGCAGGTCAAGATCGCCCTGAAGGACGTGACCGAGGAGCAGGTCAAGAACGTGATCATCGCCTACGAACCCATCTGGGCCATCGGCACCGGCCGCACCGCCACCTCCGACCAGGCCCAGGAAGTCTGCGCCGCCATCCGCAAGGTCGTCGGCGAACTGTACGGCGAGGCCGTCGCCGAGGGCATGACCATCCAGTACGGCGGCAGCATGAACCCCGGCAACGCGGCGGAACTGCTGGCCAAACCCGACGTGGACGGCGGCCTGATCGGCGGTGCGTCCCTGCATGCGGGCAAGTTCTGCGAGATCGTGGACGCCGCCACCAAGGGCTGACCGGACCCCTCACACAAATATAACGCGATCTGCCTGCCAGGGGATGGGAAAGTGCCTTTTGACAGGTAGGAAAAGGAGTTCAAACATTTATGGCTAAAAAACCTGTCCTTCTCTGCATCATGGACGGCTTCGGCTGGACCCCGGACGAGACCTTCGGCAACGCCGTGGCAGCCGCCAAAAAGCCCCGCCTGGACGAGATCTTTGCGAAGTATCCCATGACCACCATCAACGCTTCCGGCATGGCCGTGGGCCTGCCCGACGGCCAGATGGGCAACTCGGAAGTGGGCCACACCAACATGGGCGCGGGCCGTATCGTCTACCAGCAGCTCACCCTCATCACCAAGTCCATCCAGGACGGCGAGATGAAGAAAAACCCCGTGCTGGTCAAGAACATGAAGGCCGCCATCGACGCCGGCAAGGCCATCCACCTGATGGGCCTGGTGGGCACCGGCGGCGTCCACAGCCATGCCGACCACTGGTTCGGCGTGCTGGACATGGCCAAGCACATGGGCGCCGACAAGGTCTACCTGCACTGCATCATGGACGGCCGCGACACCGACCCCCATTCCGGCGAGGGCTTCCTGGCCGACCTGCAGGCCAAGCTGGACGAGCTGGGCGTCGGCCGGATCGCCACCGTCACCGGCCGCTACTACGCCATGGACCGCGACAAGAACTGGGACCGCGAGGAGAAGGCCTACGCTGCCTTCGTCTACGGCGAGGGCAACCACGCGGCCAGCGCCAAGGAAGCCATCGAGAAGAGCTACGCCGACGGCGTGACCGACGAGTTCGTGGTGCCCTGCGTCACCTGCGAGGGCGGTCGCGTCCAGGAGGGCGACACCGTCATCTTCATGAACTTCCGCCCCGACCGTGCCCGCCAGATGACCCGCATCTTCGTGGACGACGCCTTCGACGGCTTCGAGCGCCGCTACGGCCGGTTCCCCGTGCACTATGTCTGCATGGCCGAGTACGACGCCACCATGCCCAACGTGGAGGTGGCTTACCCGCCTGTGGAGTTGAAGAACGTGCTGGGCGAGTACCTGTCCGCCCATGGCAAGACCCAGCTGCGCATCGCTGAGACCGAGAAGTACGCCCATGTGACCTTCTTCTTCAACGGCGGCGTCGAGGCCCCCTACGAGGGCGAGGACCGCAAGGTCATCCCCAGCCCCAAGGTGGCCACCTACGACCTGAAGCCGGAGATGAGCGCCCCCGAAGTTGCCGAGGAGTGCGCTGCCCGCATCGAGAGCGGCAAGTACGACGTGGTCATCCTGAACTTTGCCAACTGCGACATGGTCGGCCACACCGGCGTGTTTGACGCCGCCGTCAAGGCCGTGGAGGCCGTGGACGCCGCCGTGGGCAAGGTGGTGGACGCCACCCTGAAGATGGGCGGCGTGGTCTTTTTGACCGCCGACCACGGCAACGCCGAGAAGATGAAGAACCCCGACGGCACCCCCTTCACCGCCCACACCACCAACGTGGTGCCCTTTGCAGTGATCGGCGCGGGCGACGTCAAGCTGCGCGAAGGCGGCTGCCTGGCCGACATCGCGCCCACCATGCTGCCCTATGTCGGGCTGCCTGTCCCGGCGGAGATGACCGGCAAGAGCATCATCGTCGAGTAAGCAAAACGAACACAAAGCAAAAACCGCCGTGCCCCGTGTACGGCGGCTTTTCTGTGTGGAAAACGGCGCGCGGGCTTGTGCTTTGGCGGCGGATAGAGTATAGTGGAAAGGATCTTTCTGATTTTTTGCATCACAGGAGTTGCCCGATCATGAAAAAACTCGTCAAAGAATGTTGCCGCCGCCCGGCGGTGCTGGTGCTGCTGGCTGTGGAACTGCTGATCCTGCTGTCATCGCTGGCGGCGGCGCTGCGCCCGGTGGTTCAATATGCGTACACGCCGGACCAATGGGAAGTCATCGCGCAGCAGTCCACGGTCACCTACGATGAGGAGGGCCGCCGCGGCGTGACGCAGATGAGCGAGGGCGAACCGATCCTGCAGACCCCGGCCATGTCGCTGCCTGCGGGGCACTACCGCGTGCAGCTGGAGTACCGTTACAGGCCGGGCATGGACGCAGACGGCGTGGAACACCATGCCAGCGTCTATTTTACGGCGGGGGAGGAGATGGCCGTCAGCGGTGAACACGGTTGGGTAGACGGGAATGCCCAACAGGACACCGTCGTGCTGAACGTGGACTACGCCAGCGACACCGTGCGCCTGGTGGCCAACAACGACGGCGGCATCTTTACCATCGGGGACGTGACCATCCGCGAGGACAAGACGTTTGCCTGGGCCTGTGTGCTCGGCTGGCTGACGCTGTTCCTGCTGGCGGATCTGGCGCTGCTGCGGCTTTTGCCGGGAAGCCCGGCGGCGCTGCCGGACGCCGGCATGCGGGGCTGCCTGTGGCTGCTGGCGGGTGTGACGGTCCTGGTCTGCGTGCCGGCGCTGATGAACGGCGGCGGCGCCCAGGGGGCGGACTGGCGCTTCCACCTGTCCCGCATCGAGGGCATCGCCCAGGGCCTGCGGGAAGGGCAGTTCCCGGTGCGCATCTATTCCCAGGCCAAGGACGGGTATGGGTACGCGCCCTCGCTGTTCTACGGGGAAGCCTTTCTCTATTTCCCGGCGGTCCTGCGGCTGCTGGGCATGAGCGTGCAAGGCGCTTACCGCACTTATGTCATGGTGATTCAGGCCCTCACGGCGGGGATCTCCTTTTTCAGTTTCCGCCAGATGTTCCGCCACAACAAGACGGCGCTGCTGGGCAGCATCCTCTATATGCTGGCTCCCTACCATATCTACAATATCTACTGGCGCAGCGCGGTAGGGGAGTACACGGCCCTGGCCTTCCTGCCCCTGATCCCGGCAGCGCTCAGTTTGCTGTACGGAAGTCAGCTGCCTGACCGGCATCAGGCCAAAGTGGCCTGCGCAGAGCTGGTGGTGGCGTTCGGGGCGTTGGTACAGACCCATATCATCTCGCTGGAACTGGCTACCCTGGCTACGGCCATCTTCTGCCTCTATCATTTTCGCCGTACCTTTACCCGGCGGGTGCTGGGGGTCTGGTTGACGGCTGCGGGTCTGGTGGTGCTGCTGAACCTTTGGTTCCTGTTCCCCTTTGTCACCGTGATGATGGGCGGCGGCTACAGCAGTATGTACGGCGGCGAAAGCTTTGCCGGGGGACTTTCGGTGCAAAAGAACGGGCTGTGGCTTTCCCAGCTGCTCAATTGGCGGGATGACCACAACAGCATCGGTGTGGTGCTGGTGGCCGGTGCGGTGGCCTTTGTCTGGTGCTGGTTTACCCAGGGAAAGGGTATGCCCCGGCGGGAGAAAAAAATCGGCCTTTGGGCCTTGTTGTTGGGTACCTTGGCCTGCTGGATGAGCACCAACACCTTCCCCTGGGGATGGCTGGGGGCCTTGCCGGTGGCAGGGCGGCTGCTGTTGGCCATCCAGTTCCCCTGGCGGTATTTCTCTCTGGCCACCGTGCTTCTGGTTCTGGTCAGTGTCTGTGTTGTGTCGGCATTGCGGCGCGGCCGGTACGCCCAGCCGGTGGCGGTGCTGCTTCTTTCGGCTTCCCTGCTGGGTGTGGGGATCTTCTACCACAGCTATCTGCCCACGGTGGAGCCCGTTTATCTGGGTGACAGTGGCCAGCTGATCTATGCAGACTACAAGATCAGCAATATGTCCTGGTATTATGATAGCCTGTATCTGCCGGATGGCGCTGTGGAGATCCGGGACGGCTTTGTCTGCAATACGCCCATCACCACGGTGGATATTGCCTCGGTGACCCGCGAAAACGGCGTGACGGTGCTCAGCTGCAGTGAGGCGACGGGGCAAATGGGTCATGCAGAACTGCCCTTGCTCTACTACCCGGGCTATACCATCCTGAATACAGAAGGAAATGTGTTCCGTACCGAAAACGGCATGGTAGGCGTGACGGTCCCGGCGGGCTATTCCGGCGAGATCCGGGTGGAGTTCCGGGAACCCAGGCGCTGGCTGGCCGCAGATCTGGTCAGTCTGGCAACCGCGCTGGCGCTGGCGGCGCGGCTGGCGATCCACCCGCGCCGGAAAAAGAGCGGCGGAAAACGGCGGGAACAAGCCCGCTGACAAAGGGACCCGGGCGGCTGCGGCCGCCCGGGTCCTTTGTCTGTATTCGGCAGCCCCGCCTGTCACGCAGGGCTGTGACGGTCATCCTTCGGCTTTTCATCCCGGCTCCGGCGGAACAACCAGTTGCGGGCCGGGATGCCGAGCCCGAGCAGCAGCACCAGGGGCTGCACGAGGAGCGAAAAGCCCGGGGCTCCGAATTATTCTCGTGAGCCCTGTCTTTTATTTTATGGATGGACTTTACGGCAGGCTGCTCTCCAGCGATCAATTATACAACTTATCGTATAAATCACTCCTAGGATTACCGTAATCTATGGTACACCACGTACAGTTTTTTGTGTCGACGACCACGTAATAAAGTATCGTGCGGTAAACCGGCAATTCTGTTGAACACTTGAAGTAAAGATACCGATCATTGATGAATTGCACAATTGGTTCTACCGATGAAAAGTACCAATCGACCTCCCGCAATCTACTCCATGGAACAAGCTTTACGAACGCTGATCCTTCTTTCATCATTAGGCCAGTAAATGCAGCTGCATACAGTCTGCCATTTCCCGTAAAAATGTACGGCACATTTTCTATCGTCACGCCATGATCGGTCAAGCATTGTGTGGGGTATCGCTCTTCGTCCTCGCGCCTTGCCTGAAGATAGTGTATGCCGTCCGATGTCACAGCAAACTTGTATGGCAATTCTGCAATTTGCTTTGGAAATCCCTTTTCAATCTGTACTGGAGGGATGCCATCCGAGAAATCCACGATGGCGATCGAGGCGGTTTCTCCATCCACATAGGCAATATACAGTTTTTGACGATCGCAGACCGCTTGACAAGGTGTGTTTTCCGCAACGATCGACCGCAAATCAAAGACAAAGAGCTTACCCTGACTGACCGCAACGGCCCAGGGATACCGTATCCGGGTTTGCTCCGTTACCGGTAATGAATCCGGCAGGTCGGTTACACCACTCTCTAATGGATACCGATTAACAGAGCGAACTTGGTCGTCAAGAGTGGCCGTGACCAGCCGGACCGTACCGTCCTCCCCGATCCCGACGACGAGCCTTTCCAGCGCTGTGACGGCTTGCTGTTCGCTTTTTCCCATCCTATGGGAATTCGCGATCCCGATATGCAGTAGAAACAGCGATAGAGTTATGCAACTGAATATAAATATCCTTTTACTGTAAGTGTTGGTTGCTATACGCCGCAGAACCTTTCGGCCTGCTTTTTTGGTTTGAAAGAATCGAATGATGCCAGTCACGCTCTACACCTCTTTGCTCTGATCCGTCTGCATCCCTTTGCGCGGTGTGAAGCGGATGCCGCGGAGCGGGAACCATCAAAGGATATGGACCGGCGCTCCGGCTGTAAACAGGCAGGCATCGGCGCCAGCCCCCAACAAAATGTTTGATCCGTTGACGCTGTAAAGAAAAGGAGAGCGGGTCAGGCGCCTGCCAGCGGCGCCAGCAGGGCGGCTGCCACATAGAGCAGGTACAACGCCAGGCAGGCCGCGCCCTGCCAGCGGTACAGGCGGCGGCGCAGCAGCGGGGGCAGCAGCAGGATCAGGGCGATGGCAACGCAGACGGGCAGGTCATAGTGCCGGAACTGGGAGCCGAAGGGCAGGCGGCGGCGGTACATCAGGCTGGAGATCGGCAGCGCCAGCGTCAGGTTCAGGATCGCGCTGTTCAGGAGCTGCATCGGCAGGGTCTGGGGCGGGAAATAACGGCAGCGGGTGGCAAAGCGCTTCCAGACCGATCCGAAAGGATGGTCCAGCGCGTCGGCCAGCAGCGGCAGGCAAAAACCAAAACTGATGAGGGTGGCGGCCCACAGCGCCTGAATGGTGCCGGTGACGTTGGCCAAGGTGGCGGCGCTGTACACCAGTGCCTGCGCCCCGAAGGCCAGCAGCGCCAGCCCGGCGATGACGCCGGTCAGGTTTTTCAGCGCGTTGACGATGTTCATTACGGGAAAAGCCATCGTGTGGGCGGTGTATCCGTAAGCGTCGGGGCCTGCATCCTGCAGGCCGCCGGGGGCGGCCGCGGTGGTCACGATCTCGCTGCCCTCGGCGTAGCTGTAGTGATGCTGGTAGACGATGCTGGTCATCACGAATACCACGAACAGAAACATCAGCAGGCCGGTGCCGGTATAACTCAGGGTGCCGTCCCGCACAAAGACCATCAGGACGCCGCAGGCAGCCAGCAGCAGCAGGCATTTGCGGCAGAATTCCTGGCGGTCCACCGAAGGCCGGCGCCGGGGGTTGAGCAGGCAGACGGCCAGCGCCAGCCCCAGGTTGGCCACCGAACCGGCCAGCGCGGTGCCTACTGCCAGCGAAGTGACCGACATGCCCGCGGCCAGAAAGGCCAGCATCAACTGGGGCAGGGCCAGACAGAAGGGCACCACGGTGCCGCCCACCACCCACATGGGCAGGCCGCACAGCGCACAGCACCAGGTGGTGCAGCGGCCGGACAGGCGGCTGCCCACGGCGGTCAGCACCAGGCCGAGGCCGTAGATCAGAAATGTCAGCAATAAAACCCACATGATAACTACCGAAAAAGGGCAGCGCACCGCGCTGCCCTCAGATTGTCAAACAGGGAGATCCGGCGGCAGACCGTGTGCAAAGCCGGCGCCACGTACTGCCCCTCTTTGAAGCGTACGGCGCTTGCTCAGTAGGCGATGCCCCAGACGACCATCTTTTTGGCGGGCTTGCCGCAGACCGGGCAGATGTCGCTCAGGTGCTCCTGCTCGAACGGCATGCAGCGGCTGGACAGGCCGGCCTGCTCCTTCATGGCTTCCTCGCAGGCCAGATCACCGCACCACATGGTCTTGATGAACCCGGTGGAAGCGGCGGCTTTCTGCTTGACTTCCTCCATGGTAACGGCGCTGGTCGTGCGGGCTTCGCGGTTCTTCAGCGCACGGTCGTACAGGTCTTTGGCCAGCGCATCCAGCGCGGCCGGGATCGCCGTGACCAGGTCCTCGAACTTGACGAACTGTTTTTCCCGGTTGTCGCGGCGCACCAGTACGCACTGGCCCTGCTCAATGTCGCGGGGGCCGATCTCCAGACGGATCGGAACGCCCTTCATTTCCCATTGGGCGAACTTCCAGCCGGGCTGTTTGTCGCTGTCGTCCAGCTTGACGCGGACGATGCCTTTGAGCTGGCCGGCCAGTTCGCGGCACTTTTCCAGCACGCCGGGTTTGTGGGCGGCCACCGGCACGATGACCACCTGCACCGGCGCGATGGCGGGCGGCAGGATCAGGCCGTCGTCGTCGCCGTGAGTCATGATGATGGCGCCGATCAGGCGGCTGGACGCGCCCCAGCTGGTCTGGAAGGGGTACTGCAGGGTGTTGTCACGCCCGGCAAAGGTCACGTCGTAGGCACGGCTGAACTTGTCCCCGAAATAATGGCTGGTGCCGCTCTGCAGGGCCTTGCCGTCCTTCATCATGGCCTCGATGGTATACGTGGCTTCAGCGCCGGCAAATTTCTCCTTGTCGGTTTTGCGGCCTTTCAGCACGGGAATGCACAGGTCATGTTCACAAAAATCCGCGTAGCAGTTCAGCTGCTGCTCGGTCTCGGCCATGGCTTCTTCCGCCGTCTCGTGGATGGTGTGGCCTTCCTGCCACCAGAATTCCCGCGTGCGCAGGAAGGGACGGGTGGATTTTTCCCACCGCACCACGCTGCACCACTGGTTGTACAGCATCGGCAGGTCACGGTAACTGTGCAGCACATGGGCGAAGTGGTCGCTGAACAGCGTCTCGCTGGTGGGGCGCACCGCCAGACGTTCCTCCAGCGGTTCGCTGCCGCCCGCGGTGACCCAGGCGACTTCGGGGGCAAACCCCTCCACCAGTTCGGCCTCTTTTTTCAGCAGGCTTTCCGGCATCAGCATGGGCATGGCCACATTCTCGTGGCCGGTGGCCTTGAAACGCGCGTCCAGATCCTTCTGGATATTCTCCCAGATCGCATAGCCGTAGGGGCGCAGCACCACAAACCCCTTCACGCTGGAATATTCCACCAGTTCGGCTTTGGTGCAGATGTCGGTATACCACTGGGCGAAGTCGACCTCCTGCGCGGTGATCGCTTCGACCATTTTTTTCTTATCGCTTGCCATGTCTACTCCTTCACATCATACGGCAGAAATTACAGCCGCTCCTCCAGATAATTGACCACATCGCCGACGGTGTGGAAGTTCTCGATCTCCTCGTCGGGGATCTCCACATTGAATTCGTCGGACAGGGTGGTGATCATGTCGATGACGTCGAGGCTGTCCGCGCCGAAATCATTGACGATGTCGCTCTCGGGGGTGATCTTTTCGGGATCGACTTCCAGCTGGTCGGCCAGGTAATCGCGGATACGCGCAAAAACTTCGGAATCCATAGTGTATCTCCTTTAGTAAACAGATATTCATTAAATATATAGCCTATCTGTCAAAAGATGTCAAGAGGAGCCGTGCAAAAAGCGCCGGGCATTCCGTGCTGGAGCGCCCGGGCGCGGCATACACTGGTCGGGGGAGGGATGGTATGAGACTGTCATTTACGAAGATGCAGGCTGCGGGCAACGACTATATTTACCTCGACTGCCGGACGCAGGGCCTGCCGCCCCGCGCGGCAGAACTGGCGCGCCGGCTGTCCCGGCGGCGTGTTTCGGTGGGGGCCGACGGGCTGATCTGCATTGCGCCGCCCCGTCTGGCCGATGCGGACGGCACGATGGTCATGTACAACGCGGACGGCAGCCCCGGCGCCATGTGCGGCAACGGCGTGCGCTGCGTGGCGGAATACCTGTATGAGCATGGCCTGCAAAAAGACCGCATCGAACTGGATACCTGCGGCGCGGGACGCAAGACGCTGTACCGTTTGGGGCCGCATCTGTGGCGGGCGGGGATGGGACGGTTTTCCACCCGGGCGGAGGATGTGCCCGTGGCGGGGTTCGGCGCGGGGCCGCTGCCGGATCTGCCGCTGGTGGCCGGAGGCCGCCAATGGCAGGTCGTCTGCCTGAGCATGGGCAATCCCCACTGTGTGGTGCCATGCCGGGAAACGCCGCCCACCGGCGCGCAGCTGGCGGCATGGGGACGGGCGTTGGCGGAACATCCGGCTTTCCCTGAGGGGGCCAATGTGGAATTTGTGCGGCAGGAAGGCCCGTGCGCCCTGGCGATGACGGTGTGGGAGCGGGGCAGCGGGGCCACGCAGGCCTGCGGTACCGGCGCCTGTGCGGCGGCCGCGGCGTTCGTGCTGCGCGGGGCCTGCCCGCGGCAGGCGGAGATCGAAGTCGCCCAGCCCGGCGGGACGCTGCAGGTGCAGGTGCTGGCGGACGACACCGTCCTGCTGACCGGCCCGGCGCTGACGGTATTTGAAGGAACGGTGGAAATTTGAACGCTCTTGCGCCTTTACAGAAGATAGGGCGGTTGCTATAATGAAACAAGATTTTGAAATGCAAGAAAGGAAAGTCCGACATGCTGCAACGAAAACTGAAGGCGGCGCTGGCAGTCCCGGGGGAGAAGCGGAGCGACCGCTTTTTCCGGCTGTTCCCGTGGGTCTGGCTGGCGGCAGCCTATTGTGTTACGATGCTGGTGCTGTGCCTGTATGGCCGCAACTATATCGACAGCGATATGGCCAGCGATATGGTCCTGGCGGAACTGCTCAACCAGGAAGGCGGGGTCCTGTCCACCCAGTGGTGGTATTCTACCGAACTGAACGTTTTTTGCGAACAACTCGTCTACCGGCTGGGCCTGGCGCTGTTCCCCGGGGACTGGTATGTGGCGCGCATGGTGGGGCAGGCGTTCCTGCTGCTTTTGCTGATCCTGTCTTACCTGTACGTCGGCCATGGCCTGCGCCTGAAAAACTGCGGCGCCTGGGGGGCGGCAGCGCTGGCGTGCCCGTTTGGCGTTTGCTACCTGTGGTATGGTTTGTTGGGTGGATTCTATTTTCCTTATATGACACTGCTTCTGGTAAGCTTCGGCTCGCTCCTGCATTTGCTCCGGCCTGCATCAAGAAAAGCCCGCCTGTTCCATGGGGCGATGCTGATGATCTCCAGCATTATGTTCGGCATGAACGGTCTCAAGGGCTTTATGGGATTCTATATCCCTATGATGCTGGCAGCTGTGGTGGCTTTGGGGCTGCAGTGGCATTTGCAGCCGGAAGGATGCCCGAAAAGGGAACGCCGTCTGGTCTTATTTTCCCTGACGGCATTTTTGGCGGCGGGAATTGGATACGGGGTCTACAGCATTGTCCTGTTGCCGTCACATAAGGGGTTGAGTTACAGCAACCGGATGTGGAACAGTTTGAGTCTGGATGCTCTGTTGACTAAAATGACAGACTTCCTCAGCCTTTTTGGGTACCCTATTGATTCTTCAGTGGGCGGCGAGGTCTCGTTGTTTTCTGTGGAAGGCCTCCTGTGTGCGTTTGGACTGCTTACAGCGGGTGCCATCGTGTTCAGTCTGATCCGGCTGTTGCTGCATTGGCGGGAACTGGACCCGATTCGGCGTGTGGCACCGTTGTTGTTCGGGGCGGCCTGGCTGGTGCAGAGCATGATTTTTGCCTGGACGGGGCAGCTGACTGATACCAGTCCCTATACGGGGCTTACGATCCTCCCGCTGGTATTTCCGGTTTTGCAGTTGGAAGGGGAAACGGAGCATTTTCGTGTTCTGCACGCACGGCGGGTGGCAGCGATGGCGTTCTTCGTTTGCTTCCTGGCGGTGAGCGTAGGTTCCAGTATTCGGTATTTCACCAGCGGTTACCGCACCAACCCCCACCTCGCCGAAGTCTGCAGCTGGCTGGAGGGCGAGGGCTACACCCAGGGGTATGCCTCTTTCTGGAACGGCAACGTGCTTACCGAGTGGTCGAACGGCCAGATCGAAGTGTGGGTCAGCAATGATTTCAATACGCTGAAACCCTATCAATGGCTGCAGAAGACCAGCCACGCCCAGCCGCCGGAAGGCCCGGTGTTCCTGCTGACTACCATGGAAGAACTGAACGGCATGAACCTTACGCAGCTGTACTGGTGGTCCGACGTGGTCTACGAGGACGGCGAAGAGATCGAGGACCGCAGCAAGCGCTATGTGGTGATGTCCTATGAAAGCTATGCCGACCTGCAGGCGGCGGTGGCCGGCGCCCAGTCCTGGGAGGCAGAAGGGCGGGAATAAACGCACTGCCGGAATCTTCCCTTGCGCCGCCGGTCAAATTGTGGTACGATTACTGTAATGGATAAGTATACATATGAGGGGGATCGTTATGCAGATCAATCCGCATTATGCTGAATTGAATGAGAGTTATCTCTTCAGCACCATCGCCCACAAAGTGGCCGATTACCAGAAAGCCCATCCCGACGCCGACCTGATCCGGCTGGGCATCGGGGACGTGACGCTGCCGCTGGCAAAGTCGGTGGTGGAAGCTATGGGCAAGGCGGTGGAAGAACAGGGCTGCAAGGAGACTTTCCACGGTTATATCCCCAGCGAGCAAGGCTATGAGTTCCTGCGGGAAGCCATCCGCAAATACTATGCCGAACGCGGCGTGACGCTTTCCCTGTCGGAAATTTTCATCTCGGACGGCGCCAAGAGCGATCTGGGCAACCTGCTGGACCTGTTCAGTGCGGACAACACCGTGCTGGTGCCCGACCCGGTCTACCCGGTTTATGTGGACGACAATGTGATGGCGGGCCGCAAGATCCTGTACCTGGCCGCCACGGCGGAGAACGGCTTCCTGCCCATGCCGCAGGAAGCCCCCGACGCCGATATCGTCTACATCTGCAGCCCCAACAACCCCACCGGCGCAGCCTACACGGTGGAACAGCTGCAGGCGTGGGTGGAGTGGGCAAAAGCCCGGGACGCCGTGATCCTGTACGACGCCGCCTATGAGTGCTTTGTTTCCCAGCCCGGTCTGGCCCGCAGCATCTACGAGGTCAAGGGCGCTGAGGAAGTGGCCATCGAGGTGTGCAGCTTCTCCAAGATCGCAGGCTTCACCGGCACCCGCTGCGGTTATACCATCGTACCCCAGGCGCTGGTGCGCGGCGGCCAGAGCCTGAACAAGATGTGGCTGCGCCGCCAGACCACCAAGTTCAACGGCGTGGCC